>Ga0310811_10009466_pt1 | contig 12577 bp, 8 predicted proteins | sample YCmetagenome_FD_207642 | JGI IMG/M metagenome (GOLD analysis project Ga0310811, IMG submission 207642) | Soil microbial communities from experimental microcosm in Duke University, North Carolina, United States - YC | ecosystem: Engineered > Artificial ecosystem > Soil microcosm > Unclassified ... | reverse complement strand
AGCAGAGGCAGGACGACCAGGACCAGGGGAAGCTGCAGGAGCAGCCCGGTGATGATGGCGATCGCCAGGGGTTGAAGCATCGCCGAGCCGTCGCCGATCCCCACCGCGAGCGGTGCCAGGGCAAGGATGGCGGCGAAGGTCGTCATCGCGATGGGCCGCATCCGATTGAGCCCCGCCTGGGTAAGCCGCCCGGGCCCGGCCGGGAGCGAACGATACTCGGAGAAGTAGAAAATCGAGACTTCGGTAACGATGCCGATGATCATCGTCATGCCCATGCGGGACGTGATGTTGAACTCCGTGCCGGTCAGCCAAAGGCCAAAGTAGACTCCGGCGACAGCGAGCAGCGCGACGAAGAGCATGGCCGAGGCGACACGCAGACTCTCGTAGAGATACAAAAGCAGAAGGAAGACCAGCGCGGCCGCGATCACCAGGACGATGGTGAGACCTCGAAAAGCGATCTGCTGCTGCTCGTAGAGGCCTCCGAGGCTATAGGTCACCCCGGCGGGGAGAAATCCCGCGGCATCGAGCGCACGCTTCAGATCGGCAACGGTGGAGCCCATATCCCGCCCCACGATTCGCCCGGTCACGGCCACCATCCGCGCCAGATCCTCCCGGGTGATCTCCGGCTGACCGGACTCGATCCCGATCGACGCGACGCGGCCGAGAGGAAAAAGATGCCCGTCGGGAGCGCGCAGCAGGAAGTGCTCGAGATCCGACTTGGTCTCGCGGTGCCGGGCGGAGGTCCACACCCGGACTCCGACCAGCTGCGGCCCGCGCTGGATCGTGGTGGTGACTTTGCCGCTGAGCAGGTCCTCGATGCTCCGCGTGATCGAGTCCGGATCAACGCCTTCAAGAGCAGCCTTCACCCGATCGACGGTGACCGTGACCGCATCGCCCGCGGGTACGATGCCGTTGTTCACCTCGACCACGCCGGGAACCGAACCGGCCGCATCCGCCACCCTGGACGCCGTCTGCTGGAGCAGCGCCTCGTCGGTGCCGAAGAGCTTGATCTCGATGGGCTGCGGAACACTGGTCAGGTCGCCGATGAGATCCTCCATGAGCTGGAGCAGCTCGATCTGGATTCCCGGGATGCTCTGCTCGACCTTCGAGCGCACCTCGTCCGTGATCCGGGAAATGTCCCGTCTGGGCTGGGGCTTCAGCCGGACGAAGAAGTCGCCGATGTTCGCCTCGCTCACGCCGCCTCCGAGCTGGAGGCCCGTGCGCCGGGAGTATGTTTGCACCTCCGGGGTATCGGCCAGGATGGCCTCGATCTTCCGCAGGATCCGATCCGTCTCTTCCAGCGACGTCCCCGGCGCGGAGATGTAGTCCAGGATGAAACCGCCCTCGTCCATGACGGGCATGAAGCCCGTTGCCCCCTGGCGGAGACCGAACCAACCCGCCGCAATGAGGACGGCGGCAATGAGCAGGCAGAGCCACGGGCGAGGCAGCATCGCGGCCATGATCCCGCGGTAGGTCCGATGCGCGACACGCGTGATCGGATCGTGGCCTTCGAGATCGTGCCGCCCCTTTCGGAGGATGCGGCCGCTCAGGATCGGGACGATAAGCCAGGCCACGAAGAAGGACAGGATGAGGCTCGCCGCCATGGTGAGGGAGAGCGCCTTGAAGAAGGCGCCCGTCACGCCGGAGAGAAAAGCGAGCGGCGCAAAGATAACGATCGTCGCGGCAGAAGAGCCGAGCAGCGGGCGGGTGAACTCCGCGGCAGCGTGCTGCACGGATTCCCCGAGCGTCTTCTCCGAAGCGCCGCGCACGCGGCGTACGATGTGCTCGATCATCACGATCGCGTCGTCGATGATCAGGCCGACGGCGGCCGCCATCCCGCCCAGCGTCATGATGTTCAGGCTCATGTTGAGCATGAAGAGCAGCAACAGCGTCGCACACAGGACGGCCGGCACGGTGACCGCAGCGACGATCGTGACCTTCCAGTCCCGCAGAAAGATCAGCAGCGTGAGCGACGCGAGCACCACGCCGATCAATACCGCGTCGACCGTGCTCCGGGCGGAGGCGGTGATCAGTTCGCTCTGATCGTACCAGTTCGAGATTTTCACCCCGGGTGGCAGATGCTTTTCGAGCTCCTGCAGCTTCCCGGTGACCATTTTCGAGATCTGGACTGTGTTGCTGCCCGGCTGCTGATAGATCTGCAGGAGGACCGCATCGCGGCCGTCGGCGGTCACCCGGACCCATTGCGGCTCCGTCCCGGTCTCGACCCGCCCGACGTCCTCGAGCAGCACCACGCCTCCGGGAGTCGACCGGAGGACGGTCTTCGGAATCTCGGCGATCGACTTCAGCCGGGTGTCCGAGATGACGAGATAGAGCCGGTGGTCCTCGGTGAGTTTGCCGACGGCGACCTGGACGTTCCCCGCGGAGAGCGCGGTCGCGACATCGGCCACGGTCAGATCGAGCGCCTGCAATTTCGCGGGATCGACAACGACCTGATATTCCTCCGTCGCTCCGCCACTGATGCCAACTTTCGCCACGCCGGAGATCGCGGTCAGCGCGGGGCGCAGGGTGTAGAGGGCAAGCTCCCGCAGCTCGGAGGGCGAGTGGTTCGCCGAGGTCAGGCTGTAGGCGATCACCGGGAAAACCGTGGGGTCCATTCGCTCCACGGTAAAACTGGTGCCGCCCGGCAGCGTGGGGAGCAGACCGCTGATCGCGCCCTGCACCTGGAGCGTCGCGGCCGTCATGTCGTGCCCCCAATCGAAGTTCACCGACACCTCCGCGGAGCCGCGGCTCGTGGTGGAGCGTACGCTGCGCACGGCGGGAATTGCCCGCACGGCCTCCTCGATCGGGACGGTGACCTCGGAGAGCATCCGCTCGGCCGGCCGGTCCCCCGCATCGAGGCTGACGCGGACGCGGGGGAAGCTGACGTCCGGAAAGAGACTGACCGGTAGAAACCACGCGCTGGCCGCACCCGCCACGGCGAGCAGTCCAAGCAGGAAAATCAACGAACGCCGATGCCGGAACGCCCACTGCGCAACCGAGGCGTCCTTCATTTGGTTTTGAGGTTCATCCCATCCTCGAGTTCGTAGTTCCCCTCCACGACCACGGCGTCCGCGTCCTTCAATGCCTTCGCCCGGACCTCTGCCACGTCCTTGTTGCGCAGTCCGATCTCGACCGGCTGCGCGACCGCCTTGCCGTCGCGGGCCAGGAAAAGGTGCGTTCCCTCCCCCTCGCTGAGGAGCGCCGCGATCGGCACGACCCAGACTCCCTCCGCACGCCGCGCAAACTCGGCCTGCACGTAACCGCCGAGCAGGAAGCCGCTGTCCTTCGGCAAGGTGACGTACACGCTCACCAATCGGCTGGCGGGGTTCACGCTGGCCGTGAGCATCCGGACGACGCCGGCGACCGACCTGGCACTCGGTTGATTCACGGGAATCAACTTCAGGTTCCCACCGACCTTCAGGGCGTCGAGATCGTCGGGCTCCACCTCCAGCCGGACCTCGATCGCATCCCGCGCGACGATGTCGGCGAGGGACATCCCGGCGCTGACCGTCTGTCCCGCTTGTGCGGAAAGCCCCACCACGATGCCGTCCACGGGCGACTTGAGATCGCGTGGCCCGGCGGCACCATTCTTCTCCAGGCTGGCCAGCTGCGCCCGGGCGTCGTCCGTGGCCCGCTGCGCCTGACTCAGCTCCTGGTTGGTCGCCAGCTTGAGATCGTAACGCTGCCGGACCTGCTGCAGCTCGGTCTCCGCCGACTTCAACGCGGTCTGCGCCTGTCCGACCTGCAGCTCCGTGGCGGCACTGGCGGCGATCTCGACGATGGGATCGCCCGCCTTGATCGGCTGCCCGGGAACGACCCACGTGCGCGTGACCATTCCCTCGTAGGGAACCGACAGACCCGTGCTTTGCCCCGGCTCGGCAACAACGCTCCCATAGGCGGTGATCGATTCCTCGATATCGCCGCGATGGAGCGCCTGCACGGTCACCGTCGGCGTGGGCTCCGGGGCTTTCTCCTCTTCCTCCGGTTTCCCGCAACCGGACAGGAGGGTGCCGAGGATGAGAAAATGCAAAAGCGCGTGGTAATGCTTCATGACTGGGTGAAAGGCAGATACCGTCCGGCGGCAATTTCCAGACCGACGACCGCTTCGGCCAACTGGACCTTGAACTGCTGCAACTCGACACGCTTGAGGATCAGGTCGTATCGGGTCTGGAAAAAACTGATCGCGTCGCCGTTGTGCTGGTCGAGGGCGACGCCGGCCGTCTTCACCAGTTGCTCGAGCGAGCTGATGGATTTCCGGCTCTCGACGATCTGCCGATTCAGCCAGCGAATGTTGGCGAGGCTGGTGGCCACATCCGCCCGAGCCTGGAAGACGCGGTCCGTGTACTCATCGAACAGCTTTTGACGCGTGGCGCGCTCGGTCGCGATATTGCCCTGATTTCGGTCGAAGATCGGGATGTCCACGCTGATGCCGAAGCCCATCGTCTGGACGTTCGAGGTGTCGGTGGCCCGGTTGAAGCCGAGGTTGATCCGCGGCACCTGGGCGATGATGGCGGCCCGGAGCGCCTCGTCTTCGCTGATGTAGCCGGCTTTCAGACCCAACAGATCCAGCCGCGAGGTCTCGAGGCCGCCGATGAGGGCCTCGTAGGACGGCACGCTCACGTCTGTCGGCAATGAGTCGCCTTCGATCGGAGGCCGGGCCTCCGGCGGAAAACCCATGGCCCGGTTCAGGGCGATGCGTTCCGTCTCCAACGACTTTTCGATCGCGAGCTCGGCGGCACGCGCGTCGCGGCTCGTCGCCTCCGCCGCCGCGAGATCGAGGACGGTCTTTTCGTGCGCATCCGCCGCCTTCCTCAGGAGGCCGACGTTTTCCCGGAGCGCGTCGTCGCCTTCGCGGGCCGCTTTCAACTGCGCGGTCAGGCCGATGACGCGCAGCGCCGACAAGCGAGCGCTCTGCGCGGTCTGCCACTCCACCCACGCGACATCGAGGGCGATCGCCCTGGTGTTGGCTCTGGCGGAAGCAAGCTTGGGCAACAGGGTCAGCAACTGGGTCACGTCCCAGCTCCCGCCAAGGCCAAAGGCGGTCATCGTGCCCGCCGTATTTCCGCCGATCACGAAGTCGTTTCCCCAGGTGAGCTGCGGGTTCGGCAGCACTCCGGCTTGAACGAGTTGGGCCTGGGCGATGCCCCGGCGATCGCGATCCGCCCGCAACGTCGGATTCAAAAGAATGGCGATCAGCGCCGCCTCGTCCGGATTGATCCCGTCGCGCAGATCGAGCGGCACGGACCGCAAGATCGGGTGATGAATTTGCGCGGCCTCCAGTTGCAGCGCCCGGTCATCCGGCCGATGCGAGGCCGCTGCCACGGCGTCCCCCGTCAACGGCAGGGCATGATAAATTGAGCACCCGGCGAGGCCGAGCGAGAGGAGAATGCCGGCCCCGGCGAGCGCGGGTCGGAGCGGGCATTTCAGATGGACGGACACGACGCCCAGCATTAATGCCGATCAGAAGCGGGTCAAAGGGAAGGCCATTACAGTTTATTAATCAGAATCTCCCCGGTGGGTTCATCTCCCTCGGTCACTATCCTGGCCATGAACATCCGCCATCTTGCACCCATCTGTCTCGCCGTCGTCGCTCTCGCCGTGAGGGTTCACGCCGAATCGAAGGAAGACGAGGCCGCGCTGAAATCCGAAGCGAAGATCACCGAAGAGGCGGCCACGAAGACCGCCCTGGAATTGATCCCGAAAGGCAAGATCAAGGAAGCCGAACTCGAGAAAGAACACGGCAAGCTCGTGTGGTCGTTCGATATCGCACTCCCGAAGACGAAGGACATCACCGAGGTCCAGGTCGACGCCAAAACCGGGAAGATCATCTCGACCGAGGTGGAGACGGCCGCCGACCAGGCGAAGGAAAAAGCCGAGGATCAGAAAGAGGACAAGAGCTAGTCCGGTCGGCATGACGCGACCGAGCAGCTCGCCTGCAGGCGAAGACCTGGAGTCTTCCAGTTTTGAATTCGTGCGGTTGGGCCGGAGGCGCGCTAGACTGGGCCATCCTCCGGGCTGAATGATGCGTGCGTTGATCGTCGAAGATGAAAAGAAGATCGCCTCTCACTTGAAGAGGGCGCTCGGCGAGGCCGGCTTCTCGGCGGATGTCCTGCACCGGGGCGACGAGGCGCTGGCCGCCCTGCGCGAGATTCCCTACGATGTGGCGGTGCTCGACGTCATGCTACCCGGCCTCGATGGGCTCGCGGTACTCAAGCGTCTGCGCGGAGAATCCAACGCCGTCCCGGTGCTGATGCTGACCGCCCGCGGCCAGGTCAATGAACGCGTGGAGGGGCTCGAGTCCGGCGCGGATGACTATCTCGCCAAGCCCTTCGCGATCGAGGAAGTCGTCGCCCGGGTGAGAGCCCTGCTCCGGCGACGGAGCGGCGACTCGCTCACGATCTACGGCATCGCCGACCTGACGATGGATGTCTCCCGCCGCGGCGTGACCCGTGCCGGAGCGAAGATCGAACTGACCGCCCGCGAGTTTTCCCTGCTCGAGCTTTTGCTGCGATCCCCCGGGCACGTTTTCACGCGCACGCAGATCTGCGAGAAGGTGTGGGAATACCACTTCGATCCGGGCACGAACATCGTGGACGTCTATATCCAGCGGCTGCGGCAGAAGATCGACCACGACTCTTCGCTGAAGCTCCTGCACACGATGCGGGGTGTCGGCTATTACCTCGCGCTCGAGCCGTCGTGAAACGCGTCTCCCTCCGGCTGAAGATTGCCGCCTTCGCCAGCGTCCTCGTGGTGGCGGTGGTGATCGTCTTCGCGGCCTTCTCGGCGTGGTGGTTTTACCACGAGCAGATCGACATGGTCTCCGGGGATGAGACCCGCACCCCAACCGCCCAACAGATCTCCGACGCCCGGGAGGAGACCTCGGAATTGATCGGAGCGTATCTGGCGGCCCTGCCTCTCGTCGCGATTCTTTCCGCGCTGGGGGCATGGTGGATGGCGGCCCGCGTGACCCGCCCCTTGGTCCGACTCGATGCGGCGGCCTCGCAAATCGACGCCCAGTCGCTGGACAGCCGTCTGCCCGATCCCGGGACCCGCGATGAAATCTCGACGCTCGCCGGCACGCTCAATCATCTGCTGGACCGCCTCGAGCGCAGCTTCCGCCAGTCGACCAGATTCTCGGCCGATGCCTCGCACGAGCTGCGCACTCCCCTCGCCGTCATGCGCACCCAACTGGAGCATGCGATCAAGGACCATCCCTCCGGCGAGCAGACCCCGGTCCTGATCGAGCTGCTGGAGGAGAACCACCGGCTCTCATCCGTGGCGGACAAGCTCCTCCTGCTCGCCCGGGCCGATGCCGGGCAGTTGCTGCCGGGACGAGTGAAGATCAACCTGAGCAAACTCATCGCGGAGGTCGCCGACGACTACGACATCATGGCCAGGGATCGACACATGCACGTCTCGGGACGCGTGGTCCCAGACATCTGGACCGACGGGGACGAGGGGCTCCTGCGGCAGCTCGCGCGCAACCTCTTCGACAACGCGCTGAAGCACAACATCCCCGAGGGCTCCATCGCCTACGAGCTGACCTCAGACTCGGAGACTGCGCGGTTTTCGATCGCGAACAGCGGGCCATCCATCCCCGAGGAGGCACGGAGCTCGCTGTTCGACCGCTTCTTCCGCCTCGATGAATCGCGGGACCGCAACGAGGGCGGCGCCGGTCTGGGGCTAAGCCTCTGCCGGGAGATCGCCCACGCACATGGCGGCACGATCGTGCTCGCCGATGCCCAGGCGCAGAATGAATTCATCCTCAAGTTACCCTCCGTCACACGATGAACTGGTTTTATTGGGCTCTGGCGTCGGCATTTTTCGCGGGATTGACGGCGATCCTCGCGAAGGTTGGGGTCGAGGGGGTAAACTCGAATCTGGCCACGGCGATCCGCACGACCGTGGTCCTGCTCTTCACCTGGCCCCTGGCCCTACTGTCCGTCCCGCCCTCCTCGATGTTCCAGCTCGGGCAGCGGACGTGGCTTTTCCTGGTCTTGTCCGGGCTGGCGACAGGGCTCTCCTGGGTCTGCTACTTCCGGGCGCTGCAGTTGGGCCCGGCGGCGCAGGTGGCGCCCATCGACAAGCTGAGCGTCCTCTTCGTCATTGCTTTCGCTACGCTCTTCCTTGGCGAGCACCTGACCTGGCACCACTGGGTGGGCGGCGCATTGATCTTCGGCGGGGCGGCTATCCTGGCAACGCGCTAAGGATGCGGCATCGCCGCCGCCGCGGGAGTGTCCCGAGAAAGGCGAGCGCGGCGTCCCGCAGACGGGGCAGCTCGTGGAGGAAGATCGCGGCAAAGATCAGCTCGAAGGGGAGCTCGGCCGCGTAAGGGACGCGGATGGTGGGGTTCGACAGGTTCGTCCAGACGAGCGGCAGCATCTGCAGGGTGCCAAACAAGGCCAGGACCCGGCAGGCCGGCGCGCCCTTCCAAAGTGTCATGAGGAATCCGGCCAGGGCGAGAAAGTAGAGGGCCGGCCATCTGCCCTCCGTGCGGATCGGGATGGTAAAACCGCACTCGCCGATGCCGTGCGCCCAGCGCAGAACGACGTCTTTTACACCATGGCTGGCGAAGTAGTCCTTGGACGAGTAGATCGCGAACCTCTGTCCGACATGACCCTCCTTGTACGAATCCGTCCAAAGGTAGTTGGTCAGATAGCCGTGATGGATCGGATTCCCGAAATACTCGTAGCGGGGAATCCAGCTCGGCGCGCTGACCGCGATGAAAGCCAGGATCGCGAGCGCCGCGGAAAGTGCGATGGCCATCCCCTCGGAGCGGACCTTCCAAGGCACCCGATAAAGGCGCCAACCTTCGTAAAGACCAAGCGAAGCCACCAGGGAGGCGAAGATGAAGAGACCGTTCGGACGAGTGAGGTAGTCCAGTCCCGCCAGCGCGCCGGCGAGGACGAGAGTTCCAGGCTTCCGGCGGAGCAGGTAGTCCGCCACCACGAACAGAAGGGTAACGGCCAAAAGAAGATGGAGCGGCTCGGTCAGCAGATGCCTGGTGGCGTGGGCGTGGACGAAGGGATTTTGCAGAAACAGGATTCCGATGATCGAGGCGATGACCCGCGAGTCGAACCACCGGAGCAGCCCGAAGTAGAGAACGACAAACGTCAGATTGACGAGGATGACATTCACCGCCGCCAGCAGTCGGAGATCCTCGCCCCAGAAACGAAAGACCGGCGACAGGAGCAACGGATAGAGCGGCTGGCGATGGGGACGCGCCTGGACATAGCTCATGGAAAAGTCGCCGCGCGCGAAGTCCCGTGCGATCGACAGATAGTGGATGGTGTCCCCTTCCAGCAGGTCCTTGCGGCCTTGGGCGGAGTTTACGTTTTGGTGGATGGAGAGGAGGCTCGCGCCGAGGAACCAGGCGGACACCAGCGGCACGAAAACCCTGGGCGCGAAAAGGGCGCGCACGAAGCGTAGGAAACCACCACGGGAAAAGAATTTTTGGGCCGCTTGCACAGCCCCGACCCTCGTCCCGGCGACATGAACGCCCGAGGTTCACGCACATGACGACATTTTCATTTGCGCGGCGGCGATGCTCATTCACGCGTGCCGAGCCGACACGGCACTATTCCGCTAAGTTCGCTCCCTCGGACCAGGCGACCGTCAACTGCCGGGCGGCGTAAAACAGAAAACGAGCCCGACAATCGCATTGTTCAGCATGTGAAGGACCATCCCCGGATAGACGCTTCCGGTCTTCCAGCGCAGAAAGGCGAGGGTCAGACCGAGGAAAAATACGGCCAGAATGCCGTACCATCCATACTGGAGGTGGCAGAGTGCGAACAGGAGGCTGGTCGCGGCGGCGGCGCCCCAGGCCCCGAACTTTCCCACCCAGGCAGAGTAGGCGTAGCCTCGAAACACCAGCTCCTCCACGACCGGTGCGGCAACCGCGGTCGCCAGGAAGAAAATCACCGGAGAGTGCACTCCCAATCGGATGAGTTCGAGCGCGAGCTTGGTCTTCTCGTCTTTGTAGAGACTCAGGACACTGCCGATACCGATGAAGACAAGTCCGGCCACCACGATCCAGAGGGCGGAGGAAAGAAATCCACAGCGACGGAGGCCGAGCCGCTCCTGCCATCCCTCGTGAGTTTGCGGACGGCAAATGGCGAGCAGGGCGAGCAAGAGCACCCAATCCGCATTGAAGAAAATCAGAAAGGCGGTGCCGTCCGTGAACATCGCTCGCAACGAGCCCCCCACTTCTTTCAGGCCTCCATTGACGAGCTTCGGAACCAGAGCGAAGACCGTCGCTCCAGCCTGCAGGGCGAAATCCAACGCAAAGAGGGCGACCACCCAAAGCAGAACCGCCCACCACCGGAGCGGCCCCGCCGGAACCGGGGGCGGTCCCTGGGTTCTGCGGCGAAGGTAAATCCACAGTCCGACCGCCGGAACCAGGGTGGCCACGGTTCCGAAGGATGCGGCCAGCAATGTACAACAGGACGCCGCCACCAGCCCGGCTTTCATATGCCGGCGTTGAAATGCGAGCAGCAGGAGGAGCGCTCCGACCAGGGCTCCGCCGATCCATCGCCCAAGGATCTTGAACAGCAGGACGACTTTGGCCGCGACATCCGGCGGTAGATGAAACCCGGGGCTCTTCGTCAGGTTGTTATAAAACGGATTCAGCCCGCCTTCGAAGGCGAACTTCCGTGCGTTATCGAAAAAAGTGCTACTCTCGCCCCAGACGGCAGCCAAGTATCTCCCCCCGAGCTGGGTGAAGAGGCGGTGCGCCGTCTCGCGGTCGTTGGCCATCACCGCGAGACGCGTATATTCGGACAGGAGCGATGGATCGTTCGGCATCTTCCGCAACCAGGCCTCTAACCCACGCTGGGTGCGGGGCCAATCCAGATAACCCGGCGCGAAACTCATCGAGTTGCTATCAAGCGCGGTGTCCGCGAGCCAAACGAAGTTTGCGTACTTGAGATCGCCCTCCGGCGCGGGAAAAGTATTCGCCTGAGCGGCGATCCATTTTGCCAGGTCGCCCCGCGCGCCCGGCGATAGAAACCGCTCGGCGTTCTGATAATATTGATTGTAGGTCGGCGTCTCCTTGATCGCCTGCTCCGTCAGGGCCAGAAACCTTCCCGTCTCCCAAGGCTGGGCAAGGGCCACTCCCTGCGCAGCCTCATACCAGCCCGGGCATTTCTCCTTCAGCAGGGAGGCCTGCTGCAACACGTCCCACGCCTCGGCAATCCGGTCATTGTAGACCCGCCACGCGGCCGCGTTTTGCTCGTTTCCGGAGTTGGGATGGGCATTCCATGCGTAGTTGACCAATGCCCTTGCCAGACACACCCGGGCGGTAATGCTGTCCGGTCGCTGATGCACCCATGATCTCAAGAAATCGATCGCGGCCTGAGCGCCCTTCTCGTCGGAGGGGATGGTCCACACCTCGAGGTAAAACACCGATAAAAGCCATCGCCCGCTCACCAAGGCCTCGCGGCTTTCGCGGACCTTGGCAGCGGCTTTCTCGAGGCCGTCCATATCGTGCGCTTTGAGCATTCGCGCCGTGTCGTCCATCAACTGCCGCCCATGCCGATAGGCCGGAGAAGGATTCTGAATTTCCTTGATGGGCGGAAGTTTCGGAGCGTCGGCGTGAGCCGTGGATACCAGCACCCCGGCCAGAATCGCCGCCTGAAAAACCCGAACGCCCCGGCTGACAAAGGACCATCGCCGGGAATGCGTAAATCGGTGGAAAGTCATAAGACGCGAGAGCGGATTCCGGGCCACCGCCGTCTCCGGATGCTGCCCGAAGTTTCCGAAAGTGTCACGACTCCCCCGCCCGCAGCTTCCTACCCGCCATCTGGGCGATCCGTGGCTTCCTCAGGTCTTCGTCTCAGGGATCGTCTCGGGCCATCACCCGTTCACCGTGCGACCAGGCGGCGCCTCGCTCGCCTCGTTGTCCACTGGCTGAAAGTCGTCATCGTCTCCGCCTTGGCGTTCGCTCTTCCGGAAGTCTCTGGATTTCTCAGCTGCCGCCGGACGTCCCCGTCAAAGCTCGCTCCCTGCCGGGAGAGGCATTTGTCGCCAGGGGCGACCAGACGCAGCCCACCTCCGAATCGCCCCTCGATCCGAGGGGCCGCGATTTGTGGCCCGGTCGAGACTTTGCGATCCGTAGGATCACCTCCCAGCTTCCCGTCCCTCAGGCCGATTGCTCAGTCTTCCTCGTAATTGAATCTGACCGGGCTAAAGTGTCCGTCGCGGAATTCCGATCCATTCATCGTGATCCGGAGGACTCCGCCGCCGAGGTCGATGCGAAACGTGGCTTCAAACCTGTGCGGATTCGCTCCCCGTAGATCTGCGGAAATGCCGCTGCCGGTCGAATGCCACTCGTGATGCGAGTAAACGGAGGGGGAATGAAACGGAATGGAATGATGGAAAGTGCCCCCGTAGCCAGTGAATCGGTAAATGGAAGTCGTCCGCCAGACTTCGCCACTGGTCGCACGGGCCACAATCCCCATCTCCAAAGTGTCGCCATGACTTTCGATTTGGACCGTTGCCGTCCCCGACAAGTGACGGCCGAAGGTATTGCTCGTGAATTTCCCTTTCGAATCGCGGGCGAGGTGCTTGAAAACCACCA
>Ga0310811_10009464_pt1 | contig 12577 bp, 10 predicted proteins | sample YCmetagenome_FD_207642 | JGI IMG/M metagenome (GOLD analysis project Ga0310811, IMG submission 207642) | Soil microbial communities from experimental microcosm in Duke University, North Carolina, United States - YC | ecosystem: Engineered > Artificial ecosystem > Soil microcosm > Unclassified ... | reverse complement strand
CCGAGCACCAGAGGACGGATGCCCTGGGGATCGCGTGCGGCGAACAAGGTGGTCTCGTTCATCCACACCAGCGAGTAGGCGCCCTTGACCTCGGGGAACAGCTCCGCGGCGACGTCCTCCACCGGGCGGGAGCCGTCCTGCGCCAGCAGGGCGGTCAGCACCTCGGTGTCGGTCGTGGCCTTGATCGTGCCCGCGGGAAGCCGAGCGGAGAGCTCGGCGGTGTTGATCAGGTTGCCGTTGTGGGCGAGCGCGAGGCCGTTGCCCTCGGAAGAGCTCAGCGTGGGCTGCGCGTTCTCCCAGACGCTCGATCCGGTCGTGGAGTAGCGGCAGTGGCCGATGGCCAGGTGGCCGCGCAGGGTCCCGAGGATCGACTCGTCGAAGACCTGGGCCACCAGGCCCATGTCCTTGTACACGAGAATGCGGCTGCCCTCGCTCACTGCGATGCCCGCGGACTCCTGCCCCCGGTGCTGCAGCGCGTACAAGCCGTAGTAGGTGAGTTTGGAGACGTCCTCCCCGGGAGCCCACACACCGAACACGCCACAGGCGTCTTGAGGTGCACGATCCCTGGGGTCGAGGTCATGGCCGAGACGGCCGTCGCCCTTCAACACGTACTTGAGTCTAGGTCGGCCCCGATGCTGCTCGGACACGCGGGTGGCGAAGTCACGGGTGAACGATCGATGGCGCTTTGCCGTGTCACGCCTGTTCAACGCCCCGATTCCCGGAAACCTAGGGCTTTCGGCATGCCCAGATATTGAGGTGGGGGACACAGCGACCGTGGCGGCACTCGATGACCACGACCAGACCCCGAGCTCCCCGGAGAGTCCCAGAAACGATCCACGCGAGGTCCGGCTCTCCGAAGGGGGAGGACCACGCGGCGAGACGCCCCCAGGGGGCTCAGGGACGCCTGGAGGTCCGTCCTGGGAGGCGCCCGGAGGCGGAGGCCCCTGGCAGCCCCCACCGCCCGGCGGCCACGGCCCCGGGCAGCCGCCGCCTGGGCAGCCGCCGGGCGGCGGAGGATGGCCGCCCAGTGGCGGCGGCTGGCCTCCTCCGGGTGGCGGCGGCGCCTGGCAGTCCCCGCCGCCAGGGGGTCCGTGGCAGCACCAGGAACCAGGCGGCGGGCTCGGCACCGCGGCGCTCGTCCTCGGCATCGTCAGCCTCGTGTTGCTGCTCGTCTGCGGCATCGGAACGCTCATCGCGATCGCCGGGATCATCGTCGGCATCATCGCGATCACCAGGCGGTCCAACAAGCGCAGGGCGATCGTCGGGCTCTGCCTGAGCGCGCTCACCCTGCTGCTGGGCCTGATCGCCGGGGTCGTGATCTACAACTGGTACCAGAGCAAGAACCTCGGCGAGTGCTTCGACCCCTCCCTCTACCCGAGTCAGGAGGCGGCCCAGCGGTGCGTCGAGGACAAGCTGGGCGGCACCCAGCCGGAGAACGCCATCTGATCGCCGAAGGATCACATCAGCGGGAGATGCTCCGAGAGATCGGCGCGTGATCCGCTGGCCGAGACCTTCCCCGCCGCGACGGCGTCGGGCCACGAGAGCCCGCCGGTCGCGAGCTCCAGCCAGGTGACGGGATCGGTCTCGATGACGTTCGGAGGGGTTCCACGGGTGTGCCGGGGCCCTTCCACGCACTGCACGGCCGCGTAGGGCGGCACCCGGACCTCCACCGTCCGTCCGGGTGCCCGGGCCGCGAGTCGTTCCAGCAGATTCCGTACGGCGAAGCGGGCGGCCTCCTTGAGCGGCGTCAGTCCCGCCTCGTAGGCCCCGAGGACCACCCGCACGCACGTGTCGGCGACGGCGTCGTCGGGACCTTCGAACGGCGGCCGCCCGAGATCGACGAGCTGGGCGTCGAGCGCCTCTCTGGCCTGTGCGGGGTCCAGTCTGCGTGGCATCCGCCCATTGTCGTGCAAGGGTCAGGCGACCACTTCGGGGACCGCGGGCTCGGCTTCGGCCCGGGCCGCCGCGGTCCCCGCCGTACGGCTGTGCCGCAGCGCGTACAGGCTGACCGGGACGCCCACGAGGACGATGGCGGCCGCGATCACCAGGGTGAACTGGTAGGCGTCGAGGAACCGGTGGAGGGGGGCTCCCGTGGCGACGTTCTCCCGCGCGCTGAGGATGGCGCCGAGGATCGTGATCCCGAGCAGGCCGAACACCTCCCGTGAGACGTTGAGCACACCGGAGGCGACGCCCGCCCTGGCGGCGGGCATCGTGTTGAGCACCACGTTGGTCAGCGGGACGAGCAGCCCGGCGCCGGCTCCGTAGAGGAGGAACCAGGGGAGCAGGTTGAGGTATCCGTCGCCCTCTCCCACGCTCGACAGGCCGCCGATCGCGACGGCCATCAGCCCGAGCCCCGCGGCGACCGTGCGGGCGGTGCCGAAGCGGTCCGCGATCCGGGGCGAGACGGTCGCGATGACCGCCATCAGCAGGGCCATCGGCACGAAGCCCGCGCCGGCCTGGATGGGGGTGAAGCCCAGCGCGCTCTGGAGGTAGAGCGCGGTGAAGAAGTAGATGCCGAAGACGCCGAACGACCACAACCCCATGGAGAGCAGGCCCCCGCTGAAGATCCGCTCCCGGAAGAGAGTGAGGTCGATCATCGGCCGGGCCGTACGGGACTCGATGGTCAGGAAGACGACGGCCGCGACCGCGGCCACCGCGAAGGACCCCAGGATGGGCGCCGACGACCAGCCGCGCGACTCCCCCTCGATCAGCGCGTAGGTCAGGGCGAAAAGGGTCAGCGCGGAGGTGACCAGGCCCGGCAGGTCGAGGCCGGAGCGTGCCGCGGAGCCGCGCCGCACCCGGATGGACCGCAGTCCGATGACCGCGGTGACGACGCCGATGGGCGCGTTGATGAGGAAGATCCACCCCCAGTGGGCGTTCTCGCTCAGGAAACCGCCGGTGAGCGGGCCGACGGCGAGCGCCAGCGCGCCCACGGCACTCCAGATGCCGACGGCCATGCCGCGCTCGCGCGGGTCGGGGAAGATCGCCGGCAGGAGGGCCAGCGAGGTCGGGGCGAGCAGCGCGGCCCCCACACCCTGTACGGCTCTCGCCGCGATCAGCGTCTCCTGGCCGCCGGCGAGACCGGCCGCGACGGAGGCGAGCGTGAAGACCGTGAGCCCGGCGAAGAACATCGTCCGAAGGCCCAGCACGTCGGCCAGTCGTCCGCCCACGAGCAGCAACCCCGCGAACACCAGGATGTAGGCGCTCACGATCCATTCCAGCCCCGACATGGTCAGCCCGAGGTCGCGCTGGATGGTCGGCAGCGCCACGTTGACCACGTTGTTGTCCAGATAAGTCATGAATGTCGCGAGCGCCACCGCGACCAGCGCCCACCATCGTCCGGTCATTGAGATCCCCTCTTACCGCGAAACACTTGTACGCAGTACCTGTACGACGTACATGTACGATGAATAGGAGACCTTGTACGGCGTATAGTTGTCAAGCGCCGCGAGGGAGAAGGACTGACGGCCTATGGCACCGGAGAAACTGACCCGACTGACCGTGATCGAGCAGGCGCTCGAGCTCGCCGACGACGAGGGGCTCGAGACCGTCACGATCAGACGTCTCGCGCAGGAGTTGGGCGTCACGCCGATGGCGCTCTACTGGCATTTCAAGAACAAGGAGCTACTGCTCCACGCGGTGGCCGATCACGTGCTCGCCGAGGTGACGCCGGATTTCGATCCCGCGTCCCCGTGGAACGTCCGGCTCCGGGCGATGATCGAGGCGCTCGTCCGCGTCCTGCGGAGGCATCCCTCGATGGTCGGGGTGTTCCCGATGATCCACAAGGAGCAGGTGAGCAGCTTCACCCTCGCCACGGAGACCGCCCTCACGCTTCTCAGTCAGGCGGGATTCACGCTGGAGGAGGGCTTCCTGATCTCGTCCCACCTGCTCCACGGAGTCCTCGCGCTGGTGGGCGATGAGCCGGGCTGCCCGCGGACCCTGAACGCGGGCGAGGCCGTGGAATGGCGCCGGCAGAAGCGGCTCGCTCTCGAGTCGCTGCCCCAGGACCGGTTCCCCAGCATGGTGGCGTTCGGAAAGACCTTCGAGGCCGAGCCGGACGTCGAGCACTACTACGCCTTCGGGCTCGACCTCCTGCTCTCCGGCATCGAGGCGATGGCCGCGCAGAGGACGCCGAGCACGGCCACCCCGAGCAGCACCACGTAGGTCCGCCGGAACCCCGTCATGAGCTGCTGGAGGGCGACGGGGGACACCTTGGAGAGCGTCCCGGCGTACACCTGGCGGCGCAACTCCGGCGCGACCGAGGCGGTGAGCACGCTGAGCGTCGTGGCCACGCTGAGCACGACGCCCACGTTCATGAACATGAGCCGGAACCCGTTCACGACTCCGAGGCTGCCGGGAGGCAGCGCGCTCATCACCTGGGTGGTGTTGCCCGTGAGGAAGGTCCCACTGCCGCACCCGGCGACGAAGAGCCCGATCCCGATCACCCAGTACGGCGTGGCCGTACCGGCGGACAGGGCCAGGATGAGGAGGCCGGCGGCGGAGGCGGCCGCCCCGCCGATCGCGAGGACGGCGGGACTCGTCCTGCGGCCGAGCGCGCCGGCGACGGGGGAGGCCAGGGTCATCCCGATCGGGACGGGCAGCACGCCGAGCCCGGCGGTCAGGGCGTCCACGCCGCGGGCCGCCTGGAAATACAGACCGGCCAGCAGGATCAGGGACGCCCGCGCCAGGGCGTTGCAGAGCGAGGCGAGGTTGGCGAAGGCGAGCATCCGGCCGCCGAGGAGCGTCAGGTCGAGCACGGGATGGCTCGCCCGCCGCTCCACCAGCACGAGCACGGGAACGAGCGCGGCCGCGAGGAGGCCTGGCAGCGGATCGCCCTGGCTGATCGCGATCAGCGCCGCGGACAGGGCGGCGAACACGATCAGGTTCCCGAGCACGTCCACCGGCTCCCGGCGGCTGCGGGGAACCTTCCTGAGCATCAGGGCGCCCCAGACGAGCGCGGCCAGCCCTGGCGGCACGTTGACCCAGAAGATCCAGCGCCAGCCCAGCGTGTCGGCGATCAGGCCGCCGAGTGTCGGTCCCATGAGCTGGGCCACCGACAACGTCCCGATGTAGACGCCCATCCCCTGGCTCAGCCGATCGGGCGGGAAGGCGTCGGTGATGATGACGGTGCCGTTGGCGAGGATCATCGCCGCGCCCAGGCCCTGGACGGCACGCATGGCGATGAGCACTCCCACGTCGGGGGCGAGCCCGGCGAGCAGGGAGGCCGCCGTGTACAGGGCGAACCCGATGAGGTAGACCTCCCGCCTGCCCAGCAGGTCGGCCACCCTGCCGAACAGGACCAGCGTGGTCGTGCTCGCCAGCAGATTCGCCAGCAGGATCCAGCTCGACGCGACCGGCCCCGCGTCGAAGTTCCGCACGACCTCGGGAAGCGCGACGTTGAGCGTGCTGGCGCTCATGCCGATGAGCACGAGGCCGAGCCCGGTGACCGAGGTGACCCGCCAGGCGTAGCGCAGGGCGCGGGCGTGTTCGGGGGAGCCCGGTTGCGGGGGGACGACGGCCATGCCGTCGATTCTGCCCTGCTGATCACCGGCCGCCGGTCGCTTGACAGGCGTGGACGTGAGCTGCCACCCTCCGGCCGCATGTCCACCCCAACCTCGATGCGGAAGCAGAAGGAGCCGGCGGCCCCGAAGGTGCCCGTCTCCCTCACCGTCGCCGGGCTCCCCGAGCACGATCTCGAGAACGACGGGGCCTACCGCGCGATGCACTTCAAGAGCCTCGACCTGTCGTCGCGGCGTGCGCGTACGGCCGAGTTCGAGGGTTGCCGCTTCGTCGACACGGCACTCGCGGGCACCGAGATGCACCGGGCCGAGCTCACCGACGTCGAGCTGGACCGTTGTGACCTGTCGAACATGAGGGTCCGCAGCTCGTCCGCCCACCGGACGGTGGTGTCGGCCAGCCGGCTGACGGGAGCGGCCTGGTCGGAATGCGCCTTCCACGACGTGGTCTTCGACACCTGCAGGGCCGACCTGGCGGGATTCAGGTTCTCGTCCTTCCGCACCGTCGTCTTCCGCGACTGCACGCTCCTGGAGGCCAACTTCCAGGACGCGGACCTGCGCGGGGCCCGGTTCGAACGGTGCGACCTGACCGGCGCGCAGTTCTCCAACGCCAAGATGGCCGGCGCGAGGTTCGCGGACTGCACGCTGGCGGGCATCGCCGGCGTCACCAGCCTCAGGGGAGCGATCATCAGGAGTTCGGACGCGTGGGGACTCGTCCACAGCCTGGCCGGGGCCATGGGCATCACGATCGAGGACGCCTCATGACCGGTCGCTAACGGGCGTGCCTCCGGAGCTCTTCGAGGTCGTGGACGACCACCCGGAGGCGGCCCGTCTCGATCAGGCCGCGATCCCTGAGCGTGCGCAGCGCCTTGCTGACCGCCTCGCGGGACGCACCGGTCCAGCCGGCCAGCTCGTCCTGCGAGAGCGGCAGGGCCACCCGGACCCCGCCGTCGACCGGCTCGCCGTACCGCTCGGCGAGCTCGACGAGCCGGGTCGCGACGCGTCCCGTGGTGTCGTAGGCCCCGTACTCGACCCGCTTGCGGTCGGCGTCCCGCAACCGCGCCACGATGAGCCGCATGAGCAGCACCGCCACACGGCCGTGCCGATGCAGGAAATCGGGGAAGTCGCCGACCACGATCCCCTCGACGGGCTCCAGCGCCGTGACCGTGCCCGACCGCGGATGGCCGTCGAGCGCCGACATGTCACCCAGGAGCGCTCCCGGGCCGCGGATGGCGAGCACGACCTCGGTTCCGCCCTCGGTGTGGGAGGACACCTTGACCCGGCCGGAGGTGAGGACGAGGACCCAGTCGGCCGTCTCACCCTCGTTCATCACGGTCGTCCCGCGCTCCCAGCCGCGGGTGCGCCCGGCCGCCCGCAGGTCGTCGATCTCCTCGGCGGTCAGCAGGTCGAGGAACTCTCCCGGCTCCGGACTGATCACTCGTTCCTCCATTCGAGCGCGACCAGGCGGTAGGCCCGCACGGTCTGCGCCTTGCCCTTCAGCGACAGGTCGCCGAGTGGCACGACATGAGCCGGCCCGATCAGGTCACGGGTGGGCTGCCCGATCACCACGGTCCCCGGCTCGGCCAGGGCCTGGAGCCTGGCCGCCACGTTGACCGCGTCGCCCATCGCGTTGAACCCGCGGAACTCCGGGCTGCCGATGTTGCCGACGAGGGCCGTGCCCGTGTTCACGCCGACGCGGAACGTCGGCCACTCCACCGCCGGGACGCGCCCCGCCGCCTGTTCGGCCACCACCTGCCGTGACACCTCGGCGGCTGCGTCCTGCATCTCCAGCGCGGCCCGTACGGCCTTCGCCGCGTGATCGTCCTGACGCGCCGGGGCGTTGAACAGGGCGAGCAACGCGTCGCCGACGAACTGCACGATCGTGCCGCCGTTGCCGAGCACGCACGGCACGGCCGCCGAGTGGTAGCGGTTGAGCATCTCGACGATCTCGCCGGGGGAGACCCGCTCGGAGAAGGCGGTGAACCCGCGCAGGTCGGCGAACAACGCCGTCACCTCGACAAGGCTGCCGCCGAGCGCGGCCTGGCCGGGATCGGCCAAAAGGGACTCCGCCACGTCGGGCGACATGTACTGCCGGAACAGGGTTTGCAGTTCGCGGTAGAGCCGCGCGTTCTCCAGGGAGATGGACACCTGACCGGCCAGGGCGGCCGCCAGCGCCTCGTCCTGGGCCGTCGCTCCCGCCGGGACGGACAGGGCTCCGGCGAGCCTGCCCTTGACGGTCACCGGATGGACGGCCCGCCCCTCCGCTCTGACCACCCGGCCCTCCGCGAGGGCCCGGGCGGTGTGGGGCGATTCCGGCGGGCCGGCGCCGTACGGGATGAGGCGGCCGTCCCGCATGAGACTCAGGCGGACGTCTCCGTAGGCCTGCCGTACCCGCTCGAGGGTGCCGGCGAGCAGATCGGGCTCCGGAAGCCCGACACGGGTCTGGCGACCCACGTCGACCAGCGCGCCGAGCCGTTCCGACAGGTCGCGCTCCGCGGCCAGCGCGGCTCCGGCCCGGTCCAGCACCGCCGCCTGGCCCTCGGTCAGCCGGAAGCGTCCCGCCAGCCGGGTGACGACGGGGACGCCCGACTCGGTCCTGCGGCGCAGGTGCCCGACGAGTTCCTCCAGCGCCTCCTCGTACTGCGCCTGCACCCGGCGTGCGGTCGCCGACAGCGCCACCGCGTCGAACAGGCCGCCGGCCGCACCCTCGCGGCGGAACTGGAGGTAGGCGCTGTAGGCGACGAAGAGGAAGGCGAACGTCAGCAGCAGATGCCACTCCCACCACGACAGGTGCCACAGGCGGTGGGACATCCCGGCGACCATCGCCTCCGCCAGCAGGGCGTACGCCGTGATGAGGCTGATCAGGACCGCCGCGGGCCGCCGGCGGTGCAACCGGAACATCATGACCGCCGACGCCGTGTAGAGCCCGACGCCGATGAGGGCGTACGGCCCCAGCCCCGCGCCATGAGGCGGCAGCGGCCCGCTCAGCGGCGTGAGACCGGGCACCAGGCACGCCACCCCGAAGGCCGTCAGCGCGGCCATGAGGCCCGTCCACAGCACGGCCTGGTAGCGGAGGACGGCTCTCGCGGCGCCGGCTCCCAGCGGCAGGGCGGACACGAAGGCGAAGGCGGAGGCGATCGTCAGGCCGACGGGCTGGGCCAGTTCGAAGCCGAGGGTGAGGCCGATGAAGATCCCCGGCGTGGTCAGCCCGTGGAGGAGGAAGAAGCCCGCGCTGCTGAGGAAGACCAGGGACACCAGCAGCAACCGCGCGTCGCCGCGTCGTGCCGACGCGCGGGCGATGAGGCCGCCCAGAACCACGTTGACGCCGGCTACGACGAGGATGAGCGCGAAATGGCTGGGATTGTCATGCCATTCGATGTCGAGGGCGGGCTGGGCCAGAAGCAGCCACAGGCCGAGGAGTGGAAGGACCAGGTGGATGGCCCACACGACGGCCCTGATCGGCTGCGTCGCCGCGGGAAGGTAGGGCTCGCGCGTCGCCGCCGTGCGCCGTGCCGTCCCGCGGGCCGTCCCGCGGGCCGTCGTGTCGGTGGGCGTGTCGGTGGGCGTGTCGTCGGGCCGCAACGGTGTCCTCCACGGTCGCTCACCTGCTGCCTGATTATCCCGATGTGCCGACCTTATGGGAACGCCTACGCCCGCGGGCGGTAGCGACCGGACAGCCGGGCCAGCTTCAGGCTGAGGTGCAGGCTCAGCCGCTCCCCGCCGTCCGCCAGGTCGGTCTCCGCGAGCGTCTCGACCCGCTGCAGCCGGTAGTAGAGGGAGGTGCGGTGCAGCTGCAGCCGGCGCGAGGTCTCCAGCGCGCTGCCCGCCAGATCCAGATAGATCTCCAGAGTCTCGAGCAGGGGCAGGTGCTGGTCGTCGCCGAGCAGTCGTTCGAGGCCGGGATGCAGGTCGTCTTGGGGGACGCGGGTGAGCATCCGGTAGACGCCGAGCTTGGCCCACTCCACCGACCGCCCGAGCTCGGGCACCTTGGCCGCGACCTCTGCCGAGTGCAGGGCCTCCGCGTACGACTCGGCCGCCCCGGCGAGCGACGGACGCGACCGGCCGATGCCGATCAGGACCGGCGTGTCCATCGCGGAGTGGATCTCTTCGGAGAACGTCGCCGTGCCCGCGGTGAGCAGGACGGCGTGGTCGTAGCGCACGAGGTGCAGGGGCTGGTGACCGGCCAGCCGCCGCCGGAGGGCGAGCAGCCCGCGCTCCAGCCTCAGACGCAGCGCCTCGTCGGCCTCCGCCGCAACGGGCTTGGCGACCGTCACCGTGACGGGCACGCCCTGCGGGAATGCTCCGGCCTCGATCAGCGCGCGGGCGGCGCCCGCCTCTCCGAGCAGGACTCCGGTGATGGCCTCGAGCTCCCGGTGCGAGGTCAGACCGGACGCCAGGCTCTCGTGGAAGAGGGCGAGCGCCAGGGCGGGGGCGGCCGCCGCCGCCACGTCGACCTCGGCCTCGGTCATGGCGGGGGCTACGTCGATGAACCAGAGGAACCCGAGCATTCGGCCGTCGTGCCGCACGGGGACGCACACCCGGGGCAAGAGCCCCAGGTCGGCGGCTCCCGGGGTGCGCAGTGGACGGACGGCGTCGTTGATTCCGGCCGCGCGGAGGAAGGCGCGGACCTCGGACGTGGTGTGGCGGCGCAGGATGGAGTCCCGGCGGATGTCGTCGAGTTGCCCGTCCTGCTCGGAATAGGCGACCACGCGCTGGCGACTGTCCTCCAGCAGCAGAGGCCGCCTGAGGCGCGCCGCCAGATTCTCCACGATGCGCTGAAGATCCGCCACCCGGTCTCCCATCTGGACGTTTCTACGGTTGTCGGAGAACCGTCATTCGATCTTCTCTACAGCTGAACGATGATTTCGGTCAAGGCCGTATATAGCGTCCGAATCGTGAAACCCCTCTCTAAGCTCGTCAAGATCCTCCTGGCGGCCGCCGTGGTCGCCCCGGCCGCCCTGGCGGCCGCCCCCGCATCCGCGGCCCCCGCCGACGATCCCGTCTACCCCTGGCGGCTGAACCAGTGGCCGCAGACGCAGCCCTGGCAGCGTGACGAACCGGACGCGGCGCAGAACCTGCGCGCGCTCACCACCCCCTCCACGCCCGCGGTCAAGCCCATCGACCCGCAGAACTGGAAGAACCCCGACCACATGACGTGGGCGGACTACAAGAAGGTCCCGGGAACCAACTGGGCCGACCCGAGCGTCAAGGGATCGACGCACACCTTCAAGGGCGCGCTGGTGCTGGTCGACTACACCAACGAGCCGTTCGTGGTGACCCAGCCCCAGGGCGCGACGGTCTTCGGCAACCCCAGCGCCGAGGCCCACGACATCCCCCGCGACCAGGTCGCCAAGTTCTACCAGGACTTCCTCAACACCCCCGGCAAGCTCAACAAGGGGCACACCCTCCACGAGTACTGGATGGAGGACTCCGGGGGCCGCTACGGCGTCGACCTCACGGGCTTCGGTCCCTACACCATGCCGGGCAAGTCCTACGAGTACGGCATGGAGTACCAGCGCACCGCCTGCCCGGCCGGCGACACCTGCAACAGGAACCTGCGCACGGACGGCAACGCCGCCTGGGTCAACAGCGTCGGTCAGGACGTGGCGAGCCAGTACGACTTCGTCTTCTACGTGACCGCCGGCCAGGACGAGTCGTCGACCTGGCAGGAGTTCGGCATGATGAAGTTCCCGAACAAGGAGGACGTCACCGACGAGTTCGGCCCGCCGGACCCCAACCTCCCCAACTGGGCCAGCACCCGGTACGTCGACTGGACCTCCTGGGCCGCGGGGTCCACGTTCTGGCCCAACGCCCGCTTCGGCGTCGACTCGGTCCAGGCCGAGAGCTCCGGCATGGGGACCTACGCCCACGAGTTCAGCCACATCATGGGCGTCGGCGACAACTACAACAACCCGTACTCCATCCCCGCGCGCCGGGACTACACCGGCATGTGGGAGATGCTCAGCCGCGGCAGCTTCAACGGGCCGGGCGGCCCGCACAGCCGCTGGCTGATCCCGCCGACCTCGGGTGCGTCCATGGGCGCCCAGCACATGCTCCGCAACAAGATCAAGCTGGGCATGGTGGACGAGCAGAACGTCCTGCGCCTGTCGCGTGACGCGCTCGCCCAGTCCGGCCTCGTCGTCGCGAACGTGACCGCCAGGGAGGTCGAGCCGGGCAAGAACGAGTTGACGGGCGTCAACGTCGTGCTCGACGCGGGCGACAAGTCGACCGGCTCGTGCGTCGCGCAGACCGACCCGATGTGTGACGGCGGCAACTACAACAACTACACGGTCGAGGTCGTCGACCGGATGGGCTCCGACTCCTTCACCTCCGACTCGGGCGTGCTCCTGTCCAAGACCAAGGACACCGACAGCGCCCCCTTCGAGTGGGTGATCGACGCCAACCCGCAGGACATCGGGATGACCGACTACGTCCTGCCTGACGGCACCGCGGTCCCCATCACGATCGGCGACTACCGTCAGTTGTCCGACGCCCTGTTCCACGCGGGCACCGACTCGGGCAGCGAGTACGAGTACGTCGACGAGGTCAACCGGCTGCACTTCTACATCACCGATGTGAAGCGCGACAAGAAGGGCATCCTTTCCTACACCGTCGCGATCCGCTCCCTCGACGGCGCCGGCCCGCAGAAGCGGGGCGTCAAGCTGCTGCCCAGCGTGGGCGTGCCCACCTCCCAGAAGGGCGTGTCGTCCTGCAGCTTCCCGCTGTTCAACACCGGCAAGAAGGCGGCCGTCCAGGGACAGCACCCCGAGGACGTGAGCGCCTACCTCGGCAGTGACGTCTACCGGCTGAAGGCGGAGGTTCAGGGCAAGGGCTGGACCGCCACCACCCCCAACGCGCTCGCCACCGTCGAGTTCGGCAAGCACGAGTCCGTCAAGGTCGACGCCCTGCGGGCGGCGGGTGCCAGCCACCTGGCCACCGTCAAGCTGACCGCGACGTCCGAGAGCGACCCGACCAAGAAGGCGACCGCGACCTGCCTCGCGGTGGGTCTGTAGCCACCTGAGCGAAGGGCCCTTCCGGATATTTCCGGAAGGGCCTTTTGC
>Ga0310811_10009462_pt1 | contig 12579 bp, 12 predicted proteins | sample YCmetagenome_FD_207642 | JGI IMG/M metagenome (GOLD analysis project Ga0310811, IMG submission 207642) | Soil microbial communities from experimental microcosm in Duke University, North Carolina, United States - YC | ecosystem: Engineered > Artificial ecosystem > Soil microcosm > Unclassified ... | reverse complement strand
GATCGGCGGGCTCCTGAACGTGACCTTCGGCAACGCCGCCGAGTTCATCCTCGCGCTGTTCGTACTTCGTTCGGGCAACGTCGCCGTCGTCAAGGCGACGATCGCAGGCGCGATCATTGGCAACAGCCTGCTCGGTCTCGGTGCGTCGATCCTGGTGGGGTCGTGGGGAAGGGCGCGGCAGACCTTTGACCGTGAGCGCGCCGGGCTGCTTTCCAGCCTGCTGATGCTCTCCGTGATTGCGCTGGTGCTGCCGGCGTCGTTCGATTACACGGAACGCAGCCTCGTCTCGACGGGACATGCGCACGTGCTCGACGAGCGCCTGAGCCTCGCCGTATCCGTCGTCCTCATCCTCGTCTACCTGGCGAATCTGTTCTACACGCTCGTGACGCATCGCGACGTCTTTGCCAGCAGCGACGAGCAGGGAACACCGACATGGTCACTGGGTAAAGCGATCGGCGTGCTCGCGGTCGCGACGGCCGCGGTTGCCCTCGAAGCGGAGCTCGTCTCGGATGCGCTCGAGCCGACGGCGGAAAGTCTCGGTCTCTCGCTGTTCTTCGTCGGCGTAATCGTGCTGCCACTTATCGGCAACGCCGCTGAATATGCCTCGGCGCTCTACTTCGCCCGACGGAATGACATGGGCCTGGTGATGACCATCAGTGTCGGTTCCAGCATTCAAATCGCGTTGCTGACCGCACCGGCGCTCGTCCTCGGCTCGTATGCGTTCGGCCACCCGATGGATCTGGTGTTCAGCAACCCGCTGGAGTTGATGGGGATCGTCGGCTCCGCCTTCGTCGTCAATTCAATTGCGCTCGATGGCGAGACCACCTGGTTCGAAGGGGTGATGCTCGTCGCCGTCTACGCGCTTCTCGCGCTCACGTTCTTCTTCGCGACGCCGCGTTGATGAACTTGCCCGGTCCGCGGCGGGCGATTGTTCCCGCCGCGGAGCCCGGCCTACATCGTGATGCGCTTTCCCTTTTCCCGCTCCGCGTAGGAGAGGTCGGTCGTCGCTGGAGTGTCCGTTCCCTTCAGCGCCCCGTGTCCCTTGCCCTGCGGCTCATCAGTGTCCTCTCCCTCGTCAGCACGATCGATGACCGTCTCGTCCTCGCTATCTCGTCCGTCACGCGGGTTCTCATTGTCCACAGCCGCTCCTTCGCTCTCTGCTCAGGTGTTTGGCACCTGGCTTGTAGGTTTCGCGCTTCGTTGCTCCGGTTGGAGCAAAAAACGAACCTGCTGACTTTTGCACCTCATCGGTGGCAGCAAAGGCGCGGGTGAGAAGGAGAGGAATGATGAAGGCTTTGGCCGCTGTTCTGATGCTGATCGCGGTTCCCATCACCGCCAGCGCAGCCGATCCGTTTGTCGGCAAGTACAAACTCAACACCGCGAAATCGGCGACGACGGGTGGTCAGACCCCACCGGATACGACGCTGACAGTCTCTGAAGAGGGCGGCAATCTGCTGTTTGCGACGTCCGCCAAAGCCGCGGACGGATCGCTGATCCCGTCCGATGTGTTGACCGTGCCGAAAGCGGGCGGAACGGTCCAGGCTCCGAAGGGTGCGAGCTACGATTCGACCAAGGTGAGCAGACGCGACGCAAACACGATCGACGTGGTGGCGATGCAGAACGGCAAGGAACGGACGAAGGTGAAGTTCGCTCTGAGTCGAGACGGCAAGACGCTGACGCGCTCGTTCACGTCGACGAACGCGAAGGGCCAGCCGGTCAATGGCACCTCTGTCCTGGAGCGTGAGTAGTACTAGTCTGGCGTCGGTTTTTCGACGCGGTCGATCACGAGGACTGGTAACACTGCTTTTTCGGGCTGCAGCCTCAGTCCCAGTTGTTCCGTGAGCGCGGTGAACAGGCTCGGGCCGGGGTTTGCCGCCGCGTCTCCGCCTCCCACGACGGCCGGCGAGTATTCCAGCCGAAAGTCGTAGCGGCCGGTTAATCCGGTGCGGTCGGCGACAAAGCGGTCGATGGTTGGATAGCCACTGAGGTTTCCCGCGAGCTGCGCGGACGAGACGGATCGTCCGGTAATCACACCGCCTGTGGCTCGTATTCCGCACCAGGTGTCCGAATCTGACTGGCCAGCCTGTGCGCGTCCGTTGGCAGAGCAGTCGCTCGTGGATTCGCGCAATTGCTGCCCAAGTCGCCGGTCACGCCGCGCAATACGCAGCGCGAACGCCGGCATGCTGCGCGTCTCGGCGTGCGCGCGCAGACGGAAGCGTTCGCGCAACAGCGCTCGCAACATCGCCGGAAGCCTGGTGGTCATCGGCTCCTGCGCCGCCAGACCGCTGCCGGCCTTCGCGACAATGTCGAACCGATCGACGCCCGTCCACGACGGCGCGCCGACGAGTTGATCGAAGCGCTGAATCCCTTCGGCTCGATAGGCGATCGTGATCAGCGTCCTGACCTGAAATCCGTTAAAGCGAACACCGTCGGGCTGCACAGAGATGCCCTCTGGAGCATCGTTGGCGGTTGGCTTGATCGAAGCGACTTCGAATGATGGGTCTGGCGATGGAGAGCGCTGATGGGCGGAGATGGCGACTCCGGCACAGATGACGACTGCGAGCGGCGCAAGAGGTCGCAGGCCCATGCGCGATGATCACACACAATAGTCCCGATGCGAATCGCCGTCGTTTCGGATATCCACGCCAACCTGACGGCACTCGACGCGGTGATCGCCGATCTGCAATCTGTCGGCGTCGATCTCGTTGTCCACGGCGGTGACCTCATGGGCGGCGGCACGCGTCCGGCCGAGGTCATCGACCGCATCCGCGATCTGAATTGGCCCGGTGTGTACGGGAACACAGATGAAGTGAACTGGAATCCCGGATTGGTTGCGGCGAACCTTCGTGGCGAACGGTTTCAGGAGATGCGTGAGGCCGTGCTGACCTACACGATCCCGTACACGCAGGCGACCATCGGCGAGGAACGTCTCGCGTGGCTTCGGGCGTTGCCGCTTCGCTGGTCGGACCACGACCTGACCGTTGTTCATGCCGGGCCCGTCGATGCGTGGCAGATCGTGCAGGCGGGCGCAACGGACGAAGAGCTGACGCGAACGTTCGATAGTGTCGGCACCACGCGCGTCGTGTACGGGCATATTCACATGCCGTTCGTGCGTCGGCTGCCTCAATCGACGGTGATCAACGCCGGCGCTGTCAGCCTGACGTTCGACGGCGATCCACGCGCCAGCTATGCTGTGATCGATGGGGATCACGTGGAGATTCGCCGCGTGGCGTACGACGTCGGGAAGGAGATCGACCTGCTGACGCGAAGCGACGACCCGCTGCGTGAGTCCACGATCGCGACGCTGCGAACCGGTCGATATGTCTCCTAGATAACCGCTATCGCCTCAACCTCGATCATCCAGTCGGGGTACGCCAGCGCAGAGACCTGCACCATCGTCGACGCGGGAGCCTTCTTGCCGAAGAACTCCTCGCGAACCGGTGCCAGGTCCGCGCGATAGCGCATGTCGGTGAGATAGGTCGTGATCTTCACGACGTTCGCCATCGTCCCGCCCTGAGACTCGACCAGGTCTTTGATCGCCCGGTACGCGCCGCGCGCCTGCGCGTTGAAGTCGCCGACGTGTGCCACGCCGCCCTCGGCGGTGTAGGCGACCTGGCCGGAGAGAAACAGAACCGTCTGCGCGTGGCTGACCTTGATGCCCTGCGTGTAGGTGGGCGGATCGAACACGCCGCTCGCGCAGAACGGCTCGATGCTGATCATGGAATGACTCCTCGCGTTAGGGTCGGGCTATGTTCGCCCATCTGACTTCACCGAGATGGCTTGATGACACAGAAATCACACGTATCGATCGTGGCAGCAGCGCTGTGCGCCTGTGTCGCATCAGTCTCGCGCAATCGGCGGCGACACGACCGACGGCGAAGGCGAAATACGGCACCTGGGGCGTCGATCTGACGGCGCGCGACTCGTCCGTGCGCCCCGACGCGATTCGCCAGCGGCTGTTGACCGATCCGCACAGCCCACCGAATTCCGTGTCAACGGCGTCGTCCGCAACGTCGACGCGTGGTACCGGGCGTTCAACATCCAGCCCGGCGACCAGCTCTATCTATCTGGCGCCCGAGCAGCGTGTTCACATCTGGTAGACGGCCCCGGTCGATAACCAGCGTACATTTCTATGACAAACGCCACCGGGCCCTCGGGCCTAGAATACGGCCGTGGGTTCCGCGGAAAACCGGCGACGGCGACGGGACCGTCGGATCGCGCTCCTGCTGTCCGCTATTCTGATCCCGACCGCTGCGGTCATCCTCCTGGTCGTTCGCGTCGTTCGGCAGGAGCGCGAGCTCTCTGAGCGCCGCGCGACAGAGCAGCGGCGTGAAGCGCTTGACCAGCTGCGCCGCGAACTGACGCTCCGTCTGCAGGCGCTTCGGCTCGGTGAGGTCAACCGTCTCAACAACCGCCTGCTCGGCGAATCGGCCAGACGTCTGCCGTCGGATTCTCCTATCGTCTTCGTCGCTCCCACTGTGAAGGACCGCGGGCAGGACCGCATCGTTCCTCCGTGGGAAGAGGGCCGGAAGGCTCCGTCGGGTTTCAGCACGCCGTTCGCGCGACTTCAGCGCGAAGGCGAATCGATGGAGTTCCGGCAGAACGATGCTGAAGCAGCTGCAGAGTCCTACCGCCGCGCTCAGGATATCGCGCGTTCACCGTGGGAACGGTGTTCCGCTCGCCTCTGGCTCGGCCGCAGTTATCTGAAGGCCGGACTGATCCCAGAGGCGCAGCGTACCGATCGCGCCGCGTTGCTGGAGTGTGGTGAGGTGTCGGACGCCGATGGAGTCCCGCTCGCCCTCTATGCGGCAGAACGGCTCCTCGCGCAAACGCACGACGATGCTCCGGCTGCCGACTATGTCCTGCACCGCATCAGCGCTTTGCAGTCTGCGTGCGCGGACGCGTCCGCCTTCGCGAAGCCTCCGGAGGAAGAGTTCGCGTTCGCTGACGCGACAGCGGAACGCGCATGCAGCCCGCGGTGGCGCTCGCCGAGCGACGCGCTCCTCCTGCAGTCGTTGCTCCGCAGGATTGCGAGTCCCGCGGCCGCAGAACCACTACGCGCATTGACGGCAGAGATTCGGAATGACGAGCGCATTGCCGCGCTCGTGCAGGACGCGGACGATCATCTCGGGAAGCTGCAGCGGGCGTCGCGTTCGGCGCCCGGAGATCTCTCGTGGGTAGGCTACGGCGACGAGCCCTGGTTGCTCACGCTGGTGTCTCCGACATCCTTCGCAGCGCCGCTGATCATGGCCGTGTCGTCGCGGCAGATTGTCCCCGCCGACGTGACGCTGCGCGTCACCCCTGCTGCCGGCGCCCTGCCGCTCGGCGTCGGCTTCGTCGACCTTCACGTGGAGTGGCCGCCCGGCCGCTTTGCCGGTCCGTCCGCGGTGCCCGGAGTGCTGTATGCCGCGATGCTGGCGTTCGTGCTCGGTGCCGCGTTGCTGGCCGGGTACCTCCTGTTGCGCGACGTGCATCGCGAAACGGAAACCGCGGCCGTGCACTCGCACTTTGTCGCCAGCGTCTCCCATGAACTGAAGACGCCGTTGACGTCGATCCGGGCACATGCGGAAACGCTGCTGCTGGGCCGCGCCGCCAGTGCGGAGACGACCGCCGACTATCTCAAGACGATCGTCAGCGAGAGCGAGCGCCTGACGCGTCTGGTGGACAGCGTGCTCGACTTCTCGCGCATCGAACAGGACCGCAAGGCGTATTACCTGCAGGAGACGCCGCTCGAGGAAATCGTGCGGTCGGCCGCGAAGACGATGGAATACCCGCTCGCGCAACTCGGCTTCACGCTGACGATCTCGAGCGATGGCACGGCGCCGACCGTACGCGCGGATCCGGAAGCGCTGACGCAGGCAATCCTCAACCTGCTCGGAAACGCCATCAAGTATTCAGGCGAGGCGCGCTCCGTCGAGATGCGCATCGGCACGCGCAGCGACGAAGCATTCGTCGACGTCGTCGATCACGGCATCGGCATCGCCTGGGACGAGCAGGCACGCATCTTCGAGCGTTTCCACCGCGTGCAAACGGCGGAGACGAGTGGCATCGCGGGAACGGGGCTCGGACTCACCCTGGCACTTCACGTTGTTGAAGCGCACCAGGGCCGCATTGCCGTCGACAGCTATCCCGGCCGCGGCAGCACGTTTTCTGTCTTGATTCCCTTGCAGGCATAGGTATGACCAAGGTGCTCGTTGTCGAAGACGATCCCGGTATTTTGCGCACGGTCGCAGACAATCTGCGATTCGAGCAGTACGACGTCACCACGGCGACGGACGGCGAGACGGCATACGCCCTCTACGAGCGGGATCAGCCCGATCTGATCGTCCTCGACCTCATGCTTCCGCGCATGAGCGGGCTGGAGTTGTGCCGCAAGCTGCGCGCGGACGACGTGCAGATTCCCGTGCTGATGTTGACCGCCCGCAGCCAGGAGGCCGATCGCATTCGTGGCCTGGATCTGGGCGGCGACGACTACGTGACCAAGCCGTTCTCCATGCCGGAGCTCATGGCGCGAGTCCGCGCGTTGCTGCGTCGCACGATGACGGCGCCCGGTGCTCCCGACGCGCTCAAATTCGGCCAGGCGCAGGTCGATTTCGAGCGCTATGCCGCCCATCGCCGTGGACGGCCGGTCGAGATGACGCGGAAGGAGTTTGCCCTGCTCCGGTTCCTCGCGTCGCGCAAGAACACGGTCGTGACGCGCGACGAGATCCTGAACAAGGTGTGGGGCCTCGAGTCGTATCCGGTGACACGAACGGTCGACAATCACATCGCCAGTCTCCGCTCCAAGCTGGAATCGAATCCGGCGCATCCTGCGCACATTCAGACGGTTCACGGAGTCGGGTACAAATTCGTCCCGGACGCGGAAGCATGAAGACACAGCAACTTGCGCTCGGCGTCGTGCTCGCGCTGGCCGTGTCCGTCAGCGTCGTCGCGCAAAGTGCCAACGAGCTCTATCAGCGCGCCCTGGTCCAGGAACACGCCAAAGGCGACCTGAAGCAGGCGATCGCGCTCTATGGCCAGGCGGTGCAGGCGGCGGGGAAGGATCGTCCGCTCGCGGCGAAAGCACTGATCCGCAAGGCCGGGTTGCAGGAGAAACTGGGCGCGAACGGAGACGCGCAGAAGACGTACGTCGAGCTGCTGCGCGCCTATCCGGAGCAACGAACCGAAGTGGCCGTCGCGCAGAAGCGGCTGAATGCGTTGCGCCGTGCACCGAGTCCCGGTTTCATCGATCGTGCGCCGCTCCCGGTTGAGCAGGCATCGGACACGGAGCTGGCAGTACGGCTGGCCCGGTTCCTCTGGAGCGACGCTCCCGATGATCTGCTCCTCGACGCCGCGCTGCGGGGTGATCTTCACAATCCGCGTGGACTCAACCGTCAGGTCCTTCGCATGCTGCGCGACCCGCGATCGACCATCCTCGTCGACACCTTCTTCACCAAATGGCTGGCGCTCGACAGCCTCAAGAAGGTCCGGTCGGACGTACCCGGTTATCCGGCGGTTGACCCCCAGCTCCTCCGGGCGATGGAAACGGAGACGCGGCTCTTTCTCACAAGCCAGTTGCAGGAAGACCGCGATGCGGTGGAGCTCTGGACTGCGCCGTACACCTACGTCAACGACCGTCTGGCGCGCCACTACGGCTTGCCCCGCATCCCCGGCACGGAATTCCGGCGTGTCACCTGGCAGAATCCGAATCGGGCCGGGCTTCTTGGTCAGGCTGGCGTGTTGACCGCTCTTTCGATGGCATCACGCACATCTCCCACGAAGCGCGGCATTTTCGTGATGACACGCTACCTGGGAGTTGATGCACCCCCTCCGCCTTTGAATATCCCACCGCTCGACGAGTCTACGGCGGCGCCGATGCGCGACCGGATGACGGCGCATCGGACCAATCCCGAATGCGCGAAATGTCATGCGATGTTCGATCCGCTCGGGTTTGCGCTGGAAAACTTCGATGCCATCGGTCGATGGCGGACGACCGATGCCGGATGGCCGATCGACGCATCAGGCACGTTCCGGGATGGGACGCGCTTCAGTGGCCCCGTCGAACTGCGGCTCGGACTGCTGAAATACCGCGACGTCTATTACGCCAACGTCACGCAACTGCTGCTGGCGCACGCGCTCAATCGCAAGGGCAAGGGCGGACGCGTCTACGAGTACGAGATGCCGGTCGTCAGCAAGATCGTCCGCGACGCCTCGGCGAACGGCTATCGCTGGTCCGCGATCATCGCGGGGATCACCGCGAGCGCGCCGTTCCAGGCCAAAGAAATCGTCCCCTGAAACCGATGTGTCCGGCTTAGCCGGACCAGCGACGCCAATCGCTGCGAAATTACAAAGACTTTGCAAAGCGCGGACAGCTCTGTGAAGTCCACCACTCGTCGCTGCGGTATGGTCACCGCCATGCGAATCGTGCCGGTCGCGTTGATTCTGGCCGCCGTCTGCTCGAGCGACTTACAGCTACGCGCCGATCAAGCCCCGGCTGCGCAGACGCCATCGACATCACAAACGATCACGACGTACTGCGCCGGCTGCCACAACGGCGTCATGCGCTCCCCGTCAGGTGCGCTGATCGATCAGTTCGACCCGGCCCGGATGTCTGAAAACCAGGACGCGTGGACGCGGGCGTACCGCCAGCTTCAGGCCGGCACGATGCCGCCCGTCGGTGCACCGCGCCCCGACCGGTCTGCCTCAGGTGCGGTGCTCGTATCGATCGAGGCTGCTCTGGGCGTGAACACGGCGTCGCCGTCTGACGCCGGCAGCCCGCAGATCGCCGACCGCCTGGCGCGATTCCTGTGGAACGCCGCGCCTGACGCGTTGCTGCTCACTGATGCGCAACGCGATCGCTTGACGGACCCTGCCACGCTCGAGCGTCACATCACGCGCATGCTCAACGACGATCGCGCCCGCGCGTTCGTCGCGCGATTCTTTGTCCCGTGGCTCGGCCTCGACCAGCTTGCGAAAGCCGATCCGGACAAAGCGCATTTTCCGGATTACGAGGCGACGCTGCGTGATGCCATGGCGAGGGAAACCGAGCTCTTCCTGCTCAGCCAACTACGCGAAGACCACGACCCGATTGAGCTCTGGAACGCGAACTACACGTTCCTGAACGAGCAGCTGGCGCATCACTACGGCGTGTCTGGCGTCAGTGGCGCAGAGTTCCGTCGCGTGACGCTGTCCACGCCGGAACGGGCGGGGCTGCTCGGTCACGGAAGCGTCCTGATGGTGACGTCCAGGCACAGCCATGGCACTGACGCCGGCTATACGTCGCCGGCGACGCGCGCGCTGTGGGTGCGCCTGCACTTTCTCGGGGCAGCGGCGCCGCGGCCATTTCCGAATGCGCAGCCGGTGAAGCCGGAACTGCCGATTACACCGCAGACGCGCACGCTGCCCGCCGAGCCGTGCGTGAACTGCCACCGGAATTTCTTTCCACTCGGATATGCGTTGGAGAACTTCGATCCGATCGGCCGCTGGCGCATGCGCGATCAGGCCGGCCCGGTGGACGCATCCGGATCGTTCGTCGACGGAACTCCCGCAAACGGAGTGATCGAGCTACGGAACGTTCTCCTGCAGCATCCCGACGCCTTTCGGACCACGGTGACCGAGCAGATGCTGGCGTATGCCGCGGGGAGAGCGGTCAACGCGTCACGCATGGGGACTGACACGCTCGTTCCGGCGCGTCAGATTCTGCATAGCGCGAAGCCGGTGCGCTGGTCCTCAATCATCGCCGGCATCGTCAGAACGAAGCCGCTCTAAGTCCCCTGGAGGTCCCGTGCAAGACGTGGTGGAGCGCCTGTATGAGCATTCACAACGGCGACTGCGCGCTGTGGCCGCGCGCTATGTTGGCGACGATGCCGAAGACGTCGTGCAGGATGCCTTCGTCAAGGCGCTTCGTTGCGGTGACGCATTCCGCGGGGACGCCGCGCCGCTGACCTGGGTCAGCCGCATCGTCGTCAACGCCTCCATCGACCGCTGCCGGCGGCGCACCCGATGGGAGCACGCGTATCCCCGGTTCGCGCAGCGTCCGGCGACGGCGGCCGCGGCGTTTGAAGACTCGTTCGCGATCCGGAAGGCGCTTCGACGGTTGACGAGCGACCAGCGCCGGGTGTTTATCCTGCACCACGTTCTCGGCTATACGCATCACGAGATCGCACGACGGTTGGCCATTCCGACCGGCACCTCCAAGAGCCGATTGGCGGACGCCCGGAAGCGCCTGCGACAGGCGCTCTGCTAAAAAAGCGGTTAGGCTTAGGGCATGTCCGTTCGCCCGGTGAAGCAGGTCATTCATCCCAAGCCGACGCTCGAAGGAGCAGGCGTCCGGCTGCAGCGCGGCTTCGGCTTCGGCACCACCACCGAGTTCGATCCGTTCCTGCTCTTCGACGATTTCCGCAACGACAATCCTGCCGATTACCTGGCCGGATTTCCGTGGCATCCGCACCGCGGCATCGAGACGATCACCTATGTGCTGACCGGCACGGTTGAGCATGGCGACAGCCTCGGCAATCGCGGCAGTCTTGGCGCCGGCGACATTCAGTGGATGACGGCGGGCAGCGGCATTCTTCATCAGGAGATGCCGAAGGGCGATCAGCACGGCCGGATGCACGGCTTCCAGCTCTGGGCGAATCTTCCCTCGTCACTGAAGATGACGAAGCCGCGTTATCAGGATGTGCCCGGCAAGGACGTTCCTGACGTCACCGATGACGACGGTACCAGCGTGCGGGTCGTGTGCGGAGAGTTCTGGGGAAAGAAAGGGCCGATCGAAGGTGTCGCCGCCGACCCACGCTACCTCGACATCTCGGTGCCGCCGCGCACGCGCCGCGTCATTCCCGTTGAGAGCTCGCGTCACGCGTTTGCGTATGTGTTCGCCGGGAGCGGCACGTTCCGCGACGCCTCCGAGCCGCGCGCGGTCCGCAACGAGCTGAAAGACGGCGAGTATGACCTTGGCAATCGATCGCTCGTGCTCTTCGACAGCGGCGACGAGATCGTCGTCGAGTCGGGCGATGAGGGGATCCGGTTCCTGCTGGTTTCTGGTCAGCCCATCGAGGAGCCAGTCGCGTGGTACGGGCCGATCGTGATGAACACGCAGGCGGAACTGCGGCAGGCGATGCGCGAGCTGCAGCTCGGGACCTTCATCAGATAGCTGGGGTCCCATTCCCAGTCGCGACTATCGGGCGGACCCCGCAGATGGGAGAGCCGCCCGACAGATCAGGCCAGGGCCGACGACGCTTCGGGTTTATTCATCAGGCGAGCGGAATCGGACGGTGTGCCCATCGGCGTAGGTAATCGCCGACAGCAGCCCGACCGGGCTCTTGCCGTCGATGGCGGGCACGATCGTCACGGTGATTTCATCGCCGGGCTTGAGCGCATTCGGACCGTCTTTGAGGCCGAGCCTCGAGATCGCCTGGACGCTGCCGCCGACGAACGTCCACTCCACCGTCTTGCCATCCTTGCCCTTGACGTCGAGTTTCATCGTCGAGTGCGGATTGACGAGCCGGAACGCCTTGAACGCGCCTTGGACCTTGGCCTCTTTGCCGAGCGCGTACACGCCGGCGAGGGAGTGATGCGCGTACACCGAGGCACTCGCCAGCAGGAACGCGCACAGGACGACGAATCGCGACATCCATTTAGTCATGTTGTGCATCTCCACGCTATCTCTATCTTCGTGAACTTCGATCTCTTCGTGCCCTTCGTGCTCAATGCCGAATCTGTGTCGCGGCCGCTTCGGTTTCGAAGGTCGTCTCACAGTTGCCACGCTCTCGAATGAGGCCCGCGGCCGCGGTCGTGTTCCGTCGCATGATGCGAGTCGGGAACACCAGCGGCTCCGCCAGCACCTCCGGATCCTCGAGCGTCACGTCGTAGAAGACCGCATCGCCTTCACGTCTGAACTTTTCCACGACGTGCATCTTCTCCGAATGGAAGTAGCCGCCGCGGCCGATCCAGGTCGTGTCGATGAAGCCGATGGAGTCGAGCACGAGCGTGTCACCCTCCCATTTTCCCACCGTATTCCCCATGTAATTCAACTCGAACTTGGCGTCTGGCGGGTGCTCACGGCCATCGGTCGGCATGATTCGATACTCGCCATATCCGCCGCCGGCATCGCCGCCCATATAGAGGAAAGTGATGTCGTTCTCCGTCTGCCAGATGCGCCGCGGCGCGCCCTGGCGCGGAACGCCCAGGGCCTGACAGGTCATGACCGGATCTTCCTTGTTGGTCCACATGTCGAGCTGCTGCACTTTGTCCCAGTACTCCGGCTTGTACAGCGGACGACCGAACTGGCCGAACCGGGAAGGTGAGTAGAGCTCGAAATCCCGGGTCTGGTTGGTGGCTCTGTTACACGGGGGCACCTGAGTTGGGCCGCATCGGCGACCGCCGTTTCCCATGTAGTTGCCAATCCAGCCGTTGTTGGCGACGGCCCAGTTACCCGTCAGATCGGGATGCCCGCCGATCCGCGGTGTCGGTGCCGTCGTGTTCGTTGCCGGCTCCGCTTTGGCAAACACGATCGCGGGCGCCTTCGCCGTGACGGTCATCGCCTTCTGTACGCTTGGCGGCACGGGCGCAACCACATACACATTGCCCGTTTCGGTCTCG
>Ga0310811_10009461_pt1 | contig 12579 bp, 11 predicted proteins | sample YCmetagenome_FD_207642 | JGI IMG/M metagenome (GOLD analysis project Ga0310811, IMG submission 207642) | Soil microbial communities from experimental microcosm in Duke University, North Carolina, United States - YC | ecosystem: Engineered > Artificial ecosystem > Soil microcosm > Unclassified ... | reverse complement strand
CGCCCACGCCTCGTCGGGGCCGCGGGCTTCGTCTACTGATCTCTGAGGAACGACAGATGCGCGCGCGACTGATTGGTATTGGACTTCTGCCGCTGGCGCTCGCCGCGTGCATGTCCGCACATCCGCCGCTCGGCCTGCCCGATGCGTCGGTGATCGGATTCGACGGTCAGCAAGCGATAGCGCCTGACTGCGCTGCGCTGGTCCAACCCTCGCATCTGGTCGACGCGGGGTTCGGGCGCCCGGGCGTGGCGTTCGGCTGCGCGACTTATACGAATCTTGCGGCGATGCTCGCGCGGCCGGCTGATGTGGCCGAGCCGTTGCGCTACGGCGGCGCGGACGCCGCGATGGGGGCAAGCGCCGTTCGCCGCTTCGACGAAAATCGCATCAAGCAGCCCAGCGTCACGTCGACCACGACTCAATTGGGTCAGTAACCGGCCACAGATCTTTATGAATGCACAGGAATTTCTTCGTGCCAAGAGTTCGGCCGCGGCGCAGGCGGTGGACTTGCTCGCGGTCCTCTCCGATACAGCCAGCGTCGACGCGGTAAAGAGCCTACTCGTCGACCAGGCAATACCTCACGCACGCGCGCAGATCGGCAGCATCGACGATGCGATCAGGCTCTTGCAGGCGCTCCAGCGGCCGCCGCGCCAACTGCTCGTGGACGTGTCGGGCTCCGCCATGCCGCTATCGGACCTCGCACGTCTGGCCGAAGTGTGCGCTCCATCGGTGGCGGTCGTCGTGATCGGCGATCGCAACGATGTGGGTCTATTTCGCAGCCTGCTCGAGATCGGCATACAGGACTATCTTGTCAAGCCGCTCACGGTCGAGCTCGTGCAGCGCGCGCTATCGGCCCGGGATCCTTCAGCGCAGGTGCGCACCGGAAAAGTGATCAGCTTCGTCGGAGCCCGCGGTGGGGTCGGCGTCACGTCAATTGCTGTGTCGCTCGCGCGCCACCTGGCCCACGAAACGCCGAGGCAAGTCGCCTATGTCGACCTGAACCTGCACGGCGGCGCGGGCAATTCGATGCTTGGGCTGGGCACCAACAATGGCCTAAGCGAACTGCTCCAGGACACGCGAGCCGCCGATCCCCAGTCGATCGTTGGCGCCCTGGTTCCTGCCGGTGACCGGCTGTTCGTACTGTCGTCAGAACTCCCCTACGACGCAGAGTTCGCGCTGCGCCCCGGCCGCATCGCCGAGATGATCAATACGCTCAAACAGCGCTTCCACTATGTCTTGCTGGATGTGCCAGGCCGGGGCGGACGCAGCGTCACCGAAGCGCTCGATTCGTCCCAGGTCGTCTGCATCGTTGCCGATCCGTCGGTACATGGGGCGCGTGAATGCGTGCGCCTGCTCCGCTTCACCGAGGATCGCGCCGGTGACCCGATCGTCTCGGTGCTGCTAAACAATCCGCTCGAGCCGGTCGCGGACCGCGTTCAATCAAGGGACTTCCAGCGTGCGCTCGGACGCGCGGTGTTGCACGAGCTGCCGTACGATCCGAAGTCTCTCGCGAGGGCCGAAAACCTGGGCGAGCCGGTCGTCGACCGCAAACAGCGGCCCGGGTTTGCCGCCGCTATCGAGCGCATCGCGAATGGACTGACCGGCCGCGAATCGTCGGCGGCGCCTGTTCCATGGTATGCGCGGCTGACCGCGAGGAGAACATCCTAATGTTCGGCGCTAAAAAGCGCATGCAGGTCCATTCGTCGTCCACCGACGCGGGTGCGGACGCGCGCCCCGAGCAGCCCGCGACGGCAGTAGCCCCCGCGCCACTGCGCATGCCGGCGGACGGTCACGAAACGCTGATTCGCTCGGACAATTTCAAAAAGATCCGTGCCGTGGTGTTTGCCTCGATGAACATGTCTGCGGCGCTGATGAAGACGCGCGAGCAGGTGCGCGCCGGCATCGAGGAGATTGCCGTCGACGTAGCGACGCGCGAGCAATTGAATGTCACTGTTTCGGAACAGGCACTGATCGTCAGCGAAATCCTCAACGACATGTTCGGTGTCGGGCCGATCGAACCACTTCTTGCCGACGAGGCCGTGACTGACATATTGGTCAACGGCCCGGATCAGGTCTATGCGGAGCGTCACGGCAAGCTCGAACTCACGCCCCTGAAATTCCGCGACAACGCACACGTGATCAACGTCGCGCAGCGTATCGCCGCTGCGGTGGGCCGACGCGTCGACGAGAGCAGCCCGATGGTCGACGCACGACTGGCCGACGGTAGCCGCGTCAACGTGGTGCTGCCGCCGATCGCGCTTCGAGGCGCGTCGATTTCGATCCGGAAATTCTCCAAGCGCAATATCACGCTTGCGCGTATGGCCCAGACGGGCAATATCTCGCCCGAGATGGTGCGGGTGCTCAAGATCGCCAGCGCCTGCCGCCTCAACATCATCATCTCCGGCGGTACGGGCTCGGGCAAGACCACGTTGCTCAACGCACTGTCGCACCACATCGACGAACACGAACGTATCGTAACCATCGAGGACGCGGCGGAGTTGCAACTGCAACAGCCGCACGTGGTCAGCCTTGAAACGCGCCCCGAGAACAGCGAAGGACTCGGCGCGGTGTCCCAGCGGGACCTGGTGCGTAACGCATTGCGGATGCGGCCAGACCGTATCATTCTCGGTGAAACGCGCGGTCCGGAAGCATTCGACGTACTGCAGGCGATGAATACGGGCCACGACGGCTCGATGACGACGATTCACGCCAACACGCCGCGCGATGCCATCACGCGGCTCGAAAGCATGGTGATGATGGCAAACGGCAATCTGCCGCTCACGGCGATCCGACGGCAGATTGCCAGCGCCGTGCACCTGATTCTTCAAATCGAACGCATGCGCGACGGCGTGCGGCGTGTCACGCGCGTAACCGAGCTTGCCGGGATGGAAGGCGACGTGATCATTACGCAGGATCTCTTCGCATTCCGCTACGATGCCAGCGCCTATCAGGAAGACGTCAAAGGCGCGTTCGAGTCATCATCGTTGCGTCCGGTGTTCGCGACACGTGCTGCCTATTATGGCCATGAAACCGCGCTCATGGAGGCGATGCGCACATGAGTCCAGCGGACATCGTGGCAGCGGGTGCGTTTTTCGCCATCGTGCTGGCCGGAATGATCGTGTCGTCACTGCGCGATATGGCGCGTCACCGGCCGAAGCTTCGCATCCAGGAGCGGCTGAGCCAGATTCAGCGGATGCGCGTCGCAAGTCAGCAACCCGCCACGCGGGACACAAGTGGAGAACTCTTCGAGCGGCCAAAGGACTATGGCGCGTTCCAAGCGTGGTTCCAGCAACGCGCGCAGCGGTTGCGCGCCGTGAGCGGTACCGGCGGCATCCGCCTCGTAGTGGCCAGTGGCATCGTCGGCGCGGCGATAGCATTGATCATCGTGCGCCTTGCGCCGCTTCCGGGCTGGTTTGATCCGTTCGTTTACGGCGGCACGCCGGTCATAGCGATGAGGATGACTCACCGCTTTTTGATCGCGCGCTTTCGCACGCGGTTCCTCACGGTGTTTCCGGATACGCTGGACCTGATCATCCGGGCCGTGCGCGCGGGGATACCGGTTGTGCAGGCAATCAGCACGGCGGGGCACGAGGCGGAGGAACCGGTGCGCTCGACCTTTCGCACGATGGGCGACAGCTTGCAGCTTGGCGCGGACCTGAAAGAAGTGCTTGACAAGGCCGTCGAAGGACTGCAGATCGCCGATTTTTCTTTTTTTGCAGTGTGTCTGTTGTTGCAGCGGGAAACGGGCGGGAACCTCGGAGAAACCCTCGAGAACCTCTCGGGCATTATTCGCTCCCGCAGGGACATTCGACTGAAAACCAGTGCACTGACAGCGGAGGGGCGCATCGCGAGCAAGATCATTGCGGCGGTCCCGTTCTTCATTATCGGCGCGCTCTACGTAGTCAACCGGCCCTATGTGGACTTGCTGTTCCATACGCGCGCAGGAAACAAGATGCTGACGTTGGCCGTAGTGCTTCTCGCGGCCGGCCTGTCGATGATTCAAAAGCTTTCCAAGCTGGACACATCGCGATGAATTTCACTGGAATTGATACGGCTCGCGAACTGGCGCTTCTGCTCCTGCTGTGTGGCGGCCTGCTCTTCGCGCTGAGGTGGCCAGGCAGAACGCGCCGCCGCATCGCGCAGCGCGCGTACCATGCGGCGATGCGTTCGGACACACAGCGCATGCCGGGCGCGGACGACCAGGCTACCGAGATGTGGCAACGGCTCATAAAACGTTTCGCGAGGTTGGGCGAGAGCGTACCGTTGGGCGATGCGGCTCAGCTAAACAAGTTGGCCGAGCAGTTGGTCCGCGCAGGCTTTCGTGAGCGCCGGGCGGTCTCCGTGATGATCGGCCTCAAATTGCTGGCCGGCGCATTGCCGGCGCTGGCGGCGATCGTGCTCGGCCCTCATGTGCCTCGAATCGGCGGGTACTTCGTGTTTCGCGCACTGATGATGGGCGGCGCGTTCATCGTCGGGATGATTCTGCCCGAGTTGGCGCTCGGCGCGCTGATCAGCCGTCGCCAAAAAACCATAGCGTCCTGCCTGCCCGATGCGCTCGACCTGCTGGTGATTTGCACCAATGCCGGCAACAGTCTGGTGGTAGGCGTGCAACGCGTTGCGCGCGAGTTGCGAACGATTTGTCCGCCGCTCGCCGAGGAGTTCTCGGTCACCGGTGACGAGCTGCAGATTGGCGGTGACAGCGCGGTCGCGCTGCGCCAACTGGCTGCCCGTATCGGCCTGCCGTCAGTGCGCGCGCTCGTGACCACGCTGGTTCAGTCGCAACAATACGGCACGCCGATCACGCAATCGCTACGCATGCTGTCTCGCGCCGAGCGGACCGCGCAGATGCTCGCGCTCGAAGAAAAGGCCGCGAAACTGTCGGTCAAGATGACGTTGCCGATGATGTTTTTCATTCTGCCGACGGTCGGCCTCATAGCAGCCGGACCGGCGGTGATTCGCCTGATGAGCGTTTTCAAATGACAAAATTTCCAGTGCTGTTGCGTACTTTCGCGATCACGTTGCCGCTGGCCTGCGGCCTGTTGGCTGGCTGTGCCAGTGGCGGCAGTTTCAACCCCCGCCCGGTATCGTTGCAACATAGCACCGATGGCACGAGCGACGCACGGCTCGCCGCCAGTATGCTGCAGGCGGGCGACGTCGAACTCGCCACTACGCTGTTCCAGAAAGCACTCAAGTCCGACCCGAATTCGCTCGATGCGCAACTGGGTCTCGCCGACTCGATTTATGAGACCGGCGACCTGGAGCGCGCCCGTGCCCTATACCAACAGGCGGCGCGGCAGCTCCCGGCACGACGGGCAGCGCAGCTTGGTCTTGCGCGCATCGCTTTACGGCAACGTCGGCTTGACGATGCAGCGGCGCTATATCGCGGGTTGCTCGCGGCGCAACCCGACAATCCAGTGATCCGCGAGGGTCTCGGTACTGTGCTCGACCTCCAAGGTCGCCACAGCGAAGCGCAGGACGTCTATCGCAAGGGACTCGCCGCGCATCCCGAGGTTGAAGGCTTGCGCGTGAACCTCGGCTTGTCGCTGATCCTTCAAAACAAACCGCGAGAAGGTGCGAACGTCCTGCTCGATGTTGCCGGCTTAGCCGACGCGCCCTCGCAAGCGCGCCAGGACTTGGCACTCGCCTACGGGTTGCTGGGCAATGCCGATGCTGCAAAGAAGATTCTGCTGGTCGACTTGCCGCCGTCATCGGTGGACGACAACGTGCGCTTCTATCGGAGCCTGCGCAGCAGGCTCGACGCGTATCATCTTGAGGCCAGCCGCACGGACGGCACAGCAACGCCCGCAGCCGTTTCGACCGGCATCATCGAGGCACCACAAAAATGAATCAGCGCTCGTTCGTCGGCGATCGCTCGCGTAGCCGGGCGCGGGGTACAAAGCCGGTTAGTGCGAACCGTGGGGCGATCGCGATCGAGTTCGTTCTTCTGTTCCCGTTCCTGCTGATCGTGTTGTTCGGTATCGTCGATGCGAGCCTCCTGCTATGCGACAAGGCGATCATCACAAACGCCAGTCGCGAAGCGGCGCGTGCCGGCGTGGTGGTGCGGGTTCCGCAGCTAACGGCCGCCCAGATCAGCAGTGTCGCCCTCAATTACGCGCAGAACAGTCTTGTCACGGGAGGCACCGCGACGACACCCATCGTCACAGTGAATCAATCTGCCGGTACGTCGCCCGGCAGTCCGCTGACGGTCACCGTAAGCTATCCGTATCAAGGCCTCGTGCTAGGTTCCGCGTTCAGTTCACTGACCGGCCCGATTACGGTGACGGCCGTTACCGTAATGAATTACGAATGAGGCTGGCGATGCACAATCGGACATTCGCTTCGCGGAATCGGGCTCACGGCGCGCCCCGGCAACGTGGCTCCATTGCACTGTTCTGTCTATTGTTTCTCACAGCATTGCTGTGCTTCGGTGCATTTGCGATCAACCTCGCCCGCGTGAGCGTGGTACTCAACGAACTTCAAAACGACGCGGACAGCGCGGCCCTAGCTGGCGCCGCCGCGCTGGTGGTTCCCGGCGGCAGCGCGTCGAATTGGACCCAGGCCCAGGCCGCAGCGACCAGCGCTGTGACGCTGAACCGCTCGGACGGACAAGCGCTGACAACGGGTGCGGTTCAGGCCGGCTATTGGAATGTAACGGGCAGTCCGGCCGGTATGGAAGCGCCGACGATTGCACCAGGCATTTACGATGCTCCCGCTGTGCAAGTCACCGTGACGCGTGCGACGAACCAAAACGGGGGCGCGATCCCGCTGTTTTTGGGGGGCCTTCTGAACCTGCTGAGCGTGCCCGGCACTGCCACTGCGGTGGCGGTGGCCGCGGCGCCGAGCACGGTTGATGCGGGCGGCTTGTTTCCTGTGATCCTCGATCAGTGCATCTACGATCAATACTGGGACGCAACGACGAATCAACCACGGATCGATCCGTCGACGGGCCAGCCCTACGAGTTTCTTATTACCAACGACAAGACGTATGGGAACTCGTGCGAAGCCGGCCAATGGACGTCATTTCTCGACAACTCGAACAATGTGCCGACGATTGACGACCTGATTGCGAACGGCAATCCGTCAGCACTGAGCATAGGCGACAGCATCTGGATTGAACCCGGTGTAAAAGACACCATATATAGCTCTGTGCCGATTAACGTCACGGTCGTCATGCCTGTCGGCACGCAGATCGACAGCAAGACGTTTGTTCCGATAGTGGCTTTTGCCGCGTTCCACATCGACGCATCGGTGGGTGGAAGCGACAAGTACATTCAGGGACATTTCGTTGGTGGCTACACACTGACCACGGCAGCGGGCGGCGTCGGACCGACCTACGGCGCTTATATGGCGCCGCGGCTCGCGCAGTGACGGTTGCGCTCCAGATACCGGGTGATGCGGGGAGCAGGTCACCATGCTGCGAGCAGTCGGCGAACCGAACGTGCCCATCGGATCGTCTTTTTTGTCCGAGCGACGCATTCCAAAGCGCAAGCGCCGTTGCGATGCCTTCTGGCGAGTTCTACACTTAGCTACGCGCAACGGGCGCGGGAGCAACGTGCCATGTACGAGATCCTTATTATTCTCCACTTATCCATCACGGACGCGGATCGCGAGGCGGTCATGCGCGTGGCCCAGCCGACGCAATCAATATCGAACCGGGTGTTCCTGGCTGCGGCAGATACTTCAGCCCTGACCCACCTCAGGTCGATGCACGGTGTTGCCAGAGTGCTCACCGGCGTGGAGCCAGCGGTACAGCAGTCAAACCAATTGGACGACACCGAAGCGCTGTTTGTTGAAGCCTGGATGTCCAGGCTTGGTCAGGTAAAGACACGTCGTGGAGACAACCTGGACTGGGACACGCCCCCAATGCAACCGCCAGATCGATAGCAGTTCTAGCGGCGTGTTCCCGGTCCCTAGTGCTTGATAGCGCGATGGCCGCGATCAGGAGATTGCTCCTCCTCCCAGTCCTTCCATCACCAAGGCCGCGGGCGATGGGGAAGCTTCGGCGGACACTGTGCTGGCGGCGAAGCTTCCGCCGCCAGTGGCCTCGCTGGCGCCGCTCGGTTCGGCAATCCCGCCAGAAGACCCGCCGCCTGCGCCAGCGAGTCGACCCGATGCCGACGCCAATTCTGCACTGCTCTCGCTAAGGCTGCCGATGCCGTAGCCTGCTTCGCCCGCGGGAGTGGCTTCACCGGCGGCACCCTTGCCATCCTCGTGAGGATCCACGGCAGATGCGGCCGCCATCCCACCGTAGGCAAGTGCGGCGGAGGCCGGCATAGGACTTTGCGCGCCCGAGCCTGGTACCACGTCGAGATCGAGCAGCCGTAGGCCTTGCGCGGAAACTTCCTGCCATTTGGCAAGGAAGTGCTGCCAATCGGCGCCGGACCACAAGTAGTAAGCATCCGTCCCGGGCAGCCAGACACCTGAGAAACGCTGTCCCTGTGCGGACTGTGTGATCTCGATATCCACCAGACGCAGATTCTGCTGCGCCAGCTGCTGCCACTTGGCGATAAAGTGGTTCCAGTCAGCGTTGACCCAGAGGTAGTGTCCACCCGTGCCCTGCCTCCACACGCCAAAGAAGCGCTGCTGGTTGCCTACATTGACAATCTTGAGGTCGACCAGCCGTAGGTTTTGCTGCGCCAGTTGCTGCCACTTGGCACTGAAGTTGTTCCAATCGGCGTTGACCCACAGGTAGTAGGCATCGCTGCCAGGCAGCCAGACGCCGGAATACAGCAGCGTGCCGTTAACGCTCTGTACTTCGATATCCACCAGGCGCAAGCCTTGTGCGGCCAGTTGTTGCCACTTGGTGATGAAGTCCGCCTGGCTCGCATTGACCCACAGGTAGTAGCCGCCCGTACCCTGGCGCCATACGCCATGGAATCTCTCCGAGCCGTTTTCACGGGTGATCTTCAGATCCACCAGGCGCAGATTCTGCTGGGCCAATTGCTGCCATTTGGCGAGGAAGCTGTTCCATGAGGCGTTCACCCAGAGATAGTGGGCGTCGTTGCCCTGCCGCCAGACACCTGTGTAGGTCTGAGTCACGAGAGGGAAACCCAGATGGAAAGGCGTGTGCACGCACATACTCCAGGTGTTTCCCTTCATCAGGCAGTCCACGCCGCCGCCCGGCGCACAGTTGGCGCAGTTGGCATTGGGCTTGAAGTATACGCCCCACGATCCACCGCAGCTGCAGCCGCTGGCGGCATATTCGTCCGGTGCGCCGAAGATGTGTCCAGTTTCATGCGCGAATACGCGGTCGATGTTGTCCGGCCCCCATCCGTCGTTGTCATAGTGCATGACCAGACGTGGCCCGCCGATGGATGCATAGGCGAAATGGCCGAGCGGATACTTGGTGAAGAATGCGCAGTAGGTCCAGTCGGTGCTCAGGTTGCTACGAGTCTTCTCAACGTAGGCCGAAACGCCGGCCATGCCGGTACCGTAGCCCAGTTGGCTCATCGCGGGGTCACGCCAAAGCATCTCCTTCTCATCGAAGCTCAGCGTGTCTGGCCCTGGTTGAACATTCAGTGTGACAATCTTGATGTCGTACTTGAACGTCAAACCCTCCGGATTCTGCGTCGCCAGCCAACCGAGTCCATTCTGGACTTCAGCGACCACCTTGGTGCGCTCGGCCTGGGAGAACTTCAGGTTCTGGTTAGGACCTTCGACGATGATGATACCGACCGCGACGGAGCCGGTCAGGCGCTGACTGGTGGGGGCGCCGGCCTGCGCCAACGCCCTCGCGGCGCGCTCCGCGGGATCGTCAGGAGGCGTGCACGAGTGCTGCATCTCTTCACTCGAGTCCCAGGACTCACCATCGCGTTGGCGTGAGCCCTTTGCTGTCTGATACTGACTCGACTCGCGCAATGCAAAAGCGCTGTAGCCGAGTTGCTCCTCTGGCGATAGCGAGCCGAGCACCATTGCGGATGCTTCCAGAGAATCAGGCACGGCGGTCCTTCCGACAGGCTCGGCCGAATCCTCCATGACGATCACGCGCGATCCGTAGACATGTACTACTCGTCGGCTTGGGGTGGGTTCAGGAAGTGGCGCCGCTGCAAGTGCGCGTGCCGCAGGCAATATCACGACACGCTCGCGAATATTAATATCACCAGCCATTTTAACCTCCTGTATAAAGCGCTATCGATTTCCCACAGTTATTGACGGAGTTAGTCTAAGGAAACGCTGATCAATAAGCTCGTCGCCGGATGAGGAAGGGATGCAGCCGCGATGGAGTGCGTTTTATCTGGATACGGCTGCTTCCATTCCAGACCAATCGGCTTTTGTTATGCGCTTCTTGCCCGCCTTTTCCGCTTCTGTAAAACTGATCTGCCGCTTCAGTCGTGGGTCCGTTCTGGCTGCATAGCCCGCACGCCACCCTTTTCGCGGGCGCTGGAATGGGTCCGGAATCCTACGTTACTAATGATCAGTCTCAATGCAGAATGCGCGCTCGCCCATTTAACGTCGTCGCTCCGGTTTGATTGAAAGATTAGTAAACTTTTTGATGCCTTGTGGGTTTTTTGCTGCGTTCATGCATTTTTATGCGCTTTGACACATAGGTTGAGCGCGCTTATCACAACGGCGAAGTATAGGTGTGGGTTTTATCCATGCGGCCATGGAGTAGCGCCGGCTAGCTGCGCCGGCATTGCCATACGATGTATAGCGTGAAGGCCGCCAGGGCCCACATGCGGCCCCTGTCCCGCTGCGCGGGGCGACGTGCGTTTGGCTATCCGAAGCGCTCACTCACCAGTCGATGCGGTGCTTTTCTTCCGTTTCGCGGTGACGCTTATCGTCGTCGCTGTGCAGGTACAGGCTCGTAGTCGTGAGCGACGCATGGCCGAGATTATCTCGGACGAGGCGCAGATCGAGATCGCCGTCGGCCATGTGCGAGCCGGCGCTGTGGCGCAGCCAGTGCGCGGACGCGCGCTCAAGCTGCGCGGCACGCAGCGCGTAATCGTCGCCGCGCAGGCGCAGCCGGTCCGCCGTCCCCGCAAAAATCCCCTTCACAATCGTATGCAGCGCGGCGCGCGTAAGCGGCTTGCGCGACTTTCCGATCGGCAGCAGCAGCGGTGTGTCTTCGGTGGGCGAGGGCAGCAACGGCAGACCGTACTCGCGCCGGTAGCGTCCCAGCTCGACCATCATCTCGTCGGTGGCCGGCACCAGCCGTTCCTTTTCGCCCTTGCCGAGCACTTCCAGCCACCAGCGCTCCTGGCCATCCGCATCTCGGCGACCGAAGAACCGTCCCATGGTATTCGCGCTGACCTCGGTAATGCGCAGTCCGCCCAGATAGAGCAGGGTGAAGAGCCAGCGCGCGCGGAAGTAGTGCGCTCGTTCCCGATCGGTCTCGCGCGGCATCGCGTCGATGTAAAGCTTGACCTCCCGCCAGAGGTCCGGTTCGAGATAACGGGTGATCCGCGGTTTCGCGCGCCGCGCGCGCTGCCGAGACAGCGACAGCGGATTGCCGGCGAGATAGCCGGCGTCGACCAGCCACGCGAACATCACGTTCAGAATCACCATCGCCTGGCGCTGGCTGGTCGCCGCGAGCGGCCCGTAGAAAGGGCGCCAACGCGAATCGTGCCGAGGATGCTTGCGCCCGCCACCGGCGACCCAGCGCTCGCGCGGCTGCGGGTCGGCGAGAAAGCGCTGGTAGACCAGCAAGTCCTCGTGGGTGAGCGAGGACAGCGGCTTGCCCAGCTGGACGATCGCCCACAGCAGCAGCCGTTCGGCTTCCTTGCGGTAATTCTCGAAGGTGGTCTTGGTGTCGGCAAAGCGCGCCAGCCAGGCGCGCAGCGCATCCAGATCGTGGGTGGCGGCAATCTGCGCGGTACGGCCCAGCGCGCGGTTGCTGCCGTGATAGCCGGCCAGCCCGTCGGGCAAATCCCGTATATCGAGCGCATCCAGGGGACGCGGCATGAGAAGTGAAGTCGTCAACTTGAGCGCCTCCATGAGCGACTGTGGATGTCACGCGGCAATTGTCGCATGGATTTCAATTATTCAACATTATAGTATTAATGTCAAAAGTATCAGAAGAGGGTGGCGAAAAACTACGGTTTACGTTGTATTATTAGCATCCGTTTCCGAAAAGGCTCATCATGGACTCGTCTGTCACCCTCGAACCGTCGCTGCCGCACGTGCCACCGCTCGAATCGCAACTGCAGGCCGAAATCGACTCACTGCGTGCGCAGTTCCCGCACACGCAGGAGTTGTATCGCGAGGTCTGCGTGCTGCTGTTCTTCCGGCACGGCATCACGCCGACCGCGAACCGGCTCTATCAGTTGGTCCGAAAAGGCAGCATGAGCGCGCCGGCCGAGGCGCTGGCGAAGTTCTGGGCGACCTTGCGCGACAAAAGCCGCGTGCGCATCGAGCATCCGGACCTGCCGGCAGAACTGCAGTCGGCGACCGGCGAATTGGCCGCCGCGCTGTGGACGCGCGCCGTCGAGGTGGCGCAGAACGGGCTGGCCGCAGCGCGGCAGGACGCGCAACGGGCGGTCGATGACGCGCAGGCGAAGCAGGCCGAGGCCGAAGCCGAATGCGCGCGGCTGCGCCAGGAACTGCTCGGCAGCGCCGCCGCGTTGGGCGACGCACGACGCCACG
>Ga0310811_10009460_pt1 | contig 12579 bp, 12 predicted proteins | sample YCmetagenome_FD_207642 | JGI IMG/M metagenome (GOLD analysis project Ga0310811, IMG submission 207642) | Soil microbial communities from experimental microcosm in Duke University, North Carolina, United States - YC | ecosystem: Engineered > Artificial ecosystem > Soil microcosm > Unclassified ... | reverse complement strand
CAGACTCCATCCCCATGTCAATGGCATCGACATCAATTACCGATGGTTCGGGCGATGATGGCAGTGATGAGCATGTCTTTTCGAGAGCAAGACAGTTTTGACTCCCTTCAAAGGATGGGTAAGCACATCCACACTCTTCTTAACTGCCTGGCTGATAGACTTCAGAGATGATGCTATTGAACTTGGAAGACAATTTTCAACGACTGTTCTCTCCGCTCTTCAAAGCTTCACATCTCATACTCTTGCCGTCCCGTCTTTGGATCCGCTTGCCAGTCACTCACCATCCGACTCTAACATAACAACTACACAGTCCAAGTGTGCCCAGTCCATTAAGCGATGACCTCTACCGTCTCAAACTCAATTGCTTGGTACTCAGTATGGGTGTGTTTTGCATCTGACTTTATTGTGGAAACTACGAAGCACGTACCTCAGATTATAACATGGTTGTTTTCTCGGTGATACTACTGTCTTTGACACCGGGAGTGCGACTGCACTTTTTAGTAGGTCGCTCCTCGCCTGGTGCAGCCTGTGGCCACGTCACCTCACGATCATCAAGCTAGCCTTGAGCGAACCTATTGATCCTCAATTGCATGATGTCTGTGTGGAAATCCACGCCGGTAAGTGAACCGTCAGCTTTCCCTTGCAGAAGGGGCTACAATATAAACCCTTCAGATTGCTTTTGGAAGTTTGCCACTTGGAGTTTTGCTAACAATACTGTACTGTAGGAGCCCAGAGGTGGTACAGTAGTAAAAATCGTTTATTGAGCCACGCATATTTCACTGCCCGTCAAACACATCGAAAGGCAACTTCCAACCCGTGCTCGGGTTGACCACTCTCTGCGGAGGGTGCGAAGCTGCCGCTTTCTCCAATAGCTCAAACTCTTCTTGTGGGATTTCAAATACTGGAAAGAGTAAGTGAATATTATGCACTGCCTCACGAAAGTTTGAACTTTCTCACCTTCAAGGTTCTCTACAATGCGAGAAGACGTTACACTCTTCGGCAGGACGATCGTCTATCGAGGTTTAGAAAAGTGAGTTACTGCACAATGGTGCAGAAATTTTGACATACACCACGCTGGACACTCCACGAGATGATAGCCTGAGCCGGAGTGATCCCAAGTTTACATGCGACGTCCTTTACCTATAAGAGTGTTTAGACGACGGTGTCCAGTCCTCGTGACGTGAAATGGTACCTCAGGGACAGAGAGAGAATTTCCGACTTGCTTGTCGCTACCCAGGGGAGAATACGCCTCAAGAAGAAGCCCATTCTCCTTCGACCACTACGGATTGTTCATGAACTCGAGTACAAGTATTTACGTGCCCGAACCGGAAACATACCTTCAATAGTTCAGGTTGAGGGTTCCAAAAGTTGAGCTCGACCTGATTGACAGCTGGCTGGTACTTCAGCTTGTTCGCGGTCAAATTCTGGATCCTGATTTGTAAAAGAGAGGTTTGAGTAAGATTTACTATACCATAAATTATTCAAACCTTCTGATATTGAAGCTATGGGTAGCATGTCAGCACCCGTCTGACTCGATAATGATGAAACTCACTTGCTAATACCGATATTCCTTATTTTACCCTTGTCTACAAGCTCTTCGAGCTTCTGCCAAGTAGGATATGGATCGGCAGTAAGATCCTCGTCCAAGATATTAGTGCCCTCCTTCTTAAACGCAATAGGCCTTGTTGGGAATCAGAAAAATGCTCAAGTGAGTGGATGACTACCGTACCAGTGAATTAAGTACAAGTCGAGATAGTCCGTACCAAGCATGGAAAGCGACTGGTCTAGTGCTGTCTCGATGTCCTCGGGTGCGTGAAAAGTGTTCCAAAGCTGTCGCTAGTTAGTGAGAAATCAAAATGATTACACAGAAGGTACTAGTACCTTTGACGTGAGCCAGAGATCTTCACGAGGCACAGAACTTTCTTTAATAGCTTGACCGACTTCCTCTTCGTTCTGCAATTATGTTCAGAGAGGTTCGTTGTGATAGAGGGACCAGACGCACACTATAAATCCAGGCTCCATCAATGTGTCTATAACCGGCCGCCAAAGCGGTCTGAAAGTACGTGAGTATAAGTATTCGAGGGGATGCAGAGTACCTATTACCTTCACAGCATTACCAACTTCGCCCTTGCCAGCCTGCCATACACCTGTACAATTCACCATGAGTCTAACATCGACTTGATGAACAATTCACCGTACCCAGTGCGACCGAGGGAATCTTATCACCAGATGGCAAGGTGTAGTGAGAAGGCAGCTTAGTTAATGACGAGTAGGTACGCTGCGGGCTATGGCAAGCAGGCCAGAACCTGGACCTGATCATGCGTACACAAGGGAGGGAAACACACATAATCATAATGATAGCGATGACGAGGAGAGGAAATCTCCTTTTGCGAGGGTCCTTGCGTTGCAGAGATTCCTGCTCTCCAGCGTCCTTATCGACAGTGGGGAGCTGTTGATACTTCTGTGAGAACGACATGGTGTGACTTGAAGCACGGCTCACTGGGCCCCAGGAATTCACGCCTGATATATGACAAACGGAAAGATAGGGCGGCCGTGCGTCATACATACTATTTTCGATCCTCTTCCTGCGGTTGCCATTTGGTATCATGATTTGCCTCGGTGCGCGGCGGGCCGGGGCGTGGACTGCTCTCGCCCATCTTGGCCACCGCATCGACCCCATACTCTGATTTGTGCATGAATGCTATAGAAGTTTTCCAGCGTTGGCGACCTAGGCCAACCATGACAAATTGGAAATGTAATAAGAATGATGTGCGGCGTGCCACCTAACTGATCAACTTTGCCGCGGGACTGTTCCTCCAGCTTTTGCGAGGGATTGCTTCTCATCTCAACCTCGAGACTCAAGAACAGGATATATCCATATCGAAACCACGAGGATCAATCAAATGTCGCCATTTGCGAGTACTCAGTACATACAGCAAGCAAACATAGTCGTCTCGAGAAAAATTCGAAACTATAAATACAAGTCACACAACATAAACATGACAAAAATCAGAGCGAGATTGTTATCAGAATGGGGAATAGTAAGTCAGAGTGAAAACATGCACGACGCGCTGCATGCATTTCAGCCTCACTTTATGTTGATGCCAGAAGTCAAAGGAGCCTCATATTTGTCGCATGTCACCTCGGAGAAGCGAAGTTTCTGACCAACTTTAGGGTTGTTATACTGATGGACGAAAAAAAAAAACATCTTTAGCGAAAAAGTTCTTGGCAAAGCAGTACAACTTACGAATGTCAGTCCGGGCGTGGGCATCGGGCAAGCGTATGCCAATGCACCGCCAACGGGACCACCATGCAGTTGAAGAGCGCATTCACCAGAAGCACATGTAGGAATACCCGTGAATTTACCGGCATGGTTGGCATCAGTGGTGAATTGCATGTGGGTGCCACCAGATGCGTCATTAATCCACCCTTTTGTTGAATGTAGGTCGTTGTAAAACCCGTGCTGATCTTGGAGGGAGAAGGACTGGCCCATCTCAACCTCCTTTCCAGGTGAGCAATCAGTGGTTGAATGGCAGACTTTGAAGGGGATATCGACGAAGAAGCCATTTTTCTTGTAGTCGGCGTGGTCCTGGTCGAGGCCAAGTTGCTCGCCATCAGCGAAGGAAAGGATATAGCAATGACCATATTTGATGCCTAAGTATTTGCCACGCCCACAGACTGGATAATTTGTGCATGTACAAGAGGGTTCAACACCACCATGCCCATTGCCACATGTCTGAGGGCGGGGACAAGGGAACTGAGGAGGGGTGGGGGGAGTAGGGAGAGAGGAGCATGAGGAACATGAGGAGTATGAGGAGTGTGAGGATAAGGAGGATTGGGTGAGTTTGGAGAGTTGAGAGGGTTGGCGGGGTTCGGAGGGTTCGGAGGGTTAGGTGGGTTAGGTGGGTTCGGAGGGTTGACCGAGTACGGGATGCACCTCCCATTGCTCATGTGAAACCCGACCGGGCAGCACCCTCCGCGCCCAGAACCGCCTCCGTTATCATAAGTCCATACGTGATCCTTGGCGCAGCACTGTCCCAAAATATCGATAAGCATGATTGATCGGAACTCAGATCGAAACCATACCTTGGCTAACTGTGCAGACTTGTCGATCCACGTGAGACCACTCACATCCCTACAACATTTCTTCTCTTTGGTGTCCTGCTCAGCTACTCAGTATTAGTTCCGAAGATATGTGTATGGACTTACCGCATCGAAATAATCAACACCATGGCAGAGTTCTTGGACATCCACCCGACGGCACTTCGGTTGACCTTCGCTGTCATGAACTATTTCCCAACCTTCGGTGGGCAGGCCTGATGATATACATTAATTGAACATGCTGGTGAAGGTGGATTTTACCACAGAATAGTATACCTACCTGCTTGCCTAGCATAGTCCTCACAGCTAGAAGGAATAGTTTGACAGGGACCATTGCAAGTCGAAGCAACATGGAAGGCGGCCTCAGCGTGTTGAGAAAGCACGACAAAGGCGTGTGAGAGAGCTAAAGCAGTTATAAAACAAGGTCGCATCATTGTGAATGGCACACTAGAGGAGTTGCACTATATGCATTTATACTGTTGCTAGTGCTCAACCCCTGTATATTGGCATCGGAGTTCAAGAGCAATGTTGCACATGGCATGGAAGAAACCAGCGTCCCCAGTTTGTCTGGTGCTTCTTGTGGAAGAAATATAACTTGTGTAGACTTAGGAGTACTTGCGTATGGCAGTAGCCGGAAACAGCTTTGTCTAATTTGATGAAAACCAGAGGGAAAACCACCTGAATTGCGCACCGGTGTTAACTTGTGACAATAAGATGAATTTTCGATCCGTCGTCAACTGTTACCCTGTATAGAAATTCGTCAGGTTAATTAAAAACAACTGCAAATTATTCACTTGCTTGAGTCACTGCAGTGGAATGAGAACGAAGAGTTATTTGGTAGCAAGAGGCATGCAGTGACCTAGTGATGCAGAGGTTCAGCTCTGAACCGCTGTTCGAACCAGACCTTTTGTGAACCGGACCAAGGTTCAAAGGTCAATTTTATGTGAACCTTTTCAAACGCGTTCAAACGCTGAACGTGCAGATAATTTATCTTGATGTCACATCGAGACGAGACCGGGATAACCTGGTAAATATTGTTGTAAGTAAATATCGATCGGTCCATCGATCCATGGACTTAAAATTAGAAGGCGTACTAGTTCTCATTCACCTTGCATGCTGCGACCGCATGGAACGCTGGTGGATCTGATCAATTGTGATGATTGTTCCCTCTGTCCTCTGTAGATATCGAGCTCCATGTTCTTTGGTAGTAGTGCGGGGCACCTGCAGGTTGCAAAACGTATTCTGTGCATCTCCCACGGACTTCAATGATGATATGTGACTGCTGACTCCCAAGTCTAAGTTGCTTCCTCCGACACGCAAAAGTATAGAGCTTAAACGACTTGGAAGTCATGTATTGCATTAAGATCAGATCAGTGACTGACTCGATATTGCAACAGACCTCGAAAACCGCAAAAACTAGCTAGCTCCTCGGTTTTCTGAAATAAGAATTTGGTTAAGTTGTTGCCTTGTCGATATAATCTCATCGTACAAGCTTTGCACTCACCTGTGACCATCTCCGCTAGGACTCTGCGGCTCGTACAAACTTCATCTCCGCTATGCACCTATCACAGCACCTGATCATAGAGACAGTGACGGAGTAATTGATCGCAATCTAAGTGACCTGACCTCGTCTTTATGGTTATTGCACTGGAAACGTAACGGATGAGACCTCGCTAGAAAACCGCTCAACTTCCCTGCTTTCTTTGACGATGAAAGGGGTCAAAGACGTAACGGAAGCAGATGCCCTCCGAGTAAACAGGAAGGCGTGTAAGCGGCCCCTAGGGTTATGTTTGGTCGGAGATCTCTTCCACAATATCGTGGAGATTTTGCGGTGGTCGCGGATTTGTGTATGCGTGGGCAAGGATAAGATATCTTATAGACAAACGGCATACCAGCGCTAAATGTGCCTACGGAATGGGCCCAAGCAGTGGTACCAGCGAAATGAGTTGTATATGAATAAAGGCGCAAAGAGCATCATCAGCATCAGCAAAACCGCTGAAAAGAACGCTTAGCTTAATCGCGTTATGGACTTACGACTTTTCCTGATTGGCGAAGAACTCGGATGCTGACTGGCAGGACAATTGATGTCTTATTGTGGTATATGAAAACAAACACGAACAGAGTCATAGGATGTGGCCCAAGCCTACTAGGGAACAGGTGAGAAAACAAATGCAGGCGGGAGTTGCCGACTAAGGGCCTTGGATCAAGCATTCATGGTAAGTAGATGATTCAGTCGAGCTGCAGTGAAATTTATACATGTGTATCCCAAAGGAACTTTGAGGAATGTTCGCAAGAATCGGATCTTCGGTTGAATGTTCCAGGGAACTGAAATTTGACATGACAGCAGGATGCTTACCATGTCTAATGATGGATGTAGTACATGGTCGACTTAATGGAAGCGGTGTTGGCCAATTAGGTGAACCATATTGCCATTGTCTTCTCATCTCTATTCAAATAAGGAGGCTCATGTATCGGGCGTCAAATGAATCAAAATAGTGTACGCACCTCAGATCTATAGCCTCGAAAAGAAATTCGCAATCCCTACTACCAAGTCCACCTCGACAGTGCTCAACCCCAATAAGGTCCTACTGTGCTAGTAGCATCTGGTAGGTGTCGGAATATAGTGATCGAGAAATATCAATTAGCTTACATCAATTAGCTTGGTGTGCGTTTAGCCCTGCAACATATTTGTATATATTTGTGCCCACCTCAAACATGTGACCTGTCACATGTCACTCTCTATCACTGCACATCTCACGGACTCGAATAGCTACGTTGGGGACCTCGAGAGGATATTGTTCTCAGCAACAGAGGAAAAAGTTGCTGGACTAGTTCAACTTTCTGGGTGCAGTCAGCAAAAACTTTGACACTCCGCCGGACAGAAAGGAAATCCATAGGTACACTCGTGACTCCAAACGAGATCGAGGCTCGTGCTCGACATTCGAGAGAGTCAAACACGTCGATTCTAATGTTGAAGACTATCAGCTCGATGGGGAAAAACGAGTACATACAGTTACTATCGCTGTTCGACAAAGCTTCAAGGTAGTAGTGGCGTCCGATTCACGCAGCGTGAAAGTGGCCACCCACGCAGCCTGAGGTTGCGTCCAAGGCATTGCATTATCCCCCTGGAGTTTGATGGCCGCTTTGGGGTGCTTAATGTTATCTATATCAATAGATTGCGTCAGTCATCGTCATCACATCAAAACCCCCGAATTTGAAGCATCCCGTGATGGTCATGGCTGCTCTTGTCCAACGCATCTACACATCGACAATTAGCTACAGGGCGTTTCTGTTCTTGAAGGATTGCGTGCGTCATATTATTTCGCGAGGAAAGGAACTGTTTTTTGAACAGTCATCCACCAGATCTTGTTGAGTTCGGGTCAGGCTACACCACCCAGAGAATATAAATGGGTTTCATATATATCTTCAGCTTCTGATAGTTCCATATGTTTTTTCCCTCACTGTGTATCCATCTCCCACTCATCCAAGCTCGAGTTCTCAACCTTCTTCACAGCATTGTGTTTGTGCGGCCCGTAAATCCAGGAAAGTGCATCGTATCCCATGCTACCGGGCACAGGTCCCAGGATAATCAGCACTATATATACACACCTACGCTGCCCTCCATCGTTGCCCACGATGTATACCACATCTTCTCTCTTCTTCCATACCCTAGCCCAGGTCGGCATCACCCATGCATTCGTTAACTGGGGCTCTGATCACCCTGCACTCCTCGAAGACCTTGAGCGCCAACGCGTCCACAATGGTGATACCGTTGTCGAGATAATCACTTGCCCTAATGAAATGGCTGCGTTGAGCGCGGCACAGGCATTCGTACAGGTTACGAACATACCCGCTGCAGTCATTGTACATGTCGATGTCGGAACCCAGGTTGGTGTCGTACGCTTGGCTGTCTAGAAACATTACCCTCAAACACTTTGTGGTAGGCTCTTGCTGGTGCCGTCCACAACGCGAGCAGAGGAAAGGTTCCCATCCTGGTATTTGCTGGTGCATCCCCGTCTACTGTGGAAGGAGAGTTGAAAGGATCGAGGAATGAGTGGATTCATTGGATGCAAGGCAAGTTTCCCACTTGATTTTGTTGAAGATAAACCTTAAATTCTTCATGCGTAGATGTACCTGACCAACCTGCCATTGTCAGGCAATACATGCGATTTACTGCACAGATCAACGCACCCGAAAATGTTCCTCATCTTGTCAGACGTGCCCTCCAAATGTAAGCTCATGTCGTTCATTCAAAGCCAAAATCAGCTAAAAAGTGCACCATAGTGCTACAAGCGAACCAAAAGGTCCCGTATATCTCTGGGCACGCAGAGAAGTATTGGAAAAGGAAATCGATGAATCACTTTTCAACACTCCAGTATCTCTCTGCAGATGGCCTTCAATCGAGCCAAGCGGACTCTCCCCCTCAGGTAAATTTCCATAGCAGGTGAGGACACTATGGATTTTTCTCATCATACTTGCAGCCGTGAACGTAATTGGCGATGCCCTGGCTAACGCAAACAAACCGCTTATCATCACGTCATACATCGGGCGCAATCCTGCAGCCGTCGCCGCCCTGGAGATGCTTTCCCGGCTGATGGCTATCCCTATATTCGTGACTTGCCCCAGCGCTACCAACATCTCTCTCTCGCATCCATTCTTCGTAGGTGTTTCCTTCCTCGCGCCTGGTACACACACCCCGCTGCTCAGCACAGCGGACGTAATCCTCGTCATCGACGCAGAGGTGCCATGGATTCCGATGAACAAAGACAATCAAGGCAACTTCGAGCGTCCCAGCGATGACGCCCGCATCTTCGTAATAGACTCTGGCGACCCTCTTAAAGAATCCATTGGCATGGAGCACGTCGCCGGCGTCGCAGAGCTTGTTTGCCGTGCCAGCGCTGACGTTATGCTCTACCAACTCCTGAACTCCGGGCGCACTGGCGCAGCGACAGGATTCTACACGCGTTCTAAGAACATGCAGGCAATGCATGATGCGTTCATCGTAGACATGCGTAATGCAGAGACGCTCGTGTCCGAACCGAATGTACCGTATTTGCCTTCGCGCATCTTTGGGGCGCTGCGTACGGCGGTGGAGAATAAGGTACCGCACCCTGCGAGCACGCTCTACCTTAACGAGACCATCAGTAACTACCCGCTTTCATGGTCACACTTGCATCCGGACACGCCTGCTGGCATGTTGGGCTCCGGCGGGTCGTCACTCGGCTGGGCATTGGGTGCGGCCGTCGGTGCGGTCCTAGGAGGCGTAAGTGCGGGCAAGGGTGCAGGGAAGGTGGGATACGAGCTGGTAGTGAGCGTAGTGGGTGATGGTACGTTCTTATTTGGGGTGCCTAGCAGTGCATTCTGGATGGCGAGGCGGTATGAAACAGTGAGTACCACATACTGGTATTTCGAGTGATGGTTCTGAGGACGTCTTGAACGCCAGCCCTTCCTTACTATCGTTTTGAACAATGGAGGCTGGAAATCACCCAAACTCTCCATGATGGGCGTGCATCCTGAGGGGTACGGCTCTAAGGTTACTGGCAACCAGCTTACTGTGGGCTTCGGGCCCGTCATGCCAGATTATGTGGGTATCGCAGTAGCTGCGACCGGGGGGTGGGCGTGGGGCAAACGCATCGCAGCGGGTGATCCCCTATATGAGACGATGGCGGAAGCTGTGCGAATCGTTGTCGAAGAGCGCCGGTGTGCGATTGTGGAGTGTGTATTAGAGAGTATTTGATTGACTAGATCTCAGAAGGTATGCAAGTTGGAGTTGTGTCTACACCGTAAGATTGGTTAGGTTTGTGCTGATACCCATAGATTTTAATATCTTGAATAATTATCGATAGATCTATAGATTGACCTTCTGTGTAATGACGGGCGTTTGTAGAACCATCAAGCTTATCTCTATCGTTATACGAACGTTGAAGTGTCTCTATCCTTCAAATTTGATATGATTCAGGGAAAGGTGAAAGGTTTGCAAGATAATAAAACCAATAATATCAATCAATTTGGAGGTGGTAGAGAGAAATTTTGTGGAGGAAGTCTATCATATATTGGACAGAGCTGCTTCGAAGAATCTATCGCTGATCGTCAGACCAAATTTAGTAGTCCGTGGTGCTGTGTACTCACTACTGAGAGGCTGCGAAGCCGCCACATCTCGAGGAGCCTCTGCAAATACCAACGCCATCCCGCTGTGATCATATAACTCAAAAGTTCGTTCAGGCTCGGTAAAAGAAACAAGAAACTAACGTGTATAGATGCCAATCAATATGACTGCACAAAAGTCCCAAAGTCCTCAGTATCATTGGCGATGAGTTATCATGAACGGTACTTACCAGTGCAACAACCACGGCCCAGGATTATCGGTGATGAAGCGGATAGTCACATAGTCACCAAGAAAACCAGTGTTCACGGTATCGCGCAACACGGGGTTGACGTAGTTATACCTACTACTGCCAGCACTCCTGATGACAGCGAATTTGTGCTAAGAATCATTTATTAGTACGGGATGTGCATAGATGACATGCAACTATGTACCCCATGGAGGTGAAATGGATGCTGCTAAATCTTTAGTCGAGGGCATGCAAGAACATGGTATTTTGGGACTTACAGGGCGACCTGGGGAAAAATCAGGAATCCATGAAATCTCGATGACTTTGTTCCTTGGTAGAGAATATATGGAACCATCGGGTGCCATTTCCGAAGCCGACATATCACCGTTCAGTAACTGTAGTAGGACAGGGACACTAGGAGAAGTGTACTGCACGCCGTTGATGAGAAAGTTGAAACTGGTCACATTTTTTCCAAGAACAATATCAAGCTTAACGTCTGCACCATCTTCCCGGAGCAATCTTGGAAGAGGTGGATATAAGGGGCGTAGGTCAGTCTCCTGTAGAGCGACTGGGTTTGGAGTTATCCTGATCTTAGGGTCCGCATCGGGAGAGCCTGCATATCGTAAGATAGCCATGGAGCTTGTACCTAAGTTGGGGACCACATGGATCCAATAGTTGTCGACTGGCCGGTGTGTTTCAAGAATGAAGGAGTACCTCTGTGCGGCATAGATTTGGATAGAGTCGACCACGAGCGACTCGACGTATTGGCCATCAGCTTCGATTACGATAAGCTTGTGGTGATCGATCGAGAACACATAGTTGGGCTTGCAGGCCATGTTCAGTAAGCGGAATCGATATCGTTTGTATGGCTGAACGTGAATGACGGCGTAAGGCGTATCTGGCCCTCCTGGATAATTCCCGATACCATTGATAAGTACCGAGTCCGGAACCACCTGTCTCTGGACTTGAGGGGATGGTACGTGGTACCTGCAAATGGAGTTGAGTCAATCCAAGTGAAAGAATCATTGTCTTTGGCTTACCAGTCCATTAGCGTGATGATGGTAGACTCTTCGCTTAAGTGTCAGAAACGAAATTCCACTGTCTGGCTCACTGACCATTGTCAATCTCGTACAAGAAGCGGTATGGATCTCGTGGGTTATAGATTATCAGTGCACCTCGTAAACCGTCGCAGTATTGTACCTGAAATATACTCAGTGATCGGTTGCAAGCAAATAAATCAGAACACGAACTCCATAATGAGAATGGTACCAGTAGGTTCCTACTTGATCGCCAGCATTGAACTCGTACAGAAAAGAATGACCAGGAGAGATCGGGCATTGCGTCACAAATGCTGTGCCATCCATTTGGTTACTATGGCGTTGGAATAGTCCATGCCAGTGCTGTCCGGGGTAGACTATGATTGGACGCTCCTATGTTCCAACCAATTGGTGCTTACGATACTGGTACTTGTGAGCATTGTTTCGTCATTCAATTGATTGGTGACGTTGATTTTGAACGTGTCCCCCTTGAAAGCATATGAGACCACCGAGAGTTTGTATACGCAAAGTCATCTTACTTTCTGACCTGTGATAATAGGCCCAGGGAGAGTGCCGCCAGCAAGAACCGCCCTGCCATGTCCTCAGTAAGTAAGCAGGCTGAAAAATACACACGAAACTGACGACTTGATGAATCCGTCTGGAGATACTTGAGCATTTGCAATGACTAGGTCAGAAACTGGGCCAATAGTGATGGCGTAACTCTGGAGACTTGTTAAAACGCACAGGAGTATATAGTGTTGAATCATGACCCGGAAAATGAGCAAAATGCAGCACATCCTTTGATTTAAGTAGTGCACTTTGTAATCGCTTTTTGGATCCAAGCCTCGTCTGCTTCTTTTCCGGGCCGTGGATCGAAGTTATCGATTGTGAAGCAACCATCCCCAGAGGCGATATGGTCCCAGTAGTTTCCTGCTTGTTAGTCAACACCGATCAACCTCAGTAGTGGAATAAAACGACAACGCTAATATGAAATTCCTCGGTTTCAGGCTATGATACCTACATTAGCGGCACGAGGTAGTGCAAGCTCTTAAATCTTATGAGCTTCTCGACGCTGGTTAGCGTTTACAAGTGGCGCATGGATTCCCTGA
>Ga0310811_10009457_pt1 | contig 12581 bp, 14 predicted proteins | sample YCmetagenome_FD_207642 | JGI IMG/M metagenome (GOLD analysis project Ga0310811, IMG submission 207642) | Soil microbial communities from experimental microcosm in Duke University, North Carolina, United States - YC | ecosystem: Engineered > Artificial ecosystem > Soil microcosm > Unclassified ... | reverse complement strand
TGGGGACAGGACCATGCTGCCCAGCGTAAGTGCCAGTGTGGCCGCGCCTGTGTTCGCAGCGGCAGCCGTCAACGTGACCCGCTGGTTATTCGCCAGTCCGGTCAGGCTCGATGCGATGGTCGCGGTGAGCGCGTTCGCGGTGCCGGCGGCGACGGCGCTGGTGAGCGAGCCGGTCTGCACTTGGCCGACTGTGGCGGCTTGTTGGCTGGCGGTGCCGGGGGCGACTTGGAGGGCGTCCACATTGACGTTCGCGCCATCGCCGCGGAGCGTGACCGCCCCGCCCTGAGCCAGCGCGACCGGAGCACCACCTGAAGTCAACGCGGAGACCGTAAAGCTCCCGGTGGTCGCGTTCACCACATGCCAGCTCTGAAGCGTCGCCGGAAACATGACTTGCACATTCCCGGTCAGCGCGCCGGTCAGGATGATGACGGGCTTCGAGTATTGAGCGGCAGTCAGTGTGACATTGGTATTCGTCAGCGCGACCGATGCCGAGCCGTAGAACGCGCCGGGGAGCCAATTGGCGCCGCCTGTAGCCGTGATGGTCGTGCTCGAGGCGGTTTCGGGGACGCTGACCGTGTACGTACCATTGCCACCAGTACCGGTGCCGAGCGCAAGAATCTGTGTGCCTGAGGTGATGCCGGTGCCAGACAGGACCTGGCCAACTTGGACCGTGCCAGATGCGACAGCGGTAACGGTCAGCGTCGTACCCGAGATGGAGCCGGTGAACGATGCAGGTCCGGCGTCCGGGTCGGTCATGTTGTTGTCGACCGTGTTGCGCCAGAACCCCGTACCATCAGCGCTTTGCAGCACGGCGCCATTCGGATAGCCGCCGATCGCGCCAGCAAACGCGGCGTTATAGACTGGCTCACCGCCAACTTGTGTCCACTGGATGCCGGCTGTGATCTGGTTCAGCAATCCATTGAAGTCCTCCCCAAACGGAGGAACGCCCCCGGCCGTGACGGCGAGGAAAGTGAGGGGCGGGAAACCGTCGGCCAGCGACGCCGCACCATTCTGAACCCCGATTTGGCTTGCTGTCGGAATTGGCCGGATAAAACCGGCACCCGCCGAATTCGCAAAAGGAATCGGGAAACTGACCGGAACTTGACTAGCTTGCATTTAAACGAATCCCGCGAAAAAGGTGCCGCTATTGAAACCAGATGAACTCGATCCGGACTCAGCGAAACCGAATTGATTTGGCACATCCAAAACCATGACAAGGTCTAAGTTCACCCCGGTAGGAGCAGAGAAAGCGCCGGACTGCGTGATGATTGCAATCTCATACGGCTGCAATGGAAATTGGAATACGAGCATCATCGTCATATTCCCGCTATCCATAACGTACGCATTCCCCCTGCCTGGAAACAGCTGCATGAGAATTGCGTTGTACGTCGGAATCGAGCACTGCGAGATATTCGATAGCGCCTTGATGAGAATCAGCGAGCGAAACGCGTCATCGGAAAGCGTGAAGTTCGACGATGCTGGTGTACCGGAGTAGAAAACCCCTTGACCAAACGGAGCCGCGCCCGTGTCTTCGAAGCCGAAGTCGCTTACGCCGCCGGGGACCTCCAGGACATTTGATACGCCGACTATCCTTCCCCACACCTGCAATCCATAGCCGCTGGCAGTTTGGATGTTCCAAAGGTTGTCGTAAAAAGCATCGATGTTCGGAGACGGATCGACGGCCGAGTTGAAGCTTTCAATCAGTGACATCAATGCAGGGCTATTCGCGTACTGACTTAATACCGTGTCCAGGTAGTTCTGCATGCTAGGCAAACGTCACGGTGATATTGCTTACGGCGCAGACAGGCTCCTGATCGATCTGCATCAGGACTGAATTCTGGTTTGCTATACCGACTCCGACTTGAATTGAAAAAATCAGAGCCCACGGGCCAAGAGCGGCCACGTTCGCGTAGAAGCGGGAGGCAAAAATCCAGCTTCCAACCCGAGCCCGAGGGCCGTTATCGGCTCCAACGAACGATTGCAGGATGGCGTTTTGCACCAACTGAACCGCATTCGGCGGAACGTTGGCGTTGTTTTGCATCGAAATCGAAAACAGTACTGGCGTGTTGGTCAGCGTCTGGAACGTGACGTTGTATTGCGGGTAAGGCGGGCTGTACGGAAAGCCGGGCGGCCCCGGATCAACAACGGTAACCGTCGTGTTTCCGTTGTAGTTGCACCCCGGGCTTTTCTTTGTCCATATCGCTTGCCCAATGGCCTGCGCTTGCCCGCCAGTGACGCCCACATAGAGAGAGTTTTTGCCTAGCGGAACACCGCCAACCGCGGCAGTCAGAGAGCCGGACGAGATAGCCTGGCTTACGCTGACGACATACGTGCCAATGCCGCCTGTGCCCGTCCCAAGGTCCGTGATCAGCGTGCTTTGCGCGACTCCCGCCCCGACTACGGTTTGTCCGACAGCCAATGTGCCCGATGTGACCGCAGAAACCGATAGCGTCGTTCCGGCGATTGATCCCGTGAAAACGGAGCCGCTTTGCACTGGAAGCGGATTCTCAGCCGCGTATGCGTCAAGCACGTCAGGCACATTGAACACTGCACCCAGCACCGATGGCAGCGATCCCTGTGCATTCAGTGCGACCGACTGCGATCGCCGATATTCGAAATCTGCGCGCGTCTCGACGTCTTGACCGACGACGCCCGATGCACACGTCACCGAATCCCATCCAGGGATCGCCTGATAGATCGATACGCCGTTCGTCGCAGGTACAGCGATCGGGCCGGTCGTTGTGCAGGCGAACGATGTCGTGACCGTGCCGCCCGATGGAATGACGACCGTCTCTGTGCACGCGTAGATGTTCCCCGCGGAGTCCTGGATTAGGGCGCTGTTTGCAGGGACCGTGACGCCCGCCAGACCCATGCACGGCACTTGCAGGACAGTAGGCTGAGCCGGGTTACGCTCGATGAAATAAATGCGTCCAATCGCATCCTGCATCCGCCCCGAGGCGTAGGCTGGATCAACGCCATTCGCGAGGGCGAGAAACTGGTCGTTGGCGTCGCCGATGATCGCGGTTTTGCTCTGTGCGAGCTGGCCTTGCGGCGTAGTGAGCGCAGGATTGAGATTCCCGCCGAACGCTGCGTTCTGGTCTGCCTGCACGCCCGCGAGAATTGCAGACTCGGCGGGCGCGATGAATCCCGTCGCACCGAAGGTGGGACTTGGAACGTTCGTCGTCATGGAATGGGCGTAAAAAAACCCGCGCAAGGCGGGTCGATTGTCTGGGTCTGTGCGGTCTAAAAGCTGGCTGCCGTCGTCGTGCCACTGGAGTCGGTCACTTGAATCTGGCCGGTAATCTGTCGATTAACGACGCCCGTAATAAACACTTGTGCGCTAGCCACGCCGGGCACTGTCATCGCCGCATCAACTAGGTCTGCTTTCACGATGGAGAGCGCGGGAAAGTGCCCAAGTATGTCTTGCCAGTACGGAACGCCGATTGTTTGGTCGTACCAGCATTCGGTCAGAAAGGTTCGACAGGCGCTCGCAGCGTCTTGGGCCAGGCTATATGGCTCAGACGCGAGAGCGATGTTTCCCGATGCGTCTAGCGTGAGATCCCATGTCCCGGGTAGCAAAAATAACGTGTCCATTGCGCTCCTCAGATGGGCGGGCTTGTCGGCGTGCCCGGCGACTCGGAGGTATGCGTGTGCGTGTGAACGCTTGTGCCCTCAGCAGTTACATCGTTCGTCACGGACAACGGACCCTCAAGTGTTGCGCTGCCGCCGTTCGGGCCTTGGCCCTGGGTCATCTGACCGTCAATTTCGACGGACGGCGCCGAATTGGTGATCTGTGCGCCGGCAGTCAGGCCGATTGTTTGCGTAGCCTGCAATGCGATCGTGGGCGCAGCCATGCGGATCGCCACCGGTGACACGATGTCGATGCCGCTCGACGAGAACGCCACGTACTGTTGCGGCGTTCCATTGAGCATTCCGCCGAAATACACCGCATCAGCCATATCGAACATGCGCTTACTGCCCGGGTTTGCTTGCCCCTTGTTGGCGATCACGCTCGAGATGTCGCGGTCAGCGAACCCGGCCCATCCAATATCACCCTCCTGCGGATCAATGATGATCGCGTTGGAGCCGCCTTGAAGACGGAAGTACGGGCAGCGATAGACGGTGGCGTGCGGCACGGCATTGCCAGCGCCGTCCACCTGATTGACGAGCGGCAGCAGGTCGACGAATCCGACAGGGGAAACACCGCCGCTGTTCGTGACGCCCATCACCTTGACGAGTGCCATCGTCCGGACGCGCGCCAAGATCGACCAGACCATAAACGACTGGGCGTTGAAGTCAGAGCCGGCTGAGTTCGGCGTCTGCCGCCCGTTGAAACCTTGATTGCTAGACATTGAACGGAGATCCCGAAAATGACGTTTCCCACTGCCCGTTAGGCGTCTCGCTTTCGAGGTCGTGCGCCACGCCGAACATAACGAATTTCCCGTTCGCAAACGGCAGACTGCTTTGTACCTCGCACGTTGCACCGATCTTCAACTGGGGATTGAACAGTGTCTTGACTGCGATTCCCACGTCGTAATTTGTCGGGTAGCTGATCATGCCAGTCGTCGCAGAAATCAACGCAATAGGGCCACTGCGACTCCCTCCCTTTGGCCAAATTGCGAGCACGCCGTTGTCGAGCGTCCAGTTGATGTTCGCGGCGTTCGCGCAAGCTTCCATCTGCTGCCGCGGCGAGCCATGGAAATATGGGGTTGCCAGCTTTGCCGTTACGCCGCCGTTCTCGAATGCGTAGCCGTTCTGGACGGCCAGGTTCTGCATGATCGTTGCGACATCAGCAGAGCCGGGAAAGCTCAATGGTGCAGTTGGCTTGACAGCCTCAAAAAGCCCTGCGTGTGCCGTGATGTGCAACGAAGAATCTGGCGCACCGCTCATGTCGATCTGGCTTAGAGAAATTTGACCTTGAAAGATCACGCTCATGCCGGCCACGTCATCACCAGCCTCGATGATGATCTGATTGAACCTGATTGCAACTTGCCCATTGTCCAGCCTGCTCAAGCTTGACAGCTGGTTCATCAGGGAGGGAGTCAAACCGTGCACAATTACGGACGCTTCACCCATCGATGGCGCGCCCGCGTTCGCGATGGTCGCCTGAATCCGCAGGCCGGTAACGGTCACCTGATCATAGTCGCCCTCCGTGAAGGCGTACTGAACGCCGCCCGTGTCCCGGCCAAGCTTGAACGTCAGATTGATCTTGCGCTGGACAAATGACATCAACCAACCCCGTTCAGGTCTGAAGCTTCGAGATACAGAAACAGATAACGCGTGCCAAGGCCAGGGCTTGACGGGTCCAATCCGGTGCTAGGCGCCGTAGTGCTACCCTGCGTGTCGCAGAAGCAAAGGTCGCCCACGAAACCGAGATATACGCTCCGGACGATACGATTTAAGTTCTGGCAAATCACACCACCGATGACAAGCGACCCGCTCACGTACAGATCGCAATAAAATCCAGTGCTCTTTTGGTACAGATTGATCGCGCAATTCTGGCCCGCAAGCTGAACCGAGATCGTTTGAGAATACGTGTCAGCGATTGGGATGATTTGCATAATTTTTCACGCACTCACGGCCGGATTCTCCGAGTGCTATCCTTTTGATTCGCTTGCTGCGGCCGTGGCAAGCAGACAGCGAGAGAGAAGAAATGAAGAAAGCTATTGCCGTTGCAGCGTTTGTCTTCCCCGTTTTGTGTCAGGCGCAGGGCATCAGCGGAGACAAGATGCGAGAATGCGGCCAGAAGGCGTGGCTGTTTAGCATGGCCGCGCAGTTCCGAGACTCCCGGCAATCTCCTCAGGAGTTCATGAAATTCGTCGAGCACAATCATCCGAACCCGCTCGTACTGAGCGATGCATATATCAAGAGGGCAGCCAATGCTGTTTATTTCGACGACGAATTTTCAAGCGCGAGTTCGGACATGCTCTACTCGGCCATTTCCCAGGAGTGCATGAATCCCACGCCGCAGTATCAGCCGCTGAAATAGCCTCACTGGAAGCCCACTGTGTTAGGGCCGAACAACGTTGCGCTTCCAGCCTGTACGGTTCCGCCGTTCTGCGAATCTGCGCCGCCTGGTGCTGCGGTGTTGGTGAAGGCCGGCGACGGCGCAACGCGCACCTCTCGGAGCGCCACGTCTACGGTCAACAGCCCTACCCCACTAGTGGATGTACGCCGAAAATCGAACCGTACAATGGTCACGCCTTTTATCACCTGCCCCTCAGACATGCCAACGTTGAAGGTTTGCAGCGATTTGGCAAGCGTGGACAGCTTCATCAAGAACTGATAGCGCTCATCATCCGTTCCGCCCTTTGTCATCCTGACATTAGTGTCGAGCGGATATATCACCTTGTTGTAGCTCTGGAACGCGCCCTGCTCCTGCGGGTACGTCGGCACAGACCACTCGCGCTTCGCATCAAGACTAATGATGGAGTCGGGCTGTAGAGCGATCGTCCCATCCAGGTTGAATATCCCCCACTTCGGCCCGGAGAACATGTTCAGGATGATCTGCGCATCCGAAGCGAGCAGAGAAACCGTGTCCGCAACGTTGGCGATCTTCCCGAGAAGCGAAGGAATTCCGTTAGCCATCAACTAAGCCCCATATTTGCCTGAGTTGTGAACGCGTACTGTTTCACCGCTGGGCCGATGTCTTTGGCAATTCCCTTGGCGTCAGTTGCCTGCGTGTGCACGTTGATCTGCGCGATCTTCACGTCACTGGTAGTAGTGCTTCCGCCGCCAGCATTGTTTCGCGCCATGATCGCATTGAGCTTCGCCCCGTACTGCGGATCGGTTGCATACACTCCCGTCAGAGCATTCGCAAACGCCCTGGGGTCAGCCTCATGCGTGCGTGCTGCAGCATATGGGCTCGCGGTCGCAAGCAACTTTGCGTGTGCATCGAACGCGTCCGACAGCGAATCGAACTTGGCGAACTTCTGCGTGACACGCTGCATCTTGCCGTTGATGAACTCGTTCGTCTCCGCCTCGACATAGGCCTGACCGGCCTTCGCCTTTATCCCGAACGGGTTGTTGCTGCCGGACGGCATGTGCGCGCCATTGCCACTTTCGAGAGCGAACTGTGCCAGCGTCACAGAAGCCGGTATGCCGTACTTTGACTCTGAGGCCTTGGCCGCACGCATGGCCTCAGCGAGTACGGATGTGCCGCCAGAGGATTTTGAGGGGCTCGCTGGCGCGCCAGAAGGCGCCGCAGACGACTCCGAATCATGCTTCCCTGTGATCGCATCCCAAACGGCGCGAGCGCGCCCCTTGGCCCAATCGAATGCTGCCGAGAACGCTGTTTTGAACGCAGCCATGATGGCTGGCCCAAGATTGCGGATCAAGCCGACGAAGTCTAGGAATTCGCGTCCCAAATCTCCTGTTAGAGCGACCCACGCTTTGCGAATGTCGTCGCCGTTGCCGGTGAAGATCGCGACGACAAGATGCATAAGGTCGACCAAGCTGCTTACCCAGTCGCCAAATAGCGCCTTCAGGGATGCGACCACCGGACCAACAACGCCCGAGAGAGAAGCCCACTTGTCGGCGAAGAACTGCCAAAATCCACCAAAGGCGGATTGACCGCCATCGACCCACGTCTTCCAGTCGTCATACAGCACAGCAATCGCTGCGACCGCGACGCCGATGCCGGCAGCTAGTGCCGCGATCCCCGCGACTGGCGCCGCCAGTGCAACAGCAAAGGCCGTTACCGTGGCGGCCAGCCCAATGAACATCGCTTCGACCATTGGACGGTGCGTCGCAGCCCATTCCGAAAGCTTCAGGAGCGCGGCCGACAGCATCTGAATGTACGGCGAGAGCGAGGTGAGAATCTTGCGGCCGAGGTCGGTTGATGCTTGACCCATGGCGCGCCATGCTGCCTGCAATTGCTGGGCAGACTTCGCATCGGCTTCGTTCGTGACGCCAATCTTCTCCTGCTCAGCAAGTAGTGCCTGCACCGCCTGACGACCCTGCATCAGGACGTTGATCGTACCTTCGTCGTAGCCCATGCCGGAACCAAGAGCCTGCGCGCGTGCTGCGTCCATCCCCTTGAACGCGTCCGATGCCATCAGCAGGCGCTCGCTCGAGCTAGTCGCCTTGTCGAAGTACTTCGAGATGTTGATGCCGGCCATCGCCAGGCTTTGCAGTACCTGTGCGCCGGGCGTGCCGGTTATCGAGATCTGCGCCATCTGCTGCGCCATCGCCTTGAGCGAGCCAGAGATACCGGCCGCCGATCCGCCTGCGCGCTCAGCTACGCCCTGCCATGCAGACAGAGTGTCGGTGGACATGCCGATATTTTTCGCCATGCGTCCCACGGCTGCATCACTGGAGACGACGTCCGACATGAACGAAGACAGCCCCTTGCCAGCCGTGAAAACCGCCAGCAGTCCGACGACCTGATTCTTGACCTGGCCGAAGAACTGCGCCGCCTGCTTTCCCTTCGCCTCCATCTCCTTTGCGGTCGTGTCGGCGTTATCGCGGGTCTTTTTGAGGGCCTCCGAAGCATCCTTGGAGCCCTTCGTAAAGCCGCTGGAGTCAAGGCCAAGGGTTACGACGAGAGCGTCAACTACATTCATAGCTCAGTCCTGCGATTGGGATGCGATGTGCTTGTTGTGGGCGTCGACGCTGATAATCTCGAGCAGATCGTAGACATCTTCCATGCCCAGGACTGTGTCTAGCTCGACCAGCGTTGCTAGGCGCGAGGAAATGACGGCGCCTATCGTGCGCGGAACGTTCACATACTCGGCGTAACTGCGCCCGTCGCCGGCAATGAGGTCGAGATTGAGCCTGCGGCGGGCATAGAAAAATTGACGTGAAGAAAGAACACTTCCTTGCGAAGACGCAGTCGCGTCGAAATTTCTTCGATGTCGTCCTCGATCAACCCCCGCACAACTTGCGGGCGCGAAGGATCTGGAATGAACGAGATACAAGCGAACATTTCGTCAAGCAGCGGCTCAGCATCTTCGAAGGCCATTCCGCCAAGTGCTTTGATGCCTAGCGCCGCGACGCCGGCAAGGCCAGCGGTAGCAATGTCATCCGGAACCTCGACACCGGACTTCGCCATAGCGAGAAGCGCGCGAGCCGCCCACTTTTCAGCCTGCGACGACGGCATTTCGCGCAACAGGTACGTCTTACCCTGGTCGCGCCCGTTTGTATCGATGGTGATGGTAAGGGTCTTGCGAGCCATTATGTCGGCACTCCGATGACCATTTGGAACTTCAGCTGAAATTTCCGCGGCTGCAAAACCTTCTTGGCTTCGGCGAGCGGCGTGTAGTTGGTCAGCACGCCGTTAGTCAGCGTGTAGGCCTTATTCACCGCCGGCTGAACGATCGTTCCGAACCCAAAATACGTATCCATGGCAGCTTCTTCGGCGGCATACCAGGCTTCGAAGAACGTGTTCGATGCGCTATCCGCCTGAAGCGTGATGCTCATCGTTTTGATTTGAGGGATCCAGCCAGCACTGAGAACGCCGTCCACGCCCTGCATCACCTCTTTCGTTTCAACAGCCTCGATGGAATACATGTCATCGGCGCCGAAACCTTGCAGCTGCTGCGGAACGGTGTAAAGCCCAGCGACCCCAAGCATAAGGACGCTGTTTGCACTTGTAATGGATGCCACGGTGTCGGCTCCTAAAATGAAAAGCCCGCCAGGCTTGCGCGAGGCGGGCTAAAGAATGGATTGGCGATGCCGGGCTTACTGCACTTCGACCGACGCAAGATTCAAAGACTGGATCGAGCCGGCGTCCATGTACCAGAACGTCATCGGAGGCGACGTGCGGGCACCGCGTACTTGCGCGGTAGCGGGCAGGATTTGCAGATACCAGCCCTGCGACGAAAGCGTGGCGTCGATGGCAGTACCAGCCGCGTTATTGACTTCCGCGATTTGCGCAGCCGACAGAGCAACGCCGCCGCTGAAGGCGCCAAAATTCAACCCTGCATTGATCGGATCCATACACGCAGCCCGAACCAGCGCATAGCCAGCGGCGTCGAATGGAAGGCTCTTGACAGAAGTCAGTAGCGTCATCATCGCGAGCTGGAACGCGTTGTTCAGCCAAATCTGATTGACGTAGCTATCCGCCCACGCGTACGGGCCGCTGATTGAGCCGGGATAGAAGAAGATGAAGCTCTGGTTCGCTGTCGCGTAGGCGCCGTAGAAGTTGTAGCCGTTCGCGATCAGGTTCGATGCGACGGTCTGGTTCGTGACGCTTGCAACCAGCCCAGATTGAGACTTAAATGCTAGGGTGATACGGCCGTTTACTTCCGTGAAGTCGATCGATGCGACTGCGCCGCATACGAACGCGGCAAGGCCCAAATCGCTCGGCTCATAGATCAAGATAGTTCCAGAGATGCCGGCGGCCTTGATGAGTTGCCCCAGACAGCTTGCGGCATCCGTCGATTCAGTCGGCGTGATGTCGGTATCCCAGCAAACGTAGGCATAGCGGTTGCCCTGCTGGCCGTTCCATTGCGCGAACTGGTACTTGATCGCATTGCCGGTGCCGTTGTCCGGATCGAACGTCGTGAAGAACGTTGCCCAGTTGGTTGTCTGACCGACGACGCCAGCCATAAAGGCCGAGGGCGACGCTACAGCGGCAGCACCCTGCGACAGGGTTGCGCCAGTTGCCTGTGTCAGCATCAGATCCGCTGCCAGCGTGCCCGTCGCGAAAGTGATCGTTTCCGTCGCGCCGGTCGACGTGCTGGTGAAAACGAATGCGCCGGATACGCTGTCGTAGGTAACGCCGAACGGCGGCGACGTGAAGCCTGCCTCAATGAGGGTCGCAGCGTCCGAGAAGCTCGTTGCCGTCGCAAGGTTGATGGTGCTGGACGTCAGTGCCACGCCGGCGAAGGTGATCGTCAGTGTGCCGCTGAACGCCTGGAGTTGCGCGAGCGTCAAGCCGGAGATATTCCCGCCACGCAGATACCCCGATACGGCTGACTGGTTGTACTGGGCGAATAGCATCGCACCGGGCAGCACATTCGATCCGGCGAATCCGGCGAAGTAGATCGCGGCGTCCGCAGCCTCGGTCGACGTAGGGCCGAAATAGGAGGAAACCGCAGGCGCTGACGGGAACGAAAGCACGGCGCCAATCGGAACGCGCGTATTCGCCGTCAGGGCGAGGCCATTGAGATCCAGAGCCGATCCGCCGGCCGAGATAACGCTGGCGACGACGCTCGCAATGGCGGATGCGGGAATGCTCTGCATAGATGCTCCAGAAATGAAAAAACCGCCTCAGTGGGCGGCTCAGAAACGAAAAACCCGGCGCGCGGCCGGGTTGAGTTCAATCGGGCTAGAAAATCAGCGAAGCTACTGAAGTGGATTGCCGAAACTTATGGTCGGCACGCTTGCCGCAAAGTCTTGCGGGACAGTGATGGACGGGTTGCACTGCATGACGGCCTCGACAATCCAGCGCTCCTCGACCTGCTGCTCGCCATTCACAAACGGGACTTGCTTCGGGTCGTCGGCGTAAAGGGGTGTCACGTCAAAGCCGGTTGCAGCGAATGCCGTGACTGCGTATTCATCACGAAACAGTGTCGAAATCACTTGCGCGTTGTCGGCGCTCGCAGGACCGTGCACATCCAGCTGCACCGTGACCTTCGTTGGCTCCAAAATAGACTTTGTGCTGGGAGCGCTTGGATAGCCGTCCGAATAGGTGTGGACGTTCGTTTCCAGCCTATCGCGCAGGATGGGCGTCATGGTCACGAAGTTCTCCCCTCGCGGCTCCGGGACGCGGTTGTCCTGCGCCTTCACGACTTCCGTTCCAGCGGGAAGAATCGAGATCAGAAACGAGCGGAGAGCCGTCAGTGTCTGGCTTTCAGTGAGGGAAAGTGTGACGCTCATTTAGCTGCCATTCTGTTTTGTGACGCAAAATTTTGTCCAGCCCCCGGTCATACTCCAATCCTCGAACTGGAACACCAGAAGCCATACCGAGCCATCCGGAAGCGTCACGAGATCGCCGCCCTCTTGCGTGGAGCGCACGACCGCATCCCATTCGCCGTTGGCGTACATCGCCTTGCGCTCGCCCTGAAGATTCAGCCCGCTGACCTGTATCAGGTCGTTGTATTGCAGCGGCTGCATCTGCACTTGGACGGCGATCGCATCTCCGTATGCCGGCACGCGCGAGCCATCACCATTGGTCGCGTAGCCTTGCGATGGCTGGATGAATGCTGTCACCCACGGATTCACCGCAGCGACAATCGGGCCGACGATCGAATGGAGATTCATGACTTGACCTCAGAGTCGACGCTGTTCAGCATGTGGTCAGAGTCGACCAGGGGCTTATCGAAGCCCTTCTTGGAGATCGTTGACTTCGCGTTCGGCGGATCGGTAAATTCTCGGATGGACTCCTGCAATTGCTCAGCCACCAGCCTTCCAAGGTTGCCGAGGGCGGCCTCAGAGTCGTAGTTGACCGCCTTGATGATCTTTCCCAGATCGCCGGCCCACTCGCCCTTGCGCTTCCGGATCATGTCCCGGAAGAACGGGCGCGGCGGAGTCGTAATGGTGTATTCCTCGACCTTGTGCGTCGTTGAAAAATTCGCCTTCGACGCCTTGACGAACTTGCCGTCATTGGCGAACGATCCATCCTTGCCGATCTTCCG
>Ga0310811_10009456_pt1 | contig 12581 bp, 17 predicted proteins | sample YCmetagenome_FD_207642 | JGI IMG/M metagenome (GOLD analysis project Ga0310811, IMG submission 207642) | Soil microbial communities from experimental microcosm in Duke University, North Carolina, United States - YC | ecosystem: Engineered > Artificial ecosystem > Soil microcosm > Unclassified ... | reverse complement strand
TTGCTGCGCCTGCCGGCACCGTGGCGAGCATTCATATCGGCGAAACGGTGATCAGCTCGTTCGAAGGCAAGGGCCTTTCCAAGGATGACATGAAGGCTCAGTCTGACGCCTTCAACACCGCGGCCGCCGATGCCATCAAGGCCGCTGGCTATCCACCCAAGGCTGATCCGGAACAGATCAACAAGCCGATGACGCTGCTGCTGCTGACCCTCCTCGTGATCTACGTAACCATGGTGTATGGCCCGATCGCGGCCTGGCTGGTCGAGTTGTTCCCGACCCGCATTCGCTATACCTCGATGTCGCTGCCGTATCACATTGGTAACGGCTGGTTTGGCGGCTTCCTGCCGACAACGGCCTTCGCGATGGTGGCTGCAACGGGCGATATCTACTATGGCCTGTGGTATCCGATCGTCATCGCAATCATGACGTTTGTGCTCGGCATCTTCTTCCTGCCCGAAACGAAGGATCGCGATATCCACCAGATCTAACGATCGTGGTTTGACAACGCGAAAAACGGCGCGAATTTCGCGCCGTTTTTTCTTGCCTCGCCGAACAAAAAGCGGGTATCTGGCTTGCTGTGAGGCTCGTTCTCGGCTATACTGCGCAGCCCTGTTGGCCGGTTAGCTCAGTTGGTAGAGCAGCGGATTGAAAATCCGCGTGTCCTTGGTTCGATTCCGAGACCGGCCACCAAAAGATACAAGCACTTAGCCCAGCCACTCGCTGGGCTTTTTGCTTTCTCTGTCAGTCATCTGACGTTTTCTCTTGGCGGCCACTGCGTTTTGTTGCGCCCGATTGCGTTTTGATGCGCGATTTTCGGGGCAACAAAAAATCGAACATCGCCCGCGCATTTCCCCCACCGAATTTCTATACGCATCCTTTGACGGGGATGTGAAATGAATTTGCAGCAACAACATCGGCTCATGATCGAGGTGAGCCATGGCTGAGCCTTACAAGGAGGGCAATGGCTGGGCTTTTCGCTTGCGCAAGTGCGACCAGGATATTTATCGGTCGGGCTTCAAGACCAAGGCGGCCGCGTCTCGGATAATGGCGGCCTTATCCGCCGAACTCGATGCTTCAAGCAAAGCCTTTGGCTTTGGTCCTTATCAAACCACGGTCGGTGCTGCGTTTGCGGACTACGCCCGCGCGCGCCTGCCTTTTTTGAAGGGGGCGCGCCAAGATGCGAATCGAATCAATCGGTATTTACGGCATCTTGGTTTGCCGGTCATTCGCTTGTCGGAGGCCGTTGCAGTGGAAGATTCGGTCAAGGCTGCCATGCGGGGTGATGCGGACAAAACGCGTTTTTGGGTTGTGGAGTTTGTGTCTGAGCCGGAACGCCGCATTCCCAAGAGCCTTCAGTCACATCGTGCACGCTTGCAACAGGAATGCCGTAAAAGCGATGTGTTGCGCAAGCAATTGGCCGGCACCATGATGGCCGATGTGACAACCCATCAACTTGGGCAATTGATGACGGCATTGCAAGAGGATGGTTACGGGGCAGCATCCGTGCATTTGGAACGTGCGGAACTGCGGCGTTTATTCAGTCATGCGCGATCGGTTTGGCAGTGGAGTCGACCGATTGGTAATCCGGCACACAAGCTGGACATGCCGACGATCGATAACAAGCGTAGTCGAATTCTCACGAATGCCGAATGGCAGCGACTGGCAGCCGCTCTGGGCGAATATGCCAATCCCTATGCCCTCCCGCTGGTGTGCATCATGCTGGAGAGCGCGATGCGTTCGTGTGAACCGTTGACGCGTGCGTGTTGGTCCAATGTGGATTGGGATTCGCACATTCTGCGCTTGGACGATAGTAAAACGGGTAAGCGCGATGTGCCGTTGAGCCCTGACGCCATGTCCGTATTGCACGCATTGAAGGCGCGAGTTAAGGGGGATGCGGCAGCGGAGCAGATTTTCCCGACGACTTACGAGGCATTCAAGAAGGCCTGGAGTACGGCCTGTAAACAGTGCGGCATCGAAAACCTCAAACCGCATGATTTACGGCATACGGCGGCCACGCGCTATGCACTGCAGTTCAACGGCAATATGCCGATGCTCAAAATTATCACTGGGCACAAAACGTACGAAATGCTTGATCGTTACGTCAATTTGAATGCTCAGCAGGTCGCATGCTTGATGCATCAGGATCGGCTGACCGATGAGTTGGCCCCGGCTGGGTATCAGGTGAGCGTTCTTACTGCACCTGGGACGGAAACTTTGCGTCCTGACTCAACTCGGGAATTGGGCAATGTGGTGAAGGTAAATTTTTCGCGCAAATGTGTCGCATAACGCTCGATCCGTACCTATACGAAGTCTCTTTCGCTAAAAAGGACTTCAGTAATGAACTCGGAATCGAAATCGCTGCGCACATACCCCAAGGCTGCTGTCTGTGATCTGCTCAATATTTCCTCACGGACCTTGGAGAACATGGTCAAGGCTGGCAAATTCCCGCCCCCAGTACGACTTGGAAAACAAGTGTATTGGTCGGAAGTTGCTGTGCAGAAATGGCAGGTGCGGCTATTCAGCGCACAAGATGCTTGGGAGGCCCGAGCTTAGAGGAGGCAATCGCTCCATGCACTATGAAATAGTCAGTGGGAGGCGAACGGTAACGGCACTTTTCACAGAGACAAACGCCCCACTTCGGTGGGCCGTTCTTATTTCTAAACGCCAAGTCGGACTACCCACAGAACCTTTGGGCAACCCTGTGGAAAAGCCTTGGGTAAGTGGCTTACCCTATTCACGCAAAAGCGCTTTTCTTGGTTGCCGCATTTTTAAGCAGAACCTGTTTGATATTGGATTGATTCAGCTCAGGAACAAAGGCAAGCTAGAACGCATTGCAGCTCCCATTGATAGGCAGGTAGCCTGCTCAAGACGGTCCCTTCCCAGCGTATGCCGCTAAACCTCGTTATGGGTAGTCTGTCCCGCCTTGAAATAATGCGCCATTGCAACGTTTTATACGGAGGTAGGTATAACGGCAGCCCTTGATAAAGCCGTACTTTTCCAAAGCCAGGACACCATATTCAGAACAAGAGGGCGTGTAGATACATTGCCTGTTGTGCAGATGTCGCAAGCGTCTCTGATAAAAGCGGATAGCGAAGATACCAAGCGCTTTCATTAGGCCTTCTCAAAGGTACAAACAAGCCACGCACCTTTGCCACCGCCACAGCCTTTAACAGTAACCTCGCGATATTCACTGGAATGGAAGCGCCATCCATCAACAGCGTGAGTGTTCAAAAAATCTTCGTATTGTTTGCACCGAACATCGTCCCACCCATTGTCTTGCGCTCCACAACCGGCGACCTTCGGGATAAATGCTTTCACCATGTATTGAACTGCCATATTTCCTCCCCTTGTTTTGGTAAAAATGAAGCCTGTTGAAAATGTTACCAAATATGTTATTGTTTGCGTCAGCAATACGAAAGCAACTTCATTCCTCGGGGGAGATCATCATGAAGTTCAAGTTCCTTGTGCCTATTAGCAGCCTCATCGGCGCCATTACTCAGCAACATGCACACGCAGCTGTAGAGCAGCCCAATGTCCCAGTCGCCGCACCGACCGAAGAGGCCGTTAAGGGTATTGCCCGTGCAACTGATGGGGAACAGCTTGTTCGTGCCGGTGATGACAATTATTCGTTCGTTCTCAAGCGCACGAACTCCGGTGAATTGATGGCTTGGCATCAGTCTCACTCATCCCATGCGTCCCACGCTTCGCACTCGTCGCACCGCTCCGGCTATTAAATGAAAGCGGTAGAGTGCGTAATTTCGTTTGATCCGGCTGCGTATAGCCTCGACACAATCCAACGCGCCGCCTACCGATACATCGACAAGTTCAGCGTTGACTTCAATGTCAAAGAGTCGGCCATCGAATGCACTTTGCATTTCGACAAAGACCAAGCTGACCACGACGGGCTGGTTCAGGATTTCCGTAAAGAAGTTCTAGACCAACATCTCCGTGCTCGTATCTCCAAAGAAACCGAGTCCATCCGTCACTTGATTCTGGCCCACGCTTTCTCGCGCACTGGCTTAGTGTGATCCACCATGAGTAAATTCCTTCCGCCAGAGTCCTATGCGGCTTCTGGGGCGTATGACCTATTGCCGTTCAACTTTACGCGGCTTGAGGGCGACTCTTATCTTGCGACCAACATGGTGGGCGAAGCATTGGTGATGGAGCGTGATGTCCTTGACGCTCTCATTAATAAGCAGCTTTCACCAGCAAGCCCTGTCTATGCAGATGCACGAGCCAAGCACCTGATAGCTGAACAAGGCGATAAATCGCCGGCTGAACTATTGGCGCTGAAGACCCGCACCCGATACCAGCGGCTAGGTAACTTCACGAACCTGCATATGTTCGTCACCACCCTGCGGTGTGACCATAGCTGCCAATATTGCCAAGTGTCGCGCCAGTCGGAGGACAAGGCCGCATTCGATATGACCCCGGAGATTGCCGACAGATCTCTGGACTTGGTATTCCGTTCACCATCGAAGGCAGTCAAGATTGAGTTCCAAGGCGGAGAACCACTGCTCAACTTTGACCTCATCAAGTACATCGTTGGCAAGGCAAGGCCACGAGCAGTAGCAGAGGGACGTGACCTTCAGGTTGTGATCGCCACCACGCTATCGTTGGCAACTACCGAGATACTTGAGTACTGCCGAGACAATGACATCTTGCTATCCGTATCTCTGGATGGCCCTCACGACCTTCATAACAAGAACCGCCCCCGGCCCGGCAAAGACAGTCATCAGCGGTTTATCGCAGGGCTACAAGCAGCGCGAGAGATTGTGGGATTCGACCGTGTGTCTGCTTTGATGACCACCACTCAGGCCAGCCTATCGCGTGTCACGGACATCATTGATGAATACGTTGCGCTTGGCTTCAATGGCATCTTCCTCCGTGCGCTGTCGCCATATGGGTTTGCTGTGAAGACAAAGAGCTATGCCGCCTACGATACCGAGGAGTGGCTGAAATTCTATAAAGATGGCCTTAAGTACATCATCGAACTGAACCGATCGGGTATCCACTTTATTGAGCACTACACAACTCTGGTGCTCCAGAAGATGTTTACCGCGACTGACCCCGGCTTTGTTGATCTGACGAACCCCGCTGGAATCGGGATTGCTGCCGTGGTGTTCAACTATGACGGCAGTGTGTATGCCTCAGACGAGAGCCGGATGTTGGCCGAGATGAAAGACCAGACATTCCGCCTTGGCTCGGTGCTGGAGAACACCTACGAAGAGCTGTTCCTAAACGAAACACTACTCAGCACGTTGGAGGAGTCCTTCACTCTGTCCGCTCCCATGTGCTCCGAGTGTGCCTTCGAGCCATTCTGCGGTACTGACCCGGTGTTCTCTCATGCCGTTTATGGTGATGTGCTGGGCCGTAAGCCTTCGTCGGACTTCTGTAAGCGCAATATGGCGATCTTCCGTCACCTGATCCAGCTCATGCAGCAGGACAAGGATATTGAGCGCATGTTCCGTGGGTGGGTTGCATCATGCTGAAGCTCGGTGGGAAGGTAATTCGTATTGAAGTCGCTGGCGATGCACCTATGCCGAAGCGCGATAAGGCGCTCTTTACCATCTCCACCAATGCCGCACTGCCGAAGCCTATGCGTGAGTGGTCGGCCTACTTGATGCGTGAGGCGGATAGTCAGATACCGACGGGGTTTGCCCATTACATCTGGATTGGTGAAGAGGACTCCAAGCCTCAAGGGTTGGATGGGCTGTCGGTTACTGTTCTGCCCGAAGACTATTCGTACATGCAGGATGGCGACATCATCCGCCTGAACTCTGCTCGTGGTGAGATTCGTGTTCTGTTCAGAAAGAACAGCCCACACAACACCATCATGGTCACTGAGCAGTGCCAGCACTATTGCTTGATGTGCTCTCAGCCGCCAAAAGACATAGATGACCGTTGGCTGCTTGATGAGGCTAATGACCTGATTCGCATGATGCCGAGAGGTACAGGTGAGCTGGGCTTCTCTGGCGGTGAGCCTACGCTGTTTGGCAATGACTTCCTTGAAACCCTCAAGCTAACCAAGTCGCTACATCCGGGTACTTCAGTTCATATTCTCTCGAATGGCCGTAGGTTTGCAGACCGGCGCTTTGCTGCGGATTACGCAAAGATCGAACACCCGGACATGATGGTTGGCATCCCGATTTACTCGGATGACCCAGCGATCCATGACTATGTGGTTCAGGCTAAGGGGGCTTTCGATGAAACCATCCGAGGCATCTTGAACTTGAAAGAGTTCGGCCAGAAGGTAGAGTTGCGTGTTGTCATTCACAAGCTGACCATCGACCGCTTGGAAAAGCTTGCCGAGTACCTTGCGAGGAATCTGCTCTTCCTTGATCACGTGGCTTTGATGGGGCTGGAGATTACCGGCTTCACACGCGCCAATCTAGACAAGCTTTGGATTGATCCTCACGAATACCGCGATACCCTTAGCAAGGCAGTGCGGATCCTGGAGGACTACGGTATGCACGTCTCGGTCTATAACCATCCGCTGTGCTTGGTGAATCCAGACGTGAGCAAGGCTTACCGAAAGTCGATTTCCGACTGGAAGAATGAGTACCTTGATGCTTGCACCCCATGTACTCGCAAGAGTGAATGTGGTGGGTTCTTCTCGTCAGGTGTGAAGTATCGACACAGCGGCAACATTCGGCCGTTTGTTTAAGCATGTGCGACTTATTTTCCAATCCGGTTTGAATAGTAAGAGTTCATTCGTCGGATCAGATCAGGCAAACGTTGGCGATAGGCCAATAAAAGCAGCCCCGGCTTTCGCCGGGGCTGGAGGACAAGTTTGGCACGCATCGGCGCTTGCAGGCGCGTGCCATGGAATTGGTGCCCATCGAGGCCAGTGACGCGTTCGATGGGCGTCCCGGCCTGCGAACAGAACCGGGGAGACTAGCAGCGCTGGGACATGACCGGCCCACATATCCCGAGAATCGATGTCTGTCCTGGATGTACTGCGCTGACACCAACGTATATGTGCATTTCCAGAAAAATGCCGGCCATGCTGAAAAATATTTCCGACTCAGAAGTCTCGGCTGATGTATTCGCGAAGATGCTTGGCTGCCCGTAGAACTTCGATCTCATCGACACCGAATTGGTTTGCGACATGGGTAGCAGTGCGGCAGTGAATCAGTAGACCGTAAGGAAACGCGCGGGAGGGCGTCCGAAGCCCAGCGCAGCAGGAACATTTTTCGCTGCTGCTGGGAAGCCAGCGCTTGGCATTGTCAAAGTTGCCATCGGGGTGAACCTCACGGTCTTGCAATTTGATGTAGCGAGCCGCGGCTTTCAATACGTCTGCGTCGAAGTGTTCCGAAGGGACTAGGGATCCTGCGTTCTCAACATGGGCGTTCATTTTGTTGCCTTTCATTTTCATGCGGTCATATGACTGCATTGACGTATAGGCGCGCGCGTCAAAATTCGCGCAGAAAATGAAAAAATAATTTGGATGCGTTATTCAGAATGAATGGCTTGGTTCTGTATCCGAAAAAACTTCCGATTAATCATCAGGAATTTTTTCGTTTTCGGCGCCATTTTAGAAATTCGTTGCTATACGGCCTTGTAAAACGAATGACAACGGCGCAGTTTTTTAAGGCACTTTCGTTTTATCGACCTGTTGGACGCGTACCGGCACCAGCGACAGGTGGACAATCCAATACTGGGGGATAGCTTTGAAATATTGGACAGGATGGCGGAGCCAGCGTCCTGCAGGCGGAAAGGCTGGCGGCGAGCCAACACCAGGCTGTGGGTGACAAAAACACCCGGTGGGGGAGTCGAAGGTGCATCCTAGACATAGGATGGGCTGGCTCGCCCACGGTGGTATGGATACAGAGTTGTAAGGTTACCCAACCAAGCTCGCAGAGCGAGCTAAGGGAAAATCCCGAAGGGAATAACCCAAATGGGAATTTCCAAAAAAAAAAGGATTACCCATTTTTGGGATTAGCCTTAATTGGGCTTGTCCATGGGTTTGGGCTAATCCCTGTTTTAGGGTAATCCTTGCAGGAATTTCCTGTACTTAAAATATGCATTCTGTATGTGTGCCGCCACGCTTAAAGCAGCGCAATGCCACTTATATAAGGGCCGCGCGGGCGGGGCGAAGATAAACCTCAGCGCGATAGCAGACTACTGCCTATACTTAAAACACCTCAACGCAAAGGCTTCCAATGTTCCAATCTTTTCTGACTGGCTTTATCAAAGGCGCACGCGAAACACCGCGCGCCTACTTCGCACCGGCTGTCGCTGTGTGGAATGCATTCCGCATGTTGCCGGCGATTACCGAACGTATGATGCGCCGTACGTAAATTAGTAGCACCCTAAGCCATCCTGTGTGATGGCCTGCAGTGTGGGGGTTATAGTTGCCCCAGCTTTACTTTCCTGTAGGACGGCGCATGCGCTAACGATGTTCCGTTTCCTGTTTGGTCAAGGTCATTACCAACAGGAAAGGTACGTCTATGAAAAGCAGCAAACCCCGCGATCCCGCTGGGCGCGAAATCCAGCTCACCATCGTCCACCGCACCACCGCCAACGCCAAACCTTTGCCACCCAAGCGAGGCAAGCTCAATTGGCAGGGCAAATCCAAATCTTTAGTCAAGCCGCCGGAGCGCCAGACTGTCTTCAAGCATGAGGCGGCCAAAGGTAGTTATATCGGTCCGCCAAACAAGCATGTGGCCTTCGTATGGCTTGATCCAGACGAGGCGTTACCGGGCGATATCCCCAACGATTTGAGCAGTTCAACGACTTAACCTTCACCAAAGAAAAGGCCCACGCATTGCGTGGGCCTTTTCACTATATTGCTCAGATTAGCTATCGTATGAATGCCCGGTGATGTCGATGTCTGTTCTGAGACTCATTGGCGTCCTGCGGCATCATCGGTAGGCGAGGAGGTTTCGCCCTTCTTCTTGGCTTCCGCGATCATGGCCGCGCGCACCTTGTCGCTAAACATGCCGGTCCACTTCAACGCCTCGATCGCATTCGGGTCACCTCGATCGGCAGCGGCATGCACCAGTTCCAGCGTATGCGGAACATAAGGCAGGACCGTTGCGTAGCGTGGATCAACCTGGTTGTCGGCGCTCGGTACGATGGGCTTGAAGGTTCCAACCGACTGATCGCTTTGAGCCAGCCCCGCACCGAAGCCATTCGTCATGTAAAACATCGGCTCAGGTGCATGGTCCTTGCACTCCTTCCGATAAAGAAGATAGGCATGGTTGACAACCTTCCCAGGTTCGGGAGGCAGCACAACCATTTCATCGGTTGCCGCGCTACGAACCTCCTGAGGCCACGTGCGATCGTAACTGATGATCAGGACCTTGTAAGTGCAGGTCCTATCCATGGGATCGCCAAACGGTACATGGAAGCTTTTGTACGAATAGTAGTCAACCACGGTTGTTTGACCGAGCGGTAGTGCAGCCCTTTGCTGGTCCGGACTACCCAGCAACAAATTACCCAAGGCCAAGCTGCCGATCAGAATCGTTCCCCCGATCAACTGGGCTAACGGAATCAAAAACAAAAACATGCGGCTCCCCTTTTTCTATTGAGTTATGGCGATTACTCAAAAACAAACGAGCGCCGATAAGGCGCCCGTTCCTATGCGCTGTTCTTGGAGCGCGGTTAGCGTGCTTTACGGACAAGGTAATCTGTGACGTAGCCGCTGTCCGTGCGTGTTTTGTTGACGATGATCCAGCCCGCTTTGGGAAGACCTGCGATGTCCACGAGACCGCCAAGGGTGCATTGAGCGTATCCACTATCGGGGTCATCGAAGCCCCCCACTGTCGTCGGCGTTGCTGGAATGAGCACCCCGTCGCCGTGCAGGAAATCGACGCGTTTGCAAGCGTCTTCGGCTCCGCGTGGCTGTTTGGCCATCGCCTCTAAATCCGTGGTGATCAGCGCCTGGCGACTCGCCCGCACTTTGGCTAGTTCCGCCGCGGCCTTCTGACGAGCCGCATCTGCCGCTGCTTGTTGAGCAGCGGCCTTGGTTTGGGCATCCTTGTCTTGTTCAGCGAGTTCAAGGAGTTTCTGATTCAAGGCATCTTCAGGAATTGAGTGAATGGCCTTTGTGACGCTTGCTGAATCGATCGTTTTGGGGGTCGTGGTGATCATTGATGTGCCCAGCGTCATCAGTACAGAGAATGCTGCAGAGGTCGGGCTAAATCGACCAAAACCACTATTGCAAACGCTATAGGGTTGAGGTGCCGCTTCATTTTTTCGATCACACAGTGGGTCATCATATTTGGCAACTACCAATCCCCATAGACCCTTATCGGCCGAGACATAAAACTCCTCTTGCTGAACCGAAGTTCTCATGATGTACGTTCTGGAAATTGCATCAGGCATCCATCGGTTGCCATCCTGGATGACACGCAAGTAAAAGCTACCTGGCTGGATCGGAATAGGCTTTGCGCCTTGATATTTCCGGTAGGCCGCGGCTGGATCAGAGACAACATCTACGGCGGTGGTGTGTGAAGGAACTTCGCTCGATGCAGTTGGCTGCGAAGGATTTGATACGCACGCGACAAGAATTAGCGGCACAACGGCCAATGCAAGCTTTTTCACATCTTCCCCTTTTGGAATTTTGCGTGAGCTATTTATTAAATTGGGTATTTTATCCGGTGGTATCTTATCCCGTGGTCTTATATCCGTCAAACCACCAGCATGGGTGGATGGCAAAACCATCTCCCCAATACGCAGGCGACCCGATGCTTCAAGGCATTGGATCGGCCATCCGCGAATTGCGAATGGCTAAAGGTGTGTCGCAGGAGTCATTGGCGAATGGTGCAGAGCTTGACCGTTCTTATATGGGGGGCATCGAGCGGGGTGAGCACAATCTGACGGTCATGAACCTCAAGAAGATTGCGGATCAGCTTGAAATCTCGGTAAGCAAGCTGCTCAAAACGGCGGGGTTTTAGACACAAGGGGCCTCCGCCGAAGACCAAGGCCGAAGTATCCATATGCGGCCAGGGCGATTCCCACTTGAAGCAGCCCGGGCTGCTTCCCTTGGCTGGTACGGAATACGGGGGATCATCCCCGCATCATCTCCGCGACCCGCACTGCCGCCTGATATTTGGCATCCGCTTCGTCTGCCGCTTCTTGGTAATAGTCCTCGCGATGGATTCTCCGCGGTAGAGACTCAACACCAAAAGCCCGATTGCCAAACTCGTCTGTCCAGACGAAGACGGTGTAGCCGTCATAACTGGCTTCAAGTTCGCTGCGTGCGTTCTTCCGCCAACCACTATGGTTCAACTGATCCAGTACACGACCAACCCCATCGGCGCGAATTATTTCCTCGCTGAATTCGACTGCTCCAACGCCCACTGCGCCGTGCCGTGTACAAGCAGCCCAGTGGATTGGAATGTCCTGTTGGGCTTGTTTCGCAACCGCCTGTCGTACGCGCGTCTGATGGTCTAACAAGTACCCGCGTTCATCGCGGGCATCAATGTCATATGCAATCATCACTTGGGTCGGCTTGACGTCCATCCGTGGGCTGACGTTTCCGCAGGCAATCTGGATGATGGCATTGGCCAACTTCGCCATCGCTGGTCCTGTCTTTCTGGCCTGCTCAACCTCCAACCAGATCGCCTGCTTGTCTTTGATTGCCAGACCATCGGGGATCTTTCGTCCAGATGATGGTTCATGTCGGCGTAATTCGGCTTCGGGGATGATGGTGTAACCGCGCCGGTATAGCTCACACAAGACGCTGTTCGCTTTCAAGTCATGCTTCCAAGAAGTGGGTGGTAGCCACCCTCCATCCGGGAAGCGCCCGATGTCCTTGCCGGAGGATGCTTCGATACCGGCATCGGCCAACAATCGAGCACCCGCTGTCGCCAGAACAAGCATCCGGCCAGCCGCGTCCGGGAGGACGCGTGCGATGACTAACTTGCGCTCAATCCAGCCTCTCGCCAAGCGTTCGGCCATCTTCTTGTTGGATGATGTGCCAGGCCACATCAGTCTGCCGAGCTCGGTTGGTCGCAGCCAGCCGAATCGATGGATGGCCTGCAGGCCATTCAGGTCGTTTTTGCGTTTCAGTTCATGGGGGTTCATGAACGTGTATAGGCAAAATTGACCGTTCCCGAGACTGTTCCTGCATGATGCCGCGGAGGAACAGTCTCGGTGGCCTGTCCTCTCTGAGGTCGGACAGGTTGCTTGGGCTGGGTCGTCGCGCATGCGCAACTCCTTGTCGCCCAAGCCTTCACGCCCGACATGCATGTCGGGCTGCAGCGTCACCCTGAGGGTTCCTCACGGCGCCTCCTGCTGCCTGTGGCATCCCCCTGGGGGACCGCTACACGGGCAGGCAAGGCGTATCCGAATGCCGCCGAGCCGTGCTCGTCGTCACCGGCCATCCGTCCCCATCAGTCTGCTCGCAGTCTGTTGGGGGCCCGTAACGGATGACCTTTCGAATACCCCTTGCCTGCCCGCTTTGCGGCAGGAGTCGGGGCGCTGCCCCCGGCCGATTTTTGCTGGACTCGCAAGCTCGCAGATGCAGCAAAAACCGGCCGGCTCCCCCGCCAGGACGCTGTCCTGAACCTGCCAGGCGGCTGCCTGGACCGGGCTGCGCCCCATCCGAAAAACCTCAGCCGCTTCTCGCC
>Ga0310811_10009455_pt1 | contig 12582 bp, 13 predicted proteins | sample YCmetagenome_FD_207642 | JGI IMG/M metagenome (GOLD analysis project Ga0310811, IMG submission 207642) | Soil microbial communities from experimental microcosm in Duke University, North Carolina, United States - YC | ecosystem: Engineered > Artificial ecosystem > Soil microcosm > Unclassified ... | reverse complement strand
ACCAAATTAGCCGCTCATTATCTAAATTTGATTTATCCATTGGGAATGCCTCAGACGCAGCAAGTCCACGACTCCGGGTTGCTTGCGCTTTTCTTTTTGAAGCAAGATTCAGACTAGCTAGTCACTTCATACAACTGAGAATATTCTCGCAATCTAACTAACAACTCATTCTTCATAGATTGATACACAGATCTGCTCTTTGTCAGTAGATACCTTGGGCTTATTGTTTGACGATCCCGTTGATCCACGACATGTCCTCTTCTCCACAGGTCCGCAACCTCGTGTTTATTCCTGTACATGTATTTGACCACTAACACGTTTCCAGCAACATTGATATCGTCCGCGTTCGAAGTGATCCCTGCAATCGCGAGAATCGAAGCATCTGGTGTTATGTATAACAATGGAAGAACGTGTACTCACTAGTGTCGGGGCACGCGTAGGCAAGTCCATAATGCGATTGTACATTTTAAGATAAGTACCCTGTCACAAGGTGAGACGCAGGAATTCGGTCCAAGCTGATTGACCCAGTGGGTCACTTGGAATTGTGAGATGTCCACGTGCGGAGTTCTCATGCCACAGATAGTCATATTGCAGTGAAAAATGTAGCAATGCGATGTAGGCACAGTCACAGAATCAGGGGAGACATTATAGCCACAATAACAAGGGTCTGGGCTGCAGGGGACAAAAATTTAATCGATCGGAAGCATCAAGATTCAACATAACGAGGCAGGAGGAGCGAGGAAAAGTTGCCGAAGAGCAAAACGAGAGAAGGTGGGTAGAAGTGTTGGAACAGGTTTGTGCGATGGAACGAGTGGGCAAGAACTTCGAAGTTAAGCGCGAGCAGGGTTGAGACTAGAGACCAGCGAGCAGCACTATCCGAGAAGTTAAGGTTGCGGTAGTGGAAAAACACAAAGACTACTGGTACGCCCGGGTCGGATGATTTGAATAGAAGTCTGTCCATGCCTGATCCTGCACTCGTCCAACTGCCAGTCAATAAGTAATCCTACCGCACCTAATACTTGACAGAAATTATCTCGGACATCAGTAGGAGTATACCCTGCTCCAAGTCGGCATCTGAGAGGATATGGGCTCCTGGAGTCATCTCCCCTCGTCTGCGTCTGTTGGCGCCATCGATAGCGTAGTACAACTCTATTTCTTATTTTGAATGTGTCGCTTCGCAAATGCCAGATAAAACCCCGCAAAGTGACCACGCCGAGCAGGCCCATCTGTCCATGACCTTGGGTGAGAGTGTATTTGCAGTGTGCAAAATCAAAATGTCTAAGATGGCCAAACAAGACGGAGCCAACGGACTTTGCCGGAGCTATCTCGGCATGTTACATATTATAATGCATATTTTTAGGCATGCTTTTCGATTGGCGGTGTATGTATGTACTACGGTCCACAGACCGACCTTCTGACTATCTTATTGCCTCGCTACACAATGCGAAAAGGCAAAGGCAAAGGCAATTCATCGAAGAATTTAACTCAAGACACGGAAGCAACAACTGGTGAAAGCTCGGTGCGTGCCTCATGAGTCGTATTATGAGGATTACTGAGTTCATTCCATTCCAAACATTGACATGAATCCATCCTTCGTCTAGCACCGACCCCGTGGCAAAGTCAACCGATTTCTGGAGAAGGTTAAGGGTGGTGCTAAGCACGGTGTGGACAAGTTAAGGATCTCAGTAAGTCCACGAGTATGCATAATGAGTATCCTAGAATACAACTAAGATTGTCATAAGCGCTCGAAGGATTCCACCAACCGTAACCCTGTTCCTCCAAATGTCTGTCATGAAGGTGCTTCATCTGCCTCGGTAGGTTCTCATACTTATCCTCCAGTCTTTGTGCTTTCTCTGAATTCCTGTGGTTGCATAGGTTCAGGTGGCTCCGTCTGGTGCGGATGTGGAGGCTGATACTCAAGAGGCTGTAAAGCACATGCATTCACTTTCAGGACCTGCGAACACTGGGGTTTCGCTTGTCCAAGACACACAAGAGGACCTCAATGCTGCTGACAGTTTCCAGGACACACATCTTAAACCCCTCAGGGTATTCGACGCTGTTATCAGAGAGCGTGCGGATGTATGGGCCCTCTTCTCGATCATAACCGAACTAATCTAATCCCACAGGTACATCCCTATGCAAAGATGGCACTGGGCGTGTTGTCTTGTGCAGCCAAAGTATGTTTACATTTTCTCTCCCTATCTCTTACCGTTACTCAACAATCATTTGTACAGATCATTCTAGCTCAAGTGTCTCATGACACAGCGGTACTCAAACTTGTCGAAAAGTTGTGTGAAGTTTATAGCTTCATAACACAAGACGAGATGCTTGACAGAATCTCGTCAATGCGTGCTATCCTTGGAAAGATCTCTCAGCAGACTCGTGAATGTGCCTGTTTTATCCAAAATTATCCGGAGACCAAGAACTTTTGTGAGTCTTAACAAGCTACTGCACTCTGTACTGTCTCGAGCTTCTATCATCATCACAGGGAGCAGACTTGGAAAGAACATCGTCTCGGAAACGACAGATACGATCCAGAAGTACAGTGACGTATTCGATAAGCTCATGCAAAACTTCCGGGACAAAGCTACTCACAACGTAGCCATACACCTCTACCGTATGGGTAAGGGTTCGGACATCCTTGTGACTTGACATATATTCATACCTTTTTAGAAGAAATGCTAGAGCTCGGCGGTATCACTTATGCAGAAGGCGCAGGACTTGATACCAGGAAACAATGCCTTCAAGGGACGCGCACGGAAATCCTTTCCGAGATCACCGAATGGGTCAACAGCACTGGGGACAACGTCCCACGCGTGCTGTGGCTATCTGGCCCTGCAGGCAAGGGAAAATCGGCCATCGCCCACACCATTGCTAAGTGGTTCAACAACGTGGGAGGGCTTGGTTCATGTTACTGTTTTGACCGCCAGCGAAAAGCAGATCGTCGCCATGAAAAGATCTTTTCCACGATCGCGCGCGATCTGACTGATCGTGACCCGGAGATGAAGCGGGCATTGGCAGATGCAGTTCAGGCCTCCAGTTCGCTCAAGAAGACGGCGGATATCATTCAGCAGTGGCAGAACCTTCTCATTGAACCACTGGGGAAGTCGTCTGGGTCAACTGGAGAACCAATCGTGGTCGTGATCGATGCGCTGGACGAGAGCGGTGGAGTAGAGACACGACGAGATCTACTCCGTATTCTAGCTGGCAAACATCAAGACCCCGATGTTCCCAAAATCACAGACCTCCCAAATAACCTTCGCTTCATCGTTACCTCTCGCCCGCTTGGTGACATCAATGACAAGTTTCATGGTGTTCAGCATATTCGACAAATGTCCATGGATGATATTCCACCAGCAATTGCAGAGCGCGACATCCATGCTTACGTATTCAAGGAATTGGAAGGGCTGGATTTCCATGATAGAGAGTTCGCAGTTCTCGCTGAGAAAGCTGATGGACTTTTCGAGTGGGCACGTCTCGCCTGTGGATACATCAAAGAGTCCGATATGGGGCTATCTCCAATCGAATGCTACAATGCTGTGGTGTCACGCGATCCTGCTGAGAGAAGCAAGCTGTTGCATGACATGTATCTCCTCATTTTAACAAATATCATGCCCAGAGATACATCTACCCGTGTGCAGCATCCGCCGAAACTGAGTTCGACAAAGCTGGCGAGATTTCGCTCAGTGATGGGACAAATACTAGGCACAGCTGAACCACTTCCTTTAACTTCCCTGAACGCCATGAGGCGCCATTTTCCCATGGGAGAGGACAATTTCGACGTGGAGCTTGTGGTAAAAAGCATGGGCTCCCTCCTCAGCGGCACCACCAGCCCAGATTCCCCAATCCGACCTCTTCACGCATCCTTCCACGATTTCTTGACGGACAAACCATCCAGCGGAGAATTTTTCATTGACCTGTCAAAGGCACAATGCGACCTTGCATTCGCGTCACTTCGAGTGATGGAACGCGGTCTTCGATTCAATATCTGTAATTTAAGGTCGTCGTACCTACCTAATAGTGAAGATCGCGGGCTACAAGAACGAGTCCAAAAATGCATCCCCCCACATCTGTCATATTCATCTCGATTTTGGACGTTGCACGTACGAACCACAGTCTTCGACAAGGAGCTTGCAAAAGAAGTGAAATTGTTGTTTGACCACGAGCGGCTGTTTTTCTGGCTCGAGGCACTCGCCTTGATCAATGCCCTCGGCGGTGCAGTTACCGCCCTCTCATTCATTCCCCAGTGGCTGAAGGTGAGTACATTGCTATTGAGTTTCAGATAAAACCCTCATGCGTAACCACAGGGCCATCCTAAATTCAAAGATGTCTCGTTGACTGCAATGGACGTACAGAGGTTCATTCAAATCTTCGGCGGCATGATTTTACATAGCACACCACATCTATATGTATCAGCACTCCCATTCACGCCTGCCAACTCTCCGCTATCTAGAAAGCTTTCTGCACAGTTTACACATATTCTTCGTGTGGCATCTGGACATGATATGAACTGGCCAGCTGTTCAGACCGTGTTCAGGGGGCACACTGATTGGGTTTACTCAGTCTCGTTCTCGTCGGACGGCACTCGCATCGTCACTGGTTCAAGAGATAAGACTGTTCGGTTGTGGGATGCTGCGACGGGACAGCCAGTCGGTGAACCCTTGCGAGGGCACACGCATTGGGTTAACTCGGTCTCGTTCTCGCCGGACGGCACTCGCATTGTCACTGGTTCGCAAGATCAGACTGTTCGGCTGTGGAATACTGCGACGGGGCAACCAGTTGGTGAGCCCTTGCTGGGGCACACTGGTTTTGTTAAATCAGTCTCGTTCTCGCCGGACGGCACTCGTATCGTCACTGGTTCGGCGGATAAGACTGTTCGGATGTGGGATGCTGCGATGGGGAAGTCAGTCGGTGAGCCCTTGAGGGGGCACACTGACTCAGTTAACTCGGTCTCGTTCTCGCCGGACGGCACTCGCATCGTCACTGGTTCGCACGATAAGACTGTTCGGCTGTGGGATGCTGCGACGGGGCAGCCAGTTGGTGAGCCCTTGCGGGGGCACACTGATTTAGTTCAATCGGTCTCGTTCTCGCCGGACGGCGCTCGCATTGTCAGTGGTTCGGATGACATGACTGTTTGGTTGTGGGATGCTGCGACGGGGCAGCCAGTTGGTGATCCCTTACGGAGGCACACTGGTTGGGTTAAATCGGTCTCGTTCTCGCCGGACGGCACTCGCATTGTCAGTGGTTCTTGGGATGAGACTGTTCAGCTGTGGGATGCTGCGACGGGGCAACCAGTCAGTGAGCCCTTGTGGGGGCACACTGATGCAGTTTGTTCAGTCTCGTTCTCGCCAGACGGCACTCGTATCGTCACTGGTTCTGTGGATCACACTGTCCGGCTGTGGGATATCACGACAGGGCAGCCAGTCAGTGAGCCCTTGCGGGGGCACACTGAGTCGGTTAACTCGGTCTCATTATCGCCGGACGGTACTCGCATTGTCAGTGGTTCGGATGACATGACTGTTCGACTGTGGGATGCTGCGACGGGGCAGCCAGTCGGTGAGCCCTTGCAGGGGCACACTCAGTCAGTTAACTCGGTCTCTTTCTCGCCGGACGGCACTCGCATTGCCAGTGGTTCTTCGGATAAGACTGTTCGGCTTTGGGATGCTGCGACGGGGCAGCTAGTCGGTGAGCCCTTGCGGGGCCACACCAAGTCATTTAGGTCAGTCTCGTTCTCGCCGGACGGCACTCGCATTGTCAGTAGTTCGTCGGACAAGACTGTTCGTCTGTGGGATGCTGCGACGGGGCAGCCAGTCGGTGAGCCCTTGCGGGGCCACACTGATCAAGTTTGGTCGGTCTCGTTCTCGCCGGACGGCACTCGCATCGTCACTGGTTCGCACGATAAGACTGTTCGACTGTGGGATACTACGACGGGGCAGCCAGTCGGTGAGCCCTTGCGGGGCCACACTGATCAAGTTTGGTCGGTCTCATTCTCGCCGGACGGCACTCGCATTGTGGCTTGTTCAAGGGATTTCACTGTTCGGCTGTGGGATGTTGCGACGGGGGAGCTAGTTGGTGGGCCCTTGCAGGGGCACACTAACTCAGTTAACTCGGTCTCATTCTCGCCGGACGGCACTCGCATCGTCACTGGTTCGTACGATAAGACTATTCGATTGTGGGACACCGCGACGGGGCAGCCAGTCGGTGAGCCCTTACGGGGGCACACTGACTTAGTTACATCAGTCTCGTTCTCGCCGGACGGCACTCGCATTGTCAGTGGTTCGCACGATAAGACTGTTCGATTGTGGAATGCAGTGACAAGGCAGCCGTCGCAACAGTGCGCCGTGTCACATCCTTCAGATGAACATTGCACAATCGAGGACACCACCGCCATAAAATTGAACACTTGGAACAATCACTTCATTTCCTTCTCATCCAACTCTACGTATACTCTCTGCGACACCTCTGAGCTAATGGAGGGAGCATCTCATGACGACTGCAGTTCAACCCCTTTTGTCCTGAATGGTGACAATGGATGGGTGGCAGGGCCCAGATGTCGGCTCTTATTCTGGGTACCACCCGCTTCTCGACACTCATTCTATAACCCTGAGACTGTATTAGTGATACCTAGAGGAGGTCCTGAGCTTGATTTGAGCCGCATGGCACATGGACAGCACTGGCAAAAATGTGCCGAGAAGAGTGAGTCTCTTCAAAGCACTTGCCGTTCCTCACGCTTACTAAAATCAACACTTACGGACCTTAGTTCTGCGATGATCATGTTCTAGCGATCGATCCTGTGTGCACGTGGATTTGTTTTCAGACAACTTGAATGTGACGTGTTACGTGTATAGTTGCTTCTTTTGATCTCTCATTATACTTTGCACGCGCTTCGATCCCCTACTTTACTTTGATCCTCAGTTGATATTCGCTCCCGTCGGTTTGGTTGTTTGGTCCCTTCGAAATACTTAGCTTCTTACTATCGACAACATTATCTTCGTTACCTTTTTCCATGGAGCTGTTTCGCATGTGCCGGGGCAACTTAGAAATGCTTTCGACCCTGCAGGAACATGTGTTGAGCAAAATATCTGATTGATTGACTCAGACAAGGCCTTCTGGTTGAACGTTCAAGTACATCGCCACGATGACACTCATAGACCATCGACCGAATTGGAGACACGTCCATCAAAATCAGGATCAACGCCTACTTCGACGTTCCCTGCAACTCCAAAGCCTTCTCCACGCCGTTCCTCAACGTCTCGACATCCACCACATCACCCTCAAGCGACCCCGCCACGCTCTCAAACACCCTCGCGAAATTCGAATCCCTTGAAAACATCTGCTTCTCCCCCTCCTACGAATTCTGCGAGCCCTTCCATCCCGGCTGCGAATCGTTAGGCTTTGGGGATTCCTTCTGGGACTGTTTGGGTGGGTCTGTTCATTAGGGCTGGTTGGGAGATGCTGAGTTCTTTCGTTAGAGCGTTGGCTGTTGCTGGTGAGGAGCGGTGGGCGGCTAGGGTGGTTGTTTGATTATTCGGAGGTGTATGTGCACTCAAGGGGTGGACTCACTCAGCATCATTGTCATGAAGAGGCCTACAGATCCTTTCTTCGCCATTCGTCACTACCACCAGCCTTCAGTGTCAACCCTGCTCTTCTATGTCGCAAGAACGAATTACTTACAGACTCGCAAAGTTTCAGAGAGCTCGCATCGTCTATTCCAGCCCGTACGCCTTTCTTCTGAGTCCGTACTGGGACAGCGCAGCAAACTCTTCCAATACTTGTTCTTATCCTGGTTCTGTACAGGTGTAAAAGGTGGAATCTCATCCTTCCCGCGGCGGTGTCCCCACTATCCCTGCATCGACGAATCCAACAGGGGTCTCTCTAAACAGCCCTCCAATGCGTCTTACCGTTTCAGGGTTCACAGCGCTACAATCGACGAAAGCGTATGGAAGTGCAGTGCAAGGCCTGCAAGAGGCGATCCTGCAAGTACTCTGCGAATCTTTTGCGCGGACGCAAACGCTTCCCCTGGAGGCCCGATGCTCAGTATCCAGTTTGACTTGGATAGGAGGGCGTCGAGGGGGACATTTATCTTCCCTGCTTCGAGAGCGCGTTGATGGGCTGCGGTGGAGCGGCCGTCGAGGTTGGTGTAGACCGTGCATCCGGCGTGAAGGAAAGTATCAATCCAGATACTACACATGGCTGTTCTACTCTTCCTTACCCAACAATTTGCAATTGCAAGAACACTTGTACGCCGCCTGAAGCTGACCGCCATTCATGACATCTCTAGCGTATGGGCGGGCCTCGGTTCCGCACGTAGTAGTGTCCGGCGACAGACTGGTATCCCTGCCTCGTGGTGGACGACTCCTGCTGTGGCAACCTACCTTGCGAGCATAACCCTGCTTGCATGTCACCTTTTTCACTCTCTTACAACTTCAAACATTCGATACTTATTTGACGACTTCGGTGTCAACAACACTAGGATGGTTAGATGATTCATCATACGGCTCTTTCGCGAACCTGGCACCCACTGCCCCATCCTTACCGGTTGCCAATCATTTGACTGGACTGGTGTCTGCAGGATTTTCTAACACCACGCTCTACGATACCTCAAAACAAGCAGGAAATGCAAACTGTGAACGCCACGTTGTGGATTGATTCCAAATGTAACATATTCTGCGAATACCAGCACGGCGATCGTTCCGTTTGGGCCAGATTCTTCTCACGTGCTTAATGCAAGCACCCTCTGTTGGTGGTTGTGATTGTGGTGATGTCTTATCAAGCTGAGACTGCCTACAGGGCCAGACCAGATACATATAATTCCATGGACGGAGTATGAAGATACTTACAGTAAAGTTGCGGAGGTAAGAGTTTTCTCCTATAGCTGTAGAAGCTGAGTAACGATTTGACTCTAGCTCAATGGTGTCTATCTTATGCTTTCTACATTATTGGAAATTGAGCCTTTAGTACAAGATGATGTCGCTGTAAACATGACTTGGGGTACGATTGCTTGTTTGTAATACAGCTATGATAATACGTTCTGCAGCCATTCTCAATATTGTTACTCCATACGTCAATACATGTCTATTTCGTGCAATGCTCGTTGTCAGCGAACACTACAGATGGAGTGGTCGACACGCAAACCAACAGTCTACTGAATCTCACGTCCATATCGCAGCCATCCACGGAATGGGAAATGAATCAATTCGAGCGGTCGAATACTAGTTGGCAAGCACAAGTGTGTAACATGCGTTATACAACGCTTACTTCGAGGTTGAAAGTTCAATGATCTACTGTTAATTTTAGATTGGCAGTGCTTTGGCTACCCCAGAGAGCAGCAGCGGAATTATATTTGATGGTACACCTTCACAAATCACCGAATTTTCTCTTACGGATAAGTAGGCTAAAACTTTTCTTGACTGCACTGCTTAAATGTCTCACATACGGCTTGACTTCTAGGTATATCATGTCATTGGTAGGATTGAATCTCACCGATCAATACTCACAATTCATATACGACTGTGCTGTTCCGATTTCTAAACCCCCTTCTCTCCTGACTGAACTCGAACTTATATCCTGGACTGTATCTTGTTCCATGGGCGCGCATAGGGAACACGCATCCAGATGCACAGGATCCACATCAGGCGTCAGAGCTATGGATTCTGGAACTGGCTTGAGGAACAAGTCAAGGACCTATAAGTTCAATCAATTCTGAGGTCGATCGTGGCGATACTATAAGGTCGCATAATTGCCTTCATCGTTTGGTTGGATCGATATTAATGCTCGAGGTAAGCACTCGATCTTAAATGGAGTGTTCCATTGCATGAAGAATGAGACTACATACCATTCTCGATTGGTACACTGTGTTCTCCTGCAGTAATGTTGGTTGTATAATCTCTCATCTCCAAAATGTCGAGCGTTATTCGTTATGATTTCTATCACAATTTATCGTTCAGTCAAGATCGACGACATATTCGTGCTCATAGTAAGATACAATAAAATCGTTTTGTGGCTAATAGATCACGGTGAAAGAAAAGTATTGCTGTCATATTGGGAGATAGTTGGTAAAGACTCTTGGAAGGGCGAACCACTAAAAGAACGAGAAAAATACGAGTAGTGCTATGATAACCAAAAACTGGAAAACAGTGACGTGCATGGCTTCAAGCCGTGAGCCAGCCCAAGCCGGCTCTCGTTGTACTGCTCAACTACACCTTAGCCGCTCATCAAAGAGAGCAGAGCAATGGGACAGGAGTGGAGGAGGACGCCGGAGGGTTATTCGCAGTGAAATTCGGTCATATCCATTTCCACGCAGCCACGCAGATATACTGTGGAATGGCACTTTGCAATGCGTAGACACGCATCAGTATCTGCGTTTATTATAGCTGCCAAAACGATGCCCATGGGCGCTGGTGTATACTTTTCGACGCATTGATTGATAGGTAGGTAGCTGTCCGTTGAAGGGTAGTTGAGGTCACATACTAGATTGCCTCGACAGCGCTCGTTAAGAATGTCTGACTCATCATATCAAGCAGTTTTAACAACTCGAAGTTTAGAACACGCACCAGGTTGGAGTCACTGGATGTAGGAATTCAATGTAGGCGCGTGCGGGACGAGTGAGCCGATCGACAGTGACAATAATGCACTGATCATGATGGTGAGAGGAGAGTTCATTGAAACTCCGAGTTGCAGGAAAGTTTATGTAAGTTGAACTGGATGTATGAAATACTCGAGCAACGAGATATATATCACGCTTGAGCTCTAGTTGAATACGTTGGTGGTTGTACTGCTCAACTACCCTTAGCCGCTCATAACCTCAATTTGATTTGGCCATTGGGAATGCCTCATAGAGACACAAAGACTAAGCGGTTAGTGCAGAACTCGTTTTGATCTAATTGAGTGGAACTACCTTTATTATCCAAGTTTGATTTGTAGTACGCCTCAGAGACAGATATCATCGCGCCACGCACCGGGCCCCGAATCACAAAGTTGTACTAGTTGGTTTCAGCTAATAACCAAATCCAGCACGCACACGTTGACATGCCTCATCCTCCCCTCGTCAAAGGGCCGGCACCTGTCATCGTCAATCCGTAATCCTACTGTATATGTGCTATAATTAAATACATCACCTAGTATTTAACAGCATCCTCCCTCGGGCCCGTAAATCAGTGAGGGTCCAATTCCCTCCTCCTACCCTGCTCTATGTCGGCACCTCCTCATGATCACGATTGTAATGACCCTCATGTTCATGTCCCCTCTGCCATCACAGACGACAACCTCGAACCTGAAATTCAAGAAAAACAGTTGGAGGATGAATGGGAGCATGACCCAATCAACCCTAGGAATTGGTCTCCCGCAAAGAAATGGACAACAACTGCAGTCGTCAGTTCTTCCCTCAGAGATATTCAACCACGAGCACTGATTTGGTTCAGGTTGCGCTCTACACTTTTGTTTCTCCATTAGCGAGTTCTATTATGGCGCCTGGTTTGCCGGACGTCGCCATAAAATTCAATATAACCAATCCAACCATCCTAGCGTTGACTCTCAGCATCTTCCTTCTCTCATTCGCTATCGGTCCTCTATTTGCTGCACCCTTGTCTGAAGTATATGGTCGTTTGTGGGTGCGTTGCCCTCTTTTCAGGGATCCGTCTACCTGATTCAACTCAAGGTCCTCCACTTGGCGAATCTTTTCTTCCTCGTGTTCAATCTTGGCTGTGCTTTATCACGTAACACTGCATCTTTCCTCATCTTTCGGTTTCTAGGTACGTACGTCATAGAACCTGCTGTCACACTTTCGCTTACTCTTCGAAGCTGGTTTCGTGGGGAGCACACCCATAGCATGTGGCGGAGGCGTCGTTAGCGACCTCTTCTCCGAACGTGATCGTGCCTCTGCTATGGCACTATACTTTATCGGACCCCTGATAGGTTCGTTTCATGATCTGTCACCTTGATACAAGTTCACACTCATCTCGCAAGGTCCCGTGGTGGGCCCTGTCATGGGAGGCTTTATCGCAGAGTCACTCGGTATACAGGATGTTTTCTATGTCGTCGTCGGGATCTGTGGCGCTGCCGCGATACCTGGCATTCTCTTCATGAGAGAATCTTATGCGCCAGTTATTCAGCTTCGCCGTGATAAAAATTCTCTGGATCCTGAAAGGGCAGCTACGATACACCCTGCCTTCACCATGAACAAGTGGGCTTATTTGTGGATCAACCTCAAACGACCCGTCGTGATTATGACTAGGAGTTTTATATGTTTCATCCTCAGTTTATACATGGCTCTGTAAGTTGATTCTACTATCACACGGCTAACTGATGTCATTTATCTAGGATATACGGTCAGTAGTATCACGCCACCTAAGTCTTCGGACTTGCACTGAAACTGTCTCAGGTATCTATTACTTGATGTTCACCACCTTCCCCGGTAAGGTCACACACACCCAGTACTACGGGAACGGATATTAAACAATTACGTCCAGGCCTCTTTTCGACCGTGTACCACTTCAACATCGGAATCGGAGGTCTGCCGTATATCGGAATTGGCGTTGGGTTCTTATCTGCCACCGTAATTGGCGCGAGAATTTGCGACAAGAC
>Ga0310811_10009454_pt1 | contig 12584 bp, 10 predicted proteins | sample YCmetagenome_FD_207642 | JGI IMG/M metagenome (GOLD analysis project Ga0310811, IMG submission 207642) | Soil microbial communities from experimental microcosm in Duke University, North Carolina, United States - YC | ecosystem: Engineered > Artificial ecosystem > Soil microcosm > Unclassified ... | reverse complement strand
CCTGGTTCTGTGTGTGGTAGCAGTCCCCTTTAGGGTCGAACGCGTCTGTCTCAGACATAGCAGCCTAGGCACAGCGAGACCCGACATACTGCCTCACCAGCAGTGTTGTTGATCTCACATCTAGAGATTGATTGCGCACGCCGCAGTCAGACTTAGTTCCTTCAATGCGCACATGTGCTGCGCGAAGCGTGGGAAAGTGCGTGCATATATGTGCAAATGAGAGAGTGTAAAATGAATGGATTTCTACCATGTTCTGCTGGGTAAATAGTGGGTAGGAAAGTTCTGTCAACCAAAAAGTACCCCAATAGTAAGTACTGCTGGCACTTATATATGGCACCTAAGCACTGTCATGTGGAGCCGAAGTGCTACTGAGTAAGGTATGTAAAAGTAAGGGTCCATGATAAAAATAAAAGTGGAACAATATGCAAATAATGGAAATAGGAATATATGCACTTAGAGAGCTTGGTGGACAGTGGATGAATGCTTCTGGATGGCTGGCGCTATAGGGTGCTCAAGCATGGGAAAGCGCACACATTGTGAAGCGCAGGAAGTGTGCGTGCATGGCGCGCATTGTGCAGGAAAGCTGCACCTCATATAGGAATAGCTGCAGATAGCACCCAGAGTGGTGCTGCAAGTTCATGCCATGTACTCCCTAGTGAAAAGTGCCATATCACACAATGAGAGGCATTATTCCTTACACTGGTATGGATCTGTGGATCAGATCAGATCAGATCTGACATCTGGAACTTCAGATGAGAAGCGTGAATATATGGAATATGACATCCAGCTTGTATTAAGGATGAAATCAGTCACATGGGTAAACCTGCTACCCTCTCAGAATTCAAAACCCTTGCCCAGACTATCAATGCCCGTTACTGGGAACATAAGGGTGAGATTTCTAGAGAAACCAAATCCTCATCATCCAATCCTCCAAAACCATCCACATCCAACCACTCTAGTTCTCATCTGTCCAGATCTGGAAATCATAGATCCGGACAGAACAAGTCTACTAAACCTGCATCCATGTCTACCTCATCTGCTCCTAAAGCTCTGGATCTTAATACCAAGCTGGGTAAGGACAGAAAGCTAACAGCTGAGGAATATCAAAGACGTTTTGATAAGAAACTCTGCCTATTCTGTGGTGGACCAGGGCACTGTGCCTGGGACTGCACTAAGTTGACCTCTCATGCTGCTAAAGGACATGCAGCCACAGTCACTCCTGAAACTAAACAGGAGGCTTCATCCAAAGCAACAAAATAGTCCAGGACCCTCCTGACTCTGCATAGTGACCTGCACCAAACTGGTCTGGTGCATGGCTGAAAAATAGTCTTGCAAACAAAAATCAAATAATATAAAAAGACCAGAGCCAAACAACTCCTATCTATTTAAAAAATCCAATAAACCATAGCCCAGAAGAAATTTTTATTTTTATTTCCACTTCATTGTTTTTCACTTTCAGCTTCACTTTTCATGAATGAATATTTTTAGATATTTATTCTTGGAACCAGTTTTATTCTGATTCATTTGAAATTAGCACCAGTTAAAGCCTGGGTATGTCAGGTGACTTCTAAAAATATTTCCTGCATGATTTACCCTGTGGGAACATTCACAAAACCCTAATTACCAACATTTGATACCATTCTGAAAACTTGACATGAAAAAGATGGACTGGCCACTTACATAATCAGGATCTCATACTTCTCACCCTTCTGGCTTTGTCGTGAAGAATTCAGGTGACAAATTGCTATTAGTCTTGCTGACTCACTATGACAAATCTTTATCAGTCATGCTGACTCACTAATTACAAACCCCATAACTTATGACTCATTATTTATAATACTATGACTCATGGCTTGAACCCATTACAAACCATGGCATTACTGACTGACAAAGACAGTTTCTTAGTATATGGGAAATAGTAGCACAGCCACTTATTGTACCTATATAAAGGCCCTTAAATTTTCTGAAATACAAGCAGATTTTAGCCCACAGTTTTCATCAGTAAGGAGTGCACCAAAATCATTCAACAGTGAGAAACTGCTGTAGATTGGTAGGGACCCCTCTGTGAGACAGTAAAAAGATTGAGTACACTGTGCTCAACAACCAGCACACCTGGTTCTGCTTCACTTGTCTGTTTTTCTGTGATCTTCTTTTATTTTTCCAAGTTTCTGTGTTCTCTGTAGTAGATACTTTCCAAGATTTCTGGTGTTTGTCTCTTTTGTCCATCTGAAGCTCTGTGCAGCTTAGTGGGGAGACTTTAGGAGCTGATAGTCATACACTTGACGTCACACACCTGAGTAGTGATACTGAGCCAGGGTTCTCATTGCCAAGAAGACTTTAGTTATTGAAAGGGAACTTGGTACTGAACACCAAGGATGTCTGTTCCTGTATCTGCTTAATACTCATTGTGAGTTCCTTGGCAGCAGGTTCAATAATTTGTAAAGTGCTTTGAAGCCGTGATTAGTCTTGACCTGTGGTCCTACCTGACTGTGCTTTGGGAGTGGTCATTATAGCTTTGCACATCTTGTGAAGAAGTAGTACTGTTACAAAGAATTCTTAGTTGGAAGAATATCTTTTTGTTTTGCTGTTGTTGTTGTTGTTGTTGTTGTTGTTGTTACTGATCTCACAGAAGACACTTTGCTGAATGTAGCCTGGATACTACTGAACAGCCACCCATGAACAACCACATTATCAGTCATTGGTATTTGTCTGAATCACTGACCATGGGGATATTTGATTTTATAGGTGGTTGTCTATAGATCATCTATTCAAGAAGACAACAGGATGAGGGTCACATTGACTCGACCCATGCTAAGGAGTTAAGACTCAACGCTGTCGCGCTTTCAAATCTGACTTCACTTTATCCATACATTTCACTTCCAGACTATCCTAGTATCTCTGAATTTCCAGCTCTTATAGATTGGGGTTCCTCTTATTGTTGTATAGAAACTAGTCTTGTCTGAAAACAAAAACTCCATACATATTTGATTCCTCCTATTCCGCTCCATTTGTTTGATGGTGTGACAATCACATTAGTGCTGGGTGGATATCAGTGCTTATGCCCACTTTTCCCTTGATAATCACAATGGAGCTAACAGACTGAAAAAATTCCCACGACTGCCATCACTTGTCGCGTGCTTACACAGGATTTGGTCTGACATCAGTATCACACCCCCCATGTCCTGTCTATGTCTGCTTACCTCCACTGGTGCATCAATTCCCATTATTATTGTCACTAAAAACTATTGGCACAGGCCTTATTACATGTATCCTCGTGTTGTGCAGTGCCAGTTCTCCAATTACCTACAGATACGATGCTCCACGCTTACATCGCTACAAGTTTTGCCTACACATTCCGCATATTTGCGCACTATGATATAAGGACCATTGGTAGATAGTTTTTACTGACTTCCCCTTCCCACGGGCAACTGTCATATAGTGGAGTCACCTAGTAATTCTCATAGTCTTGTGCAATTGTCAAACCCCTTGCCATCTCTATATCTGTGTGCGCTACTACCTAGGTTCCTTTTTTCACAAATCGCACTTGTCACCTAATATGTTGCACACCTCAGTCATCGCCACTTCTTCTGCCAGTGCACTCCTTGCAAAAAGTTGCACTCTTCCATTGTCACGCCTTGTGCCAGTGCACTCCTCGCAAATAGTCGTGCTCTGCCATCTTCACACCTTGCACCAGTGCACTCCCCGCCAATAGTTGTGCTCTTCCATTTTTGCACCTTTCACCAGCACACTCCTCACCAATAGTTGTGCTCTTCTGTTGTTGCACCTTGTGCCAGCGCACTCCCCGCCAATAGTTGCACTCTTCCATTGTCACACCTTGTGCCAGCGCACTCCTTGCAAATAGTGCCATATCTCCCGATAGCACATTACCTGCCAATATCTGCTCACCATTATAATCACATCCTCCACCAGCATGCTACTTAATGATATATTTGCAATCTGCCACATCCCTCCACCTCATGCCCTTAGATAACTCAGCACTCTAACCAGTCTTAGATTTATTTGAAGTGCTATCACTGTTGGGTTGAATAAGGTCACTATAGGTCATTAAGTCCTTGAGGTTAAGCTTCCCTTGCATAAAAGGATAAGTGGAACTAGTCTTTTCAGCCTAGCAAAATTTATTCTTTCACAATGGTACTTGTAATGCTACCATTTTCAAAGCTATAGATCTCTCTGTCCATTTCTCTTCTGGCAAAGTTACCTCCAAAACGTTTTACATTACTCCTTTGGATTCATTGTGTCTTATCATCCTTGGATATAGCTGGCTTTCCCTATACAATCTGTTGATTGATTGGGTTACAGGCAGCATTGACTTCCAGATGACACCTCATAGAATGCCATCTACCCCTCCAATGTCACCTCCACTTCCAGATCCCATTCCTACAGTGGAACCTCACCCTCCAACTTTGCCAGGACCAGCCACTGATAATCCAGTTCCTGATATATCACTAATCAATGCAGTAGCCTTTTGCAGGGCCTGTAAATTAGAAGGATCCACCCAGTTCAGCATTTACCTTCGTCCATCCAGAGTAGATCCCCATTCCACTAAGCTCTCATCCAAAGGTCCAGACCTATCCGGAGTACCTTCAGATTATCATGAGTTTGCGGATGTCTTCAATAAGGGAAAGGCTAGTCAACTTCCTCCTCATCATCCATATGATCTCAAGATCAATTTGGAGGAAGGATCCGCCCCACCCCTTGGAACTATTTATCCATTATCCCTGGTAGAGCTTGAAGCTCTTAGAAAGTTTCTTGATGAAAATATCACTACTAGACTCCTCCATTCCTCTTTATCTCCTCACAGAGCACCCATCCTCTTTGTCAAGAAGAAAGATGGTCCTTTATGCCTTTGCGTGGATTTCTGTGGCCTCAACCAGATAACCAAGAAAGACCAATATCCATTACCTCTCATATCCAACCTATTAGAATCCCCTAGCTGTGCCAAAATCTATATGAAAATTGACCTCCATTCTGCTTATCATCTTGTCCAGTGTAGAGACTCAATTCTCTACAGGCTGGTAGAGGCCTATTTTACGGCTCATGACCACTGGGCTTCACAACACAACATCACCATCATGTACCCAGGACACTTTCCCACACTTGTGTGATGCATTCCCACACTCACACTTAGTTCACATAGTTGCGCATCTTCGTGTTCTATCGTGCATCTTTGCATTCCATCGCACATCTTTGCGTTTCATTGCGCATCTTTGCGTTTTATCGTGATTTAGTGTGCATCATCGCAGGAGCATCCATCCATTGTCCAGCCAGTTCCTTGGTGCATTGCATTCCATTTATTACTATATCTGACTATGTTTGGCATCGTACTATTAGTATTTCATTATGGACCCTTACATTACATCATTTACATACTTAGAGCACTCCCGATTCGCTTCCGAGCCCTGGGAAGGCGCTTATGTGCGACTTAGAGTTGCCATGTCTTTTTTTTTACAACTTAGCTTCTGGCAGTCACCATCTATCACCAGTTAGTTCCATGCAGTGCATGTATCTGTCGTTGTAGTCCCTAGTATCCATCTATAGCTAGTGGCAATCACATTATCCATCTATTATCCATCCAGCATCTGTCCTCCTTGCCTTGGTTCACATCCCAGCATCATTTATACGCCCTCCCTACACTTGCGCACTTCCCACACTACTTTCCCACGCTTCGTGCAACCATCATGTTTTGCTTTCCTGCATGCACCTTCAGCACATTTCGCGTTTTCTTCACATTTCACCACATTCCATCACATTTCTTCATGCTTTCTTGCGCTTACATCACATTTGATCAGGGTTGATCAGCACTCACTTGTGGATCTTCACTTTTCTTGCGTCCCCTTTAGGGTCAAATGCTCTTGCTTCTGCGAGTATAGCAACTAGGTAGAGCTGAGACTCACTTATACTGGTTTAGCATTATTATAGTTAGTGCCTAGCCAGGTTGTGATACCTACACCAGATTGTGTCTGGAGATGAGTGGAAGACTGCTTTCCAAATGCACTATGGTTCCTATGAATGGTTGGTTATGCCTGAAGGTCTCACTAATGCACTGGCCACGTTCCAGCAGTTTGTCAATAGCATCTTCGCTGATATGCTAGACATATATGTTATTGTCTATCTGGATGACATCCTTATATATTCCCAAGACCTCACATCCCATAAAAATCACATCCAAGAAGTACTTTGACACCTCTGCAAGCATTGGCTATATGCCAAACCCAAGAAATGCAAATTCCATTCCACATCTGTGGAGCACCTTGGTTATCTTTTATCTCTGGATGACCTTACTATGTCTAATGAGAAAATACAAGCTATTGTAGACTGGCCGGAACCTCAGAAGGTTAAGGATATCCAATCCTTCCTTGGATTCACAAATTTCTATCGTCGATTCATCTATAACTACTTGGATATTGTAGTTCCGCTTACATGGCTTACCCACAAGGATGCACCTTGGACCTTTTTGGATGAGTGCTGGAAATCCTTTGAAACACTCAAGGAAGCTTTCACTATGGCTCCAATACTAACACATTGGATGCCAAACATTCCTTTGATTGTGGAAACAGATGCTTCAGATTATGCTATTGCTGGCATACTGTCCATAGTATGTCTGGATTCTGAAATCTGTCCAGTAGTGTGCTATTCCAGAACCCTTACCCCTCCAGAACTCAATTACAATACCCATGATAAGAAGCTCTTAGCTATTCACAAGGCTTTTCAGACCTGGTGACACTATCTAGAAGGCTCATCCAAGCCTATTGACGTTGTCACAGACCATAAGAACCTTGAGTATTTTGCAACCACCAAACTCCTCTCTTGCCATCAGGCTCATTGGTCGGAATTCCTCCACCAATTCAATATGATCATCTGTTTCTGTCCTGGAAAACTTGGAGCTAAACTGGATTCCCTTACTAGACACTGGGATGTCTATCCCAAAGAGGGGGATAAGGACTACATTCAAGTTAACCCTCATAATTTTCATCCCATATTCACATCTGAACAGTTAGCTTTATCCCTATGAGCATCAACCTTCACATTCCCAGTGCTCTGCACAGCTGTACTTATGGATGTTGAACAGCTTCATAAGGATATCCTATCTGCACTTCCTAATGACCCTATCAGATTCACACACATGTCCAATCCTCCAGACAATAGATGGACCGTGGATGATAGTGGTTTCCTCCATTGTGATAATCACATATACATTCCAGAATCCAATGACCTTAGGCTTCATGTCCTTTGGAATACCCATGAACATCCATTGTCAGGACACTTCAGTCAGAACCACACCCTAGAGCTTATCTGACGTGAATATACCTGGCCTGGTATATGTACCTATGTTAAGGACTACATCAAATCCTGTACCACCTATGCCCGAGCCAAGGTTCCAAGACATAAGCCATTTGGATTACTGAAACAACTCCCTATACTGGAAAGACCTTGGAGTTCCATATCCATGGATTTAATTGAACAACTTCTAGACTCATCCAGCTATACAGCCATCCTCGTTATCATTGATCGTTTATCCAAGCAAGCTATATTTGTCCCAACTCATGATACCATTACCTCCCCAGATCTCGCTAGACTTTTCCTGCTTCATGTATTCTCTAAGCATGGAATCCCATCTCATGTTACTTTGGATCAAGGTACAGAATTCATATCCCATTTCTTCTGTTCTCTAGGAAAGGCACTTGATATGATCCTCCACTTCACATCTGGATATCATCCAGAAGGAGATGGACAAATGGAACGAGCCAACCAAACCCTAGAACAATACCTCCACATCTATTGCAATTATCAGCAAGATAACTGGTTGGAACTCCTTCCATTTGCAGAATTCGCATATAACAACACTCCAAGTGCTACCACTGGAGTTTCACCATTCTTCACCAATAAGGGTTATCATCTGAACATATCCATCCATCCAGACTGTGACCTCTCATCCACCCTCACCCATTAATATGCTATAGACCTCAATGAACTACACCTATTCCTCAGAGAAGAGATGTCTCTTGTGCAGAAAAGATATCAAGGACCTGCAGACACACATCAGATACCCACTCTGGACTTCAAAGTTGGAGAACAAGTATTCATAAAAGCCAAATACTTCCGTTCCACTTGTCCATACAAGAAACTATCAGAAAAGAACTTAGGTCCATTTGAGATTATAGCTCATCCATGATCACATTCCATTACTGTCCAACTTCCAGATTCTATGCATTCTGTCCATCCTGTTTTCCATGTGTCCCAATTAGAACCTGCAACACCAAACACTATCCCTAATTGTATTCAACCTCCTCCTCTACCAGTAGAAGTTAACGGAGAACCAGAGTATGAGATATCCAAAATCCTAGACTCTAAGCTAGACTGATGAAGAAGACAATGTCAACTCTTATACCTCATCCAATGGTCTGGATATGAAGGAACAGACAAAGAGACTTCATGGTTATTAGCTATGGAACTCAGAAATGCATCTGAACTAGTATCAGATTATCACTCAGCATATCTGGACAAGCCTGGTCCTATTCAACTCTGAAGTATACAAATTGTACATAACAGTGAAGGGGTGAGGCTCGACTACAGGGATGAAAAGGCGGTTTTGGGTATGGGGAAACTCTGCAGTAAGACCTGGGCACGAGGTATATACTCGACCTGTAGGACAGCTACTGAGAGGGAGAACCTCAGAATATGTGCAAGGGACTCTCTTGCAACGAGGGAGGGTGCTCAAAGGTGCAGGGAATGAAAAAGGTGCAGGTCATTGTGAATGCGGATACGCGATAAAATCCAATCATATATTTGGTACTTTTAGAGTCTAACTATGGCTAAGGAGTGGGGAGTGTGTGAAGTGCCTCAACTACTGGTCCAGTAAGGTCTCTATATACTGTATCTATAAGTGCGAAGGCGCGCAGTCCTGAGTAATTAGTATGTATGTAACTACATGTAAGGCACACGCTCGGGTCTGAAGTGAACACTTCTGTTAGCAATTGAGATAACTTACCAGTAAATCAGCAAGGACAAGGGGCGAACCGGTGTGTGGAGATAGGCGTGAGGCGTGCAAGTGCGTGCTCTGGACATGGTGATTTGAGCATTGGGATTCGAGCCTGTAGGACCTCAAAATCAATAGGTAGACACGATGTTCCTTACAACAGAAACTACAAGTACAAGTAGCAGAAGTTAGAAAATGGATCTGAAAATATCCACATTTCCATAGACCCTTCATCCCCTCTGGATCCGCCCTTCTCACTTCCAGATGCATTTTCCATCTCCTCTTCCTCCTCCTCTTCCTCATCTGGATTCATCTGAGCTTTATCCAAAGCTATCTGGGAGTCAAGTCTAAGCTCATTGAATAGAAGGGCTTGGAATTCCCTCTGTTGCTGAAGGAACAGCTTCAATCCAGGGCACATCCGCTCCATGGTAGCCCTACTTCCTTCTGCTGCTTCAATACTCTTCTCCAGGAGCGAATTGGTCTGAGCCAGTTCCACTACTATGTTGTTAGCAGCTGCCACCCAAACCTGATCATCATACTCCATGTAATCCAGAGCCTCTGGAGTAGGACTCTGCTGATGTTTCTTACCCTTGCCCTTGGAGGCCTTAATGGTTCCAGGCCTTCCAGGACAAGTGGCCTTATCCTTCAGGCAAGAGTCACAAGACTTGATCTATCCAAATGTCAAAAAAAAAATGCAGATCCGAAACTTTCAGACAACTCACCAAAGGGTTAGCAGCTGCATCCATCCATAGACAGATCCAAGCCCTTCCAGAGCAGCATGCACAGGATCCGTCCTCCTTGTAAGACATCTTCTGAGTCTATCTGGATGTTAGTGAAAGATTAACAAATGGATCTGAAATGCACCATTTCCTTGACTATCTCTTGACACCTTTTCTCCTCTGCTTGCTGGATCCAGATCTCAGCTTGCCTCACTTTCTCCAGATCTGCTAAGCACTCCTGTTCTGCCTCTTGAGCCCTCAAGGCTTCTTCCTCCATCCAGGCCACTTCTTCCACATCCAATACTTGTTGCCTGAGCTCCTCAAGTCTTTCCTTAGTGGACTTCTGAGCTCCAGAGTTGTTGCCAGCCATTTTCAAGTAAAGCTAGTATGTGTTAATAAGTGGGGGGTAGGAATCACCTGTGATGCTTTGACATTGGTATATCTGTGGAAATCTGAACTCAGCAATATACTACCATCATTCTTCTCCATCAATTCTTGCATTTTTGGTCCGAACCGGATCTACAATTCTTGGCCTTCTAGGGATCAGCCCTAAATGGGGGATACTGTCATATTCCATACATTCACGCTTCTCATCTGAATTTCTGGATACCAGATCTGATCAGATCCATTACGATAAGCTTCTTCATTCATATCCTATTCATATAACATTAAACACTGCTTATTTCCTCCATTCGGTATATCTTCCCTTCCAGTATATCAGTTATGCTTACTTCTGGCTATGTTTACTGATCTGTTAACCTGTGATTAACTTCCGGCCTATGTTTGACTTGTGGTAAGCATTGCTTATACATTGTGATACTTTGTGCATAGCCTTTTGCTTAGTTCTATTGTATATAAACTCTTGTATATGTCCTGTAGTACCCCAGTTTGAATATCATCTTAGATTGTTCTCATTCCACTATCCAGACTCGAGTCTTATCAACTCTTGTCACCCTCCAAGACTTAAGGATTGTATCTGATAAGTCTAACATATCTGCCTCTATCTTCAGATAGTCTACACTCCATTAGTTTCTAGTCTTAGACTTGTCTAAACTAGCCTTTATACTTCCATCCAATATTCGGACGTAGCTTCGGATAAGTATGTGATACTAATCCTTATCTTTGGATAGGAATACAATACTTGCCCTTACCTTTGGATAGGTAAACAATACTTATCCTTACTTCCAGATATCATCCAATAGTCATCCAGACCTTTGGATATGCTACTATAGTCATCCGGATCTTCAGATACAATACATATAGCATTCTGAAATACTGGGCTATACTTGGGAAAGGGGCACAGCGTACAAGCTGAGGCCGAAGCCCTTTGGATCCAATATCATTTGAGTATGACCTTAACAAAGCCTCAGGATGCTTGCTAAAGCCATGCTGGCATTCTTGACAGTAGTAAGGAGCATCAGGATCAGAGGGTTCAGTGAAGCATTCACAGATACAAGCTTTCCCTCCACGAAAGTCTCGGCAGTATATTTCATGGTGGTTGGACATGGCAGCCCATGGAATGATGAGAAGATGGTTTGGAAGAACAAGTAGGTGTACTTTATAGAATATTTTGTCTCACATAACCATTGGTTATTGATTCTAAGTCTCGTCAATTTTCAAGCTTATTCTATTCACTACTATGTGTAACTAAAAGTATCCTTCAGTTTCAAATAAAGATAATGCTAATAGTCCTTGACACCAGAGTGTTGTACAAGCCTCCCAGACAGCATCGCTTAATAATACTACAACAGATTTTGTTCCATGCCTCCCAAATTGTAAGATTTCAGTCATGGCCGCATTGTCCTTATTTTGCTCATCATGGAGCAAGCCATAACCTTCTGGCACAATGTCCTCAGTAACTATCTGCTCAACCATCAAAAAAAAGGGTTCTTGTCATCCTCCATCATAAAAGGGCTTTTCATTCCAGGAACTTTGACAGTGGCATGGTGAACATTCTGTTCCTGGTCTTCTTCTATCTGTAAGACAAGCTGGTCCTCTGAATTGGTATCTTCATCATCAGGGTGGCCAGCACCAGTCTACCCATGATAACAAGTCTGTTCTTGACTGTTACAGTACGCTTACCCTATATTCATTTTCTTCTATTTCTAACATCGATACTCATTGTATTACATCACAACCGCTGATTGCCGTCACTAGATGACTAAAAGTCCATGCTATGTTTCCCTTCTTGACTCACCATTTCTTGCTAGTGCATACATACCTAGTTAGGCAGATACTTTCACTTGTTGTACCTGCCCTAAACCTCTCTACAATTTACTCTATATATACGTGCATTTGTACTAGATAGTTTCCTTACTTTAATCTTACTAGGTTTTACTTGATACTTGACTTCCTTCATCTAAGCCCTCCAAGCTTAGTCATCTGAACTGATTCCTAACTTCAAGCACTCCTTGTCATTAGGCTGAACCTCTCAAACCTAACTTCAAGGTTGAACCTTGTTGTTAGCTATTAGTTCTGCAAGTAGACTTCATTGTTGTTGCATTACTAGACCAGACTCAACTCTGACAACTCTCTTTTGAGTCTTAGTTGTTAGAACCCATCCTAGTTCATAACATTGACCATGAGTGCCATAATAATGTTTGATTTTGTTTGGGTGAACTCCATCATAGTTATCTCTATAGACACCTAGTGTTGAGTGACTTATGAGTCGCAAATCCTGTGATAAAATGAGTCCATCACAATGTTCAAAATTCAGATTGGAAATTCAGTGACTTGCAAAACTGTTACAATGTTTGGTACTTTTTCAGTGTACAAATTATGGCACCTGTATGCGTGGGAATCACACTTTATGTTGGTGAGAGATATTGGAGACTCAACCCCTGGCTACACGTGGACACCTGGGTCAC
>Ga0310811_10009453_pt1 | contig 12584 bp, 8 predicted proteins | sample YCmetagenome_FD_207642 | JGI IMG/M metagenome (GOLD analysis project Ga0310811, IMG submission 207642) | Soil microbial communities from experimental microcosm in Duke University, North Carolina, United States - YC | ecosystem: Engineered > Artificial ecosystem > Soil microcosm > Unclassified ... | reverse complement strand
AGGACAATCCGTAATCGATCAGCTCGGAATCCAGGGTCTTCCTCCGCAACCGGCCAATGCATGGGGCATTCCGAACCTCAGCATCTCCGGCTTCACCTCGCCCACCGAGATCGCCAACAGCAGCAACCCTGACCAGACCATCCAGTTCAGCGATCAGATGACGTGGCAAAAGAGAAGACACACGCTGAAGTGGGGCGTAGATTACCGGCCGCAGTACTTCAGCATCACCGTTAATCCCACCTTCGGAAGCTACTCGTTCACCGGCTCCTTTACCGGCAGTGCCTACGCAGACTTCCTTCTGGGACTTCCCGTCTCGACCTCCTACGTCTACCCTCGCCGCTCCGAATATTCGAACTTCTTCTTCGTCAGCGGCTTCGTTCAGGACGACTTCAACGTCTCTCCTCGGCTCACCCTCTCCTATGGTCTTCGCTATGACTACGACAGTCCTGCTACCGACAAGTACGACACCGTAGCCAACTTCAATCCTGCAACCGGAGCCATCGTCGTTCCCAATCTGCAGGTCTTTCACGAGAACGTAAATCCAAACTTCCCCTCGCAGATTCCAGTTGAGACAGCAGCTGAGGCTGGATTTCCGGAGCGCAGTCTTCGTGTCGGCTGGCACAAGGGCTTCGGGCCTCGATTCGGCTTTGCCTTCCGCCCCTTCGGCAACTCCAGCACCGCCATCCGCGGTGGCTATGGATTCTTCAACGACGATCTGGACGCCGACATGTTCCGTCCCATGTATGGCGGACCCTTCGGCCTCGCCACCGGATACACCGGAAAGATCACCAGCGGCAAGCCGAACATCACGCTCACCAATCCCTTTGCTAACTCCGGCGGAACCGTCGGGGCCGTCAGCATCACCGGCCTCGATAAAAACCTTCGCAACCCCTATGTTCAGCAGTGGAGCCTCACGGTGGAGCACGACCTCGGCTCGCAGACCGGCCTTCGTCTCTCCTACGTCGGCACCAAAACCACGCAGCTCATCTACGAGAGAGATCTCAATCAGCTGCCTCCCAGCACCACGCCCTTTGCGCAGAACCGCACGCCGTATCCGTTATGGCAGCACACCTACATGTACCAGAACGGTGCCGTGCAGGAGTACAACGCCTTTACCGCGGCCGTCGAGCACAACCTGCGCAACGGGCTCTCCTTCCGCAGCGGATGGACATGGGCGAAGAGCCTGACCAACTCCGACGAGACCGGCGACGTCGAAGGAGGTCCGCTGATCGAGAACTCCTATAACCTTCATCGCGATTACGGCAACTCGGAATACTCTCCACGTCACCGTGTCGTAGTCTCCGGACTCTATGAGCTGCCGATCGGTTATGGAAAGCCGTTCCTCCATCAGAACCCCATCGTCAGCAGGCTCATCGGCGGCTTCCAGTTGTCCGCCTCCTACATCATGCAGACGGGGCTTTACTTCTCACCCAGCTGGAGCGGGAAGGACATCTCCAATACCAATAAAACCAGTGGCCGTGCCGACCGCATCGGCGACCCCAATCTCTCGAATCCATCCATCAAGCAGTGGTTCAACCCAAAGGCCTTTGCTGTTCCTCAGCCTGGAACCTTCGGCAACGCTGCCTATGGATCGATTGAAGGCCCCGGAACGCAGGTGCTCAACGTCGCGCTCTTCAAGGCGTTCAACATTCTGGGAGAGAACAAGCTGCGTCTGCAGGTCAGCGCAACCAACGTTCTCAATCATCCCAACTGGGGTACTCCCAGCCTCAACATCACCACCGCAGGCGCAGGAGCAATCAGCAGCACGCAAACCGCAAGCTTCGCTGGACCGCGAAGCGTTCTTCTGGGAGCCCGGTACTCCTTCTGAGTGCCGGAACCTCCCCGGTTAAAAACAAACGAGGCCCGTATGGAGACTCTTGAGTCTCCATACGGGCCTCGGCTTTTCTAAGTCGAATAGTCCGCGTTAATCCGCACGTATTCCGCGGTCAGGTCGCAGGTCACAAACCTGCACTCCGCCTCACCCTGTCCCATGTCGATGGAGATCGTGTAATCCCTCTGCTGCATCACAGCGTGCGCACGAGCCTCGTCGAAGTCCACCGACCGCATACCGCCCTCATATACCGGTTCCTCGCCAATCCGCACCGTCACCTTCGCCGGGTCGAACTCCACGCCCGAGTAACCCGCCGCAGCCATCAGCCTGCCCCAGTTCGGGTCAGCGCTCGACCATGCCGTCTTGCACAGCGGCGAGTGCGCAATCGACTTCGCGATCTGCTTGGCCTGGTACTCGCTCCTGGCACCGCTAATGTGCAGCGTCACCACATGGGTTACACCTTCGCCGTCGTCCACAATCGCATACGCCAGCTTGCTGCACACCAGATTCAGCGCATGAGCAAAGCTCTCACGGGTGCGCTCGTCCAGCCGGATGCCGCTCGCTCCGCTGGCCAGCAACAGCACCGTGTCGTTGGTCGAAGTGTCGCCGTCGATCGAGATCGAGTTGAAGCTCCGCTCCACCGCAGGAGGCAGCATCTTCCGCAGCTCCGCGCTCTCCACTGCCATGTCGGTAAACAGATACACCAGCATCGTGGCGTGCGGAGCCACCGGGGCACCCAGCTGCGGATGGATCATTCCCGCACCCTTCGCGGCTCCGAAGATCCTCGCCTCCACTCCATCCACCTGAATCGTCGCCTGCGCCACCTTCATGCGCGTGTCTGTCGTCATAATGGCGCGGGCAAAGCTCTCCGCATGAGCCGGCGTGGCACCAAGGGAAGCCTTCAGCTCAGGCAATGCGGCCAGAACCTTATCGGCAGGGAAGGGAACTCCGATAATACCGGTCGAGGAGGGAAAGACCTCGTCGAAGATGCAGCCAAAAGTCTCCGCAGCGGCGACACAAGTCTTCTCGCAGGCGTCCAGCCCGGCCTGACCCGTAGCGCAGTTGGCGTTCCCTGCATTCACCAGCACCGCACCCACCCGGCCACCGGTCGTGGCCATATGTTGCCGTCCCACCGTCACAGGGGCGGCCACCACCTGATTGCTGGTAAACATCGCCGCCGCGTCGGCCTTCTCGGCAATCACTGCCACAGCCAGATCCGGTTTCCCGCTGGCCTTGATCCCTGCCTTCACCGCTCCCCACAGGAATCCCTTGGGCAGACTTGCACTTACCGTCGTCTCTCGATCCATAATCCTTAATCTACCAAGCGGCACAGATAGCCTCTGTCAAGCCGCATTTCTATCTAACTTGCTGAATCTACAGCAGATTTTCATCGCCGATCAGTTTCCGGCAAATCGTTAAAATAAAAAGAGGGAAGAGATTGTCTTCCTTGATCCAGTTCGATCTGGAAGGATCTCGCCTCTCGACGAGACCCTTAGTCCAGACCTAAGTCTTTATTTAGTAATACTTTGCATCAAAAAAATGGTACGGAGGGGGCTACAGCTCCGGTGCGATCGATCTGCCCTCGGCGCTGCTCTGACGAGCCAGCTCCAGTAGCCGGATCACCCGGTATCCGTCTTCTGGAGTCACTTGGAGAGGAGCCACACCAAGGATCGCATCGCGAACGTTGGCATAGTAGCCGCGATAATCTCCCGGCTCGGTCTTCACCGTCGTCCGATTGAGTTTGCCCGGATCGGCCGGATTGGGAGCGACCACCAGCGTTCCCCACGCCGACTCCGGCTCGCCCAGCCACTCCCGGCTGTCGCCCATCGGAGGAACTGTCGCTCCGCCCACCAGCGCCGGTTCCTGCGGATCCAGACCATACTTGCGGAAGCTGCCGTGGGTACCGTGCAAAAGGAACCGCGGTGCGGGCTCGGCAGCGACCATCGTCGCCCGGCAGATGGCCTGAAGCTTCGGATAATGCAGCGTAATGTCGAAGGCGTCTTCAATCTCCGTGGTATCGCGGTCCCGCCGTACGCTGGCCGTGATCGCCTGAGGAAGACCGAAGAGCGACAGCGCCTGATCCACAAGATGCGGTCCAAGGTCGAAGAGCATGCCGTTGGCAGCATTTCCGGACTCCTTCCACGTCGCCTCGCGCGGCAGAGGACGGAAGCGATCGAAGTGCGACTCGAAGGTCGTCACGCGGCCCAGTTCGCCGGAGTCCAGAACCTTCCGGACGGTCAGAAAGTCACCATCCCAGCGGCGATTGTGGAAGGGAGCCAGAACCAGCTTCTTCTCCGTGGCGATGGAGATCAGCTCCCGGGCCTGCTCGCTGCTGGGGGCAAAGGGTTTGTCGATGACCACATGCTTGCCCGCCTGCAGGGCCTGCTTTGCGAGATCGTAGTGCGTCTCATTCGGCGTGCCGACAACGATCAGGGAGATGGCCGGATCGCTCAGCGCCTCCTCGACCGAACGCAGAATCCGTGCCTTCGGATAGGCCTTGGCGGCCTCATCCCCGCGCCGCTGCACAATTGCTTCCAGCTTCAGCCCGGGTACCGCGCTCACAAACGGCGCATGAAAGACGCGTCCGGCCAGTCCGAACCCGATTACCCCCACCCCAATCTCTGCCATCGATCCTCCTGAAATCTTTGTATCCGCAGAATCTCTTCCGCAAGGAGTCCATTCTAAGCTGCCAGGGCGAACTCCATGTTTCTCAAGCGTCTGCGAAACTTTTTTGAGCCTCGAAAATGGTGCCGCGCATCAGAATGAGGTATAGAAATCCAGTGAAAGTTGGAGCACTTCGCAGGAGTGCGGCTGGATACCCCGGAGATATAGGTAACATCGAAGCTATGGTTCAACGGAAAACGACGATCGTAGAAGGTCAGACGATCGACAGTGGAACACCGCGCCGTCTCCAGATTGCGGCTGTGGCGCTTGGCCTGATGCTTCCCGGGCTCCCTCTGTCAGGGCAGCAGTCGCAGACTGCGCAGCCCTCCGGCAATCAGCCGCGGCCCACGCAGACCGGCCCCAGCAGCGGGCCGCAGAGCTCGGCGATGGCCGGTGCGCAGCAGCAGCTCTACACCGCATCTGGTTCCAACGGTGCCCAGGTCACGTCGGACACTTTCAAGGGCAGTATCGTCGAGGGCAAATCGACCGGAAGCATGATGGATCTCTCGCTTGACGATGCGATCCAGCGCGGCCTCCGCAATAACCTCGGCATTATCCTGCAGGACTCGTCACAGAGAAACGCCAACGGCCAGCGTCTCGAAGAGCTGCAGGCACTGCTACCCACCGTGACCGGAGCGGCGAGCATCAATGTCCAGCAAGTCAACTTGGCGGCTTACGGTCTGAAGTTTCCCGGATTGAATCCCATCATCGGCCCCTTCCAGGTGGTCGATTTTCGGGCTTACCTGACGCAGAATCTGTTTAACGTCTCGGCGTTGCAGAACTACATCGCGTCGAAACATAACTTCGCGGCCTCCAAACTCACAGCCCAGGACGCGCGCGATCTGGTAGTGCTGACCGTTGGAAATGCCTATCTGCTCTGCGTCGCCGATCAGGCTCGCGTCGAGGCAGTCACGGCTGAGCTGGCGACCTCGAAGGTCTCGCTCGACCAAGCTGTCGCGGCGCACGACGCCGGGACGAGTCCCAAGCTCGATGTGCTTCGAGCGCAGGTGGATTATCAGAACGAGCAGCAGACGCTGATTGCAACTAAGAATGAGCTTGCGAAAGATAAGCTGGTTTTGGCCCGTGCGATCGGTCTTCCGCTCGATCAGGAGTTTCAGCTGACCGACCGCGCTCCTTACGCAGCCTTCAATGATATCGATCCCAAGGCGAGCGTCGAAGAGGCGCTCAAGACCCGCAAAGACCTCGCAGCCTCCGGCGAACAGGTGAAAGCCGCGGAGGCCGATAAGAAGTCCGCCTGGGCGTATCAACTGCCGGTCGCGAGCTTCACGGGCGACTTCGGCGATCTCGGCACAACGCCAGGTCACTCGCATTCCAGCTACACAGCCACAGGACAGATCACGGTGCCCGTGCTTCAGATCGCCAAGACCAAAGGCCAGAATGAAGTCGCCGCGGCCAGTCTGGAGCAAGCCAAAGCAAGGCTCGGCGATCAGGCTCAGCAGGTCAATCAGGATGTTCGCGACAGTCTTCTCGATATTCAGGCTGCGGCGAAGCTGGTTGAGGCGACGCACTCCAATGTCGAGCTGGCCAACGAGGCTCTCAGCGAGGCGCAGCAGCGGTTCAAGGCCGGAGTCTCCGATAATCTGCCTGTCTCGCAGGCGCAATCGCAGACCGAACAGGCCAACGACCAGTACATCAGCGCTCTTTATCAGCACAATATCGCTAAGCTTTCGCTGGCTCGCGCACTAGGCGCTGCGCAGACAAACTACAAAGCTTATCTCGGAGGAAAGTAACTTGCCAGAGCAAGCAGAGAAGAAGTACGACGCAAATCGAGACAACATGCCAGAGCATGATGACGACTCTCCAGAGAAGAAGTCTCGCCGCAAGCTGGTCGTAATCGCAGTCATTACGCTGCTGGTGATCGGCGCTGCGCTCTTTTACTGGCACTCCACCTTTACTGAGGACACCGACGACGCTCAGGTGGACGGCGATCTCTATCAGGTAAGCTCGCGCATCGCCGGGCAGGTCATCAAGGTGTATGTTGAGGACAATCAGGAGGTCAAGGCCGGTGATCTTCTCGCGGAGATCGACCCGAAAGACTTCCAGGTAGCCCTCGAACAGGCGCAGGCCAACCTTGCAAGTTCGGAGGCGGCGGCGATCCAGGCTAACGTCAACGTTCCGATTACCTCCATCACCTCGAGCACGAGCATCAGCACCACCAGTTCGGATGTGCAGTCTGCTGTTGCTGCCCTGGCTCAGTCGCAGAAACAGGTTCAGGCGGCGCAGGCTCGTGTCGATCAGGCGAAGGCCAATGAGAAGAAGACCGATCTCGACGTCGAGCGGTATAGGCCTCTGGTCGAGAAGGATGTCATCTCCAAGCAGCAGTATGACGCCGCGATAGCGGCTGCGGCAGCCAACCGCGCCGGTGTGCTCGAGGCGGAGTCGACCCTGATCGCCCAGCAAGAGGCAGTGCGTCAGGCTCAACAAAAGGTTGCTCAGTCGCGCTCCACCGCGATGGAAGCTTCGAAGAATGGACCGAGCCAGATCAAAGCGCAGGAAGCCAAAGCCAATGCTGCTCTTGCCGACGTCAAGCAGGCCCAGGCGAAGGTCGATCAGGCGAAGCTCAACCTGAGCTACACCAAGATTCTGGCCCCGACCACCGGCATCGTGAACAAGAAGAATGTCGACGCTCTGGGAGGCAGAAAGTTCCATGGCGTGATCCGGCAGATTGGCGGCGCAACCGGTTCCCGGTTGTCGCTCTTCCCGCCGGAAAATGCGACCGGAAACTATGTGAAGGTTGTTCAACGAATTCCGGTTCGTATCGACTTCACGAATCTGGATCAGGAAAATAACGACCACAAGCTAAGGCCCGGATATTCGGTCGTCCCCATCGTTTCAGTGAAATAAAAACCCGATTTCCAATCGAGAAACCACGTCATCCACCTCGGCATCTGATTGACAGCAGATGTATTCAAACGAGGTGGATGATGGCTGTTGCAATCAAGAAAGCTGGCGCCGCCAATGCTTCGGTAGCGCCCCGATGGCACGCTCACGCACGTGAAATTCAGAAGTTCGGTACCGTAATCGAGGATTTGCCCCACCCTCTCGACGCTAAAGTGAGAGCGGATATGGTGACCGCATTGAATCAGCTGCTTGCAGACTCGATCACATTGCGGGATATGTACAAGAAACACCACTGGCAGGTTTCAGGGCCGACCTTTTATCAGCTGCATCTTTTGTTCGACAAGCATTTTGGCGAACAGGTCGAGATTGTGGACACTATCGCCGAACGCGTTCAGCTTCTGGGCGGTGTTACGGTGGCGATGGGGGGTGACGCTGCGGAGATGACCCGCATCGCACGTCCCCCGCGCGGCAGGGAAGAGGTGCCGGTGCAGATCTCGCGCATGCTTGAGGCTCATAAACTCATCATTAAGAGCTGTCTGGAGATCTCGGAGAAGGCGGACAAGGCAGGCGATCAGGGCACGAATGATCTTGTCGTCAGTGACGTTCTGCGTCCGAACGAGCTGCAGTCCTGGTTTCTGAGCGAGCATCTTGTGGATGTTCCGCTCATTCTTGACAAATAACCCTGCAAAAAACTAACTTCGCAGCCCGGTCGCCCTCAAGGCGGTCGGGCTGTGTATCTTTAAGACACGGTTTTCATCCAATTGTTTGTAAGCCCTTAATTCTGGACCGCACGTTATGCCGATCGCGCTCGCTTTCTTCATCCATTACGCGTATCTGATTCTGTTCCTCTGGGTTCTCGTGGAACAGATCGGCATTCCTATCCCCAGCATCCCGGTCTTACTGACCGCCGGCACTCTGTCGGCGACCCACAAAATTCATCACTCCTATGCTCTGCTGGCGGTGCTTGCGGCGTGCATCATCTCCGACTCGATGTGGTTTGCGCTGGGGCGGAGATACGGCAATAGCGTTCTGAAGCTTCTCTGCCGCCTCTCGCTGGAGGCCTCGACCTGTGTAAGCAAGACGGAAGGGTACTTCTCCCGTCGCGGGCCAGTCACGCTGCTGTTCTCCAAGTTCGTTCCGGGACTGAGCACCGTCGCGCCTCCCATCGCTGGACAGATCGGCATGCCGTACCGCCGGTTCTTTTTCTGGGATCTGGCCGGTTCCATGGTCTGGGCGGAGACTTTTCTATTGACCGGAAGGTTCTTTGGCGACGTTGCCCAGAAGAGCACGCGATTCTTTCACTGGCTCGGCCACTTTGCCTTCGCAATCTTCGTGCTGATGGTTCTGGGACTGATGGCGCACCGCATCCTGAAACAAAGAAAGTTTCTGCGACAGGTTCGGGAGCTGCGCCTAGAGCCGCAGGAGCTGAAAGCGATGATGGATCAGGCGCAACAGCAGGGAAACAAGGCTCCTTTTATCGTCGATCTTCGCCATCCGCTGGACTACATGCCCGACCCTCGAGTGCTGCCGGGAGCCCTGCGCATCGGACCCAATGAGATCCGTCAGCACAGCGAGATCATTCCGCGAGATCGCGATGTCGTGCTGTACTGCACATGCCCGAATGAGGAAACCAGCGCCAAGCTGGCGCTTCAGCTGCATAAACTGGGAATCTACAGAGTACGGCCGTTGCGTGGTGGATTCGAGGGCTGGAGGGATGCCGGATATCCGCTGGACGACTACGTGGTCGATAAGCCTGCGGCAGCTATTCTTCCCGCAGAGATCGCGCCTGCGCCCAAAGGCGAGTCCAAGCCAGCCCTTCCAGCGGTCTAATTTTTCAGCCTCCCAAAGTAAAGTTGACAGTAATTGTGGTCTGAACCTCGATCGGCTCACCATTCAGCCGGAAGGGCCGATAGCGGGCAGCGCGGATCGCGTCCATCGCTGCGATTCTCAGCATCTCCGGACCGCTTGTTACGTGCAGACTTTCTAGGGTGCCGGTCTTTGAGATGACCGCTTCGACCACCACTTGACCCGAAACCCGCGCCGCTCGTGCAATCGCAGGATAGACAGGGCGAATCGGAGTAAGGATGATTCCAGCCGAGACCCCGTCGGAGACCTTCACCCGTTGGGAACGTTGTCTAGGAACCGCGGCACTGATCTGCGGCCCATGATTGTCAGCATTCGCGAATTCAGAGGGAATTGCACGGCCAGTGTCGAAGCTCGACGAAAGATTTGCGATTGGAGCAGGATCTGACGGCAAAGTGGACGGAAGGAACGTACGAATAAGCGGACGTGACATCAAGGGAAGAGCAGGTGAGGGAGAGGCCTGGGTAGCTGCTTCTCTTGCCTGCTGAACAGGCAGAGGCAGCCGAGGTGGTGGGGGCGTAAAGACCAGCGGTGTAGCGACATGAAAGGCCAACCGCTCAGGATGAAATAGAGGAAGCGCAAGAAGCAGGGCAGCAATAGAGACCTGGAGAAGCGTCGATCCTGCCATTGTCCAGCGTTGCGCGATCGAGACCGGGGTAGGTTGCGATTCCAGCAGACTATCCTCGAACATAGACACCTCCGAACCTCAGTCCAGTGGCGCATTTGCGAGGAATGCGTCTTTTATTGGGTTAGACCCTGAGGGCGGGAAATTTGTTCCCGCAAAAGAAAAGTTGCACAAGAACGGTGTCCTTGAGCGATCATGAATCACCATGGCTGATCGCTCCGCAACTCTTGTCGCTCCGGCCCCTGCTGCGACTACGGTCACAGCTCCCTCCTCGCGTGTGCTCTCGGTCGATGTTCTGCGGGGCATCACGATTGCCTTTATGATTCTGGTCAACGACCCCGGCGACTGGAAGACCGTCTATGAGCAGCTCGATCACTCCGCCTGGAATGGCTGTACGCTGACCGATCTGGTCTTTCCGACCTTCCTCTTTATCGTCGGCATCGCGATTATCCTTTCGATCCATGCTCGGCTTCAGCGCGGAGCTAGCCGCCGCGATCTTGCCGTCCACGCAGTACGCCGCGCGGTGACCATCTTTGTCGTCGCCATGCTGATCAACCTGGTGCCGTACTTCCGTTTCAGCCACCTGCGCCTCTACGGCGTTCTTTCGCGCATCGCGCTCTGCTATCTGGTGGTGGCTCTCATCTGTCTTGTCACCCAGAAGGCGAAACATCTGCTCGCAATCACCGCGGCTCTGCTGGTCAGCTACTGGCTGATCATGCGTTTCGCGCCGGTACCTGGTTTTGGAGTTCCAACGCATGACATTCCTCTGCTCGATCCGGATCGAAATCTCGCGGCATGGCTCGATCGCGGAATCATGGGATTCCTGCAGAGAACGATTCACACCGGCAGACTGTACGAAGTGACACGCGATCCCGAAGGACTTCTAAGTACGATTCCAGCAATCGGAACCACGCTGTTGGGAACCGTAACTGCCCTGTGGCTCCGTCGCGCAGGAGGCAAGTCTCCCTCGATCACCCGTACTCAATGCGCAATCGGCATGTTGATCGCTGGAGTGGCCGGGATCGGTCTCGGATTGCTCTGGAATATCTGGTTCCCGATCAACAAGAAGCTCTGGACAAGTTCTTATGTGCTGTTTGCAGCAGGTTGCGCCCTGATCGGTCTTGCAGTCTGCTACTGGCTCATCGACATCCGCCGCTTCAACGAGACGAAGGTGGGCAAGGTGCTCACGTGGCCCTGGCTGGTCTTCGGCTCCAATGCGATTGTGGCCTATGTCATGGCCGCCATCATCGGCAAAACACTGTCGCTGATCCATACGACGAGCCTTGGTCCGGATGGCAAGCCGCTCGCCGGTGCTGGATGGATCTACTGGCATCTTTTCGCCAGTGGAGGGTCTACGAAGAACACATCGGCGGCCTTCGCGTTGGCTTATGTTCTGGCCTGTTTTATCCCCAACTGGATTCTGTGGCGAAAGAAGATCTTCGTAAAGCTGTGACGATTGCGGCTCTGCCGTTTTCCTCCCTCCTGAACCCGTTACCATAAGACAGCGGACCGCACAGCGTTGCGGCAGGAGAGGAACATTGGCGTACAACGATCTGCGCGACTGGATCAACACACTGCATAAGGCCGGAGAGCTGAAGCGCATCTCCGTTGAGGTCGACCCCAATCTGGAGATGGCCGAGATTGCCGACCGCGCTGCCAAACTGGGCCGCGGCACAGACAAGGCCGGCGGTCCCGCACTGCTCTTCGAGAACGTAAAGGGCTATCCCGGCGCAAAGGTTCTGATGAACCAGTTCGGCAGCGAGCGGCGCATGAGGCTTGCGCTCGAGACCGACTCGCTCGATGCAATCGCCGACCGTATCCGGACATTGCTGAAGCCGGAGACTCCGGCCAGCCTCGTCGACAAGCTGAAGATGTTGCCCAAGCTTGCTGAGGTCGGAGCCTTCTTCCCCAAGCTCATCTCCGCCAAAGACGCGCCGTGCAAGCAGGTCATCCTGCGCGGGAACGATGTCGATCTTACCCGCATCCCGGTTCTCAAAACCTGGCCTCACGATGGTGGCCCCTTCATTACCTTGCCCTGCGTACTGACTCGCGATCCAAAGACCGGCAAGCGAAATGTTGGCATGTACCGGATGCAGGTCTACGACCGCCAGACCACTGGCATGCACTGGCAACGGCAGAAGGTAGCGGCCGAGCATATGCGCGATCGCCTGCGGGCAGCCTCAACCGATACGACTTCTGCGGTCGATCTGATGGCGATTACCGCGGGTGGCACCGCCGCCGCCCAATCCCTCGAGTCCATACCCCAGGCCACGCTGGGCAAGATTCGCAATCAGCGCATGGAGGTTGCGGTCGCCATCGGGACCGACCCAGCGACGACCTTCAGCGCCATCGTCCCCGCACCGCCCGATGTGGAGGAGTACATCATCTCGGGCTTTTTGCGGCAGAAGCCAGTGGAGCTGGTCAAAGCGGAGACGGTCGATCTCGACGTGCCTGCCCATGCCGAGTACATCCTCGAAGGTTACGTCGAGCTTGGGGAGCTACGCAGCGAAGGCCCCTTTGGCGATCACACGGGCTTCTACACCATGCCGGACGACTATCCGGTCTTCCACGTCACCTGCATTACGCATCGCCGCGATCCGGTTTATGCGGCCACCATTGTCGGCAAACCCCCCATGGAGGATGCGTGGATGGGCAGGGCGGTCGAGCGCATCTTCTTGCCGTTGATGCAACTCACGCTGCCGGAGATCCGCGACGTGAACCTGCCTCCCGAGGGCGTCT
>Ga0310811_10009452_pt1 | contig 12585 bp, 11 predicted proteins | sample YCmetagenome_FD_207642 | JGI IMG/M metagenome (GOLD analysis project Ga0310811, IMG submission 207642) | Soil microbial communities from experimental microcosm in Duke University, North Carolina, United States - YC | ecosystem: Engineered > Artificial ecosystem > Soil microcosm > Unclassified ... | reverse complement strand
GCACCTGCTCCAGGTGCGCGACGGGCGGGTGGCCGGCATCTGCCACTTCCTGGACACATCGTCATTCGCCGACTTCGGCCTACCCGCCGAGCTCACCGACTGACACGTCGTCGGCGCGCGGCGGGGCGGCGCCCAGAACGATCGGGCCGTCCTCCTCGCTGCGCTCCGGGCAGCCCGAGAACCCGGTCAGCGCGAGCAGCGGCCCCAGCTCGGCCGGGGCCTGCTCCACGGCCAGCCGCAGTCCACTGCGCCGGGCGCACGCCGCCCGCCGTGCCAGCACCTCCAGTACCGCGGCAGCTGAGGGCATGTCGGCCCAGCACAACCGGGTGCGCGCATGCACCTGCCCGTCCTCGGCCCGCAGCGCGACGCGCAGCTCGTAGGCCGGTGCCGGAGAAGGTCTCACGATGGTCAGACGATCTCCGGATCGCCAACTGGTCGGTCGAAAAAAGATTCGCCCGCGGCGACCATTTGGGCCGTGCCCGTTCGTCGTACAGGTGACAACCCAACGAGCCTCGTACGGAGACCCAATGCGCAAGATCGTGTCGAACTTCTTCATCAGCCTGGACGGCGTCGTCGAGGCTCCGCACGAATGGCACTTCCCCTACTTCGACGACGCGATGGGCCAGGTCATCGGCGACGGGATGGCCTCCCAGACCACGTTCCTGATGGGGCGGCGGCTCTACGACGAGTGGTCGCGGTACTGGACCGGTGAAGGCGCGGACGACCCGTTCTCCGGCCATATCAACAAGATCGACAAACTGGTGCTGACCAATCGCCCGGTTGAGGGCGAGCTCTGGAACAACACCACCGTCCTCGGCGGCCCGGAGGGCGGCGACCCGGCGGCCGAGCTCCGCGCACTGAAGCAGCAGGGAGGCGGCGACATCGGGATGTCCGGGTGCGCGACCACGGTCCGCTGGCTGCTGGCCAACGACCTGCTCGACGAGCTGCACCTGCTCGTGCACCCGATCGCGGTGGGCAAGGGCCAGCGCCTGTTCGAGGACACCGGCACCGTCCCCCTGCAGCTGCTGTCCAGCTCGACACTCCCGACCGGCGTCCTGCACCTGACCTACGCCCCCGCCGCGGCACCCGAGTAACCACGCTGCGTGGTTACTTAGGCTGCGGGGGTGACCGCCTCCGCATCGACGCCGGCCTCCGCATCGACGCCGGGAAAGACCCCGACCCCGGCCTCCCCACCGACGCCGGCCTACTCCGACGCCTACGTCTCAGGTATCGGCGGCACCCCGGTCGGTGCGGGCCTCGACGCCCTGGCCGCGGCCGACCCCGACGCCCCGGCCGTGACCTGTGCCGGGGTCACCCTGAGCCGGTCGCAGCTGGCTACGGCGTCGAACCGGGTGGCCCGCCGGATGGCCGAGCTGGGTGTCGGGCCGGGCTCGATGGTCACCAGCGGACTACCCAACGGCATCGCCAACCTCGTGGGCTCGGTGGCGACGTGGAAGCTCGGCGCGGTGCCGCAGCCGGTGTCGGCGAAGCTACCGGCCGCCGAGCTGACCGCGCTGCTGGAGATCGCGGACGCCCCGGTCGTGCTCGGGCTGGAGCCCGCCGACGGCCGGCCGTGGCTGTCCGAGGCGCTGATCCACGAGGCCGCCGAGGACCCCGCGCTGTCCGACGAGCCGCTGCCCCCGGTCACACCGCCGTCCTGGAAGGCCCCCACCTCCGGCGGCAGCACCGGTCGCCCGAAGATCATCGTCGCCGGCGGGGAGGCCACCGTCGAGGTGATCACCGCCCGGACACCGGCGCTGCGTATCGAGCCGGACGGCACCATGCTGGTGACCGCGCCGCTCTACCACAACGCGCCGTTCATGTTCTCGCTGATCCAGCTGGTCGCGGGCGGTCATGTGGTCGTCATGCAGCGGTTCGACGCCGCCGACGTCCTCGAGCAGGTCCGCCGCCACCGGGTCACCTGGCTCTACGCGGTGCCGACGCTGATGGGCCGGATCGTGCGGCTGCCCTCGGAGGTGCGGGCGGCGGCCGACCTGTCGTCGGTACGTACCTTGCTGCACGTCGGGGCGCCGTGCCCGGAGCACGTCAAGCGGGCATGGCTGGACTGGGTCGACCCGCACGTGGTGTTGGAGCTGTACGGCGGTACCGAGTCGGTGTCGGTGTCGATGATCGACGGCGCGGAGTGGCTGAAGCGGCCGGGTTCGGTGGGGACGCCGACGTCGGGGCAGATGATGATCGGCGACGAGGACGGCCGGCCGCTGCCGGTCGGTGAGGTCGGCGAGGTGTGGATGCGGCCGCCGCCGGGGGTCCGCACGTACCGGTACCTGGGTGCCACGTCCACGGTCCGCGACGGTTGGGAGTCGTTCGGCGACATGGGCCGGATGGACGCCGACGGCTACCTGTACCTCACCGACCGCCGCCAGGACATGATCCTCATCGGCGGGGCGAACGTGTACCCCGCCGAGGTGGAGGCCGCTCTGGAGTCGCATCCGGCCGTGGTGTCCAGCGCGGTGATCGGGCTGCCCGACGAGGACCTGGGCAACGTGGCGCACGCGATCGTGCACACCGACCGCGAGGTGTCGGACGAGTCGCTGCGCGAGCACCTGCTCTCGAGGCTGGCGCCGTACAAAGTCCCCCGCACCTTCGAGCGCAGCTCCGAGCCGCTGCGCGACGACGCGGGCAAGGTCCGCCGCTCCGCCCTGCGCGCCGCCCGTCTGCCCGCCGCCGGCTGACGGACGTCCGGGTCGGACACCCGCGGTCGAGGGGCGGCGCGGAGGTACGTGATTCCCGGAGGTGGGCGAGACCGGGTCGGACCGGACGTGCATGCTCTCACCATGAGCAGCGCCGGCCGCGACCCACTCATGCCGTCCGAGCGGGCGGATCATCACTGGACCACGGCGAACCTGGGTGAGGCCGCCCCGGGTGTGCTCACCCCGCTCGGGCTGGGGCTGTGGGGCGAGACCGCGGAGCGGGCGACGCGGCAGGCGATGTACACCCTCGGGGTGATGGGCCGTGACGAGCTGGAGCCCCCGGCCGACGTGACCGACTGGATCCTGCGGCCGTTCCACGGACGGCTGGCGATGCGGCTGGAGTTCATGGCCATGGTCGGTGACCGCATGCCGATGGTCACCGGGCGCGACGCGATCCGGGGCATGTTCGGCGAGGCCCCGGCGACGATGGAGTTCGCACCGACCCGGGCGCGGTACGGCGCTATCGCAACGAAGTTCCCCCGCGCATTCGTCACGCTGCCCACGCGCATGCGGGCCGCGGCCGCCGAGCAGGACACGTGGTGGCGCGCGTCCGTCGCACAGGTGCACGATCTCGACCTCGCCGCCGCGCGCCGGCTGTTCGCGGAGGCCCAGCTGCGGTTCGCCAAGACGAGCTCGCTGCAGCTGGTCTCGACGATGAGCACCATCCAGCCGCTCTACGACGCGCTCGGCGCTCTGGTCGTGCGGGCCGGAGTGGGCGAGGTCGCCCTGCTCAGCGGGGTCGGCGGCGCGGAGACCCACGTGGTCAACGACATCTGGCGGGCCTCACGCTCCCGGATCACCGTCGAGGACGTGGTCCGGGCACACGGGTTCCACGGGCCGCTGGAGGGAGAGATCTCCGGACGGGTCTGGCGCGAGGACGACTCCCCGCTGCGCACACTGGTGAAGCGCTACGCCGACCGCGACGAGGTCGACGACCCACATCGGCGCGAGGCGGCCCGGTCCCACGAGCTGGCGCGGATGCAACGCGAGGTCGTGGCGGCCCTGCCGGCGCCCGCACGCCCCGCGGCCAGGCTGGTGCTTCGGCTGGCCGCCGATCGCATCCCGCTGCGCGGGGTGGCGAAACGGTCGTTCCTGCAGGCCATCGACGTCGCCCGGGCCGCCGCCCGTCGCAGCGGCGAGCTGCTGGTCGCGGACGGGGTGATGGACGACCCCGAGGACGTGTTCATGTTGACCGGCCGAGAGCTCGCACGCGCGCTACCCGGCGACGTCCGGGCGATCGTGGCCGAACGCCGCGCGTACCGCGCCGCGCACCAGGCCGTCCGCCTGGCCGACTCGCAGTGGCGGGGCCTGCCGACGCTGGTATCGGTGGAACGGTCGGAGCCCGCGGCCGGCTCGGAGCCCGGATCTGATTCCGAGGCCGGGTCCGGCACCGGGGCGAACGACGCGCTCACCGGCCTGGGCGTGTCCGCCGGTGTGGTGGAGGGAACCGTGCGGGTCGTCACCGATCCGTCGTTCGCCGACGTCGAGCCGGACGAGATCCTGGTCGCGCCGACCACCGATCCCAGCTGGTCGTCGATCATGTTCATCTCGTCCGCCCTGGTCGTGGACATCGGCGGTGCACTGAGCCACGCGGCGGTGGTGGCCCGCGAGTTCGGCATCCCATGTGTGGTCGGGGTCCGCGACGGGACGCGCGTCCTGCGCACGGGCGACCGGGTTCGGGTCGACGGCGGCGCCGGGACCGTCCACATCCTGGAGCGGGCCGCCCCGGAGGTCGCGGCGCAGTAAGCGGGGCCGGATGAGTCAGGTCACCAGCCGTAGCCCGGCCGTGACCAGGACCGCGATCACCACTCCGACCAGCACCGACCCGCCGCGCAGGAACACCACACCGGCGGCGGCCACCCCGGCGGCGTTGGCGCCCAGACCGAGGTGGCCTCCGCGCACCGCGAATACCTGAGTGACGACGAGGGCTGCCAGCAGGGCGGGAGCGAACAGCCGCACGACCCGTTCGAACCAGGCCGGCAGCTCGCGCCCACCCAGCGCCATCGGCCCGATCGCCTTCATCAGCGCGCTCATCAGCGCGGTGGCCCCGACCAGCCACCACAGGGTCGCGTTCACGCAGGGTCCCGCCGGTGCGGCCGCAGCCCGACCAGCGCCGCGGTGGCGGCCACCAGCACCGGCACCCCTGGCGGGGTGAACGGCAGCAGCGCCAACGCGGTCAAGCCGCCGGTGGCGGCCACCACCCGGGTTCGCCGGTCACGTAGCTCGGCCACCAGCAGGGCCAGGAAGAACGCCGGGACCACCGCGTCCAGCCCGAACCGCTTCGGGTCGAACGCGGTGCCGGCCAGCGCACCCACCGCGGTGCCGGCGACCCAGCAGACGTACTGGACGGCGGTGGCCCCGAACAGGAACATCCGGTCGAAGCGGCCATCGCCCTGGTTCGCCATGGCCCAGGACGCGTCGACGACCGCCTGCCCCTCGGCCGCGCGCCGCAGCGGCCCGCCCCGCAGCGACGGCGCGATGGCTATGCCCATCGGCAGGAACCGGGAGTGCACCAGGCTCGCCGCGCCGACGGCCGCCGGGATCCCACCACCCTGGGCGATCACCCCGACCGCGGCGAACTGCGCGGATCCGGCGAACACGACGGCGGACATGACGATCGCCCCGAGCGCCGAGAACCCGGCGTCCCGGGCCAGCACACCGAACGTCAGCGACACCGCGGCGTTCGCCAGCGCGTACGGCGACCCGGCCCGCAGGCCCGCCCGGAAGATCCGTCGCGGGGACCGGTCGCCACCGTCCTCGTCCGCCATCCACGACCTCCGTCCCGATCCGGTCACGTGTGACCTATTCCCGATGTGACCAGCGATAATTCTCTCGCCTCGGGTCCCCGTCCACGAAGTAACGTCGTCGTCATGGTTGACCAGCGGCGAGGGACCCTCTTCGCGGTCGCCGCGTACGGACTATGGGGCCTGTTGCCCCTGTACCTGGTCCTGCTCAGGCCGGCCGGTGCGATAGAGATCCTGTCGCACCGGGTGGTCTGGTCGTTCCTGCTCCTCATCGGAGTGCTCGCGGTGATGCGCCGCTGGCAGTGGCTCCGGGCGGCCCCCCGGCGGCCGAAGGTCCTGCTCGGGCTCACCGCCGCCGCCATGTTGATCGCCGCCAACTGGGGCACCTACATCTACGGCGTGTCGACCCAGCGGGTCGTCGAGGTGTCGCTGGGCTACTTCGTCAACCCGCTCATCTCCGTGCTGCTCGGCGTGGTGATCCTGCGCGAACGGTTGCGCCCCTGGCAGTGGGTCGCGGTCGGCGTGGGGACCGTCGCCGTCGTGGTGCTCAGCATCGACTACGGCCGCCCACCGTGGCTCGCGCTCGTGCTGGCGTTCAGCTTCGGCGGCTACGGACTGATCAAGAAGCTCGTCGGGGCGCCCGCGGTCGAGGGCATGACGATCGAGACCGCCGTCCTGTTCATCCCGGCCACCGCGTTCCTGGTGTGGTCGGAGATCAACGGGCACGCGGTGTTCGCGCACGCCGTCTCGGGACACGTGCCGGTCCTGACCTCGGTGCTGCTGGTCGGGTGCGGGGTGGTGACGGCGGTACCGCTGCTGCTGTTCGCCGGCGCCGCCAACCGGGTACCGCTCACGGTGCTGGGGATCTGCCAGTACATCGCGCCGACGTTGCAGCTGCTGATCGGCGTGCTGGTGATGGGCGAGCCCATGCCGCCGGCCCGGTTGGCCGGCTTCGGGCTGGTCTGGGCCGCGCTGCTCGTCTTCACCGTCGACGCCGTCCGGCACAACCGGGGGCAGCGGGTGCTCGCGGCCCGCGACATCGCGGCGGTGACCGGGGCGGCCGGCGAGCCGTGTCTGCACGACCTGGCCGATCGCACGCCCGTCACCCGCCACGTCTGACACCCGCCACGTCTGACACCCGCCACGTCCGACACCCGTCCCGTCTAACATCGCACCATCAGCGCACAGACCGAACCGACCCGTACGGCGCTCAGCCGCGAGCGCATCGTGCTGGCCTGCGTCGCACTGATCGAGCGCGACGGCGCCGACGCGGTCTCGATGCGCCGGGTGGCCGCCGAGCTGGGCGCGGCGCCGATGTCGCTCTACAACCACGTGCCCAACAAGGCCACCCTGCTCGACGCGGTGGCCGAGCACATCATGAGCGAGATGGACCTCGACCTCGGCGGGCACCAACCCGGGGAGCCGGAGTCAGGCGAACCGGACTGGTGTGACCAGGCGCGGGCGCTGGCCCGCAACTTCCGGGCGGTGGCCCGCCGCTACCCCCGCAGCGTCCTGCTCGTGATCACCCGTCAGCCCCGCAGCACCGTCGGCCTGCGTCCCGTCGAGCTCGCGCTCGGGGTGGTCCGGCGGGCCGGCTTCGACGACCAGACGTCCGTGCGGCTGGTCCGCACCGTGGTGTCGTTCGTGATCGGCAGCCTGATGCACGAGGCGGGCGTGGACCAGCTCGCCGCGCAGCCGAGCGCTCCCGACCTGGCCGCCTTCGCCGCGACCCTGGACGAGGCGCACTACGCGCAGGTTCGGGCGGTCCTGCCCATGCTCGTCCAGCACGATCACGACGCCGAGTTCGAGTTCGGACTGGAGTTACTGATCGGCGCCATGCAGACTCTCTGGAACAGCCACCGCAAGGGGTAGACGCCCCCGTCGTTCAGGGGTAATGGGCCTCTGGATACCCTTCTGATCAACTTCACCGTGTCGGCGGTACCCGCGGCGCCTGTACACGAGCGATCAAGGGGTGCGCCAATGCTCGACTGGCTCTCGTCATTCATCCCGCTGGTCCACACGGACAACAAGCTGGTCAAGGAACTCTCGGTGCCGCTGTTCACCGGGATCATCGGTTGGATCACCAACTGGACCGGCGTGCTGATGCTCTTCTACCCGATCAAGTTCGCCGGGATCCGGATCCCCGGGCTCAAGACACTGGCCCAGTTCCTGCCGCGCAAGGTGCTGGAGGTCCCGCTCGGTCTGGCTGGGGGACGGTTCGGCTGGCAGGGCATCATCCCTTCCCGCGCGGCGAAGATGGGTAGCATCGCCGTAGACAAGGGCCTGCTCAAGCTGGGTACGACCACCGAGTTCTACCAGGAGCTCGATCCCACCGCGATCGCCGAGCACCTGCTGCTGACCTCGCGGGCGGAGATCGACCAGGTCGTCGACCGGCTGATGGACCGCTACTACCCCACCGTGTGGGCCAACGTGCCCAGCACCGTCCGCGCGGCGATCCTGGCCCGCGTCGACGCCCAGCTACCCGACATCGTCACCGAGCTGACCCGCGAGATCGGCGTCAACATCGACCAGCTGCTCGACGTGAAGCTCATGGTCATCGGGTACATGGAGGAAGACCCGACGCTGGCCAACATGATCTTCCAGGAGATGGGCAAGCGGGAGCTGCGGCTGATCATCCACATGGGATTCGTGTTCGGGTTCCTGCTCGGCATCCCGCTGCTGTTCCTCACCCTCGCCATCCCCGGTGTGTGGTGGATCATCCCCATCTGCGGCGCCCTCATCGGCTACGTGACGAACTGGCTGGCCATCACGGTGATCTTCGAACCGGTGAAGCCGGTCAAGATCGGGCCGATCCGGATCCAGGGTCTGTTCATCCGTCGCCAGCGCGAGGTGGCCGACGTCTGGGCCGGCATCATCGCCGAGCGCATCGTGTCGCTGCACAACATCGGCTACGAGCTGTTCAACGGCCCACGCGCGGACCGCACCCGCAAGATGATCGAGAACGTGATGCGGCCCGCCGTCGACCGTGCGGCCGGGGTCGCCCGCCGTCCGGTGCGGGTGGCGATCGGCCGTCAGGCCTACGACACCATGTCGCGCTTCGCCGCCTCCGAGGCGAGCGAGATGGCCCGCGCGTCGCTGCTCGACGAGGAGTTCAATCGCAAGCAGAGCGCGAGCATCAGGGCATTGGTCGCCGAGAAGACCCGGACCATGGACCCGCACGATTTCGCGGAGATGCTGCGCTCGGCGATCAAGGAGGACGAGTGGCTGCTGATCCTGCACGGTGCGGCGCTCGGTATCTTCGCTGGAATGGTCCACCTGCTCGTGTTCGGCGCCTGACATGACAGGCCCCGACACACCGTCCTCAACCGGGTCCGTCGAGCCCGTGGGGGCCGCCGGTCCGCCGGCCGAGATCTCCGCCAACGGCTCACGGCCCGTTCCCCGGCCGGCCACGCCGAGCGAGATCCACCGCGCCGAGGCACGGCCCCGGTTCCCCGGGCTGGCCAAGATCCCGGGCCTGCCCGCCCTGGCCGAGCTCGCCGAGGCGGTCGTCGACATCCGCCCGACCGGTGTGGCCAAGGCTCTGCCGGACGTGGCCCGGGTGACCGGCGCCGTGCTGTGGCGCACCAACCAGTGGACGATCAACGCGTCGCTGCACATCGGCGACATCGTGATCCGGGGTGCGGTGTCCGGCCGTTCCGCCCAGTCGCTGGTCGAGCAGGTCAGCAACGAGACCAAGCAGTCGCTGCGTGAGCTGCTCGGGATCGCCGAGACGCCCGATCCGATGCCGAAGTCGCTGCGCGAGCGGCTTCACCCGTCCGACTCCTCGGGCCCGGCGCCGACGATCAGCCTGCCCGACCGGATGAACGCGCTGCTGGACGCCTCGTCCGACCTGAGCTATCCCGATTCCGGGCATCCCGCGTACGTGCGGCTGCTGTCGGAGCTGGCGCCGGACGAGGCCCGCATCCTGCGCCTGTTCGCCGAGCGCGGCCCGCAGCCGTCGGTGGACGTCCGCACGAAACGGCCGTTCGGGGTGGGCAGCGAGCTGGTGGCCCCCGGGATCACGATGATCGGCCGCTACGCGGGGTGCCGGAACGTGGAGCGCGTACCGGCGTACCTGAACAACCTGTTCCGGCTGGGCCTCATCTGGTTCTCCCGCGAGGCGTTGACCGAGCAGAGCCTCTACGACGTCCTCGAGGCGCAGGAGGAGGTCGAGGAGGCCATGCGCAGGGCCGGCCGGGGTATCACCGTCCGGCGCAGCATCGAGTTGACGGCGTTCGGCCGCAACCTGTGCGCGATGACGGGCCTGCTCCCTCCCTCGGACAGCGCCGCCGCGCTGTCGGACAACGAGACCACCAAGAGCATCCCGCCGCCCGACGCCGCCACCTGATCATCACGTTTCCGCCGGTCAGTGGTTGATCTCCGACGCCGGTGGTCCGAACCTCGCGCTGCAGCCGCCGCGAGAGGTGGAGTCGATGCGGGGCGGTGCCGGTCAGCCGACGGGCTGCAGGTGGAAGCCGAGAGCGGGTAGCGGAGACGGCGGCCAGGGTCGACCGACCACAACGCCGCGCACCGCGTCGGCCGTGCGCTCCCCTACCGTGCGCTCCCCTACCGTGCCCTTCCCGCTCGTCACTACATCCGAGCCCGGGACGATCTCGATGCGGTCACCGCTTAGCCCGAGGATCCGTTTCACCAGCTCACCACCCATGCCGCTGTCCGAGGACCGGATCAACACCACGTCGAAGCGGGCCGCCAACCGGAGGACAGTCGGCGTGGCGGCACGTGGACGGGTACCACCGTCCCGGGGTGGGCCGGTCGTCGCAGGGCACACCGGAAGGATCATCTGGCACGCCGCAGAGCTAGCCCCTCGCCGCGCGCCCGATCGGAATGAGCGTTCCGCGGAACATCGATTTGTCGGAGGCCTTCACTACTATGCGAACATATGTTCGATTGAGGAGGACTCCGATGCTTGCCGCGATCTCGACCAGCGAGAGTGCATCATCGACGGGCGCGCTGCCGACAGGCCGCTTGCCGCGGGGCGCGCTGCCGACCGATTGCCTGTCGACGAGCGCGCTGGAATCCGAACTCGTCGGGTTGGCCGGGCACCTCACCGCGGCACACTGCCGCTGGCTGCAACTGCTGGCCGCGTTCGACGACCGGGAAGGGTGGGCGGGCCCCGGGCTCCGTACATGTGCCCACTGGCTGTCGTGGCGGGTGGGGATGAACCTGCGCACGGCCTTCGAGCAGCTGCGTGTCGCCCACGCCCTCGCCGCCCTCCCCGTGACCACCACAGCATTCGCCGCCGGGCGGATCTCCTACTCGAAGGTCCGCGCGATCACCCGCGTCGCCACGCCCGAAACCGAGCAGGCACTCGTCGATCTCGCGCTGGCCGGCACGGCCAGCCACGTGGAGCGGGTCGTCCGCGGCGCCCGGCAGGCCCGGGCCGATCCGGCCGAGACCCACGCGGGGCGTCACCTTCACTGGACCTGGGGGGAGGACGGGATGCTCGATCTGCGCGGGCGATTGACGCCCGAGCAGGGTGCGGTGCTGCTCAGTGCACTCGCGACCGCAACGGAGGACGCGTCGCCCGGGCAGCATCAGCGTTCAGCGGAACACCGGACGCCAAGCAGACATCGGATGTCTCCGGTCGCCGGGTCCGAGGCCGAATCGGGTGGGGGCGACGCGCCTCCCGGGGTAGCGCTCGAGCCGCTCGCCGCACGACGCACCGATGCACTGGTCGCGCTCGTCACCGGCTCCGGTTCGTCGGACAAGGCCCTCTCCGCTGCGGCCCAGGTCGTACTGCACATCGACGCCGAGTCCGCGACCGCGCACATCGAACGGGGTCCTGAGACACGCCACCTGGACGCCCACCACATCAAGCACTGGCTCCACGGCGGGCGAACGGACATTCACAATCTCGTCCTGCTCTGCGACCGGCACCATCGGCTGATCCACGATCACGGGTACTCCATGCGGGGAATCGGCAACGACGTCACGTTCCACCGGCCGGACGGCCGACCCATCGACGACGCGGGTCCGCCCACCGGAGGGCGGTTGGAGGCGGTGTACGAGTTGTCGTCAGCTCACGGGATCGCCATCACCGACGAGACGCTCACCCCGACCTGGGCCGGAGAGCGTCTCGACCCGACACCGATCCTGGCGTTGCTGCTTCCGGAGCCGAGCATGGCGACGGCCGCCTGACCCCGGCAGGTCAGGAGGAGCCCAGCGCGGAACGCAGGAAGTCGACCTGGAGGAGCAGGAGGTTCTCGGCCACTTCCTCCTGCGGGGTCATGTGGGTGACCCCGGACAGCGGCAGCACGGTGTGCGGGCGCCCGGCGGCCAGCAGGGCGCTGGACAGCCGCAGCGTGTGCGCGGCGACCACGTTGTCGTCGGCCAGGCCGTGGATGAGCAGCAGCGGGCGGGTGAGTTTCGGGGCGTCCTCGATCAGGGAGCTGCGCCGGTAGGCGTCGGGATGCTCGCCGGGGTGGCCCAGGTAGCGCTCCGTGTAGTGGGTGTCGTAGAGCGCCCAATCGGTGACCGGGGCACCGGCCACACCGACGTGGAAGACGTCCGGGCGACGGAGCACCGCGAGCGCGGCCAGGTAGCCGCCGAAGGACCAGCCTCGGATACCGACGCGGGTCAGGTCGAGGTCAGGGAACTGCGCGGCTGCCGCGCGCAGGGCGGTCACCTGGTCTTCGAGCACCGGGGCGGCCAGGTCGCCGAGCACTGCCCGCTCGTAATCCGGACCACGCCCGGGCGTTCCGCGACCGTCGGCGACGACCACCGCGAAGCCCTGGTCGGCGAACCACTGGCTGGTCAGGTACGCACCCCGGGTCGCCATCACCCGCTGCGCGTGCGGTCCGCCGTACGGATCCATCAACACCGGCAGCTTGGTACCGGGGCGGTGACCGCTGGGAAGGATCACCGCCGTGCGTGGTGCGTCGGCGACCGGACGCAGGCCGCCGCCCCTGCCGTCCCCGCCCCTGCCGTCGCCACCGCCGTCGCCACTGCCACGACCGCCATCGACTCCGCCATCACTCTTGCCGCCCGCTGCGACCGTCACCATCGCCACGGTGGGTACCAGGCCCGGGGACTCGGAGTGGGAGGTGATCGACGCGGTGGAACCGTCCGGGCGTCTCACCTCGACGGTGCTGCCGTCGGAATCGGCGCGC
>Ga0310811_10009451_pt1 | contig 12585 bp, 9 predicted proteins | sample YCmetagenome_FD_207642 | JGI IMG/M metagenome (GOLD analysis project Ga0310811, IMG submission 207642) | Soil microbial communities from experimental microcosm in Duke University, North Carolina, United States - YC | ecosystem: Engineered > Artificial ecosystem > Soil microcosm > Unclassified ... | reverse complement strand
ATTGTATCCGATAGTCTATACGCATCCGCCTCTATCTACAGATAGTCTACACTCTGTTAGTTTCTAGTCCTAGACTTGTCTAGACTAGTCCTTATACTCTCGTCCGATATCCGGACGCCATCCGGATCCGTATATGATACTATTCCTTATCTTCGGATAGGAATACGATACCAATCCTTACCTTCGGATATCATACGATACTATTCCTTGTCTTCGGATAGGAATACGTTACCTTCCTCTATAACCGGATACCATACGATAGTCGTCTGAAACTTCGGATATGCTATAACAGCCATCCGGATCTTCAGATACGATACTTATAGCATTCTGAAATACAGGGCTATACTCGGGAAAGGGGCACAGCATACGAGCTGAGGCCGAAGCCCTTCGGATCCGTTACCCTTTGAGTACGACCTTAACAACTATCTGGAGAAGTGCATTTTCCATTGTGTTTGTCAAAAATGTCAGATGGCTCACACATTTACAGGGCTCTAATTGCAACCATCAAAGACATGGGCTTGTGCCCATGCCCTCGCTGCCTCACACCAAAAGGCTTGTTTGGTTACCTTAGACTCGCAAAGGACATGAAATGCTGCATAAGTAACCTTCGAGTCTATGTTACAACTAAGGTTGCCGAGGCTCACGAATTCATTTATGGATCGGGAAATACTGTTGACAGTGCAAAGGTTGAAGATACTCTCAGAGAAGGCTCGTGGGTGCCTGTTCTGGTAAGTCCAAGCTTATTAGATGTGATCTGCTCAAACTAATCCTTGCAGAACCAATTCGTTGAGAAGCTAGAACCTCTGGGCCTTGATCCATTTCAGATGCTTGTCGTCGACCTGATGTACGAGTGCGAACTAGGAAACTGGAAGGCGCTCTTTACACATCTATTGAGGCTCCTTTATGCCCTCCCTGGGGGCATTCAGCTTGTCATGACCCTTGACGAGAGGTATGTGGGGTTCATATGGATTATCATTGCACTCTAATGAGTTTTCAATTTCTTGATCTCATGTCAGATTTTGCCAACTTCCGACATTTGGTAGCAGTGTGATTCAAAAATTTGCGAACAATACTTCTGAGATGAAGAAATTGGCAGCCCATGATTTCAAAGATATCCTACAGGTTAGTTTTCATTGTTCAAGTTTCTGCGTAGGCTCACTGACATTCCCTCTAATGTGCTATTCCAATTTTTGAAGGACTTTTCCTCCCAGCCACGTTCAGTCTCTGCTATATCAGTTTGCAGAATGGCATGCACTTGTTAAACTCAGGTTGCATTCAGATTCTACCTTGAGTTTTCTGGAAGAAACATTCAAAAAACTCTCCCAGCAGTTGCAAAAGTTTTGGACCGACACATGTGCTGCCTTCGACACTCTGGAGTTACTGAAAGAAAGAGCAGCTCATCGAAGAAGGTTTGATCAGCATTCTGAAATGCACAATGTCTCCCCAGAATCCACGGGGCCCAAGGTAAAAAAGTTCAATTTGAATACTCACAAGTTTCAAAGCAAGAGCGTTCGACCCTAAAGGGGACACAAGGAAAGCGAAGATCCACAAGTGAGTGCTAATCAACCCTAATCAAATGTGATGAAACGCGAAGTAAACACAAAGAAACACGATAGAATGCAGTGAAATGCGATGAAATGCGAAACGCGCTGAAGGCGCGTGCGGGAAAGTGTAATGTGATGGTCGCGCAAAGCGTGGGAAAGTAGCGCGCAAAGTGCGCAAGTGTAGAGAAGATGTATAAATGATGCTGGGATCTGAACTGAGGCAAGGAGGACGGATGCTGGACAGATAATAGATGGATAATGTGATTGCCACTAGCTATAGATGGATGCTAGGGACTACAACAACAGATACATGCACTGCATGGAACTAACTGGTGATAGATGGTGACTGCCAGAAGCTAAGTTGTAAAAACAGACATGGCAACCCTAAGTTGCACATAAGTGCCTTCCCAGGGCTCAGAAGTGAATTGGGAGCGCTCTAAGTATGTAAGTGAGGTAAAGTAAGGGTCCATAACAAAATAATAATTGTACAATGCCAAACATAGTCAGATATAGTAATAAATGGAATGCAACGCACCAAGGAACTGGCTGAACAATGGATGGATGCTCCTGTGATGATGCACACTAAATCGCGATGGAATGCGAAGATGCACGATGAAATGCGAGGATGCATGATAAGACGCGAAGATGCACAAGAACGTGAAGATGCATGAGAATGCGAAGATGCATGAGAATGCGAAGATGCACGAGAACACGAAGATGCATGAGAACGCGAAGATGCACAAGAATGCGAAGATGCACGAGAACGTGAAGATGCGCGATGAAACACTGTAGGGACTCATATTTCTATGGGCGCGTAATGGGCATATTCATGCAAACAGTCCGTTTATCATTCGCATAATGACTTGCACTTCCATTGGTATATCATGCAACACGTTCCTGTATAACGCACCATAGGCGCGATGCTTTCCCGCGCTCACGCGATGTATTCCCATGCTCGCGCTTAGCGCGCGTTTCATCGCATTTCATCCCCTATTATTCAGGAGCACCTATCCATGTCCAACCACCTCATTGGTACGTCATATTCCTTGCCTCATGGTTGTAACAAGCATTGCAGCGTTATTACATGTTATTATGTACTATCAGCGCATTTTCTTCCTATCCCTTCTGCATCTGACACGATTTTGTCTAGTATATAGTTTGATGATCGCACTACTACTCTTCCCCATTACTCCCCTTTACTGTACTTCCCTCACTATCGGGTTTTACTCTGAAGTAGTAGTCACCATTAGGGCGCACTTTGTGTTACCTATGGTTATCGTTATTGGACTAGACTAGATTAATCAGACCTTGCTTTTCACTCACTTTGCATTGTGCTCGCTTTGTGTATCCGTCGATCTGTTATCTATCCACCCCTCTATATCACTCCTTATTCTCTGCATTCCATCTGTGCTTTCCCATGACAACGTGCGCTATAAGCGCGCGCCTTCCCACGCTTCGCTTACCTTAGCGCGACTTTCCCACACTTCGCATTCTCATCGTGTTCTTCGTGTTTCTTCGCATTCCTTCGCATTTGTCTCGTGTTTCTTCTCACATCTTTGCGCATCCTTCAGACTACAAGGATCTCTCATATATCTGGTTCTGTATGCAGTAGCAGTCCCCTTTAGGGTCGAACGCGTCTGTCTCAGGCATAGCAGCATAGGTGTAGCAAGACCCAACATTCTGCCTCACCAGCAGCATTGTTGATCTCACATCGAGAAAGTGATTGCATGAGCAGCAGTCACTTAGAGCCTTCATCACTCTACACATGATGGTGATGTTGTGCTGTGAAGCCCAGTCGTTATGAGCTGTAAAATAGGCCAATACCAGCCTGTAGAGAATTGAGTCTCTACAACGAATGCAGGCACTGTGCACTCCGACAGGTGGCAGAGGCAATGGCATGTATTACTCCCTTCATCAATCAATCACTGGTTCAAGTTGATCCCAGAAAGCATTACCATATTGCATGCAATCAGAACAAGCCAGTCACTCTATTCACGTTCCTTCGGGAACATAATGATGACCCAGCTCTTAAGGTAGAAGTCCAGTGTCATTTATATACATGTTTACTCACAGTGGTTATCAGAAATTCATACCGAAACTAAAGGATCACATCCTTTATAGGCTGCACAAGCTAGATGTCAGCTATTGCAACCATACCTTCACCAATGAAGAACATAACTCAGTCATCATTCCTAATGACATGATCTACTCTGTTCACACCATGCAAGTTCACTACACCACATACGATATGAGGCGCAAGTATGATACCATCAACCCTAGAACACACGCCAATGTGATGGTACTCTCAGGTGAGACAATGCCAACTCACCCGTATTGGTATGCTCATGTATTAGGTATCTATCATATTGAATCATGGCTCAACGGGGAGCAACCTGTGAAGCAACACCTACTAGAGGTTCTATGGGTTAAATGGCTGGCCCCCTTGTGGAACCATAAATCCGGCACAAAACATGCACGTCTTCCCAAGGTTGCCTTTGTAGATGAGTCGGATGCGGATGCTTTCGGGTTTCTCGATCCAGGACAGGTGATTCAAGGTGCACATTTAATTCCGGCCTTCATTTCAGGTTGTGGTGTTAGTTCCCTTCGCTATGGAAAATCGTTCGCGCGTCCTGAAGGGGAGGTAGATGATTGGGAAGTATATTGCGTTAGCACGTGAGTGTAAATGTCTATTCTTATGATGTATTGATTCTCAACCTCCGAGTCAGTTTTGTCAATCAAGATATGTTTATGCGGTACACTCATCTCGGTGTTGGTCATCCAGCCATGCTGCGAAACATAACCAAAAACTGTCTTGGGCTCAAGTCTTTGGGCGCAACTGTCATAAGCAACAAGGCAGATATGGACCATGAAGGCGACAGTGACGAGGAGCTTTATGCAGGATGCAGTGATGCAGAAGAAGATAGTGACGAAGAAATTAGTGACGACGAAATGGAAGATGAAAACCTGGACAAAGGTGGTGGGGACAATGATGACAATGATGATGACCTACCATCATTTTAAATTCATTCTGTCTAGTATTGATCTTCACTCGCTAGTAGTTTTGTAATTGTGAATGTCGCAGTCCCTGCACACTTGTTTTGTTTGTTTGTTTGTTTGTTTATATTTGTACTGTCCCTGTATTCTCAACCTCTGTTATCACATCAACAAGTCACCTCAAATGCTGACTCCTCGGCTAGTCGTACTATACCTACATGGCCACCATAACGTGCCTCGATACTTTTGATCTGGCACTTTCTTTCCTTGCTTTACTTTAAAAGATATAAGTTCTAATCAGATGATTGGATGATATTGGATGAACAATGCTCTTATTTAGGCCAGGACCTGTGCTTGGTTGCATCCTTGTGATCGAGGTTCAGTATCATGTGGGCCCTTACGTTGCTCCTACTTACTACAGGTGTCGCCTGAGCAGCTATCCCTAATGTCATGCTTCATGGCTGCATTCTCTCCCCAAGCTCTCAGTGCCTGGAGGTTCCCTCACTTCATTGAATGGCCCTCCTACCCATTATGACCATATACCATTGCAACCAGCTCATAAACCACAATGATGCAGGGCTCGGAACCTTCCAGCAGTGGTACTGGATGAACTGGATGCTCTATGAGCCTGGTATGTTGAGAGTATAGAAGTGCGCTTGATGTTAATGTTATACATTGAAGGTGGTCCCATCATTTTGATGAGATCTGGAGAAAGTGACCCAGATGGTGAGTGCCATGTTACTCCAATCTATGCCTCTCTCAAGTACTTGATTTTCATCAGGCTTTGAAGCATGCACTACCAATGAAATCAATCAACAGTCTCATTAGCCATCATCTTCTATTGCTGTCTCCTTGGCTATTACAATGCACACAATAACCTCACGTTACAATCTCTTGTGTTTCTCACTATTCAGTAGGCTATTGATGGTCTCATGTATTCTGCGACCACAGCTGACCTTCCCATGTCTGGGAGCGATACTGTCAACCAGGTCAAGCACCGTGGATATTGATCAGAGGAAGCCATTGAGGAGCCCTCACAAGTTGGACAATGGTCAAGTGATCCAAAAAATAACTGTTGTTTTAGTATAATGATAGATACAAAGCAAACTGGGAAATTTCTGGGCTGGATATACATCTTCTGGCATTGTAGAGGTAATCACATACGTCACTTTGATGCAATCACTGCTCAATTCCTGTTCATGGTTCTTCTTATTCTAACAACCAAACAGCCACTATCGTGATTATTTCACCCCAATTCGTGAGTACATCCCACAAGAATTTTTTTTAAAAAAACTCATTTGGAGAGTTATACTCTAAGGAGGACAACACTATCTAGTTTTAGGGACCTTGGACTTGATTTCTGATCAATGTGACGAAACTTGACAGTAAAGTCTGTGGATCCAAGGGTGCTGAGTATGTATCCTCAGGACGTATTGGTTTGGATTGGCTGACAGTGAGACTAGAACCTGTCTTGGGACATATAACACGATCCAGTCCTCCTGGACCAATGTCACCGTGAATAATACAAACAAGTCGTGATTCTGTATAGTGTAGGTATTCTAATTTGTTTTAATGTCCACACTGACAGTGAGACTAGAACCTGTCTTGGGACATATAACATGAGCCAGTCCTCCTGGACTAATGTAATGTCACCGTGAATAATGCAAACAAGTCATGATTCTGTATAGCATAGGTATTCTCATTCGTTTTAATGTCCACACTGACAGTTATTCTAGGTGTAACCAAGTTGGATGGTATCAGGGCGCAAGGCGACTGTCTCTGTGTATCTGCTAATGGGCTGAATAAGCCCAACACTACCAACAGGCCGATCTATGATGGTGATCTCCTTCAGGTGAAACTAACTCAAAGATATTGATGCCACGCTTGTCTGTTGGAATAACTTCTCAGAGGTATTTAGTACATCCTATATCATGCATCTATCCATTGTAGCAGCCACTTGAACATGGTCTGACACTCATCAGTCCATTTGAAACTTTTTAGATTCAAACGGCTTACCTATAAACACTAATGCGCGGCACCTCTCAATCCCAGTATGTACTCAAGTTCAGTCATCTCCATTTCAAACATCCGACGCTCCCTCGCAATCCACAGCGTCATCATTGCCTGCACATCGTTTGACCAGACTGGAGGCAATGGGTAGGGGAGGAATGGTAACTCCAGTTGATAGATTAGTTAATGCATGTGGTGTCACGCAGCAGCCCAGGTAATGTACATAAGTTCCTTCAAAAATTTTAGTGTTGTAGCTAACAAATGATTGCATTGCTTACCAGCTGCCTCTCCATCATTCTAAACACCACCTCCCAAGGTCTTGGTGTATGTTAAAGAAGATGGTGAGTTATCTGTAGAATGATGATTGGCGAGTAATTAATATTAGAAAATGAACGCACCTTGTAGTTTTGGTTTCTGAGTCCTCCATTGGCATTGACATAGTTGTTGTTATTCATGCTGGTGCTGTGTAGATTGGTAGATATGAAATCGATCGAATTGTGAATACACTCACCTTCATCAGTGAGCACTAGGTATTAGTGCATCCAAGAGAAGATGTATGTCATCTGGCATTTGCTGGTCCAGGATTAACAGGGTACCCCAATACCGAATCATCAACGCCAACGCCAATGCCAACACATTCCCGACTTTCTGGCATGAGGCACAAATGCTCTTAGTACTCCGAGTCACTTTTTATTCCTTTGCAGTTATCTCCTCCCTTCATTTTTGCCCCCATTTTTTGGACTCATTTCTCTTTTCATTGCTCAGATGATCATCATGCTTCTTCCCTTATTCCAATGGCGTCTTTCTCCAGTCTTTTTACGCTTCAGTCAGTTTTATTTTTCCCATTCAGCCTTCATTGCTACTTATTATATTGTGCCTGGGACATTTCCTCCAAATGTTAACCATCAATTCCAAGCACTAACTGTTGATATAATGCTGATACTTACACAGCTCTCTGGCCCCTCTTCTATTACCTCTGGCTGGATGTAGTGATGGAGTATGTGAGCACAGATTATTATGAGCAGGTGCTGTCATTCATTTTATACTTTGTTTGAGAACGTTTAATCTAATTATCTTGACGCCTATCTAGTCATCTTACTGTGCATCTAATCGTCTTGTGCACCCTGCACCCATTCATCCAGTCATCTCATCCAACCCCCACAGAAGCCAATCAAGCATCTGCAACCTGCCCTGCCACTGTTCTCCAACCAGGCGACCTCATCTGGGTCCACGACTACTATCTCCTCTTAGTCCCATGCATGCTCAGGAATTCGAGGCATTTTAGTGCTATGAGTTGCATGGGCAGAGAGAGTGATGGTGATATGTAAGTGTTTTTTTAATGACGATAGCAAGAATACTGATATACTGCACTGTAGGATCATCAGTCTTTTTGTCCATACATCTTTCCAGTTCGGAGGTGTCTAGCTCTTTGCATAACTGCCATTGGACATAGTAGTATGCAAATGCATGCGAGATGACGCCCAAGGGGTGACAGGAGATTGGTTTGGGAGACACCTCAGGGGGAGCAGGTGCGTTTGTACTACCAGTGTAATTCCTGGAAAGTGCCACAGGGACTTGTTTGTTTTAATGAGCCAGAATACACTAAGTGGAACTCGCCCAATATTTCCAAAGTTTTCACCATCCCCTATTTAGTACAATCTTTTCCTCGGTGTCCATCTTAAGTTGGCCTATTGATAGTCATTGCACCAAAACCTCCTTCATATGAGATTATAGCCTGTCCATGAAAAGGAATTCACCTTCACGCTTCGTGAGGGCTGTCTCAAAAAGATAAGATACAAGATGTGTACCTATGTGCCAACATAGATTCCGACAGACTGACCAAACTTTCATGTTTGTCGAGTGGTACCTGGCTGCTGCGGCGTGTGCAGACATTTAACTTATTTGTGTTAGATATCAATGTACACAACTCATTATTAGCGTACTTACTATCAAGCCAAGTTAACTTTACGACAACATCTAGGTGCGCTGTGTTGGAATGTTGATTTAATGGCAATCTTGTCTCTTAGTCACGTGGTCTGAACATTTGCCAGTCATTGCTAAAGCAGCTTTCTGTTAAAATGCTTTAGATAGTCTTGAAACTGAACCATATATAAGACAAAATAAGAATGAGCTTGAAGGGTGAGGGCACTACCCTACTGCATATTGTCTACTATGATGTTGCTATATTTCAACCTTGTCATTAACGCCTCTTCAAAGCATAGATTCACAGGGATCAATGGTCATTTATGAACAACACAGATATATTCTAGAATACATACATATATTTGGCAAAAGCATAATTGTATCGGTCTATAGGTCTCATGACTACCATATCATGGACTCATGAGCTCACTGATGCAGTAGGGAAAGCAACTCACCTTCCTATTCAATAGTAGTAGGTGTCAAGGATACATGAGGACGCTTCACAGCAAATGGCCTCTCGTCTTCCTTGGTGGTAAAGAACTTGCTAATAATGAACTGAGTGAAAGAAACATGAGTATAAGGTATGTATGATGTACTGGGAAGCAGTGCAGTCAACTCTGATTCAACAGCAATGCCCATTGTAACTTGTTATCTACCTTATCATTGTTGTCCTCACAAGTGATTGTTTTGAAATTTGATGGATGAAAATTGGGATGGGGCTGCACTCGGAAGTAGGAAATCTGGAGTATGTCTTTTATTACTAAAACGAAAGAGACATCAGCAATAACTCCCTGCAAGGAATTTAGAGGACACTCTGGTCACACCAAGGGCGTCATACACCAGCCAAGCGGACAGTGGATCATGAACTGTTCATTGGATGGCTCGCTGAGGGTATGGAACTTGAAGAGGGCAAAACAAATAGGAAAAGACTGGAGGGATGGAGAAAGCAGAGTGAGTAACATAGCATTGTCTCCGGACGGGAAAAAAGTGGTTAGTGGGAGTGATGATGGTGCAGTAAGGTTGTGGGACATCAACACATGTAAGGTCATCGCAAAATGGATGGGACACACAAAAAAAGTGTGGTCTGTCTGCTGGAGCAAAGATGGTTGGAGGATATTGAGCGAATCCTTGGATGCAAGGCAGTGGGACGTGGAAAACAGAGAGACAATCCTCGAGCCGATCAAGACTGAACACTATTGCATGTACGCAGTTGTGATTGCGACTGCTGGATCAGATGGGCCCAGGGCTGAACAACCCAACTAGCTTGGACCAAGGATGGAAAAACGCTTATCTCCGGATCATACGATTACTTGATTAGAATGGGATACCACCAAGTGGGAGCAAATCGCGATTCTGGATGATCACACTTCCCTCATCTTGGGCATTGCAATTGCTCCAAATGACCGCATCCTTGCAAATGCATCATTCAACAGAACAGTGCAATCGTGGAACCCCGATAAGGGACAGACCATCAATTCACCACTCCAGCACACAGATCCAGTTAACTGTATATCGTTTTCAGAAGATGGAAAGCTACTAGCCACTGGCTGCCACAACAGAAACACATACTTGTGGGATGTTACTGCAATTTTTAAAGAAGCCGGCTTCAATGACCTTCTTTTTCGACAGGCACATCTCATCATATGACATTCTCACAACCTCTGCCAGGCTGACAAGTCAGCACTTCGTGTTTGTGACATTTTCATTATGTGTTATAAAAGATGTTGTGATGCTTGACATAATATGCACTCTAGGCTCATGCTACACGATGTCCGGTCCAGCAAGATCTGCCTGGTTATTGGATACCCCAAGGTTAACTGCAGGGAAGGACACTTCTTCGTTGCTTATCCCACCACAGCCCCTCCAATGCCCAGCATGCATCATTGTCCTCCCCTCTCAAATGGGTCCAATCCCTTTTGAAATGGCCCTCACAAAGTAGTGAAGGCACCGAGTGGCAAGGGCATGGCCAAGTTATTGAGGTGTCATATGCAAAGGGCAAACGTGTATGTTATTTCTTCCTCTTGAATGTTCAGCTCCAGCTAATATCACATGGAGAAATGCTTGCACAAGGGAGAAACAGAAAATACCATTGCCCTCCAAGAAACCTACTGCAAGCAGTCCATGGTTTCCCAAGGCTAATGCCACACAACAATCTGGCACAGCAATTCCGACTTGGCCATCTTTGCAACCACTGCCAGCTGTCTTCAATACGTCTACTGCAGCTACAATTGCAACACCCTCATGCCCTGACATAGTGCGTTTTCAGACTGGACTCTGGGCTCGCTTCTGGCTCTTCATTGGTTGTCTATCTCCTGAACACCAGGATGGTCATCATTAATTCACAATTTTCTATCCCCTAGGATCCTTTGTCATGCAACTAAAATGTAACACTTTTTGTTGATGAGGTCTGTCTCCCTGCCATATCTTGAACTATCATTTTTGATACCACTCACCAAGCTCTGGATTGCATTGATATTCTCCTACTTCTCTGTTTATAGCTATCGCAAATGAATTTACATTGGGGAATTTGTGTGAATGATGGGATGATGATTGATTACCCCTTTGTGATAGGTCTGGTATATTCTTCTGCTTCAATGTATTGTCGCAGAAATGGGACTTGGGCTGTATTCTGAGCTCGACAGCAATCCTAGTGATGGTACATTTGACAATCCAATTATGTTTGAAGTATCAACATGGATGCTACCCAGGACCCAATGTCATCGGTGTTGTCTACAACTGCTGTCCAAAACTGGTTTATGCATTATTCAATAGGCAAAAACAGATGCAACGGTGAAGATGATACCTCGGCTATGGTGAAGTCGATGGAGAGCAGTTCACGACACCTTTGTCTGCTTAGACTTCATGACTGGTTTCATGTGTGTAAACTGTACTCTTCACCTATTACACAACTCACTGGTCTTTTTTCAGTGATTCAGTTGTGTTCTCTACTATATCTATCTGGTGTGCTTTTCAAATGGGAAACAGTCTAAAAGTGTGTGTACCTTTGCAGTTGCTATGTAACTTTCCAACTAACATTTGTGCCATAGCTGGCCCTTGCCCTTGCTCGCCTGCGCAATGGGTAGCATAACTATTCATTCCATATAGCCAATCATCAAGCGCCGTGCTCAGTGCTCACGTTCATTTTCGGCACCTTCACTGGTTGCCTCAGCAATAAGTTGGGCTACAAGACATGGTGTGGCTAGCCCTTTGCACATTAATTCAAGCCCTCTTTACAATTGCTGCCACTATTGCAATATGGCAGAGCCATGAGGGTAGCGTTGCTGACTTGCCCGCCCACCCCATATGGACCAATGTGTTGTCCTTCATGTGCATCAGCTTCATGAGCATAAACATGGGCTTACAGGCCATTATGAGGAAGCGTGTTTCAGGTATATCTATATTTTTTGCTTCTTAATATTAATCTTTTGTTTATCCACAGTTGTGCTCACATCAACTTGGTGTGAGCTCATTGATCATTGCTGACCCTGTGCTCTTCGACATCCAAGGAATAACCAACTCTCATGATCACAAGATCATGGCCATCATCAGTCTGTTTTTAGGAGGCTGCATTGGCTGTGTGCTGGTTCAGCTGCTATGCTGAGCATTGGCACAGATATTTGCTTGATTATCAGTGCTATGGTGGCTTTTCATCCCAGAGGAGCAAGGTAGAATATGTTTGTGAAGTTCTCATGCGTGTTTATGATCACGTACACAGTTTCATTGCTGATGGGGATGCCTTACCAGTAGCTATAGTCTAGATGTATTAGTCTTTGAAACACAACAAAAATTGGGAGACAACAATGTGCTTGCTCAATGTTCACTTTTCAATTCCGGGTACTTGCAACTTATCTTAAACTTGCCCCTGTGACCATTACAAGCCGCTTGGTTATGCGCCTAGTCCTTTCTATGTTTAATTCATTCACTTTCACTTTTGCCAGTGAAGATGACCTGTGTATTCAAATGGGTCATCTTCACTAACATAACTTCCACATGGGCTCCCAGACTCCAACCTATTCACTCATGGGGAGAAGTCCTCTCGATCCTAGAGCAGCCATGATAGAAATAAAACATAACATTAGTCATCATACTATAGCCAAAATTTTGGAGGACAACT
>Ga0310811_10009450_pt1 | contig 12586 bp, 13 predicted proteins | sample YCmetagenome_FD_207642 | JGI IMG/M metagenome (GOLD analysis project Ga0310811, IMG submission 207642) | Soil microbial communities from experimental microcosm in Duke University, North Carolina, United States - YC | ecosystem: Engineered > Artificial ecosystem > Soil microcosm > Unclassified ... | reverse complement strand
GCTGGTCGCGATCTGCCACACGACGTGGTTCCGCGACCAGGCGTACTTCGACGTGCCGTGGCGCGGCCGGTGGGACACCGAAGGCGGCGGGCCCACGATGGGGCACGGCATCCACCAGATGGACATGCTGCTCGACGTGCTGGGGGAATGGACCGAGGTGTCGGCGGTCGCGCGGACCCAAGCCCGCAAAACGGCGACCGAAGACCTGTCGCTCGCCCACCTCACGTTCGCCAGCGGGGCGGCGGCGAGCGTCGTGAACAGCGTGCTCTCCCCGCGCGAGGAGTCCTACCTGCGGTTCGACTTCGAGCGGGCCACCGTCGAGCTGACCCACCTGTACGGCTACGGCGACGACGACTGGCGGATCACCCCGGCCCCAGGTTTCGAAGACGAGGTGCTCGACGCCTGGAAGCACGCGGAGAGCGGCACGCCGAGCAGCCACGCCGCCCAGTTCCGGCACGTTCTCGATGCCCTCGCGCAAAGCCGCCGCCCGCCTGTCGGCCCAGCCGAAGCCCGCGGCACCATGAGCCTGGTCGCCGGCATCTACGCGTCGGCGTTCACCGGCAGACCGGTCGGACCGGGGGAACTCGGCCCCGGCACGCCGTTCTACAGCCAGATGAACGGAGCACGGCCGTGATCTTCCTGGACCGCGACGACGCCGCGGTCACCGCCCGGCGGGCTGACGTCGAGCTGTTCCGCTACGTGTACCGCTCTGACGACCCGCAGGCCGAGTCGCCCCGCCCCTACTTCCACCCGGTCCGGACGCTGCGCGGCGACCTCGTCACCGTCTTCCGGCCCCATGACCACGTCTGGCACAGGGGCATCGCGCTGTCCCTGCCCCACCTCGGCACGGAGAACTTCTGGGGCGGTCCCACCTTCCGTGACGGCCGCTACGTCCAGCTCCCCAACGACGGCGCGATGCGCCACGAGAGCTTCGACGCGTTCGCCGGCGACGGCCAGGACAGCGCCGCCCGCTTCGACGAGCGGCTCCGCTGGGTCGCCGAGTCCGGCCAGGTGCCGGTCACGGAGCGCCGCCGGGTCGCGGCCGCCGCCTGGCCGGACGACGGCGCCTGGGTGCTCGCCTTCGAGACCGCCGTCACGAACGCCAGCGGCGCGGGCATCGACATCGGCAGCCCCACCACCGCGGGCCGCCCGGACGCCGGCTACGGGGGCCTCTTCTGGCGCGGCCCCCGCTCGTTCACCGGCGGCACCGTGGTCACGCCGGACGGAACCGGCGGCGACGAGCTCATGGGCAGCCGCGGCCCCTGGCTGGCGTTCGCCGGCCGGCACGACGGCCGCGGCGGTGCGTCGACGCTCGTCTTCCGCGACGCGCCGGGGAACTTCTGCCACCCCACCCAGTGGTTCGTGCGCAGCACGCCGTTCGCGGCGGTCTGCCCCGCGCCGTTCTTCGACAAGGTGCGGACGCTCGCCCCGGGCGAGACCCTGACGCTTAGCTACCAGATCGTGGTCGCCGACGGTGAGCTCGGCCCAGCCGCGTGCGCCGCCCTGGCGGCGCGGGCCGCTGCGGCGGACCTGATCCAAGTCACGGGGGAATGATCAGCGATGTCAGAACGGCTTGTTGGTTCCAGTGGCACCCCCACCCCCGCTGCCGCGGCCTTCCCGGGGGCGACGGGCGTCACCGTGCTTGACGTCTACGACTGGCCCGCCCCCGACGGGCTGCCCGGCGGGTCCGCGCACGTGCACCTGGCCTCCACCGAGGGTTACGTCGTCCTCGCCGGCGCGGGCCGCCTGCAAACCCTGGGCGAGCGCGGCTACGCGGAGACGCCGCTGCGCCCGGGCGAGTGCCTCTGGTTCACGCCCGGCACCATTCACCGCCTGGTCAACGACGGCGGGCTGCGGCTGCTCATCGTCATGCAGAACGCCGGGCTGCCCGAACACGGCGACGCTGTCCTCACCTTCCCGCCCGAAGTCCTCGCCGACCCCGCCGCCTACGCCCGGGCCGCGTCGCTGACCAGCGGGGACGGCCCGGACACCGACGAGGCGCGGGCCGCCGCCGCGCGGCGGCGCGCCAGCCTGGCGGTCGAGGGTTACCTCGCGCTGCGCGAGCGGGTGACGGCCGACGGCCCCGCCGCGCTCGGCGACTTCTACGCCGCCGCGCTCCGGCTGACCACCGGCCGCGCGGCCGACTGGAAGGACCTGTGGCGCGCCGGGCCCCTGGCGACCGCCGCGCTGACCGGAGACCACCTGGCCGAGATCGGCGGCCAGGTGGTTGGCCACCTGGGGGCGGCGGGCCTGTGGCGCATCGAGCCGTCCGAAGGGCCGCGCAGCTACGGCATGTGCGGGCGGCTGACCACTTACCCGGCCGCGCGGGCGGCCCAGATCGGCTAGCCCCTCGCCGCGGAACGGCTCGGGCAAGCTGGCGCTGTTCCCCAGCGAGCCTGCGGCACCGCCGGTGCGGTCACGCTTGCCTTCCCGCGCTGCCTGGTCCCCGGGCTTGCCGCCGAGGCGGTTAACGGCGGATAGACGGGGTAACTGAGAAAGCTGTTGCGAGCTATGTCGCAAGTTGCGATTTACTTTTCACATGACGTGACGGAGTGCTGAGAATGCCAGTTAGGGAATTCGATCGGAGCCCGGGCGGTTAACGGATGAGGACCACGAGGGTGTTCCGCTATATTCTGACTAATACGATCGAAAAAGATAGTTTTATGCGGAAGGACCTGACGGCGGCTTGATCACGTTCGAGGCAGTGACAAAGCGGTACCCGGACGGGACGGTGGCCGTCGACGCGCTCAACCTGGAGGTCCCCGAAGGCCGGACCATGGTCCTCGTCGGCCCGAGCGGCTGCGGCAAGACCACGACGCTGCGGATGATCAACCGGCTCGTCGAGCCGACGCAGGGCCGGATTCTGCTCGACGGCACGGACGTCAAGAGCCGCAACCCGGCGCAGCTGCGGCGCGGCATCGGCTACGTGATCCAGCAGACCGGCCTGTTCCCGCACCGCACCGTGGAAGACAACATCGCGACGGTCCCGGTTCTCACCGGCTGGCCGCGCAAGAAGGCGCGGGCGCGGGCCAGGGAACTGCTCGCCCTGGTGGGCCTCGACCAGGAACTGGCGAAGCGCTACCCGCACCAGCTGTCCGGCGGCCAGCAGCAGCGGGTCGGCGTGGCCCGCGCCCTCGCCGCGGACCCGCCGGTCCTGCTGATGGACGAGCCGTTCAGCGCCGTCGACCCGGTGGTGCGCGCCTCGCTGCAAGACCAGCTGCTGTCCCTGCAGTCCGAGCTGCGCAAGACGATCGTGCTCGTCACCCATGACATCGAGGAGGCCATCAAGGTCGGCGACGTCGTCGCCTTGTTCCGGCCGCACGGCACCCTGGCCCAGGTCGCCCCGCCGGAGGAGCTCCTCGCCGCGCCCGCCGACGACTACGTCGCCGGCTTCGTGGGCTTCGACCGGGGGATCAGGCGGCTGTCTTTCGTCCCCACCGCGGGCCTGGTCCTCGACGCGAGTCCCGTCCTGCCCGCCGACGTGACCGTGGCGAAGGCCCTCGGGGCCGGCCAGCCGTGGATCTGCGTCACAGACGCGGACCGGCGGCCGCGCGGCTGGGCGGAGGCGGCGGCCCTCGCCGGAACCCCCGCCGACACGCCGCTGGGACAGGTCGCGACCGAGCCGGTGGGCCACACCTTCACCGTCGGCACCGACTCGCTGCGCGCCGCGCTCGACGCCGCCGTGCTGTCCCCGGCCGGGCAGGCGGTCGGCGTCGACAGCGACGGCCGCGTGCTCGGCGTGGCCACCTTCGACCAAATCCGCGCCGCCATCCAGGCAGCGGGCACCCCGGCCGCGGACGCCCGGCTCGACCAGCGGATACCGGAAGGCCCGCGCTCATGATGTGGTCCTGGATCCCGGGCAACTGGTCGCTCATCTGGCACCTGACCTGGGAGAACGCCAAGCTCGGGGTGCTGCCGGCGCTCTACGGGCTCGTTCTCTCGCTGCCCCTCGGCGTCATCGCCGCCCGGTGGCGCTGGTTCTACCCGCCGGTGCTGACGGTGATCAACATCCTCTACGCGGTTCCCTCCCTGGCGTTGTTCATCGCGCTGATCCCCGCGTTCGGGCTCACCGACACCACGGTGATCATCGCGCTCACCGTGTTCTCGCTGTGCGTCATCCTGCCGAACGTCGTCGCCGGGCTCCGGGCGGTGCCCGCCCCGGTCCGGCAGGCGGCCACCGCGATGGGCTACGGTCAGCTGCGCCGCCTCGTCACCGTCGAGTTGCCGCTGGCGGTCCCGCTCATCATCGCCGGGCTGCGTGTCGGCGTGGTGTCCGGCATCAGCCTCGCCAGCGTGGGCCAGCTCATCGGGGTATCCAGCCTCGGCTACCTGTTCATCGACGGGCTCCAGCGGTCCTTCCCGACCGAGATCTACGTCGGCCTGGTCCTCGTCATCGCCCTGGCGCTCGTCTGCGACCTCATCCTGGTCGCCGTCCGGCGGGTGCTCACGCCGTGGACGGCCGGCCCGCGGGAAAGCCGCCGGGCCAGGGCCGGGCGGCTCGTGAAGGTGGCCGGATGAGCTTCTTCAACTGGGCCTGGGACTGGGTGACCACCGACGCCAACTGGCACGGCGAGGACAGCATCCCCCAGCAGGTCCTCGCCCACCTCGGCTACAGCGCCCTCCCGCTGCTGATCGCCGCGGTGATCGCCATCCCGGTCGGCGCGGCGATCGGCCACCGGGGCGGCAAGGCGGCGGTCGCGGTGAGCAACATCGCCAACGCCTGGCGCTCCATCCCCACCCTCGGCCTGCTGACCCTGCTCGCGGTCTTCCTCGGCTTCTCCCCGCTCACCTGGCTGCTGCCCCTCGTCGTCCTGGCCATCCCGCCCATCCTCGCCAACACCGCCGAGGGGGTCGCCGGGGTCGACCCTGGCGTCAGGGACGCCGCCGCTGGTGTCGGCATGACCACCTGGCAGCAGGTGGCCCGGGTGGAGGTGCCGATCGCGATGCCGCTCATTCTCGTGGGCCTGCGCACCTCGGCGATCTTCGTGGTGGCCACCGCCACCATCGCCGCCTACATCGGGCTCGGCGGCCTCGGCCGCTTCATCATCGACGGCCTGGACAGCAACCAGTACGGCCCGGTCGCGGGCGGCGCGCTCCTCGTCGTCGTCCTCGCCGTGATCGTCCTTGCCCTGTTCGCCGGCCTCACCTGGCTGCTTACCCCGGCTGGCCTGCGCAAGCAGGCCAAGACCGAATAACCGATAAATCCGGAAGGAAACCCATATGACGCTTCGGATCACCGCGACGAGCGGAGTGGCCGCGCTCGCGGTCATCGGCCTCGCAGCCGTGACCGCCTGCTCAAGCAGCAGCAGCAGTTCCGCGAGCTCGCCGAGCAGCGCGGCGGGCAGCGCGAGCGCCAGCGCGCCCGCGAGCAGCAGCGCCGCCACTAACAACAACCCCCTCGCCGGCGGCGGGTCTTCTGGCACCGTCGTCATCGGCTCGGCCAACTTCCCCGAGAACGAGGTACTCGCCGAGGTCTACGCGCTGGCGCTGCAGGCGAAGGGCGTCAAGGTCACCACCAAGCTCAACATCGGCGCCCGCGAGGTCTACTACCCACAGGTCGAGAACGGCGCCATCTCGATCATCCCCGAGTACAACGGCACGCTGCTCACCGTCGAGGTCGACCCGAAGTCCACCGCTAAGACCACGGCCCAAGTCGACGCGGCGCTCGCCGCCAAGCTGCCGTCCACCCTCACCGTGCTGAACCCGGCGGCGGCCCAGGACAGCGACTCGATCACGGTCACCGCGGCGACCGCGGCCAAGTACCACCTCAAGTCGATCGCCGACCTCAAGCCGTACGCGAGCAGCATGGTGCTCGGCGCGCCGCCGGAGTTCAAGACCCGCTCGGACGGCATCGCCGGCCTCAAGGCGAACTACGGCCTGACGTTCAAGGGCTTCGACGGACTCGACACGTCGGGCCCGCTCACGCTGAAGGCGCTGACCAGCGACAAGGTCCAGGCCGCCGACGTGTTCACGACCTCGCCGCAGATCGTCACCGACAAGCTCGTCTCCCTGGCCGACCCGAAGTCCAACTTCGCCGCCCAGAACGTCATCCCGCTCGTCAATAAGTCCGCCCTGACCCCTACCATCAGCTCCACGCTGAACGCCGTTGACGCGAAGCTGACCACTGCCGCCCTCGTGCAGATGGTCAACGCGGCGGTCAACGAAAAGGAGAACTACAGCACCGTCGCCGCGGACTTCCTCAAGACCATCGGCATGGGCTAACCGCTTTGCTCCGCACGCCCCTGGCGATTCCCTCACCCGGGAGCGACGCCAGGGGCGTGCGCATCACGCGGCAGACTCGTCACGCGCCGCCTGACCCGGCAGCGCCCGACTTGACGGCGGGAGCAGGATCGGGACCTGCTCATGCGCCGCCAGCGGGGATTACCCGGCCGGGTAGAGATTCGGCGGCCCGAGGAAGGGAAACTCGGCCAGCATGTCCGCATGCGGCTTGAGGCCGTCGGGCCCGATCCTCCCGTTGCTCAGCCAGGCAAACCGCGCGCTGAAGGCATCGTCGTCGAGTGCCCGCCCGTTGGGGTAGGCGGCGGTGCGGGCGCGGTCATAACGCAGGATGTCCGGCAGCACGCTCCGTGCCGCCTCAGCCGCCTGCTCAGGTGCATAGCCGTTGTCTTGCAGAAGCCTGGACCAGGGCTGCAGGTAGTTCGCCACGTCGTCAACTGGCTGCCGGGCGTTGAAGTCGTCTTTGACGTCGTTCGGGTTGATGAACGGGTTGATCGTCGGATGCCCGCCGCGGTCCACCTGGACGAGCGCGCCGTCGCGCCGCACGCTCACCGTCGCCCACACCCCGATCTCGGGACCGGCGCCCAGCATGTCGGCGGGCACTTCAACCGCGATGGCAAGTATGTTCCGGTTGGCGAACGCGTCCTGCCCGGTCCAGTTGAAGCCGTGGAAGGCGCCGTCCGCGTCGGCGAAGAACGGGTCGCTCCGAACTCCGAAGAACAGCCGGCAAGGACCGGCCTGGACGGGCTTCGCGTCGGCATCGAAGCATACGGGCGCCGCGGACAGCACCTGGCCGCCCGGCTCAGGCTGCTGGGCCTGTGCGCCGGTCGCGTAGTGAGCGGTCCCGGTCTGCGTGCCGTTCTTGAGTTCGGAGAACACGAACGTAAACGCGGCGTCAGCAAGCGCGTCACCATTGCTGTCGACGTTGATCCGGTACACCCCGTCGGGGTGGAATTCGGATTTCATCAGGAACGGGGGCATGGCGCTGATGCCGGTCGTGTAGGGGTTCACGTCCATGATCAGCACCGTCTTGCCGGGGTCGGCCGGCGACTGGAAGACGTACAGGTCGGTGAGGTCCAGGCGCGCGTCGCCGCCAGGGAACCTGAGATTAGCCGCGCTGTAGTGGTTCGACATGATCGCTCCCTCGTAGCGGTTGCCCGCGCCGCCCGGCGGCGCTGTCACCGGCCTCGGGAGCGCTGGCAGCCACATCCCGTACGGTCGCGACCGGCCAGTGCACCCTCCCGATACTCGCCGTGGCGCTGCGCGGATGTCTTCACCCGGGCCGGGTGATTGCCGTCACGAGGCCCCCATCGGTCCCTTGGCGTTGAAGTCTTCCACGCGGCCACCATCCTGGCTTACCTCACCCAGTACACCGCTGTGTCACTCGTGGTCTACAGGGTGCCCTGAAGCCCGCCTGGCGGTCTCGTGCAGGGCGTCGAGGTTGTAGCTCTGTAGAGAAGGTCCCAGCTAACCGCGAAGTGCTCGGCTCGCCCCGCATCCAAGAGCGGACTGAGTCATGACGGCTGCGGACAGGTACGCCACGCCTGCTGCGTTCCGCCGCGCGCTCATGTCCGATAACGTCCTCCTGATGTGGATTAAGATCATCAATCCCAGCGGGTAGAGATCAGGGAGACATTGAATGACCACTTGGACCAAGGGCGATGACGCGGCGGTCTGCCTGTCGTACCGCGATCATGGCGTGAAGGCCACCCCTGAGCTGATCGCGGCCCTGTCCCATCTCACGCCCGGCAGCATCGGAATGCGGCTGCAGAACGTGGAGTATCTCGCAACGGACGGCGCGCGCGGGCTGTCACAGGTGGCCGCCCAGACGCGCGAGATCTGGGGGCTAGTCTCGGCAGCGCGCGACTAAGGTCTGGGCACCATGCTCCCCGACCATCTGTCGGACCTGTCGGGATTCAGCGAGTCCGGTCTCTTCTCCTTGTACCGGGCCATCCTGCGTGAGCTGAGGAGCCGGGGCGTGATCCGAACGGAGAACGCCCCGGTTGGCGACTACGCCGAGTACCTGGTGGCGGCGGCGCTTGGCGGCCAGCGGGCGCGCAACTCGGAAAAGGCGTGGGACGTGCTCAGCAGCGATGGCGAGAAGCTGCAGGTGAAAGCTCGTGTCGTGGCTGACCCGGCCAAGCCGGGTCAGCTGCAGCTATCCCCGTTCCGGTCCTTCGGCTTCGACGCCGTGGTTATCGTGCTGCTGTCCGCGGCCGACTACGCCGTGGCGCGGGCGTCGAGGGTGCCTCGCCACGTGGTCGAATCTGCCGCGGTCTACCGGCAGCATGTGAACGGCAAGGTCTTGTTCGCCCACCCGGACATCATGGGCCACCCGGACGCAACCGACCTCACGTCAACCCTCCGGGCTGCACAATCTGGGCGCGAGACCCTCTGACAACCGATGCTTGACCTTCTCGGCTCGCAGCTCGCCCGTGAGCTCAATCCGGACATCACCGCTGTCCCGTCCGGGGAACCCGTCAAAGTTGACGGAGCCGACACGAGCCGTACGGTCCTGGCCGAGTGTTGGGCACACTAGGACGCCGAAGAGCGCCGAAAGCACAAGGTAGTCGCCGATGCCTTCAAGCTGGTCTGGATAACCACCACCATCTACCCGTGGTCACAGATCATCCTGTTCCTGAGCGACGCCCCGGAATGCATAGAGTCCCAGCCCACGCCCCCTCACCCGCGTCTGCGACTTCCTCGAGAGGGACGGTCACCACATGCGGATGCGCGAGGTGCCGGAGCCTAGGCTCGCGATCGGTCCGGCGGGGTAGTCACGGTCTGGTTCTTTTCGCTCGCCAAGAAGGTCGACGTCGATAACAGCCGGACCGCCGTCCCGTTCCTCGAAGTCGGCGTCGGCGAAGCGCACGCGCGGCAGGTCGGCACCGGTCACGACGTCAAGCCGGACGCCGCCGAAGGCATCTGGCAGCCGCGCCTGCAGGTAGACCTCGTCGCCCTCGTCGGCCACCTCGAACGACACCTCCTGCGTGAGCGTCACCGCCGAGGCCTCGCCGGTGAAGGCGCGGGCACCGGGCCCGTAGACGTTGTCGCGCAGGTACGCGGGCTGCTTCACGCCGGGGAAGCGCCGGTGGTCACCACCGGGCTGAACGGCGACGCGGGCGAGGTACTCCTCGAGGGTCGCCGGGTGGCCGTCGTAGCCGGCGGTGCCGTAGCCTGCGGGCGCGTCGCCGAAGGCCGCGGGCCCGTACGCCTCATCGGCGTCCCCGCCGAGGAAGACGTTGCCGATGTAACGGTCGTCACCGCCGTAGATCACGGCGTAGCCGGCCACCTGCGTGCTGTGCGGCCGGTGGTAAGGCGTCGCCCGGTCCATGACGGGCTCCAAGCGCACGGTGCCGCAGAAGAGGTTGTGCACGAAGGCGCCGCCCTGGCTGAATGACTCGAGCGAGGCCCGCGAGGCGAGCACGTTGTGGTCGACGAGGTAGGGGCCGTGGCTGACCTCGACGAACAGGTCCCGGTTGTTGCGGTAGCAAAGGTTGCGTGAGACGCGCGTGCCCTGCGTCTGCCAGTCGAGCCAGATGCCGAGCGAGCAGTCGTGGATGCGATTGCGACGGATCTCGACGTCGATCGCGGCGTGCAGCTTGATGCCCGCGATCTCGTGTCCGAAGAACTCGCGCTTGACCGCGATGTTGTAGATGTGGTTGTCCTCGATCGTCGAGAAGACGCAGCCGAGGTGGCCGACGATGCCGTTCTGCCCGCAGTCGAAGATCGTGTTGCGCCGGACAACGTGCGAGCCGACGTGCTCACGGTCCCAGCCGATCTGGCGGGCGGCGAACACGGACTCGAGCTGGTACTGGTAGCCGGGCTTGTCGCCGCGCAGCGACGCGTAGTTGTCGCCTGTCGAGGCTTCCTTGCCGAGCGAGACGGCAGAGCACTTCGCGTCGTGGATCACGTTGTCCTCGATGATCCAGCCCTTCGCCCAGTTGGGGCCGATGAGCCCGGGCTGGTCGGCGGTGGGCGGGGCCCACGGGCATGCCGCCTGCGCGAGCTCGAAGCCGCGCACGGTGATGTAGTCGACGTGGTGCTCGACCGGGAAGAACACCGACCGCCGCACGTTGATCTCCACGAGCTCGGCGTTCGGGTCGGCGCCCTGGAAGTTCGCCCAGATCGTCGTCGTGTTCTCGCCGACCTCGGCATACCAGACGAGCCGGGTCTGCGCGGGGTTCCGCACCCGGTCCGTTACGTCCGTCCAGTGGTCCAAGACCTCGGTGCGCAGCGGCGGATCGGTCACTTCCTCCCGCGTGCCGACCTCGTAGAAGCTCAGCCCGTTCAGGTAGACGTCACCGAGGTGCTTGCGCAGCGGTGGCTCAGGCTCGACGAGCCAGTCGCCCGCGATTTCCTCGGCGAAGGGATTCCAGCCGCCAAAGACCGCATTGGGCACCGACGCCCGCCACACGGTGCCGCCGCCCGGCTCCCGCTCCCATCCCGTGACGGGCTCCGACCCCTTGATCACGACGTGCTCACCGGACGCGGCCTGGTAGGTGATGCGCCGCGTCCCGCTAAGCCCGCCACGCCGCGGCCGCACCCACTCCCGGTACTCGCCCCCGTGGACGGTCACGGTGTCGCCTGGCTGGGCGAGCTCCGCCGCACGGCTGATCGTGCGGAACGGGTAGCCCGCGGAGCCGTCGGCGGTATCCGCGCCGTTCGTCGCCACGTGGAGGGTCGTCATCGTCTGCGGTCCTCTTTCGTCTTCGTATTCGTCCGGCTCGTTCGCCAGGCCAAGCCTCCGGCACCGGCCAGCGAAATATTTCGAAATGCACTGAGTTGCCGTGCCTACCTTCCCGGCTGCCACACCTACAGTCAAGCGGTCAAGCTCACGGGCCGAGCACACCACCCAAGCGGCCAGGAACTGCCATCCCTTTAGCCGGCTGAGGTCTCCAGTGGCGACCAAGATCAACTTAAGCTGTGAAGGAGTGCCTCCCTGGCCGTTCGCGTCGAGGTGCGGGTGGTCACGCTGAGCGGACGCGCCCCGTTCGGTGGTGGCCGTGGAAGGAAAATCGAGGAAGTACGGTTGCTGTCCCCGTTTGGCTCGCGGGAGTGGCTGGGGTCTGCCCGCGGTGCGGCACCGCGATGGTTTCTCGTCTCTGGTGCTCATCGCGTCGGAGGAAAACAGTCCGGGCTTCGCGAGACCCATCGGAACAGGCGGGAAGCCCGCGCACCCATACGGGGGCTGGGCGCGCGAGGCTGGTTTTCCGCCGGGATGGCTACATGCGGGACGGGATCAGTTCGCCGTTGATGGTGTCCATATAGTCCAAGACGGCCGTGAAGGTTCCCGGCGCGTACCAGGCCAGCCAGGTCATCGCCTCGGCCAGTTCGGTGCGGGTGCGGCCGCGGAGGCGGTCCGCGCCGGGATCTTGGTGTCGTCGTCCGCGGAGCCCGTTCCGCAGTTGCGCATGAGGGGACGGCGGTCTATGGCTACGGTTCCAGGTGTGACTGAACGCCCCATGCTTCCGCCAGACCAGTACGTGGCATCGCTGGCACGCAAGCGCATAGGCGCGACTGCGTTTTTCCGCGACGAGGAAGGGCGCGTCCTTATCGTCAACCCGGTGTACAAGCCGGTATGGGACCTGCCGGGCGGCGCGGTTGAGGCGGACGAGTCGCCAAACGCGGCATGCCGCCGCGAGGTCGCCGAGGAACTGGGCCTGAACCGGCCAGCCGGCAGGGTGCTGGCTGTGGACTGGGTGCCGGCCCGGACCATCGGCCGGGACCAGACGCTGCTCCCGGACGGGGTGATCATCGTGTATGACGGCGGTGTCCTGTCGCCTGAGACGGTCAACGAGATCGTCCTCGCGGACGGGGAGTTGGGCGGGTTCGAGTTCGTTAACGCAGACCAGGCTGCCGAGCGGGTCACGCCGCTGCTGGCACGGCGGATCGCCGCCTGCATGGAGGCGTGCGATGCGGGAACGGTCGCGACGCTGGAGAACGGCAGCCCCGTCACGTAACGCTGTGTTCCCTCAGCCGCTGGCGAACGCAGCCATCTGCGGCGGCTGGACGCGCGGCATGCGATCTGTATTCCTTGAGGTCAGTACCACTGAAGAGGCGGTACTGCCCGGACCGTTGCCATAGACAAGGCCACCGCCCAGGCGAGACAGGCTGGGGATTCCCGCGGCGGCGGCCGGGCCACAATACAAGGACTACCGGCCGCGGCCGGTACGGCTCTGCGGCCTTGCCGCTGGAGAGCGGGGCGGGGCGCGGTGTGTGGCAGCATAGCGATGTGAGCGCGCAGGAGCCGGAGGAACGGCTGACGGTCGAGGAGTACCTCGCCGTGGCCCCGGATACCTTCGGCGACGTCGAGATTGTCGACGGACTCGTCGTGCGCAGCATGGCG
>Ga0310811_10009448_pt1 | contig 12588 bp, 9 predicted proteins | sample YCmetagenome_FD_207642 | JGI IMG/M metagenome (GOLD analysis project Ga0310811, IMG submission 207642) | Soil microbial communities from experimental microcosm in Duke University, North Carolina, United States - YC | ecosystem: Engineered > Artificial ecosystem > Soil microcosm > Unclassified ... | reverse complement strand
CTTCCTGTTTCGATTGCGGACGATCCGCTGGCCTCGGTCGTTCTTGGAACCGGCAAGATGCTCTCCGATTTCAACCTGTTGCGCAAGATTTCCATCGATTAATCTCACGCAAAATGCGAAAACGCCCGGCATCCTGCCGGGCGTTTTCGTGTCCATTTGAACTAATGAGCCAAGCTAACTCGCACTTTTCCGATTCTGCGATCGGTCGAGGAGAGCACCTCGGCACGCAATCCATCCTGCTCTACAACCTCGCCTGCCGTAGGAATGTGGCCCGCCATCTCCGACACCAGTCCCCCCAGCGTCGTCGATTCATACTCATTCAGAAGAAGCGGAAGCTCTTTCTCCTCCTGCTCCTCTACCTCTTCCTCCGAACTCTCACTGTCCTCGGCTGGGCGGCCGGAGACCTGTTCGATCTGATCGGCAAAGAGCTCTCGTAATCGTGATACCTCGAAGTTTCCCGGCACAATATACGATCCGTCCGTTTCACGCATCGGAGCCTCATCCGGCTCCGGCTCATCATGTTCATCAGCAATATCGCCGACGATAGTCTCCAGCAGATCTTCGATCGTGACCAGACCGGCCACTCCACCGTATTCGTCAATCACGATGCGCATATGCTGTTTTTCGCGCTGCATCTCACGCAGAAGCTCAGCCACCATTTTGGTCTCTGGAACAAACGCCGCGGCACGCTGAATCTCAGCCACAGTCTTCGTCCCTGCCTCGATGTCCAGAACCTTTAGCAGATCATGCGCGAAGGCGATGCCGGTCACATGGTCAAGCGAACCTGCGTAAACGGGAACCCGCGAAAAAGCGTGCTCGTTGATTTCGGCAGTAAACTCCCGCAGTGTCAGCGTCCCCGGTACGGCGAAGATCTCGGGCCGAGGCGTCATAACCTCTCGCACCACTTTGTCTCCAAACTCCACCACCGACCGCACCAGCTCACGGTCGGCTTCTTCGAAGATTCCTTCCTCCTCGCCTGCCTCCAGAAGAGCCTCCATCGCCTCCGCAGGCCGCTCTTCTTCCGTCGTATCTTCCGGCTCGGCAAGCGCAGCAATGGAAAGGAGAAGCTGCAGGACAATCGTGATCGGCAGAATCAGATAGAGGAAAGCCTGCAGCAGGAATCGGATCCGCCGAAGCCAAACTCCCCGCGTTCGCGCGAAGAGAACCTGCGGAATCAGTCGGTCGAAGACCAGAATCAGGAGGATCAGTTCCGCGATTGCGCGCGCGATCTCTCCGTGACTGGGAATCTGGATGCTATGAGTAGTTACCCGGTAAAGATTCAGCCCCCAAAATAAGGCCATCGCTGCGAGTGATAGCTGCCGCAGCACTGATGCAGAAAGTGCAATGGATTCGCGACTGAGCCTGAGGCCTGGCTCGATCATCTCCTCCCACGAATCAATGTTGTCCTGATATTCGCGAGCGAGAAATTTGCCCATCTCCGAATACACCCGGTCGGTATAAGCCGCCAGCGATAGCATCAGCAGCAACAGGGCAAATACGATCGAGTAAGCAACGTCGACCCAATTCATATGGCCGACCTCACTCTCTTGGTCGCCGACCTTGTCGCTCTTTCAATCAGCGTTACCGGCAATCTGAGTTTTTTTCGCAGTTCCTGCTCTCGCTCTGCCATCTCGCCAGAGTCGGTCTCATGATCCATGCCTGCAAGATGAAGCAGACCGTGCAGCATCAGAATCCGAACCTCCTCATCCAGAGAATGTCCGAAGCGATCAGCCTGACGCCCTGCCGTATCCAAGGAGATGGCCAGGTCTCCAGCATGCTCGCCTGCAATCTCCTCAGGAGTGGGAAAGCTGAGCACGTCGGTAGATTTGTCTTTCTTGCGAAATTGACGGTTAAGGCGCCTGAGCTCTGCGTCTGAGGTCAGCAGAACATCGACATCGCCGTCCAGCCCAACTGCCTCGCGAGCGCGTCGCAAAAAGCGCGTGAGGCCCGTTCGAGAGAGAACAACCGGATTGGAGCTTCTACTGGGAGGCTCGATGGTGATCATCGTTTAAAATTACTCAGCATAAGCGACCGTGAGGCGACGAATCCCATACGATCGTCGCCCCCGTGTCGATAGTATCGCAGCTAAGCTGCTGTTTACTGTGGCTTTGCCACATGCTTGTTTTTGTCACCTGACATTCCGGTCTCAGGAAGTACCGGTTCGCCTATCGACAGAGGAAGCTCCTGTTGCGCACGGCCGTAGCTGTCATATGCCCGAACGATCCTCTGTACCAGGTGATGACGCACTACATCCACATCCTCGAAGTGGCAGAACCGGATACCTTCCACTCCATCGAGCACATGTAAAGCTTCCAGCAAACCAGATCGCTTGGGATTGGGCAGATCCGTTTGGGTCAGGTCGCCTGTGATCACAGCCTTGGAGTTGTTGCCCAGACGGGTGAGGAACATCTTCATCTGTTCCGTCGTGGTGTTCTGCGCCTCATCCATGATGATGAAGGCGTCATTCAACGTGCGGCCACGCATGAAAGCCAGCGGGGCCACTTCAATCACATTTGTCTCGAGCATCTTGTCGACCTTCACCGGGTCGATAAGATCGTAGAGCGCATCATAAAGCGGACGGAGATAAGGGTCGACCTTTTCCTGCAGCGATCCCGGCAAAAAGCCCAGACGTTCACCCGCTTCCACCGCCGGGCGCACCAGAATAATACGGCTAACCTTCTTGGCCAGCAGGGCTGACGCTGCCATAGCGACAGCAAGGTAGGTCTTTCCTGTACCGGCAGGCCCCAAACCGAAGACCATATCGCTCTGTTCAATGGCTTCGACATAGCGACGCTGATTGATGGAGCGCGGCTGTACCATTCGCTTGACGCCCGCCGAGCGCTGCTTGCCCGCATCCACTAACGACTTCAGGGTTGTCGACGGATCGGAGACCACCATCTTGAGCATGCCATGCAGCTCCCCATTGTGAAGATTCACTCCAGCCTTGCGGAGTGATTCAAAGTCCGCAAAGACGCGCTCCACCCTGGCAACGCTGTCGGCATTGCCTGTAACGTGGATCGCATCCGATCTCAGGTCGATGGTCACGTGCAGCCCGTCTTCAAGCAGGCGTAGATTTTCGTCGCGGGTTCCGTAGAGTGGTTCGATACCGGGAGTGATCTCAATGGCTTGTTTGATCAAGTGTGAGTCTGACCTCCGTCAGAGAAAGCGGTGGTTGTCCTACAGATTGGATAGCGGATGGGGGCTTTCGGTTGCGAGCCGCACGGGCACAGAGACTGGGTGTTCCACTCTTGCGCTGCGACCGGGTTGGCGAAGTTTGCCAATCGTGTGCCGAAGATGGGGTCAGAGTAGCTCCGGTATGGAGTCTCGTCAAGACCAAGGTCAAAACAAGTGAATCTAAGGGAGAAACAGGGACCCGATTCGGCAAGTTCCCGTAAAAGCAGGGTAAAAATCTTGATTTTCAATCTGCCGCGTCGGGCCCCGCGGCACTGGTTCCAACATCCTTTTTCTTGACCCGAACCACGGATTTCTCTAGACTTAGAGATTGCAGGGATCGGTCAGGCTGTGTATCCGGCCAGCCTGAAGCCTGCATCCCAAAATTTTCCCCGACAAGATTCCGGGCATAGAGAAAAGAGTTTAGAAATGGCAAATCATGTTTCGTCCCTGAAGCGCACACGTCAGACCGAGGCCAAGACAGCGGTCAATCGTGCCAACAAGAGCAAGCTCCGTGGGAGCCTGCGCACCCTGCGCGAGGCAATCACCAAGGGCGATGCCAAGACCCTTGGCGCTGTGTATAGCAGCACGGTATCGGCGCTCGACAAGAGCGTCCAGAAGGGCATCATCCACAAGAACACCGCGAACCGCTACAAGGCCCGCCTGAACGCCCGCGTCAAAGCGGTGGTTGCTCCTGCCAAGGTCGCCTAAAGCTCCTGTAAGGCTCTGAAAAGGCCGGCTCTTGAAGCCGGCCTTTTTACTTTTCCTTTGGATTCTCCCGATTAGGCGAATTCCCTTCACGGCTCTCACCGGGAGCATAGAGTGTGGGCGGCTTCCGGGGCTGCTCCCCCTCAGGCTGCATGGGCTGTTCAGCAGCGGTTGCCTTGGCAGGTTCCTCTTTTGTGGCCGAACTGGCTGGAGTCTCAGGGCCGCTGCCTGCTGAAGAGCTGGATGAGGAGTTGCTTTGGTCTGGAGTGGGAGCTACCGGAGCAGGATTGGCCGCAGCCGCAGGTTGTGGCACTGGCGGCGGTGCCGGCCGGACCGTTTGCTGCATTGGCGTAACGGACCCCTGTCCCGCGGCCAGCGCCAGAGAAGGATCCCCATCCATCTGCGGAGCCGAAGCCTGAGCAAGCTGGATCGCCTTACGATCGTCCGGAGTCAGACCCGGAAGAGTGTAGACCTCCACCGTGTCATTGCGAATTACAGACAGGCTCATGCCGTCTGGCGATAAAGCGAAATTTTGCCCGGCACGCGCGATCGGCTCGGCATCCACACGCAAAAGCTGACGCCCGCTATCAATCTGGTAGACCACGATGCTCTGCCCATCGAACATCTCCGGCGTGACCGAATCCGTATCCACAATCGAGGAACGCGTCACCACCCGGCTAAACGCAAAGCGCCCACTGCCGGGGGCATAGGCAAAACTTGGAGCAACGTAATTCTCCGTCATATTCTGCTGCCACATCTCCTCGCCTCGCATATTGAAGGCACCTACAACCTGAGGCGTATGGCTCTGATGGCACCCGAAGGCGATGAACTCGCTGGAACTCACCAACATGGGCGACGGGCGGCAGGTCGAATCAAAACCAGCCAGTTCCTTCACCTTCCCTCCATAAGTGGTGAAGTTAAAACCCCAACGCTGCCGTCCTTCGTCAAGAATAGAGATATAGCCGACGGAGTTGGCTGGAATTTTCCCCGGCACCCGGGATAACAGGGCTCCGCCAGGATGAGCGTCGATTTGATCTCCTCCCATATCGATCAGCCGGAAGAAGTTGATCTGGACCGGCATCTCCTGCAGCTTTGGCGCTCCTTCGACCTCCGGCTGCGGCTTGTCGAGAGTCTCCAGAATCATCAGATCTTCGTTCGGGGAAAGCAGAATTCCGCCGATCCTGCGATCCGATCGGATAAACCCCTGCTCCTTGAAGGCATTGCCCTTTCCCAGATTCACAAGCGGTGCAAAGGTCGACAGATCGTCGCGGATGCGAAGCATGAATCTGCCGCGGCCAAGATTCCACAGATATTGACCGTGATCGTGAGTTCGCCAGGAAGTCTTCGCCAGCACCTTTCCTGAAGGTAGCTCCAGCAGCAGAGCGTCGACCACGCGGTCCTGATCGGAGGGAGGACAATCCGACATCCGCTTCAGCAGGCGTTTGGCGCTGAAGGTCACCAGCAGATGCCTGGCGTCGAGGTAGTCGATCGTCTCCATCGAGCTTCCTGCCAGCATGAACTGAGTGGAAAGTGGCTGAAATCCCAAGGGAATGAGCTGGATCACCTGCGCCGGGTCCGGGCCCTTGGCCAAACCGCATTTCGTCACAAAAATCAGCACTAGAGCAAACACGAGGCTGCGCGGCACCTTGCGAAGCCGAAGACTCGCGGGGATGATGCAGAGAACCGGCATGAGAGGCCACACAAAGCCCGGAATGGGCGAGCAGCTACTACTCTTTCACAGACGGGTAGCACACGACAATGGAAAGCGACGGTCTGTCGTTCTTTGCCGGAACGCTATAACCCAGTGATACAAAAGGACTGGAAGGAAGACGAACATGACGGGACAGAGAACGACGCAAGCGTGGTCAAACAAGGTGGCACTCGGCATCGGGACAGCCTTGCTGACCTTAGTTGCCACAGCCCAGACCCCCGCAAAGAACGAGACGCCAAAACCTGCTGAGGTTTACAAGCCGATTTCGGGCTTCGATCTCTCCTCGATCGACTCCTTAGTCGACCCATGCAACGACTTCTATAAGTTCGCTTGCGGGAAGTTCGCTGCAAATCATCCCATCCCATCCGACCAGCCTGAGGTCGACGAGTTTTATGCCCTCTATAACGTCAATACACAGTCTTTGAACGGCATCCTCACCAAGGCCGCCGCCGGAGGAGCCAGCCGTACCCCGAACGAGCAGAAGATTGGCGACTACTATAAGAGCTGCATGGACGTGGACAGTATCGAGTCCAAAGGACTCACCCCTCTTGAGCCCCTGCTCAATGAGATCAATGCCATCCAGTCCGTCGATGATCTTCCCGCTCTTATCGGCAAACTGCAGCGCTACGGGACCGACGTCTTCTTCAGCTACGGCGAGCAACAGGACTTCAAGGACGCCAGCAAGCAGATCGCCTATATCGATCAGGGCGGCCTTGGGCTCCCCGAGCGCGACTATTACTTCCGCGCCGGAGCCAAGGACGAGACCATCCGCAAGCAATACGTCGCGCACGTCGCCAAGATGCTGACGCTCGCCGGAACCCCTGCAGCACAAGCAGCAAAAGATGCTGACGCCATCATGGCCTTCGAGACCAAGCTGGCAAAGGTTTCCATGCCAGTGACCGATCGTCGCGACCCTGAGAAGGTCTATCACCTGCAGACGATGGCCACCTTTACCCAAAGCGTGGACGGTACCGCCTTCAACGCGTTCCAAAAGGCAATTCAGTCGCCCGACATCACCGAGATCAATAACGCGAACCCGGAATTTATCACGGCGCTAACGCCCTCCATCCGAGAGGCCGATCTGGACACCCTGAAGGCCTATATGCGCTATCACCTGCTGACCGGAGCGGCCAATCGTCTTCCCAGACGCTTCGACGATGAGAACTTCGACTTCTATGGCCGCATCCTGACCGGACAGCCGGAGCAGAGCGCTCGCTGGAAACGCTGCTCGAACGCCGTGAACGGTGCTCTGGGTGAAGCACTCGGCCAGGTCTACGTCTCGCAATACTTCGCCGGCGACAGCAAGGCCAAGATGCTCGAGATGGTCCATGACATCGAAAAAGCGATGGACCGCGACATCGATCAGCTCGATTGGATGTCGGATGCCACCAAGGTCCGCGCCAAGCAGAAGTTGCAGGGTATCGCCAATAAGATCGGCTATCCGGACAAGTGGCGGGACTATACCAAGCTCGAGATCAAGGCCGACGATGCCCTGGGCAATAAATTTCAGGCGACGGCATTTGAGAATGATCGTCAGCTCAATAAGATTGGACAGCCGGTCGATCACAGCGAGTGGAGCATGACGCCGCCTACGGTCAATGCCTACTACGATCCCAGCATGAACGACATCAACTTCCCTGCTGGAATTCTGCAGCCCGCCTTCTACGATCAGAAGCAGGACGATGCCGTGAACTACGGCCACATCGGCGCGGTCATCGGCCACGAGCTTACCCATGGCTTCGATGACCAGGGACGTAAATTCGACGCTAAGGGCAACATGGTCGATTGGTGGACCCCGGAGGATGCCAAGAAGTTCGAGAGCCGCACAGACTGCCTCGTCAGTGAGTACGGCTCCTTCACCGCAGTCGATGATGTCAAGGTCAACGGCAAGCTCACTCTTGGCGAAAACACCGCCGACAACGGCGGCCTTCTGCTCTCCTATCTCGCCTACCTCGAACGAGCTAAGGCGAACAAAATCGATCTGAATGCAAAGGTCGATGGCTATACCGCGCCGCAGCGCTTCTACATCGCCTATGCGCAGAACTGGTGCGAAAACTCGCGGCCCGAGGTCATTCGTCAACAGGTCCTCACCGATCCGCACTCACCCGATCACTTCCGCGCCAACGGAGCCATCGTCAACCAACCCGGCTTCTCTTCCGCTTTCTCCTGCAAGAAGGGGGCGCCTATGGTCCCAGCCAACAGCTGTCGCGTCTGGTAGCTGACACGAAATGGCACCAGAGGAGCGCGGCACTTGCCGCGCTCCTCTGCTTTTGTGCGAGAGTGAAGATATGCCTGCCACCTCCAGACACCGCACCCTAGGCTTCCTGTCGTGTGCACTGGCAAGCTCTTTCTGGGGCTGCGGCTTTTTCTTCGGCAAGATTGCAATGGCCGAGATGTCGTTCGCCCACATGGTGTTCTACCGTTTCCTCTTTGCCCTCGTGGTCCTGCTTCCTTTATTCGTGACTCACCGCCCGGGGTTGAATCGGAAGGAATGGGCAACACTCGCGTTTGCAGCGTTCCTCGGCATTCCGGTTCAGTTTCTTATCCAGTTCTACGGGCTCTCGTTGACGACGGTCTCTCATGCCGCCCTGATGGTCGGCACCATGCCAGTCATTCTCGCCGTAGGAGCAACCTTCTTTGCTCACGAGCGATTAGATCTCACGGGATGGATTGCCATCGCCGCCTCCACAACCGGAGCTGCCCTGATCGCCTTCGGACGTCACAGCACCGGTGCAGGACAACCTTCTCTTGCGGGCGATCTTCTGGTAGTTCTGTCACTCGCCATCGCACTCTTCTGGATTCTGCTGAACAAACACTTGATGGACCGGCACTCTCCCGTGGTCATCACAGCGTATGGACTGCTGCTGGGCACCAGCATGCTGTTAATTTGGGTCCCTCTGCGCTATGGGGCTCCTCCCATTCATGTGTCCCTGAAGGCATGGCTCGCTTTGGCAGCAAGCGGTGTTCTTTGCACGGCCACGACGACTCTTCTATGGAACTGGGGCCTCACTCAGGTTCCCGCATCGCAGGCAGGCATTCTGCTGAATATGGAGCCGCTGATGGGAAGCTTGCTCGGCGTCTTTGTACTCGGCGAGCATCTTGGGCCTACGGCGTGGACCGGTGGAGCCCTGATCCTTGCTGCGGCGATTACCTTGACCACACATTCCAAGGCACACATAGTCGAGCATCAGCCCGTAGGGTAATCCCGCAGTCGCGGCTACACTTCCTTCATGCTCTTCCCCGCAAGCTGGGTGGCCGCATTACGTCGTCTCCACTGGATCCGCGGTCTGCGCGCCGGCATCGCCGTGGCAGCCGCCATGATCGTCTGCCGATATCTCGGCCAGCCGATGGGATGGGCCGCGCTCGGAGGATTTGAAGCCATTCTGGTCGATAATGGCGGGCCTTATCGCAGCCGACTTACGACTATCCTTACTCTTCTCGTCGTTGGATCTATCGCCGGAATCGCAGGAGCGATGGCTGCGACTCCTCTCTGGTTCGCAATAATCGTCACTGCCGTCTTCTGCTTCGCGATCACCTTCGCCCGCGTGATGTCGAATCAGCTTGCATCCACCTCCGTCATCATCCTCGTCATCTACTTTGTCGGCTTCGGTGGATTCGCCCGCACCTTCCATGAGGCGCTGCTCAACTCGCTGGCCTTTGTACTCGGCGGTCTGTGGGCTGCTCTCCTCAGCGTCTTCCTGTGGCCGCTTGACCCCTTTCGCCCGGCCCGGACAGCTGTCGCAGATTGCTACGCTCTGCTCGCGGATTTCACAGCGGGCATCCACGCCTCCGTGTCCGAAAGTGAGGATCGAAATTTACAGCGACAGCGGATGCATGACCTCCAGCGGCACATGCGCCGAAAGATGGAAGCTGCCCGTACAGCCATCGGCACCACCAGCGCGCGCGTAACCGCTCGTACGATTCGTGCTCGTTCTCTCACAGTGCTGCTTGAGACGGCGGACCTTCTCTTCGCCGGGACCATCCGATGGACTGAGCTCTTCGAAGAGACCTCCGACGAGGCCTCCGTAAAGGTGCTGACAGATTTGTTTCACTGGCTGGCCCGCGCGGAGCAGACGATCGAAAACGCGCTGCGGCAGAAGCCTGCGGATGGAGCCGTCTCGTTTGCATCCGATGGTTCCCACTCCCTTGAGCATCTGCGCAAGCGGCAGGCTGCGCTTCGACTACTCGATACGCAGCAGGGTTCCCTTGCCGCGCACCTTATGCAGGACCAACGTGATGCCCTCTTGAACGTCGGCGTCGCGTTTGAGGCAATACGAGCCCTCTGGAGTGGCATCGAATACCGTGCCGCTGATGCCACAGAAGTTGTTACGCGCCGCTCTCTGCTTTCCGATTCCCGGCCAGCCTCAGCACCTTCAGGCTGGCGAGCCATGATTGATGCGGCAATTGCGAACTGGACGCCGCATTCGGTGATGATGCGTCACGCTCTGCGGATGATGGTCGTAGGCGCAGTGGATGTGCTGCTGATGCGGATGGTGCACATCAGCCACGGCACATGGTTGGGAATGACGTCGATCATCGTGTTGCAACCATACGGTTCAGGGACGCTGCGCCGCGGAGCGCAGCGCGTAGGAGGCACGATCGCAGGCGGTGTACTGGCTGCGATTCTTGCCGCAGCACTGCCCAGCCAGACAGCGCTGATAGTTGTCATTACATTGACGAGCATTTTGACGCTGGCCACCTATGCCGTCGATTACGGCTGGTACTGCTTCTTCCTCACGCCAACCTTTGTGCTTATGAGCCTGCCTCATCTGCGTGACTGGCATTATGCGGGCATCCGGATTGGGATGACGACGCTGGGCGCCTCTGTTGCAGTTTTGGCAATGCGGCTGCTCTGGCCGGAGCGTGCACAGCTAGAACTAGGCCGGCTGCTAGCGCGGGGCGCGCTTGCAGACGCTGCCTACGTCCGGGCCATGTTGCAGTTCTGGGACAGGCTTGGTGCCAAGGCGAAGAGTACAGACCGCGCCGCCGCGGACCGCAAGGTACTGGCTCCCGCTCGGCGCGCCTGTGGTCTCGCGATCAACGATGCCGAGGAGACGCTGGACCGCATCCTGCTCGAGCCGCGGATACCTCTCTCGCGTGGGGAGAGGTGGGAGGAGGCGCTGACCTTTGTGACCTACCTGCGACGTATCACCCGTGCGGTGACTACGCTGGCTTACGTGGATGATTCCAGCGAATCGACACGACAGCGCGCAGAGAGCGTGGCGGAACGCCTGGAGCAGCTGAGCCGAACTCTTCAAATTGCTCTCGATGGAAAAGCAGCAGAACTTGCACCGAGGGAGGTAAGAGCAAGCTCGCAGCTCCCGAACTCCGCGGAGCAGACTCCGGCGGAGCAGCAGCTTCGGCGCATGGAACGTCAGACGAACATTCTGGAACGGTCGGCTGCGGCCCTGATGATTCGTCCCTGAGGTCAGGCGACGAGATTTTTTTCGGACATGGTCCGGGTGGTCCGGCTCCAGACGGTGGTGAGAGCTATTCCCGCGACGATGAGACCGGCGCAGAGGCCCAGCCAGAGGCCAAGGGCTCCGTGGTTGTGATGGAAGCCGAGCCAGCAGCCGATGGGAAGTCCTATCACCCAGTAGCCGAGGATCTGGACGATGAGACCAGCGTGGGTATTTCCGGCTCCGCGCAGAGCTCCGGTCGCTGTGATCTGGAGGCCATCAAAAAACTGAAAGGCCGCCGCGACGAAGAGGAGAGGAACGGTCGCTGCGATCACAGCCCGGTCGGGGGTAAATGCGTGCGCGATAGGGTGAGCGAAGAGTCCCAGCACGAGGGAGCAGGTCGCCATGCAGCCGGCTCCGAGCAGGATGGCGGCCCAGCCTGCGGCGGCGGCCTCCTGCAGCGATCCCCGGCCGAGGGCCTGACCGACGCGGACGGCTGCGGCGGCGGAGATGGCAAAGGGGATCATGAAGGTGAAGCTGGCACAGTTCAGTGCGATCTCGTGACCGGCGAGCGGAAGAGGCCCCATCACTCCGATGAGGAAGGTGACGGTCCCGAAGATGGCGATTTCGACAAAGATCTGGCCTCCTGCGGGTGCGCCGAGCAGGGTGAGGCGTTTGAGGCGGGAGCTTTCGATGTGGCGGAGCATGGAGCGCAGGCCATAGTTGTGCTGATGCTCGACTTTCCAGATGGCGAGGAGAAGGAAGAGGGCGAGGTAGGCGCGGGAGACGGAGGTGGCCAGACCTGCGCCTGTGATTCCGTAGGCAGGGATGTGGATGGCACCCCAGCGATGGCCGTAGATGAGGAGCCAGTTGCCGAGGACGTTGCAGAGGTTGGCGGTGACCAGAGCCCAGGCGATGGGACGGACGTGGTTGAAGGCCTGCAGGTAGCGGCGGAGGGTGAAGTAGAGAAAGAGAGTCGGGGTTCCGAGGTTGAGGGCGTGCAGGAACCGGACGGCTCCGGCAAGGACCTGCGGGTCGATGGGCATGCGGTTCATCGCCAGCGGAGCCAGCTCGATGATGCCGAAGAGCAGGGTGGCCAGCAGGGCGGCGAGGATGAGGCCATGGTAGAGCCAGCGATTGGCTTCATCGTAGCGGCCTGCTCCGTGAGACTGGGAGAGGTAGGTGTCGAGCGAGAGCAGGACGCCGGCGATTCCGAAGGCCAGGGTGTTGTAGAGGACCTGTCCGAGCGCGGCCGAAGCGATGTTCGGGGCAGGATTCTGCATGTGACCGATCATCACCGTGTCGACGATGCCCATGGACATCCAGCCGATCTCGGCGGCGATGAGCGGAAGGGCAAGAGTGAGGACGGGGCGGATCTGCTGACGGACTGACATGATCCTGACCCTCCCCCCTCCCTACTGAATGTGTGCAAAATATTCCTGAATAAAGGCTTAGATTCGGACCAGGGCATGTCGATCCAGAAAATAAGGCATAGAAAAGCCCCGGTAGAGGGGCCGGGGCTTTCTGTTGTCGTGTAGTTCTATTATAGCGTGGGACGAGAAGCGATTCGGCGAAATTAAGCCTTCTTGTTTCAATAGG
>Ga0310811_10009447_pt1 | contig 12588 bp, 11 predicted proteins | sample YCmetagenome_FD_207642 | JGI IMG/M metagenome (GOLD analysis project Ga0310811, IMG submission 207642) | Soil microbial communities from experimental microcosm in Duke University, North Carolina, United States - YC | ecosystem: Engineered > Artificial ecosystem > Soil microcosm > Unclassified ... | reverse complement strand
GCGCAGGACGGTGCCGGGGGTGACCAGCCGGTGCACCCTCAGCCTTGGCGGCAGGAACCGGATCAACGCCGCGAGGACCGCCCGGTCGGCCCAGTCCAGCCGGGGCCGCGGGGTGGCCCGCCGCAGCACGGCGACCTCGTGCCGCAGCACGAGCAGCTCGGCGTCCTTAGAGGCCGATGACCGGCCGAGCAGGACCAGCCAGCCGCAGAGCCGGACGAAGCTGAGATAGAGCAGGCGCAGGGACACGGGTGACCATAATGCCGTACGGCTAGCTGCCGTCGCCGCAGGTCACAGTACATGCAGACTTCTGGCACCCCACAGGACAAACCGACCGAGGTCGAGCGCTTCGACGCGGCGTTCGAAGCCATCTGGGCCACGGCCTTGGACGAACGGTCATCCAGGACTCTCATAAGCAAGACTGCGGAGGACATGAGACATGGATAACACCTACACAGACTGGCGCAAGGCCAGCTACAGCAACGGCTCCGGCCAGTGCGTCGAGACCGCCAGCAACGCGGGCACCGTCGCGGTCCGCGACACCGCCAACCGCGGCGGCGACACGCTGACTTTTAGCGCTGCGGCGTGGGAGCGCTTCACCGCATCGGTGAAGTAGGCCCGACATCAGGAGCTAGAGACCTCGTACGTACGCTTCGCCTGGGATCGCGGTCGTGCGGGAGGATCAGATCCCGGAGGTTTGCTCTACTGGGGCGGGGCTCCGGGTCTTTGACTCGGAGCCTTCTTGCGTTTCCCGTGGGCACGGGTCCAGCCCCAGGATCCCCTGTGCCTGGGACTGCAGGAACTCCGCCCAGCCGGGGCCGTCCCGGCGTGGTGCCGGGCTAACGCCAGCGTTCTTGAGGATCTGCCAGACCGTGGACGGCGCCACCGTGATGCCGAGTCCCGCGAGCTCGCCGTGGATCCGCCGGTATCCCCACGACTCGTTCTCCCGGGCCAGCCGCAGCACCGCCGACCGCACCTTGCGGTGCGTCGCCGGGCGCCCCGACCGGCCCCGGCGCGACCGGCGTGCCCAGCGGCGTCGGATGATGTCGCGGTGCCAGCGCAAGATCGTGCCAGGAGTGACGATTAGTCGCATCGCCGCCAGGCGTTCAGCCGGGACCGTCCCCGCGAGCAGCACCAGCCATGCCCGGTCTGGCCATGTCAGACGCGAATGAACGCGAGGCCGCTGGCGCTGAGCCACAGCAAGCTGATGCCGCAGCATGAGTATCTCGGCGTCCTTCCACCACTCTCCCTGTCGCGACAACCCCAGCAGCGACACGGCACGGGTGACAATCAGGAAGATCAGCTTCAACCCCACAAGCCGAAGATCGGCCCACATCCCGGCAGGCGGCGCGGCCGAACAGCCAGCGGTAGCAGGGCATCCGGCCAGGTGGCACAGGTTTTCGGCACCCACAGGGTTCACCCTGCTCCGCCACCGCATCCTCCTCGGTTGGCGTTACAGAACGTCACCACCGGAAGCGCGACAGAGTCGTTAAATTACAGTCCAGATCTGGCCTTCAAAACGTTCCGGAGGCGGACTCGGTGGCGCCGTCGGTGGTGACCGCGCTGACGCGGTAGGTGTCGAGGGTGAACTCGTGCCCGGTGCCGGGGCGGTTGAACTGGAAGCCGAACATGTAGGCGGTCGGCTGGAGGGTCTGCCCGGCTTTGAGGGTGATGGCATACACCAGGCCGTCCGGGACGCTGCGCACCGTGGTCTCGACCTCGCCCGGAAGGAGCGTCGTCCACGCCCCGGTGGACCGCACGGCCGGGCCGCCGGAGACGGCGACGGTCACGTCGAGCTCTCGGACGGGGCGCGTCGTGGTGACGGTCAGGTTTTCCTGTGCCCAGTACTGCGAGCTGTGCGGATCCACGGTCCCGGCTGCCGTCAGCGGGCCGGCCGGCCTGGCCGGGGTGGTAGCGCTGCGTGCCGGGGTGGTGGCCGGGAGGGCCATACTCGACGCGGACAGCGATCCCGGCCCGGAAGTTGCGGCCGTGGAACCCGGGCCGTCCGGCAGTGCCGCAACCTTACTGGACGGATGCACCGCCGGGCTGTTGCCGAGGCCAAGCGACACGGCCACGGCGACGATCGCCGAGGCCAGCACCAGGAAGCCCAGCGGGACGCCAATCAGCCGAAGCCGCGCGGGGCCGACGTGCCGACGCGGCTCCGCCCGGCGGGGCTCGGCCGGACGGCGTTCGCCGGCGATCAGGTGCTCAAATCTGGCGCTGATACGGCCGGGATCCGCCTCATGCTGGTGTGCCTGCTCGCGCAGCGCGGCGGCCAGCCACCCGGCGTCCGGTTGCGGGTCGCGCGCTCGCTGGCGATTCGTCCGGTTCATCGGGTCGCTCCTTCGGCGGTGGACCGGCGGTTCCTGCCGCGTTCCGCGCTCCGGGCGGAACGCGATCCGCGCAGCTGGGCTGCGAGTTCTTCCAGTCCGCGTGAGGTTTGGCTCTTGACGGTACCCACTGCGATGCCGAGGGTCTCAGCGGTTTCCCGTTCGCTGAGGCCGTAGTAGTAGCGCAGCACGACGCAGGCTCGTTTCCGCGCGGGCATCCGTAGCAGAGCCTTCCGCAGATCGAGCGCGGCGTCCGTGTCTGAGTCTTCGGACTGCTCGCCGCGCCCTGCACTCCACAGCCGCCAGCCGTTGCGCTCGCGGACCAGCCGCTTGGTGCGGGCGCCGGCGATGTTGGCCACGATGCGGCGCACATACGCCAACGGCCAGTCGGCGGAGGCGACCCGGGCCCAGCTTTTCCACGCCTCGGCCATCGCCTCGGCGGTGACGTCGTCGGCCGCGTGGTGATCACCGGTCAGCAGGTAGGCGAAGCGCGCCAGTTCGCGGTAGTGATCGGCGAAGAACACGTCGAATGCGGCGCGATCAGCGCCCGGCCGGCCTATTGCGGCCGCACTTTCCGCGTCGCGCACGCAGGGAATATAGCATTCCATAGATTAGCGAAACGGCATCTTTCGTCCACCGGGTTAGCGGGTGACCGGCTCAGGGCGTTGTGCCGACGACGGCGTTCCCGGTCCTGGTGCCGGGCGCCCCGGGCGCCGCCCCGGAGGCGACAGCGATCGCAGTTGTCAGCGCCGCGGCAGCGCCCGTCGCCGGCCCGAGCGCCAGCGTGCCGTGTCGTGCGGCTTGGTGGATTGCCTTCACGCCCTCATCCCTTCGGGAAGATCAGTCCGGTGGTTCCGTCCCATGTGGCTGCCGGCAGGCAATAAGGTTGCCGCGCTTTGCACGATTGTGACCTTCGTCTGCGAGGACTCGGACATCGGGCCGCAAAACGGACGGCGCTGATCTGTGATGGCTGAAATTCCCGGATGCACGGCAACCTTTTCGGCTGCCCGCGGCCACTTAGGGAGTTAACCGAACCCGATCTTCCGAAGGGAACCAATGTGAAGGCAGCGCACGTGCTGGCGACCGCGGCGGTCCTCGCCGTCGCCGGGCTCGTCATCTCCCTGGCCATGGCGTTCCGCCCCAGCCCCGAGGCCCATGCCGGGCCTGCGGCGGTCACACCGGTCGGCGGGACCTCGGCAGTCGCCTCTCCCGCATCGGGGTCGCCGGCCATGGCGGGATCCCCCGCCCTGGCCGCTGGTCCGGCCAGGGCAACGGCACGGTCCGCCGCCACGCGGCCCTCGGCGACGGCACGGTCCGCCGCCACGCGGCCCTCGGCGACGCGCACCATGCCGGCGGCGTCCGCCGGGGCACCGCTGACGGGGCGGATCCAGCCCGGCGCCACCTATCACGGGGTCGCCACCGAATACAGCGCCGGGAACGGCGATGGCGCCTGCCTGTTCGGGCCGGCCGCTGACCTCATGATCGCGGCGATGAACTACACCGACTACGAGACCGCCAAGGCGTGCGGGGCCTACGTACTGGTCCAGGCGGCCGATGGAGCTTCGGTCACGGTCCTGATCACCAACGAGTGCCCGTTGCCCTGCGCACCCGGGCAGCTCGACCTCAGCCAGCAGGCCTTCGCCAGACTCGCCAACCCGGCGGCCGGGCGCATCCCGATCACGTGGAAGCTACTCAGCCCCGCCATGTCCCGCACCATCTCCGTCCGGTACAAAGCCGGCTCCAGCCGCTGGTGGTGCGGCATCCAGGTCATCGGCCACGGCAATCCGGTGGCCCTGCTCGAGGTCCGCGCCGGCGACCGCTGGCAAGCGCTGCCCCGGACCAGCTACAACTACTTCATCTCCGGTGACGGCAGCGGATGCGGCGGCCCGATCCGGATCACCGACATCTACGGCCAGCAACTGATCATCAACGGAATCGCGTTGCTACCGGATGTCATACAACCGACCCAGGTTCAATTCGCCCGACACTGAAGAACCCCCTCTTCGGCCCGGCCAGCGGCGCGCCCGTCGGCCACCGCTTCCTGGACCGGAGCGCCGCTGCTGCTCATGATGGAGACGGCGGTGCCGGGGCTTCGTCCAGGCCTCACTCGCCCGCTTCGGCATCGGGGGTCCGGCCCCACCGGGCGTAGTCGCGTCCGAGGCATCTGTTGACCAGGATTTTCGTTTTCTCGGCAACCTTTCCGGGCCTTCCGGGCCACTAGGAGCGTGCGCGTCCCCCGCGCGATCCCTATCTGGACGGAAGGTCCCGCAGAATCCATGTACCGAACATCCCGTCGCCGTTTCATCGTGGCCGCCAGCGCACCCGCCGTGCTGGCGCTGGCCGCGGGCGGCTTCCTGTTCGTCCACGGCGGCAAGGCGAACAACACCCTCGCGATGGTCGCCCAAGACGCCACGGCGAACAACGCCATCGCGGTCAACGTCAACGCGGCCGACGTGCTCGGCACGGTGCCGAGCATCGCGGACGGCCTCAACACAGCGACGTTTGACGGTCACCTCAACGACAGCGCGACCACGACGGCGATCGCCGACGCGGGCATCGAAGCGCTGCGCTACCCCGGAGGTTCCACGGCCGACGCCTATCGCTGGCAGACCAACACGACGGTCAACGGCCTGGGCTACGCGAACCCGAGCAACGGCTTCGACGACTTCATGGGCATCGCGCAGAAGACGGGCGCGAGCCCGATCATCACGGTGAACTACGGCTCCGGCACCGCGGCCGAGGCCGCGGCGTGGGTGCAGTACGCGAACGTCACGAAGAAGTACGGCGTCAAGTACTGGGAGCTGGGCAACGAGATCCCCGGCGACGGGACCTACGGCGCCCAGTGGGAGTACAACACGAAGCCGAAGGGCGCGACCGCCTACGCGGACAACATCGCGGACTACATCACCCAGATGAAGGCCGCCGACCCGGGCATCAAGGTCGGCGCGGTGCTCACCACGTACAACAGCTTTGGGGACGGGCTGGTGGCGTCCAAGTACGGCGACACGGCGGACTGGAACACCACGGTACTCAAAAAAGACGGCCCGAAGCTCGACTTCGTGATCGTGCACTACTATCCGACCTCGAAGAGCGAGTCTGAGCTGCTCACGCAGTACCAGAACATCGCGACGCTTGTGAAGCAGACGCGGGCCGAGATCAACCAGTACGCGGGCAGCAACGCCGCGAACATCCAGATCATGATCACCGAGACGGACTCGAGCTTCGAATTCGATTCCGTCCCGGCGGCACTGTACGCCGTGGACAGCTACGTGACGTTCCTGCAGAACGGTGTTGACAACATCGACTGGTGGGACCTGCACAACGGCCCGGGCTCGACCAGCACCACACTGCCCGACGGCTCCACGGAGTACGGCGACGGGGGCATCCTCTCCAGCGGCGGCTGCACCGGCAGCGGCACCTGCGAGCCCGCGGCGGACACGCCGTTCCCCGCGTACTACGGCCTGCAGGCGGTTTCCCGGTTCGCCCCGGCTGGCGCCCAGATGATCGGCGTCACGAGCTCGAACGCGACGGTCACCGCATACGCGGTCAAGACCTCCAGCGGCATGAACGTCGTGCTGGTGAACCACGACCCGCACAGCAGCGAACCCGTCAGCATCGGCTACGCCGGGTTCAACCCGGCGAGCGTCACCTCCGCCGAGCAGTTCAGCGACGCGAACCCGAAGCTCAGCGCGCTCAGCGGGGCGGACGCGCGCAGCCTGACCCTGCCCGCCTACTCCATCACGGTCCTGCACCTCTCCGGTTCCGGAGCCGGAACCGGAGCAGGAGCCGGAACCGGAACCGGAACCGGAGCCGGAGCAGGGGCCGTGCACTCCGCTTCCTGCACCGTGACGAGCAGCACCGTCCCCTGGCCGGGTGGTTACACGCAAAGCGTGAGGATCACGAACACCGGCAGTGCGGCGGTCAGCGGCTGGAAGGTGACGTTCGCGCTCCCGGCCCGCGAGCGGGTCGTCGCCAGCTGGAACGTGACGCACAGCCAGAGCGGCAGAAACGTCGTCGCCCGGCCGGTGAGCTATGACAAGACGATCGCCGCCGGCGGCACTCTGCCCTTCGGGTTCAATGCCTCGGACTCGGGCACCGCCGCCCCGCCCACCTGGTACGACCTGAACGGAGTGCGCTGCAAGAGCGTGGCATAGCAGCTGACTGACGGCCCGCCGTCAGCCGACCGCTTGCTGAGCCCGGAGCGCGTTCCACGGCGCCGGGCTCAGCAGGCGGTCAGTCTAAATGCTGCCGCTCGTACTCGTGCTGGTACTGCTGCTGGTGCGCCGTTACCTGCCAGTCAGCTGTGGATCACCGTATGCTGGTCCTTGGACACGCGCCGGCAGATCTCCATCTCGGTCGGCGGGCAGATCCATACCAGGCTGCGCTCAAGAAGATCACGCCACGCAGCAGCCAGCACCGCGCCACGGTCGATGCGCCAGTATGCGCTTGCATCGATCAGGTACGCACGTGCACTCACCGCCCGTTGCCTTGTCGGCAGCCTCCCGCTCGGCGATCTGGGCTCGCTTACGGGCGACATTGGCAGCCCGCGCGGCGCCATTGGCTACCACTTCCGGACCGTCTCCTCACGGCTGCTGGTACCGAGCAACTCGGCAGCGCCACCGCGGGTCATGTCCGCATGAGCAGATGCTGGCGGAAACGGGCCACGCGCCGACCGTTCAGGATGAAAAAGATCATCATGCCGAACGCACGGTGGGTTCTCCAGGCGGCGGCACAGTCTGCCCAGTGGGGCCATCCTTGAGTGCGATCGCCACGCCACCAGCGATGATCACGAACCGTGTCGGCCGTCGTTCCCCTCTTAATCCGCGGGTTCGGGGTTCGAGTCCCTGGCGGCGCACGTACGATGACCTGGGGTTTTACTGCTCCAGGTCATTTTTTGTGCCCGTTTGTCCCCATGGTTGCCGGGTGGTCATCGCCCGGCCTCCCGAGCCATGATCCGCCGGATGGTGTCGCCGACGGCTGCGACCTCACCGTGCCTGCGGCGGATCAGGTCGGCGACTACCCCGGTCCAGCCAGTCTGGTGGAACGCGCCTATCGCCGCGCCGTTGTCGCCCTCGAAGTACTCGCTGAAGATCAGGTTGTCATGCCAGGCGGGATCGGTCTGCATGATTTCCGTCCCGCCGAAGCAGGCCCGGCGACCGTTCTGATCCTGCGTGAAGAGCGAGATCAGCCGGTCCGCCAGGTCGGCGGCGACCTTGTCCAGGCTCAAGTGCTGACCGGACCCGGTCGGGTACTCGACCGTATAGTCGTCGCCGTAGAACCGGTGGTAGCGCTCGAGAACGGTAACCATCAGGAAGTTCAGCGGCATCCAGATCGGCCCGCGCCAGTTGGAGTTGCCGCCGAACATCGGCGTGGTCGACTCGGCGGGCTCGTAGTTGATGCTTGCCGTGATCCCTTCCACGTGGAGCTCATAGGGATGGTCGCGGTGGTAGGCGGACAGTGCTCGCAGCCCGTGCGGGGACAGGAACTCGTTCTCGTCGAACAGCTTGCTGAACAGCCGCTCCAGCCGGTCGGGGCCGCAGAGGCTGAGCAGCAGCCGTTGCTGGCCGTCGTCCCCGCGCAGCAGGCCGCGCTGACTTAGCTTCTCTCGGTCCGTCATCTCGTGGCGGACCAGGAAGTCGGCGAAGTGCTTGCCGGCAGTGAGGGACTGCCGCAGGTCGTCCTCGGTGATGACGGCCGCCGCCAGCGCTGGGATGATGCCCACCATCGACCGGGTCCTGATTGGCACGGTCTGCCCGCTCGGTGTTTTGAGCCGGTCGTAGTAGAGCCCGTCCTGCTCGTCCCACAGCCCGAGGTTTTCGAGCGCGTCGGCGATCGCGGCGAAGTGCTCGAGGAACTTGAGCGCCAGATCCCGGGCGGGCCGCTGGCCAGAGCGGTTGAGGATCACGGCCATCGAGCCCATGGCGACGGCGTAGAAGCCCATCCACCCGGTGGCATCGGACTGCTCGAGCACGCCGCCGACCGGCAGGTGCGAACGGTCGATGGGGCCGATGTTGTCCAGGCCGAGGAAGCCGCCCTCGAACAGGTTGTTGCCTTCGGCGTCTTCCCTGTTGATCCACCAGGTGAAGTTGACAAGGAGCTTGTCGAACATCCGGCTGATGAAGTCGATGTCGCGACCGCCGTCGATGGAGAACACCTCGAGCGCCGCCCACGCCTGTACCGGCGGGTTCACGTCACCGAAGTCCCACTCATACGCCGGCAGCGCGCCGCTCGGGTTCTGGAACCACTCCCGGCACAGCAGGAGGAGCTGGTACTTCGCGAACGCCGGGTCGACGTGCGCGAGCGCCACGCAGTGGAAGCCCATGTCCCACGCGGCGAACCACGGGTACTCCCACTTGTCGGGCATCGACATGATGTCGAAGGCATCGAAGTTACGCCAGCGGGAGTTACGCGCGCTCAGCCGCTGCTCCGGGGGCCTGGGCTCGGTCGGGTCGCCGTCCAGCCATTGGCTGACGTTGTAGTAGTAGAGCTGCTTGCTCCACAGCATCCCGCCGAACGCCTGCCGCATCACCATCGCCTCGTCCGCGGTGGCGCTGGCGGGCGTCAGTTCGGTGTAGAACTCGTCTGCTTCGGCCTTGCGGTTCGCGAGCACCTGATCGTAGGCAGGGCCGAACGCGTCCGTGGTCTGCGCCGGCCGCAGCCGCAGCCGCAGCACGCGTGTCTCGCCGGGCGGGACGGTGATCTTGTACCAGAAGGCGCACTTGGTGCCGGTGCGCTCGGGGTTGACGGTGTCCGCGCCGTTGACGACGTGGTCGTTGATGCCGTCCTTGGGATACGGGGTGATCGGTTCCGCGCCGTACAGCCGCTCGTGGTTCGTCTCGTTCTCGCAGAACAGGAGCGTCGGTGGGACGCCGTCCGGGCCATCCTCGGCGAGCAGTTCGAGCTGACCGAGGAACGGGTGCTCGACCCCGACGGAGATGTCACTCGTCGCCGACATGTGCGGCTTGACGCTTTGCGGGCCGAACGACCACGTGTCGCGGAACCAGGCAGTCGGCAGCACGTGCAGCGTGTCCGTGTCCGGTCCGGCGTTGGTCACGACAATCTTCATCAGCACATCGCGCGGATCGGCCTTGGCGTAGTGCACCTCGGTGATCCAGTAGCGGTTGCCCTCGAACGCCCCGGTGTCGATGAGTTCGTACTCCGGCTGGTACCTGTCGCGCCCGCCGTTGACGTCGATCAGGTTCTGATAGGGGAACACGCCCTGCGGATAGTGGTAACGCCAGCGGTTCCAGGCGTGGCTCGGCAGCGCGTCGAGGTACCACCAGTACTCCTTGACGTCCTCGCCATGATTGCCCTGCGACCCGGTCAACCCGAAGGCCCGTTCCTTGAGGATCGGGTCGCGTCCGTTCCACAGCGCCAGCGACAGGCACAGCCGCTGCTCGACATCGCAGAATCCTGCCAGCCCGTCCTCGCCCCATCGGTAGGCATAGGACCTGGCCTCGTCGTGCGTTATGTAGTCCCACGCGTCACCGTTGGCGCTGTAGTCCTCCCGGACGGTCCCCCATTGTCGTTCGCTGACGTACGGTCCCCACGTGTACCAGTCGCCAGCCTGGCGAAGCCCATCCTCGAGCTTGCCGAATCCCGCCACCCGTTCGCTTTCGGCCCCCATCGAAGCTCCCGACTCTCGTATTAGCCGACTGCATGGCAAGCCCCGTGCCATACCCGGCATCAGCCTGGGCCATCGGAGAGCTGAGGGCATCACCCTGTCGGGGGGATATCGCGCGACTAGGGCCACCGATGCCAGCGGGCGTTGAGCTCCGCGTTTGACATGCCTATCTCCGCACCGCGATTGACCGGACCCCGGGGTCTAGGCGAGCGCCCCGATGAGGTGCGTGGTGAACTCGATGCTAGCTCCGGGCTGGAACGGGGTATGGATAACCCCAGGTCCTGCGCGATGTCGGCGTCGGCTCAGGGCGTCGGGAGGCGGCTCCAATGACTGTGGTCGCGGGCTCCTGCCACGCGTCGCCAGTGCTGGGCGATGAACCCGCGTGGGCAGCACGGCGAGGCTGACACATGAGTGAATCCGACCTGGCGATCGTGGCCGCGCTCGTCTTCGCATGGGGGGCACTGTCGGCCCGGCTGGAGCGGTTCGACGTGACCGCCCCCATCGTCTTCGTCCTGGCCGGACTCGCGCTAACCCATGGGCCGCTGGCGCCGCTGGGGTTCCAGCCGAGCAAGGAACTGGTCAAGGGCACAGCGGAATTGACCCTGGTCCTGGTTCTGTTCTGCGACGCGTCCCGGGTCGGCCTTCGCGAACTGAGGGCCGACCTCGGGCTCTACGCGCGGCTGCTGGCAATCGGGCTGCCGCTGACGATCGGCCTGGGCATGCTGCTGGCACTGGCGCTGCCTGGGATCACCGACATCTGGTTCGCCCTGCTGATCGGTGCGGCCCTGGCGCCGACCGATGCCGCCCTGGGCGCGGGCATGATGGCTAACCCGGTCGTGCCCGCCCGGATCCGTCGGCTAATCAATGTGGAAAGCGGGCTCAATGACGGCATCGCCACGCCGTTCGTGTCGGTCGCCCTGGCGGGCGCGGCCACCGCCGAACACGTGAGCGGTGCCCCTGCCGTGGCCAAGGCCGTGGCCGAGCTCGGGCTAGGCGTCGTGGTCGGCGTAACCGTGGGCGGCGCAGGTGGGCTGCTGGTCAAGGCGGCGCGTGCGCGCGACTGGGCCGCCGACGGCTTTGCCGGCGCAGCCGTCCTCGCGCTGGCCGTGTGCGCGTACGCGTGCGCCTTGGCCGTGGGCGGCAACGGCTTCATCGCGGCGTTCATCGGCGGGCTCGCGTTCGGCGCCGCAAGCGGCCGGCAGGGGACTCCGCTGGTCCCGTTCGTCGAGGAGGCCGGAGCGCTGGTGTCGCTGCTGGTCTGGCTGGCGTTCGGCGCCATCGCCGTGATCCCTGCGGTGCGTCACCTGACGTGGCAGGTCCTTGTGTACGCCGTGGCCAGCATCACCCTGATCCGGATGGTCCCGGTGGCCGCTGCGCTGGCGGGCACCCGGCTCGGGTGGCCGACTGCGTTGTTCACCGGCTGGTTCGGCCCGCGCGGCCTGGCGTCGGTGGTGTTCGCGCTGCTGGCCCTGGAGGAACTGGGCGCCAAGGACGCCCAGCCGGCGGTGACCGTCATCGTCGTCACGGTGTTGCTCAGCGTGATCGCCCACGGTATTACCGCCGAACCGCTCGCCGCCCGCTACGCTGCCGCGCTCTCCCGTCGTGCGGTCGGCCCGGCTCACGAAGGGCGCCCCGAACTGCCAGCGCGCAGGCTCATCCGTCACGGCTCCGCCGGGCCCACGCGACGGGCCGCCTGATCTTGCCGGGCTAATGCCGATGCGCTTAGCAGGAAGCGGCCGAGGTTCCCCTGCCGGACCAGCGTGCACGGCTGACAGCCGTTGTCAGCTGCTTGCCGGCCGGATCTGGCGGCTTGCCGCGCCATGCTCCCCGTCGGCGCAGCCACTGCAGGTAGGACCCGGAGTCATGAGGCCAGTTGCCGCAGCGTCGGCCAGTCGATCGCGGGCTTGGCTGGGCGGATCCCGGGCCGGTCTCTGGGCACCCGGACCCGCAGCGCCCGTGGCCGGACGGCACAGCGGACCGGCGTGGCCATCATGACGGTCTCGCCGTCGATCCCGACCGGGACCTCGGCCGCGTCGGCGTCGACCACCACTTCGCTGGCGGTGAAGATGGTTACGCCCGAGCCGCGCCCGCGGCGCAGCAACTCGACAGCCTGCAAGGCGCTGTCCACCGTCACCGCGGCCACCCCGAGCGTCCCGGTGTCCAGCCGCGCCCGGCGGCTGAGCCCTGCGATGTCGCCCCCTCGTACGGGTTGTTGCTCACCAGCAGGGCCTGCGGTCCGGCGACCATGTTAGCGCCGGCGCGGGCGGTCAGCCTGGCACCGCGGTGCCCGCTCAGGATGTCGGGCAGCATCTGCAGCGTGGTGCCTCGCTTGTCGTCCCGGTAGGCCGGGCTCTGCACCACCTCGGCGTAGGCGCCGAACGACGCGTTGTTCACGAATGTGCGCCCGCCGATGATGCCCAGGTCGATCCGCTGTTCCACGCCGTCGCTGAGCGCGTCCAGGCAGGCCGCCGGATTGTCCCGGTCCAGCCCCAGGTCCATCGCGAAGTGGTTGCGGGTGCCCGCGCTGATCACCAGGAACGGCAGGTCGTACTCGGCGGCGACACCGGCGACCAGCGCCTGCGTCCCGTCGCCCCCGGCCACCCCGAGCAGGTCCGCCCCAGCAGCGACTGCCTTGCG
>Ga0310811_10009446_pt1 | contig 12588 bp, 16 predicted proteins | sample YCmetagenome_FD_207642 | JGI IMG/M metagenome (GOLD analysis project Ga0310811, IMG submission 207642) | Soil microbial communities from experimental microcosm in Duke University, North Carolina, United States - YC | ecosystem: Engineered > Artificial ecosystem > Soil microcosm > Unclassified ... | reverse complement strand
CCTCGTGAACATCGCGCTGCCCCGTGTGCGCGACTTTCGTGGGTTGAACCCGAAGAGCTTCGATGGCCGCGGCAACTACTCGCTCGGTATCAAGGAGCACATCATTTTCCCCGAGATCGATTTCGACAAGGTCTCGGAGGCGCGTGGCATGGACATCACGGTCTGCACCACGGCCAATACCGACGACGAGGCGAGGGCCTTGTTGACCGCTTTCAATTTCCCGTTCCGGCAGTGAGACGCTGAACCAGAGCCTCTCAAACGCGGATACCCAGGAGCCAAGCATGGCAAAGAAGAGTTCAGTCGAGAAGAACAACCGGCGCAAGCGGATGACCAAGAACGCCGCGCCCAAGCGCGAGCGTCTGAAGGCGATCATCGCCGACAAGACCAAGCCGATGGAAGAGCGTTTCGCCGCGACCTTGAAGCTCGCCGAGATGCCGCGCAATTCGTCGGCGACGCGCATCCGCAACCGCTGCGAGCTGACGGGCCGCCCGCGCTCGAACTACCGGAAGAACAAGCTGTCCCGCATCGCGCTGCGTGAACTCGGCTCCAAGGGCTTGGTTCCCGGGCTCGTGAAGTCGAGCTGGTAAGGAGGGTCGCTTAGATGTCAACGCACGATCCAATCAGCGATCTGATCACCCGCATCCGCAATGCGCAGATGCGCTCGAAGTCCAAGGTCTCGACCCCGGGCTCGAAGATGCGCGCCAACGTGCTCGAAGTGCTGAAAGCCGAAGGCTATATCCGCGGCTATGCGAGCGTCGAGCATTCGTCCGGTCGCAGCGAGCTCGAGATCGAGCTGAAATATTTCGATGGCGAGCCCGTCATCCGCGAGATCGAGCGGGTCTCCAAGCCCGGCCGCCGGGTCTATGCTTCGGTGAAGAACCTGCCGCGGGTCAACAATGGCCTCGGCATCTCGGTGTTGTCGACGCCGAAGGGAATCATGGCCGACCACGACGCGCGCGACGCGAATGTGGGCGGCGAGATTCTCTTCACGGTGTTCTAGTGCGCACTCCGCAAAAGTGGAAACCGGTTTTGCGACAAGAGTGCGCACAGGATTAAAGAGAAGGATTTTCAAGCCATGTCACGCATTGGCAAACGGCCTGTGACGATCCCGTCCGGTGTGACCGCGACGGTCGACGGCCAGACGGTGAAGATGAAGGGTCCGAAGGGCCAGCTTCAGTTCGTGGTCCATGACGACGTCGAGGTGAAGCTCGACAAGAATGTCGTCAAGGTGAACCCGCGCGCCGATACCAACCGCGCGATTGCCCTCTACGGCACCGCGCGCGCCCAGATCGCCAACCTGGTCGAGGGTGTCACCAAGGGCTTCGAGAAGAAGCTCGAGATCACCGGCGTCGGCTACCGCGCCGCGATGCAGGGTAAGAACCTCCAGCTCGCGCTCGGCTACAGCCACGACGTGGTCTATGCGATCCCGGAAGGCATCCAGATCGCGGTGACGAAGCCGACCGAAATCACCATCACCGGCAGCGACATCCAGCGTGTCGGCCAGGTGGCGGCAGAAATCCGCGCCTACCGCCCGCCGGAGCCCTACAAAGGCAAGGGCGTGAAGTACGCCAACGAATTCATCTTCCGCAAGGAAGGCAAGAAGAAGTAACGGAGCCGGTCATGTCACTCAAGGTTACCAATGCCCGGCGCAAGCAACGCGTAAGGCTGTCGTTGCGCCGTTCCGCCGGCAGCCGTCCGCGGCTTTCCGTGTTCCGCTCGTCGAAGCACATCTATGCGCAGGTGATCGACGATCTGAAGGGTGAGACGCTCGCGTCCGCGTCCTCGCTGGAAAAGGAAATGCGCGAGAAGACCGGCGCCAACATCGATGCCGCCAAGGCCGTGGGCAAGCTGCTCGCGGAGCGCGCGGTGAAGAACGGCGTCAAGGAAGTCGTGTTTGATCGCGGCAGCTATCTCTATCACGGCCGCGTCAAGGCGCTCGCGGATGCCGCGCGCGAAAGCGGATTGAGCTTCTAACGAAACTGGATTGAGGACAGAGGCTTCAGCCTCGAAGAGATTGGAAAACACCATGGCAGGTGAACGCGAACGCGGCGGACGCGAACGGAACCGGGACCGCGAGGAGCGCGACAGCGAGTTCGTCGACAAGCTGGTCCACATCAATCGCGTGGCGAAGGTCGTCAAGGGCGGCAAGCGCTTCGGCTTTGCGGCGCTGGTCGTGATCGGCGACCAGAAGGGCAGGGCCGGGTTCGGCCACGGCAAGGCACGCGAAGTGCCCGAGGCGATCCGCAAGGCGACCGAGTCGGCCAAGCGTAACCTCACCCGCGTGGCGCTGCGCGAAGGCCGCACGCTGCATCACGACATCGCCGGCCGTCACGGCGCCGGCCGCGTCTATCTGCGCGCCGCTCCTCCCGGCACCGGCATCATCGCCGGCGGCCCGATGCGCGCCGTGTTCGAGACGCTCGGCGTCGCGGACGTGGTAGCGAAGTCGATCGGCTCGTCGAACCCGTACAACATGGTGCGCGCGACCTTCAACGCGCTGAAGCACCAGGACAGCCCGCGCTCGGTCGCGGCGCGCCGCAACATCAAGGTGTCCGCGCTGCAGGCGCGCCGCGTCGGCGGCGATGCCGAAGCGTCGGCCGACTAAAGCCATTCGGAGTTAAGGTCATGGCCGCAAAGACGATCAAGGTCGAGCAGATCGGAAGCCCGATCCGCCGCCATCACTCGCAGCGTTCGACGCTGATCGGGTTGAAGCTCAACAAGATCGGCCGGGTCACCGAGCTGCCGGACACGGCGGCGGTGCGCGGCATGATCGAGAAGGTTCATCATCTCGTTCGCATCGTCGACGAGAAGTAAAGTAACGGCGCCTGATCCCGAAAAGCGGGTACCGGCCAGATCATGCGCAATAAACAAGGAGAAGGGCGATGAAGCTCAGCGATATCGCCGACAACGCCGGCTCGCGCAAAAAGCGTATGCGCGTCGGCCGCGGCATCGGTTCGGGCAAGGGCAAGACCTCGGGCCGTGGCGGCAAGGGCCAGACCGCGCGTTCGGGCGTTCGCATCAAGGGTTTTGAAGGCGGCCAGATGCCGATGCATCGCCGCCTGCCCAAGCGCGGCTTCAACAACGTGTTCCGGGTCGAATACGCCGAGATCAATCTCGATCGCATCCAGCAGGCGATCGACGCCAAGGCGATCGATGCCGGCAGCGCCATCAACGCCGAATCGCTGGTGAAGGCCGGCGTGCTGCGCCGCGCCAAGGCCGGCGTGCGGCTGCTCGGCCGTGGCGAGCTCAAGGCCAAGATCAACATCGAGGTGCATGGCGCGTCGAAATCGGCGATCGAGGCCGTCGAGAAGGCCGGCGGCTCGGTGAAGATCCTCGCTCCCGCCAAGGAAGAAGGCGAGGCGGCGTAACATCTACGTCATCGCCCGCCACCTGGCGGGCGATCCGCCCAATGAACGATAGACTTGTCGAAGCCGGGTCCCCAAATATCGTTCGGCGTCCTGCGGGCCGCGCGGGGCGGGACGGGCGAAGCTAAAGGGTGGCGGGAGAAAGCCGAAAATGGCCTCAGCAGCGGAACAGTTAGCGGCAAATCTCAACTTCGGCGCCTTTGCCAAGGCTGACGAGCTGAAGAAGCGCATCTGGTTCACCCTCGGCGCGCTGCTGGTCTACCGCCTCGGCACCTACATTCCGCTGCCCGGCATCGATCCCAACATCTGGGAGCAGGTGTTCAAGACCCAGTCCGGCGGCATTCTCGGCATGTTCAACCTGTTCGCCGGCGGCGGCATCCACCGCATGGCGATCTTCGCGCTGAACATCATGCCGTACATCTCGGCATCGATCATCATCCAGCTTCTGACCACCGTCTCGCCGCAGCTCGAAGCCCTGAAGAAGGAAGGCGAGGCCGGCCGCAAGACGCTGAACCAGTACACCCGCTATCTCACCGTGCTGCTCGCCGCGTTCCAGTCCTACGGCATCGCGGTGGGCCTCGAGGGCGCCGGCAATGTGGTCAGCGACCCCGGCCTGTTCTTCCGCCTTTCGACCGCCGTCACGCTGACCGGCGGCACCATGTTCCTGATGTGGCTCGGCGAGCAGATCACCTCGCGCGGCATCGGCAACGGCATCTCGCTGATCATCCTCTCCGGCATCGTCGCCGAGTTGCCCACGGCGCTTGCCAACATGCTGGAACTCGGCCGCCAGGGTGCGCTCTCGACCGGGCTGATCCTGATCGTGCTGATCATGGCGATCGCCGTGATCGCCTTCATCGTGTTCATGGAGCGCGCCCAGCGCCGGCTCCTGATCCAGTATCCAAAGCGCCAGGTCGGCAACAAGATGTTCGAGGGCCAGTCCTCGCATCTGCCGCTCAAGCTCAACACCTCGGGCGTGATCCCGCCGATCTTCGCGTCCTCGCTGCTGCTCCTGCCGACCACGGTCGCCAATTTCAACGCCGGCAAGGGCCCGGAGTGGTTCCAGTGGATCACCACTCAGCTCGCGCACGGTCGTCCGCTGTTCCTGGCGCTGTATCTGGGGCTGATCGTGTTCTTCGCCTTCTTCTACACCGCGATCGTGTTCAACCCGACCGAGACCGCGGACAATCTGAAGAAGCATGGCGGCTTCATCCCCGGTATTCGACCGGGCGAGCGCACCGCCGAATATATCGACTACGTGCTGTCGCGAATCACGGTGGTCGGCGCGGTCTATCTCGCCATCGTCTGCCTGATCCCCGAAATTCTGATTTCCTACGCCTCGGTTCCGTTCTACTTTGGTGGGACGTCGCTGCTGATCGTGGTCAGTGTGACCATGGATACGGTGGCGCAGGTTCAGGGCTATCTGCTCGCCCATCAATATGAGGGGCTGATCAGGAAGTCGAAACTGAGAGGCCGTCGCCGCTAATCGCGATCCGGTGGACAACGTCGAAAACAACATCAGTTAAGGTGTGCGGAACTTCGCCCACCAAGCGCCGGGGGGCGTACGTCAATGAGAATAATCCTTCTGGGACCGCCGGGCTCCGGCAAGGGCACCCAGGCGCAACGTCTGGTGCAACGTTTCGGCATCGTGCAGCTCTCGACCGGCGAGATGTTGCGTGCCGCGGTTGCCGCCGAAACTCCGATCGGACTCAAGGCCAAGGACATCATGGCGAGCGGCGGCCTGGTGCCGGACGACGTCGTGGTCGGCATCATCTCGGACCGTATCGAGCAGGACGACGCCAAAAAGGGATTCATCCTCGACGGCTTCCCGCGCACCGTGCCGCAGGCCGAAGCGCTCGACGATCTCCTGAAGCACAAGCACATGAAGCTCGACGCCGTGGTTGAGCTGCGGGTCAATGAAAGCGCGCTGATCGATCGCGTCGAGAAGCGGGCTGAAGAAACGCGGGCGCGCGGCGAGGAGGTGCGGGTCGACGACACTGCGGAGGTGCTGGTCAGGCGTCTGGCGACCTATCGCGCCCAGACCGAGCCCCTGATTCATTATTATTCGGAAAAGCGAAAGCTCCTGACCGTCGATGGCATGATGACCATCGAGGAGGTCACCCGGGAAATCAGCCGAATCCTCCACGCGGTCGGGGTTGTGGAAAGCAAACCCTCGAAAAAGCCTGTTTCCGCCAAGCGGGCCGCTGGGAAGCCCGCCTCGAAGGCGGCCAAATCGGTTGCCCGGACCCGTCCCGCGGCCAAAAAGCCCGCCAAAACGGCCCGAAAGGCCGTCAAACGGCCTTCTGGCGCTACCAAGAAGGTCGTGAAGAGGGCGCCCGCGCGTGTCGCGAAAAAGGTCACGAAAAAGCGAGCTAAAGCCTAGAATCGGTTGACTAAACCTCCCTCGATACCTTAATAAGCCCCGCATCCAAGTCGGATAGTTTATGACGATGCCGGGCCCCAATGATCATGGGGGAGGGCGTCGTGTTCGCGTTTGCGGACACACCCCGAGATAGCAGGAAGTTAGAGCTCGATCCCGAGCGGATCGGCGACAGGAGAGACGTACGTGGCCCGTATTGCCGGCGTGAATATCCCGACCAACAAGCGCGTCCTCGTGGCGCTGCAATACATCCATGGCATCGGCGAAAAGAGCGCCGAGGAAATCATGGAGAAGGTGAAGCTTCCGCTGGATCGTCGTGTCAGCCAGCTGAGCGATGCGGAAGTGTTGCAGATCCGCGAGGTGATCGACCGCGACTACGTCGTCGAGGGCGATCTTCGTCGCGAGACCGGCATCAATATCAAGCGGCTGATGGACCTCGGCTGCTATCGCGGCCTGCGACATCGCCGCGGTCTGCCGGTGCGCGGCCAGCGCACCCACACCAATGCGCGCACGCGCAAGGGGCCGGCCAAGGCGATCGCCGGCAAGAAGAAGTAATTTGGCGAATGTCGAATAGGGAATGGCGAGTAGCTCTATTCGCCATTCGCTACTCACTACTCGCCTTTTTGGTGTAGCCGCTGGCATTACGGCGGCGTTGAGATCACAGGAAAGGTTGTTAGATGGGCAAGGAAGCCACCCGCGTCCGCCGCCGCGAACGCAAGAACATCGCCTCCGGCGTGGCGCACGTGAATTCGTCGTTCAACAACACCACCATCACCATCACCGACGCGCAGGGCAACACCATTGCCTGGTCGTCGGCGGGAACGATGGGGTTCAAGGGGTCGCGCAAATCGACTCCCTATGCCGCCCAGGTCGCGGCGGAGGACGTTTCCAAGAAGGCGCAGGAACACGGCATGCGCACGCTGGAAGTGGAAGTGGCCGGCCCCGGTTCGGGCCGCGAGTCGGCGCTGCGCGCGCTGCAGGCTGCGGGCTTCACCGTCACCTCGATCCGTGACGTGACGACGATCCCGCACAATGGTTGCCGTCCGCGCAAGCGTCGGCGGGTTTGATGTTTTCCCTGCGGGCGGCTCTGCCGCTTGCAGGTTGTTTTTGTTTTGCACACGCCGCGGACTGATCCGCGGCCCAAAGCGCCAGATGGCAATTGAGCTGGCCTCGAGGGTGAGACAGTGACGATCCAGAAGAATTGGCAAGAACTGATCCGGCCGAACAAGCTGCAGGTGACCGCCGGCACCGACGCGACGCGTTTTGCAACGCTGGTCGCTGAACCGCTCGAGCGTGGCTTCGGCCAGACGCTCGGCAACGCGCTGCGCCGCATCCTGCTGTCCTCGTTGCAGGGCGCCGCCGTGCAGTCCGTGCACATCGACGGCGTGCTGCACGAGTTCTCCTCGATCGCCGGCGTCCGCGAGGATGTGACCGACATCGTGCTGAACATCAAGGACATCTCGATCAAGATGCAGGGCGAAGGCCCCAAGCGCATGGTCGTGAAGAAGCAGGGTCCGGGCGTCGTCACTGCCGGCGACATCCAGACCGTTGGCGACGTCGTCGTGCTCAACCCCGAGCTCGTGCTCTGCACGCTGGACGAGGGCGCCGAGATCCGCATGGAGTTCACGGTCGCGACCGGCAAGGGCTATGTCGCCGCCGAGCGTAACCGGCCCGAGGATGCGCCGATCGGCCTGATCCCGGTCGACAGCCTGTTCTCGCCGGTCAAGAAGGTCTCCTACAAGGTTGAGAACACCCGCGAGGGCCAGATCCTCGACTACGACAAGCTGACCATGACGATCGAGACCAACGGCGCGATCTCGCCGGAGGACGCGGTGGCGTTTGCCGCTCGCATCCTGCAGGACCAGCTCAACGTGTTCGTCAACTTCGAGGAGCCGCGCAAGGAAGTCGCGCAGGAGATTATTCCCGATCTCGCTTTCAACCCGGCCTTCCTCAAGAAGGTGGACGAATTGGAGCTGTCGGTTCGTTCGGCCAACTGCCTGAAGAACGACAACATCGTCTATATCGGCGATCTCGTGCAGAAGAGCGAAGCGGAGATGCTGCGCACCCCGAACTTCGGCCGCAAGTCGCTGAATGAGATCAAGGAAGTGTTGGCCCAGATGGGTCTGCATCTCGGCATGGAAGTGCCGGGCTGGCCGCCGGAGAACATCGACGAGCTCGCCAAGCGCTTCGAGGATCATTACTAAGCGAATTGGGAGTGGCGAATAGCGAATGGAAATTACTCGCTACTCACCATTCGCTACTCGCCATCCAGGGCGAACGCAGGAAGCCCACCTGAGCAACGTGTCCGACGAACCGTCGCGGCAGATCAAAGAAGGAATAGTTCAATGCGTCACGGCAAGGTTCATCGGAAGCTCAACCGCACCGCCGAGCATCGCCGCGCGATGTTCGCCAACATGTGCGCCGCGCTGATCAAGCACGAGCAGATCGTCACTACGCTGCCGAAGGCCAAGGAATTGCGTCCGATCGTCGAGAAGCTGGTTACGCTCGGCAAGAAGGGCGGGCTCGCCATGCGCCGTCAGGCGATCTCCGAGATGCGCGATGTCGATCAGGTCAAGAAGCTGTTCGACGTGCTGGCGCCCCGCTACAAGGATCGTCAGGGCGGCTACACCCGCATCATCAAGGCCGGCTTCCGCTACGGCGACAACGCCGCCATGGCCGTGATCGAGTTCGTCGACCGCGACGTCGATGCCAAGGGCCAGGACTCCGGCCCGGCGCAGGAAACGGAAGCCGCGGCAGCGTAAGCCTCGCTCCGGTACAGGTTTTCAAAGCGGCGCTTTCGGGCGCCGCTTTTCATTTGTGCGCTCGCTTCCGTCCTGGCGAATGCCAGGACCCATGTCGGCTCGAAGGAAGCTGCCGTCATCAACGGTGCTGCGATCAGCGCCGAAGGCGGCATCGTCGACGCGATCGCCTGAGGTGAGAGATAGCAGCCTTTGTCATCTCCGAAGTCGAGCCGCGCGACGCGGCTGCGATGGAGACTTACGCACGCTCGCGGCGCAATCGGGCGTGCCTCCGTAGGCCTTTCCCGTCTTTCTACCCGCGCAACGGATTGCTATGGTCAAGCGCCGGAGCTCACGGGCGGGAAACGAGGGGAAATAACCATGATCGATTGGCGGCAGGCGATACTTGGCTCTCTTGTAGCGTTGACGGTCTTGCCCTGTGCGGCGCGTGCCGACCAGGCCTTCCAGCGCTTCCTTCCGCTCTTTGTCGATCTGGATGGCTGGCAGGGCAAGAAGCCCGACGGCATGTCGCTGGATATGCCCAATTCCAGCATGACCACCGCCACCCGCGACTACACGCGTGGGCCGGCGCAGGCGCATGCGAGCGTCATGATGGGGCAGGCGGCCTCCGGTGCTTTGGCTCCGATCGAGTCCGGAATGAATATGCAGACCGGCGACGGCCACATGGTGACCTCGACCATGCATGACATGAAGGTCATGAAGACCTTCAACATCCCGCACAAGTCAGGCGCGCTGATGGTCGAGCTCAGCAAGGATGCGGTGTTCGCCTTCTCCTATGGCGGCATCACCGAGGACGAAGCAATCGCGCTGGCCGAGAAGTTCGACTGGAAGGCGATGCAGGCCGCAGCCCAGAAGAAATAACGGCGGGAGTTTTGCTTTCTCGATGGTTCGTGATCGACTAGTGCCGCCGATTTGAAGTCCCTGCACCGCAAGCCGAGAAATGGACCAGGGACTTCAAATCGAAAAGCGGCACTAGAATCATAAGTTTGCTAGTGCCCATGGCTTTCCGAAGTTCGTATAGGTGGTTGCTGCAATGGTGTACGAACTTCGAAAAGTGGGCACTAGAGCGGGATAAGATGAGGGTTGAATCGTCATTGCGAGCCAGCGGGTCGCGCGAACGATGACAGGCTCCACGAAGCAATCCATCGCACCGCATGGACAGAATGGATTGCTTCGTCGCTGTCGCTCCTCGCGATGACGGCCAAGTCTGTGATCGAACCCAAGATCGTCATGCGCTAAGGGTCGTCTCATGACGCTTACTCTCTCGATCCGCAACAGGCGGCGGATCCATATCACTTCCCGACGATGGCAGCGGCGGGCCATCTTCCTCCTTGGCGGCATCGCGGTTGGTGCGGCCGCGGTGGCGCTCGCGCAACTCGCCGACCTTGCGCAAGTGACCTTTGCGCTGCTGCTGTCGAAATCGCGCTATGCGTCGCTTGTCGTCACGCCGCTTGGCTTTGCGCTGGCGGTGTTCGTGACCAACCGGTTCTTTCCGAACTCGCAAGGTAGCGGCATTCCGCAGGCGATCGCGGCCCGTCACCTGACCGACCACAGAGCGCGCGAAAGCCTGGTCTCGCTCCGGATCGCGATCGGCAAGATCATCCTGACCTTGTTCGGCCTGTTGTGCGGCGCATCGGTGGGACGCGAGGGGCCGACGGTCCAGATCGGCGCTTCCGTGATGTTCGCGCTCGGCCGCTTCTCGCCGCGGCGTCAGCCTGGCCTGATCCTGGCCGGCGCCGCGGCGGGCGTAGCCGCCGCATTCAACACGCCGCTCGCCGGTATCGTGTTCGGGATCGAGGAGATGAGCCGCGCCTTCGAGACCCGGACCTCTAGCCTCATCATCACGGCGGTGATTGCCGCCGGCCTGACCTCGCTCGCGCTGATGGGCAACTATACCTATTTCGGCACCACCGACCTCGCGTTGCGCAACGGAACGGACTGGCTCGCCATTCCCGTGTGCGGCGTGGCCGGCGGTCTGGCAGGCGGCTTGTTCAGCCGCATCCTCATTGTGATGGCGCGCGGGTTTGCAAATCCGATCGGACGCGCGATCAAGCGCTACCGGCTCGCCTTTGCCCTGATCTGCGGGCTTGCGGTTGCGATCTGCGGCATCGTCTCGGGCGATACCATCTACGGCACGGGCTATTCGCAGGTGAAGTCGGCGCTTGAAAGTGGCACGCCTTTGCCGGCAGATTTTGGCGTCCTGAAATTCCTGGCAACGACCTTCGCCTCGATCAGCGGCATTCCCGGCGGCATCTTTTCGCCGTCGCTCGCGGTCGGCGCCGGGATCGGCAGCGACATCGCCTCGCTGTTTCATGGTGCGCCGTTAGCTGCGATCATGCTGCTCGGCATGGTGTCGTATTTCGCCGGCGTCGTTCAAGCGCCGATCACCGCCTTTGTCATCGTGACCGAGATGACCAACAATCACGCCATGGTGGTGCCGTTGATGGCGGCCGCCATGATCGCCTACGCCACCTCGCGCCTGGTCTGCGAGGAGGGGGTTTATCACGCCCTTGCAGAAGGGTTCATCGAGAAGGCGAGCCGGCCGCCGGACGACGAGAGCACGAATCCTCCGGCCTGAGCGGGCTGCTGATGGGACTTACCACCCCTCCAGCACGATCTTGCCGCGCGACTTGCCGCTTTCCAGCAGCGCATGCGCGCGCTTGAGATTGGCCGCGTTGATGGTTCCAAAGCTCTGGTCCAGCGTAGTGCGCAGCACGCCCTTGTCGATGAGATCGGAGACATCATTGAGCAGATTGTGCTGGCCGATCATATCAGGCGTCTGGAACGAGGAGCGGGTGAACATCGATTCCCAATGGATCGAGACCGCCTTGCCCTTGAAGGCGGAGACATTGAACTCCGGCGGATCGTCGATCAGGCCGAACTTGCCCTGCGGCGCCATCACCTCGGCGATCGCCTTGTAGTGCTGGTCGGTGTAGGTGAGGCTGGCGACAAGGCCGACCGGCGGCAGCTTCAGTTTCTCGATCTGCGCCTTGATCGGCTGGTTGTGATCGATCACGGCATGCGCGCCGAGCTCGAGGCACCATTTCTGCGACTCCGGCCGCGTCGCGGTGGCAAGCACCGTCAGCCCCGTGAGCCGCCGCGCGAGCTGAATCAGGATCGAACCGACGCCGCCGGCGCCTCCGGTGATCAGAAGCGTGCGCGGATCGACGCTCTTGCCGGGCACCGCGCCGAGGCGATCGAACAGCAACTCCCAGGCGGTGATCGAGGTGAGGGGAAGGGCGGCGGCCTGCGCGAACGACAGTGATTTCGGCTTCTTGCCGACGATGCGCTCGTCGACCAGGTGAAATTCGGAATTGGTGCCCTGGCGCAGGATCGAGCCGGCGTAGAACACCTCATCGCCCGGCTTGAACAGGCTGACGTCAGGCCCGACGGCGTCGACGATGCCGCAGGCGTCAAATCCCAAAATCTTGAACTCGCCGGCGGGAGGGGCGGCGCGCTTGCGCACCTTGTAGTCCACGGGATTGGCGGAAATCGCCTTCACCGCGACGCGGATGTCGCGGCCCTTCGGTTCCACCTTGGCGGCTTCAAAATCGATCAGCGCGTCCTTGTCCTCGATCGGCAGCGATTTCTGGTATCCGACGGCCTTCATGAACGTCTCCCTTGGCATGACGTGCGGAAACACATGTCGCGACGCTATACGCTTGGCAAGTACTGTAAATTGAGGGATATAGTCCCTGTTTGGATACTATTGGAAAACCTGCGATGAAACGCAAAGATTTCGGGCACCGGCCGGGCTGCGCGGTGGAGGCGACCCTCGACCTCATCGACGGCAAGTGGAAGGGCGTGATCCTGTTTCATCTGCAGTCGGGTACGCAGCGCTTTGGCGAGTTGCGCAGGCGGATGCCGGGAATCACCCAGCGCATGCTGACCAAGCAGCTTCGCGCACTGGAGGAGGACAGGCTGATCATCCGAAAGGTCTATGCCGAGGTGCCGCCGCGCGTGGAATATTGTCTGTCCGACATCGGCGAGAGTCTCAAACCCGTGATCGACACGCTGAAAGCCTGGGGCGAGAGCCATCAGGAACGGCTATCCTGCGCGCAAGACACCACACCAGTCACCACAAAAGCGC
>Ga0310811_10009445_pt1 | contig 12589 bp, 12 predicted proteins | sample YCmetagenome_FD_207642 | JGI IMG/M metagenome (GOLD analysis project Ga0310811, IMG submission 207642) | Soil microbial communities from experimental microcosm in Duke University, North Carolina, United States - YC | ecosystem: Engineered > Artificial ecosystem > Soil microcosm > Unclassified ... | reverse complement strand
TCGCGGCGAACGGGAAGAAGAACGCCGACCCGACCATGCAGAGCTGCAACCCGAGCCGGACCCGGGTGCCGTGCTCGAGGAACGCCGCCGCCACCTCCGGCGGGGTCATGCCGGGAGCCGGCGGCGGCACGAACCCGGCCAGCGGCCAGAATCCGATGGCGAACATCAGCGTGAACAGCGGCCCGGCCCACACACACAGTCGCTGGATGCGAAGGTTCACTGGGTCACCCGCCCATCCGAAATGCACAACTCGCCGAACCGAAACCCGCGACTCGCCGACATCGGTGCCTCCTTACAGTTGCGCGGACACCGACTTGACCGACAGGAACTCCTCGATCCCGGCCCGGCCGCCTTCCCTGCCGTATCCGCTGCCCTTCTTGCCGCCGAAGGGGCTGTAGATCATGTGGTTGCCGAGGCCGTTGATCGACACGGAGCCGACGTCGAGGCGCCGGGCCAGGGTGTGGCACCGGGAGATGTCACGGCTGAACACGTACGCGGCCAGCCCGGCGGGTACGTCGTTCGCCACCGCCACCGCCTCGTCGTCGTCGGCCACCCGGGTCACCGTGGCGACCGGGCCGAAGATCTCGTCCTGGGCCAGGGCGCTGTCGGCGGCGACGTCGGCCAGCACCGTCGGCGCCACGAACGCACCCGCGCTCAGCTCACCGCCCAGGCGGGAACCTCCGGTGACCACCCGCGCGGTGCCGTCGGACACCCCGGCGGAGATCATCCCGACGATCCGGTCGGCCGAGGCCGTACTGATCACCGGTCCGACGTTAGTCGCCTCCGACAGCGGATCGCCGACCGTGAACCCCTCGGCGAGTGCCGCCAGCTTGGCGACCACCTCGTCGTAGACCCCGGGCTGGGCGAGGACCCGGTTGGGCGAGGTGCAGATCTGGCCGGCGTTCTGCGCGATGGCGAATTGGGCGACGGCCCCGACCGCCGCATCGACGTCGGCGTCGTCGCAGATCAGCACCCCCGACTTGCCACCGAGCTCCAGCAGCACCGGGGTCAGGTTCGCGGCTGCCGCCACCAGGATCTTGCGCGCGGTGCCGGCGCTTCCGGTGAAGCTGATCTTGTCGACGCCGGGGTGCGAGACGAGCGCGGACGTGCCTTCCGGACCGGACAGGACGATGTTCACCACGCCGGGCGGGATACCGGCCTCCAGGCACAGCTGCCCGAACAGGATCGACGAGTACGGGGCCAGCTCCGGCGGTTTGATCACGACGGTGTTGCCGGCGGCGAGCGCGGGCGCGGCCTTCATCCCGATCTCCCAGACCGGGCCGTTGAAGGGCACGATCGCGGCCACGACGCCGTAGGGCTCGGGCACGGTGTAGTTGAAGTTCCAGGCCCCGATCACCTCGCCGTTGAGCTTGTCGGCCCAGCCGGCGTAGTAGTCGAACCACTCGGCCGGCCCGGTCGCGGCCATCTGCGCGGCGTAGGCGACCGGCATGCCCGATTCCCAGGTCGACAGGGCCGAGAGCTCGGCCGTTCGCTCGTTGATCTTCCTCGCCAGCTGCTGGAGCAGGTACCGCCGGGCCATCGGGGCCAGCCCGGACCACACCGGGAAGGCCTCACGGGCGGCGGCCACCGCCGCGTCGACCTCCTCGGCACCGGCCAGGCGGAGGTCACGGGCCTCGCCGGTGGCCGGGTTGACGTGCGGCAACGTGCCGCCGGTCCCTCCCGCCACCGACTCGGCGCCGATCAGGTGGAACGTCTCGGGCAGCTTCACCGCGGCGGCACTCACTTGAGCAGGCACCCCGCGTCCACCGGCAGCGAGATGCCGGTGATGAACCGGGCCTCGTCGGAGGCCAGGAAGAGCACCGCGTTGGAGATGTCCCGGGGCTCCACCCAGCCGGCCGGCATGACGTGCATGGTGGCGGCCGCCGCCTCGAACTTCTCGACCGTCGGTTCCGGGTCACCGGGCAGGAAGGACGCCATGGTGAAGTCGTTGACCAGCATGTCGGTGTTGACGTTGGACGGGGCGACCACGTTGACCCGGATCCCGCGTGGGGAGAGCTCGTGCGCGAGGTTCTTCATCAGCCCGACCACCCCGTGCTTGGCACTGATGTAGGGGCCGACGCCCGGTGCGCCCTTGAGCCCGCCGATCGACGCGGTGAGGATGATCGACGCCCCGGCCTGCAGGTGCGGCAGCGCGGCCTTGACGGTGCGCCACACCCCGGTGACGTTGACGTCGAACACCGCCTGCCACTGCTCGTCGGTGATCGTGTCGATCATGCCGTAGTTGATGATCCCGGCGTTGGCGCTCACGATGTCGAGGCGGCCGAACTCGGCGATCCCCTGCTCCACCAGGCCGTCCAGGTCCGCCTGGTTGCGGACGTCGCCCTCGACCGCGATGATCCGCCGGTCCAGTGCCTCGACCGCCTTCACCGTCTCGGCGAGGTCGTCGGAGGTGGCCGGCGGGGCCATGTACTCGGGGATCTCCCGGCACACGTCGATCGCCAGGATGTCCGCACCCTCCTCGGCCAGCCGGATGGCGTGACTCCGGCCCTGACCGCGGGCCGCTCCGGTGATCAGGGCGACCTTGCCCTCTACCCGACCTGGCATGGGTCAGACCTCCACTGTGATGTCTACGTAGATGTCGTCGCCGTCGAGGCTGACGGGGTAGGTGGGCACCGGCTTCTCGGCCGGGAACCCGTCGGCGGCGCCGGTGATCACGTTGAACCGGGAGCTGTGCGCCGGGCACTCCACCTCGTTGCCCTGCAGGTCGCCGTCGGAGAGCTCGACCTCCTCGTGGCTGCAGATGTCGCTGATCGCGTGCACCTCGCCGGACTCCAGCCGGGCCAGGCAGATCGGCACGTCGCCGGCCTCGACCCGCAACAGTTCCCCGGGCTTGATGTCGTCCAGCCCCGCCACCCTGCACCTGCTCATTCGGAAGTGCCTTTCCAGTCCGTGAAGATCACCGGGTAGCTCATGAACGTCACCACGTCCTCGATCGCGCTCTCGTCCTGGGACATGGCCAGGATCTGCGGCTCGGCGTCCGGGTCGGGCGCGATGCCGTGGCTGAACAGCTTCTGCATGAACCGCACGTGGCTGCCGCTGTGGCCGTCGTTGCCCAGCACCACCCGCAGGCCCAGGCAGGCGTGCGGGCCCGAGCCGAAGCCGATGCCGTAGCGCGGCAGGTCACCGGCGCGCTCGCGCCACGGGTTGAACTCGCCCGCGTCGGCCCCGAACACCTCGGGGTCGCGGTTCGCCCGGGGGATCTCGATGTGCAGCTCGTCGCCCTCGTGGATCTGCTCGCCACCGATCTCGGTGTCCTCGCCGGCCCGGCGCACCAGGTAGGAGATGAACGGCGCCTTCAGCCGGATCGTCTCCTCCATGCAGCGGGTGAGGAAGTCCATGTCCTCGACCCGGTCGCGATCCTCGGGGTGTTCGGCGAACCACTTCGCGGTGTCGTGGACCATGTGCACGACCGACTGCACGCTGGTGCCGATCGCGGTGTTGAACACCAGGATCGCGTCGCGGATCCCGATCTCCTCGTCGGCGTACACCGGGTCGGCCCGCGAGACGATCAGCCGCATCAGCGAGCGCGGGATCGTCGACTCCTCCCGAGTACCGGCCTCGACCTCGGCGTACATCTCACGGTAGGCGTCGCGGGCGGGCTTGTAGAAGTCCTCGACGAACGTCTGCTTCGCGGCCAGCGCCATCTTGAACACTGCTTCGCGGTTGTCGAAGAACTGCGCCAGGACCCCGCCGAAGATGCCCGGGATGATCTGCCGCAGCTTGGCCTGCCGCTCCGGGTCGTCCATGTCGGTCAGCCCGATCATGTTCGCGCCGAACCCGACGAACAGCCGGTCGGCCAGCTCCACCAGGTCGGTACGGTAGCGGCCGTCGGCGTCCGGCTCGGCCAGCGCCTCGGAGAGCAGCCGCTCCACGGCGGGCAGGATGTAGTTCTCCCGCATCGCGTCCAGGGCCTCGGGCCGGACCAGCGAGTTCACCATCTTGCGCCGGCGGCGGTGCTCCGGGCCGTCGGTGAACGTCCACATGCCACCGACGAACTCCTCGACGGTGATGTGCCCGTCGTCGAGCTTGTGCGCGGCCGCGAAGTACTCCGGGTTGTTCAGCACACTCTTGGATCGAACGGTGCTGATCAGATCGGGGATGTTGCCGATCCGGTGGACCGGGCACTGGGTCTGGTTGGACACCGTGACTTCCTTCGTGGTGGAACGTCGGATCACGCCGGACCGGTCGTCGGGGAATGACCGCGGTGAAATCCTGAACAGCGATAGGCTAACGCCGGCCACCAGGTGACGCAATACACCCCGGGTCTCCCGGCTCCCAGCACCCGGCTCCCGGCTCCCACTCGCCGCCGCACACCTTCCGGTGCCGCCGCACACGGTGCAACGTGTGCGGCGGCCACACAGGATGTGCGGCACGGCGTCACCCACCCGTCGGCCGGCGCCGGAGCAGGGCCTGCTCGTAGTCCTGGGGATCGTTGACGTTGGTCAGGGACTCCAGGTTCGGGTCCACGCGCGCCAGTTCGGGGTCGTTGAGCAGCCACGCCTCGTCGAGCGTGCGCACCCGGCAGCGTTCGAAGACCTGTCCCGGCCTCCGGATGCCCTCGGCCACCCACTCCCCGATCGGCCCCGCCAGCGTCGTCCGGTACGCCGCGGCCAGGGGTTGGCGGTAGCCGCGGGCGAACGGCAGCGCCACATCAACGGGTTGGTCGGCGGGCGGGTCCTGCAGGCCGGCCAGCACCCGCCGGACGAACGCCGGGTGCAGGAAGGGCATGTCCACCGAGCAGACGAACGCCGCCCCGGCCCGGTCGGCGACGGCGGCAAGCCCTACCGCGATGCCCTGGACCGGCCCCTGGCCCTCCACCGGGTCGGAGTGGAGTTCCACCCCCGGAGGCAGCGCGGGCAGGTCCTGGCCGGGCGCACCGACCACAACGATCGGGCCGTCGAGGGTGCCGGCCAGTAGTGACGCGATGTGGTGCAGCAGCGTCGAGCCGTGCCAGTCCAGAGCGGCCTTCGACTCGCCCATCCGCGACGAACGCCCGCCGGCCAGCACGATCCCGGCGGCCACCATCGGGCGAGCCTAGACCGCCGGCTCCGCCGGTCCCGCCGGCTCCCCAGCTCCCGCCAGACCGTCGATCAACCCACGCGCGGCCCGTTCGAACGCCTCGTCCGGGGTCAGACCCACCGCGGTGCTGACCCGGTAGAGGGCCGGGTAGTCGTCCTTCCAGGCCTCCGCCCGGTCGTGGTTGGCGGCCGCCGAGTCGTACAGCGCGCTGCCGCAGGCCAGCGCCTCCAGCCCGTCGAACAGCGGCATGATGATCTCCGGCGGCACCCCCTGGCGTTCCAGCAGCTCCACCGCGCGCTCATGCTCCTCGGTGCCGATCTGCAACGGGTGGCGGCTCATCAGGGTGGGCACCAGGTCGGGGTAGACCAGCAGCGCCTTGCGGTATCGCACGGTGTTCTCCAGCAGCCACTCCCGCCACGGCCGCTTCGGGTCGCCGGCGCCCCGGATGCCCTCCAGCGCCACCCGGGCGGCCAGAGCGAGGATCTCCTCCTTGTTGCGGAAGTGGTAGTACAGCGACGCGCTCTTGACGTCCAGCTCGAACGCCAGCCGGCGGATCGTCACCGCCTCGACACCCTCGTTGCGGATCAGCTCCAGCGCGACCTCGGCGGTCTCGCGCGCGGAGATCAGCTGCGACTTGATCCGTTCGAACCGGTCCTCCCGGCGGTACTGCGGCATCGGGCGTCAGACCTCCGTATCGGCCGCACCCACCCCGGCCAGGTGACGGTGGAAGTGGTGCAGCGCCAGCTCGTTGCGACCCAGCGTCATCGGCCGGGCACTGCCCGCGTCCAGGCCTGACTGTATCCGCCGCGCCATCTCCCAGTCCTCGTCGTGCACCGCGCCGACCACCGTGTCCCAGTTGCGCTCCCAGTAGGACCTGGCCTTGTCGCTCTCGGGAAGCTGCGGCACCAGGAAACGCAGCGTGATCCGGCACCGGCCGGGATCGGTCTCGTGCGGCTCGACGGTCCAGGCCTCGATGTGGTCGCGCACGTACACCAGCACGGTGTTCGGCATCAGCGCGTAGGTCAGGATGATCCCGGGAAGGATCTCGGGCTGGGTACCGTCCCCGGTCGGGCGCAGCTTCTCGATGTCCTTGCGCGCCGAGGCCATCCGCAGGTGCTCGCCCAGCTCGTCGACGATGAACACGTTGGAGATCGTGATCTTGCCGACGGTCGTCGGATGCAGGTAGCGGACGTGGTAGACCTCGAGGAAGCCGTCCATCACCAGCTTCCAGTTGGCGGGCTGATCGAAGCTCTGCCCGCGCAGGAAGTGGTAGTCGCCCAGCCCCAGGTCCGCCAGGCCCCGGTCGACCTCGGACCCGAGATAGGCGGCCACGTCGAGGGGCTCGTCCGAGGCTGTCGGTGACACCCACACCAGCCCGTGCCGCTGCTCGCAGGGCAGCTCGACCAGCCCGTTGTCGTCCAGGTCCAGTGACGGGAAGCTGTCCTCGGCGTCGGGGACCACCCGTAGCGCGCCGTCCAGGGCGTAGGTCCACCCGTGATAGGGGCAGCTGAACGCCTTGGACCTGCCGGACCCGGCGGCGACCACGGTGGCGCAGCGGTGACGACAGACGTTGCGGAACGCGCGCACGCCGCCATCCTCCTGGCGGGCCAGCAGTACCGGGACCCCGGACAGGCGGGTGGTCAGGAAGTCCCCGGGTTCGGGCAGCTCGCCTGCCGCCGCCGCCAGCACGGTCGCGGCGCGGATGGCGGCCCGTTCCCGGTCGGCCTGGCGCGGGTCGAGGTAGTCGCGCTCGCTCAGGTGCATCTCGGCCGGCGCCCGGTCGGTGCTGCGCGAGTCGATGTGGTCGAACAGCCGCTTGGCGACCTCGCGTTGCAGATCCCTGTTCACTGGTGCCTCCCTGCCGCGGCGTTCCCGGACGCGGGCCGGCTCGGATCGTGGCGACGATCCCGCCGCCGGTCGTCGGCCAGGCCCAGGGCGAAGAGGTCGACGGTGGCGGCGGTGAGCCCGGCCTCGCGCAGCTCGAACTTCAGTACCCGGCCGATCGGGTTGCGGGGCAGCGCCTCGAGCAGCTCGTAGAACCGGGGCACCGCGAAGTGCGGCACGTTCTCCATCACGAACTCGGCATAGCGGCGCCGGTCGAACGTCTCGTCGGGCTTCAGCACGATGCACGCCTTGATGTGCTCGCCCTCGTCGGTCCGCACCGCGTGCGCGGCCACCTCGGCGATCTGGCCGTAGCCCAGCAGCGCGCGTTCCAGCTCCATCGCCGAGACGTTCTCGCCCTTGCGCCGCATCGCGTCCTTCTTGCGGTCGACGAAGGTGAGCAGGCCCTCGGCGTCGAGCTTGCCCAGGTCACCGGTGTGGTGCCACAGGTTCCGCCAGCACTCGATGTTCCGCTCGGCGTCGTTCCAGTACCCGCTGAAGATCGCGCCGGGCACCCTGGGCCGGATCACGATCTCGCCGACCTCACCGGCCGGCACCGGGTTGTCCTCGTCGTCGACCACGGCGCACTCGATGTCCTCGCAGACCCGCCCGTCGGTGTGCCGCGCCGCCGGGTGGTTCAGACCGACGGTCGCCACCGGGTTGGCCTCGGTCTGGGCGTACATCTGACACACCGAGCGGATCCCGAAGTCGTCCTCGAGCCTCTTCTGTTTCTCCGGGGCGAACGGGATGCCGATCCAGCGCCGCAGCCGGTGGTCCTTCGTCGGGGGCTGCTCGAGCAGGAAGTCGGTGATGCCCGGCCCACCCCAGTAGGTGGCGCCGAGAACCTTCGCGCGGTCGAAGAAGCCGCTCGCGCTGAACCGGTGCTCCAGGCCCATCGGTGTGCCGCTGGTGAGCGCCAGCATCAGGTCCATGTGCCCGGACATGTGGAACATCGGGTGCACGCAGATCTGCACGTCGTCGTCGTCGAGCACCAGCATCTCGCTCATCACCCGGGCCACCCGGGCCATGTAGGCGTGGCTGAGCATGCAGCCCTTCGAAGCACCCGTGGTCCCGGACGTGTAGAGGATCAGGAAGGTGTCCAGCGGTTTCGCCTGGTGCGGTTCCAGCGGTGCCCCGGTGCCGAACAGCTCGGAGTAGGCCGCGCTCGCCACACCGTGCGGCGCTTCCAGGTCGGGATCGAGCAGGATCACCAGGCGCAGGTCGGGCAGGCCATCGAGCAGCGGGAGCAACGCGTCCAGCCCGATGCGGTCCACCGCGATGGCCGCAGCGGCCGAGTTGACCAGCTGGTGGCGCAGGAACTCGCCCTTGAGGAACACGTTGATCGGGACGGTGATCATCCCCGCGTAGGCGGCACCGAAGGTCAGCTCGACCAGCTCGATCCGGTTGGCCGACATATACGCCACCCGGTCGCCGACCTCGATTCCGTGGTGTCGCAGCCCGGCGCCGAGGTCGCGAGCCCGGTCGCGGACCTCCCCGAAGCCGAGCACCCGGTCCTCGGGTGTGATCAGGAACGGGTCGCGGGGGAACCGGGCCGCCTGCTCCTCGAGGGCCGCGACGACCGTGCGCGCTCCGGTACGGCGGGTCACGGGTCCCGCAACCACGGCCTGGTCCGTCACGTACTGCTCCATCCCTCGACACTCGGCCTTCGATGCCTGGCAGTCCTCGATGCCTGAACAACGATAGGCTAACGCAGAACCGGCTCGTCCGGAATCCGTGGCGGCAACCGCGCACCGCGCCGGCGTACACCCGGAGGCCGTTCGAGACCTGGCCGTTCATGCGAACGGGCCGGTCACCCACGCCTTGCGGCGAGTGGTGACCGGCCCGTTACCGGAGCTGAAGCTCAGATGGCGCGGACGCTCTGGGCCTGCGGGCCCTTCTGGCCCTGGCCTACCTCGAACTCCACACGCTGGCCCTCATCGAGGGTCTTGAAGCCGGTCCCCTGGATCTCGGAGTAGTGGACGAACACATCCGGTCCGCCACCGTCCTGGGCGATGAAGCCAAAGCCCTTTTCACCGTTGAACCACTTCACACTGCCTTGAGCCATTGCCGTATTCTCCCTGCATTTCTGCCGGGGCACCCTTGTGGCGCCCTTGTGCAGACGTGCCCAGTCAACCATCCCCGCGTCCGCCACGTACACCCCCCCGCCTTAACCGGTCCGGGAGGGCTCTAGCGCCGCGCTCAGGTGAGGCGCTAACGTCCTAGAACGCGATAGGCTAACGACCATCAAGCCAGGGACGGCCCATGACACCACCGCCGCTCGACATGCACGCCGACCAGCTCGCATCCAGCGTGTTCCTGGCCGGTGGCGCGCTGTTCTTCCTGATCTCGCTGGCGTGGGCGGTCCGCCGGTCGGTGGGTGGCCGCTCCGCGATCCCGCTGCTCGCGCTGGCCGGCGGGGTGCTCGCGTCCCTGGAGGAGCCGTGGATCGACCGGCTCATCCAGCTCTGGTACCCGGCCGACGCCCCGCTGGTGATGTTCACCTGGTTCGGGATCCACCAGCCGCTCTACCTGCACCTGTACTACCCCGGCTTCGTCGGGCTCGGCGCGTACGTGACCTACCTCGGGCTGGTGAAATACCCGGACGGCCGCATGTTGTGGCCGGCGTTCGGCGGCATCTGCGTGATGGACCTCGTCTTCGAGGGACCGTCCACCTTCTTCGGCGCCTACCACTACTACGGCGCCCAGCCGTTCCAGCTGTTCACCGACGGCTGGCCGCTGTGGGTGGCACCGGTGAACGCCGCCGGGCCGCTGCTGGCCGGCTGGCTGATGTACCGGCTGCGCGACCGCCTCACCGGCCCGGCGACCGCGATGGTGGCACTGCTGCCCCCGTTGGCCTACGCCGGCGTCTACGGCGCCACTACCTGGCCCACCACCACCGCCCTGAACAGCGACTCTTCCGCACCCATCAGGTGGGCGGCCGCCGCGGTGACCATGGCGCTGTGCGTCGTCGTGGTGATCGGGCTGCGCTCATTGACCCGGTCGGCCGAACACCCGGCCGGCATTCCCGCACGCGAGTTGGAGCCCACCACGTGACCAGCACCCAGCAGAAGCCCGTCCTCGACTTCGACCACCACTCGGTACGGGCCGCGCACCACCGCGAGGAGGTGCTCGCGGAGGTGGCACCGCACCCGATCTTCTGGACCGAGGCGCACGGCGGCTACTGGGTCGTCACCTCGCACGCCCTGATCAAGCGGGTGCTGCGCGACCACGAGGTGTTCTCCTCGAACAAGACCCCGGAGATGACCGGCGGCGACACCATCCCCACGGTGATCGGCCCGCGCCTGATCCCGGCCGAGGTCGACCCGCCCTACCACCGGACACTGCGCAAGCTGCTCACCCCGAAGTTCCACAACAAGGCCGTCGAGAAGCTGCTGCCCCAGCTCGAGACGCTGATCGTCGGGGTGATCGACGAGGCGGTGGCCAAGGGCGAGTTCGACATCGTGCACGACATCGCCAACCGCATCCCGGCCGGCTCGATGGTCGTCTACCTCGGGTTCCCCGAGGAGGAGCGCGTCCCGTTCATCAAGTCGGTACAGGCCGCGCTGGACGTCATGCCCTACGCCTCGGACCCGGACTTCGCGGCCTCGCCGAAGATGGCCGAGGGAATGGCCGCGCTGGGTCACGCCGTCGGGGTCATCCAGGCGCTGATGGCCGAGCGCAAGGCCAACCCCACCGACGACGTGGTCAGCCACCTGGTGAATCCCGAGTTCGAGATCCCCGACGACGACATCATGTGGATCATCTTCACGTTGCTGGTCGGCGGAGCCGAGAACCCGGCAGCCATGATCGGCAACTCGCTGGCCTACCTGGCCGAGGACACCGAGCTGCGGGCCCGCCTGGCGGCCGACCACAGCCTCATCCCGGCGGCCTGCGAGGAGCTGCTGCGCCAGACCTCGTCCGCGGTCTCGCTGGCCCGCACCGTCACCCGCGACATCGAGATCGAGGGGGTCCAGCTGCACGAGGGCGACCGGCTGCTGGTGTGGCTGCCCGGGGCCAACCACGACGCGAGCGTGTTCGAGCGGCCGGCGGAAGTGGACATCGACCGGCCGTCGTGCCCCCATGTGGCGTTCGGCGACGGGCCGCACGTGTGCGTCGGCGCGGGTCTGTTCCGGGTCTGGTTCCAGATCATGATGCGCGAGGTGCTGACCAAGATGCCCGAGTACACCGTCGACCTGGAGCGATCCGTGCGGTTCGACGACTCGGCCACCATGTGGGGCTGGCGCTCCATGCCGGCTCGCGTGTAGTGAGGCCGTCATGCAACTGAGAGACGCGCACGCCGTCGTCGTCGGCGGATCCACCGGTGTCGGAGCGGCGGTGGTCCGGAAGCTCTCCGCCGAGGGCGCCCGCTGCACAGTGATCGCGCTGCCCAGCGAGGAGCTGGACAAGGTGGTCGCCGAGGTGGGCGGCACCGCGCTGCCGCTGGACCTGGCCGACCTCGACCAGGTCGACGGCGCCATCGACCGCGCCATCGCGGCGGGCGGGCCGGTCGACGTGCTGGTCTGCAACGCCGCGGTCAGCCCGAGCGGCCCGTTCCAGGACTTCACCGCCAAGGAGCTGCGCGACGCGACCGTGATCAACATGGTGTCGCAGATGGAGCTGATCCGGCAGGTACTGCCCGGGATGATCAGCCGCCGCAAGGGCACCATCACCACCACGGGCTCGCTCTCCACCGAGATGTCGATGATCCATCTCGGGGCGTACGTACCGTCCAAGGCCGGCCTGACGAAGTGCGCGCTGGACCTGCAGACCGAGCTGCGCGACTACAACATCCGCGTGTTCACCTTCCTGCTCGGTTCGGTCAAGGGCACCGCGCTGGCGAACAAGGCCATCGAGGACCCGGTGGTCGACTTCATCGAGCGCCGGGCGGGTGACATGGGCGTGCTCAGCCCGGAGCGGGTGGCCGACCGGATGGCCGAGGTGATCGCCAGCGACCGCTCCAGCGCGCTGATCACCATCCCGAAGGTCGCCTCGGGCCTGGTCCAGTTCCGCAACCTGCCGGTGCGGCTGCTCGACCCCCTGATGGGCCGCCCCGCCCGCAAGTTCAAGCGCGGCCACTGACCGGGCGCGCTGCCCCGAGTTGATCGCCGGTTGCGCCGGTTGCGGCTGCGGGTGATCGGTGATCGAGGCGGTTGCGGGTGGTTCGCGCTGCGGGTGATCGGTGATCGAGGCGGATTGACTGCGATTTGCGCGGTTGGTCCGCCTGGATCGCCGATCATCCCGGCTGTCGTTTGAGACCAACACCGGCGTCGCGCGAACCGGTGCGGGCAACGCTGGTGTTGGTCTCACGTGGCCAGCCGCCGGACCGTCGCGGCCGCGCGGAACGGTGCTCGGCGCGGGCGGCCGTAGGCTGGCCACAACGGCAGCCGGCACGGGAGGGGACCAGCCCATGGCACGTGGCGCGGGCCCGGTCGTCCGGGACGCGAAGAAGGCAGCGACCCGCCGGGCGTTGGTCGAGCACGCCGTGGCGCTGTTCGAGGAGTTCGGGTTCGAGAAGACCACCGTCGACGACATCGTGGCCGCGGCGGGCTGCTCCCAGCGCACGTTCTTCCGGCACTTCGCGGCCAAGGAGGACGTGGTCTTCGAGGGCATCCCCGAGCGGCTCGCCGAGCTCACCGCGCTGCTCGCGGACGTGCCGGTGGACGAATCC
>Ga0310811_10009443_pt1 | contig 12590 bp, 11 predicted proteins | sample YCmetagenome_FD_207642 | JGI IMG/M metagenome (GOLD analysis project Ga0310811, IMG submission 207642) | Soil microbial communities from experimental microcosm in Duke University, North Carolina, United States - YC | ecosystem: Engineered > Artificial ecosystem > Soil microcosm > Unclassified ... | reverse complement strand
ATTCCGCTTCCCCATCGTCATCATCGATGAAGATTTCCGTTCAGAGAACACCTCCGGTCTCGGCATTCGTGCGCTCGCCGATGCGATGGAGAAGGAAGGCATGGAGGTGCTGGGCGTCACCAGCTACGGCGACCTGTCGCAGTTCGCGCAACAGCAGTCGCGTGCCTCCGCCTTCATCCTGTCGATCGACGACGAGGAATTCGGCACTGGCTCGTATGAAGATACCGACTACGCCCTGAAATCGCTGCGCGCCTTCGTCGAGGAAATCCGCCACAAGAACGCCGACATCCCGATCTATCTGTACGGCGAAACGCGGACGTCACGTCACATCCCGAACGACATCCTGCGCGAGCTGCACGGCTTCATCCACATGTTCGAGGACACGCCGGAATTCGTCGCGCGACACATCATCCGCGAAGCCAAGTCCTACATGGACAGCCTGTCGCCACCGTTCTTCCGCGCGCTGGTGCACTACGCGCAGGATGGTTCGTATTCCTGGCACTGCCCCGGGCACTCGGGCGGTGTGGCGTTCCTGAAGTCACCGATCGGCCAGATGTTCCACCAATTCTTCGGTGAGAACATGCTGCGCGCCGACGTCTGCAACGCGGTGGAAGAGCTCGGTCAGCTGCTGGACCACACCGGCCCGGTCGCCGCCTCTGAACGCAATGCCGCGCGCATCTTCAATGCCGACCACTGCTACTTCGTCACCAACGGTACGTCGACTTCGAACAAGATGGTGTGGCACTCGACAGTCGCTCCGGGCGACATCGTCGTGGTCGACCGCAACTGCCACAAGTCCATCCTGCACTCCATCATCATGACCGGTGCGATCCCGGTGTTCCTGATGCCGACGCGTAACCACCTCGGCATCATCGGCCCGATCCCATTGAGCGAATTCTCGATGGAGAACATCCGCAAGAAGATCGAAGCCAACCCGTTCGCGCGCGAAGCGAAGAACAAGAAGCCGCGCATCCTGACCATCACGCAATCGACCTACGACGGCGTGGTCTACAACGTCGAGACGCTGAAGAACATGCTGGACGGCGAGATCGACACGCTGCACTTCGACGAAGCCTGGCTACCGCACGCCACCTTCCATGACTTCTACAAGGACATGCATGCGATCGGCAAGGATCGCCCGCGCGCAAAGGAATCGCTGATTTTCTCCACACAATCGACGCACAAGCTGCTGGCCGGCCTGTCGCAGGCATCGCAGATCCTGGTGCGCGAATCGGAGAAGGTAAAGCTCGATCAGGAGACCTTCAACGAAGCCTACCTGATGCACACCTCAACTTCTCCGCAGTATTCGATCATCGCCTCTTGCGACGTCGCCGCGGCCATGATGGAAGCGCCGGGCGGTACCGCGCTGGTGGAGGAAAGCATCCTCGAAGCGCTCGACTTCCGCCGCGCGATGAAGAAGGTTGCGCAGGAATGGGGCAAGGACTGGTGGTTCCAGGTGTGGGGCCCGAACGAGTTCGCGGAAGACGGCATTGGCTCGCGCGAAGACTGGATGATCCACGCCGAGGACGACTGGCACGGCTTCGGCAATCTGGCGCCGGGCTTCAACATGCTGGACCCGATCAAGTCCACCATCGTCACGCCGGGTCTGTCGCTCGACGGCAAGTTCGGTGAGACCGGCATTCCGGCCTCGATCGTGACGAAGTATCTGGCCGAGCACGGCGTCATCGTCGAGAAGACCGGCCTGTACTCGTTCTTCATCATGTTCACCATCGGCATCACCAAGGGCCGCTGGAACACGATGCTGACTGCGCTGCAGCAGTTCAAGGACGACTACGACAAGAACCAGCCGATGTGGCGCATCCTGCCCGAGTTCGCCGCCGCCAATCCGCGCTACGAGCGCATCGGCCTGCGCGACCTGTGCCACATGATCCACGATTTCTACAAGGCTTACGACGTCGCGCGCCTGACGACGGAGATGTATCTGTCCGACATGCAGCCGGCGATGAAACCGTCGGATGCGTTCTCGAAGATGGCGCACCGCGAGATCGAACGCGTTGCGATCGACGAGCTGGAAGGCCGCGTGACCTCGATCCTGCTGACGCCTTATCCGCCGGGCATCCCGTTGCTGATCCCGGGCGAGCGCTTCAACAAGACGATCGTCGATTACCTGCGCTTCGCCCGCGACTTCAACGAGAAATTCCCGGGCTTCGAGACCGATGTGCACGGTCTGGTCACGCGCGAGGTCGACGGCAAGCGCGGCTACTTCGTCGACTGCGTCAAACAGTAGACACATCACATGAAACCGCGCATCACAGTCATCACACTCGGCGTCGATGATCTGGAGCGCGCGGTGCGCTTCTATCGCGACGGCCTCGGCCTGCAGACGCAAGGCATCATCGGCACAGAGTTTCCGCACGGGGCGGTCGCCTTCTTCGATCTACAGGCTGGCCTGAAGCTGGCGTTATGGCCTCGCGCCAGCATCGCGCACGACAGCGGCCTGAGCGTTACGCCATCTTCACCGACCGAATGCACCATCGGCCACAACGTCGGGTCGAAAGAGGAAGTCGATACCGTCATAGCGCAAGCCGAAGCCGCCGACGCCACTATCGTCAAAACCGCACACGATACCTTCTGGGGTGGCTATGCGGGCTACTTCCAGGATCCGGATCGACACTTGTGGGAAGTGGTCTGGAACCCGCAGTTCGATCTTGCGGACTGAGCCTATAGAATTGCATCATCTTCGCCCAGGAAAACAACATGAAGGCCGTCGCCCTGCTTCTGCTGGCTTGCTCAGCCTCTTCTCCTGTATTCGCCGCTGACAGCGAGCACACCGTCAAGACCGCGGTGTATCCGCCGACTCAGGCAACCATTGTCGTGGCGGAAGGCGACATGGAACCGCGCAGCATCGGCAGTTACGGTATTCGGCTGTATGCGAAGAATGACCCGGCCTTTCCCTACGATCACTTTGTCGCCGGTCTTGTCCGGCCACGCGACGGCTCGATCGAATCCATCCGCTTCGCAGACATCGACCATGACGGCACGCCGGAAGTCATTGTCGTTATGCGTTCGACCGGGAGCGGCGGCTATCAGTCCGCCGAGGCATTCCATGTCGACGCTAAATCGCTGAGGTGGATGAAATCGGTTAACGGGCTGGAAGCAAACGCAGATCCGGTGCGTGCACTCGCTGCGAGCCGCAAAATTACCAACTAGCCGGATACCTGGAACCGGCTGGAATCACCCGCCATCCGGAAGCGCCGCTCTTCTAACGCAACTCCTGGATGCGGATCATGGTACCTGCCGGATCGCGTACCGCACAGTCACGCACGCCGTATGGCCGTTCAGGCGGCTCCTTAACAATCTCGACATTGCTCGCCTGGAGTTTCTCGAAGGTGCGACGCAGAAGAGCAAGGTCGCGCAGCTTCGTCGGGCCAAGAGGTGTTTTGCTTATCTCAATACGGTGTGCCATCCTTGTGCACGAATGTCCACTTGCCTTCCACCAGCAAGGCTTTCAGATCGTCGTCCGGATAGCTGCCCTCGTCACCCGGCGTCCTGTCGCCCACTTCGAGATACACCACGTCTTCCGCAGTCTCATTGATCAAGCGATGGCCGTTGCCGCTGCCCGCCTTGAAACCGGCGCACATCCCGGGCACAAGCACGGTATGGCCTTCGTCGGTGTGCAAGGTCGGCCGGCCCTGCAGGATGTAGATGAACTCGTCCTGCCGACTGTGCGCATGACGAAGAGCGGAAACGGAATTGGGCGCCAGGCGCGTCAGGTTCACGCCAAAGTTGGTCAGACCGAACTGATCGCCTAACTGGCGCTTCTCCCTGCCGGCCATCCGCGACGCAAACGGCTCAGGATAATTGGAGGGCTTGCTGCGTACCGGCACTTCGTCGGCAATCACGGCGATGGGAAACGGCTTCTCTGGCATAGGCTCTCGCGATGCGATGGATGGTTTCATTGTTTTGCTGAGTATTGGCACTAATGTTGCCACTAAATCGCACCACAAAGCTGCCACCCGTTGCCCAATAGCCGCATCGCCGAATTATTGCCGCATTACTGGTACCGGCGACTAATCGGAGGCGTCATGAGAAGGTCAGGTCCAGACCGAGCTTCCTGGCAAGGACGAAGGTGACGAACACCAGGCCCAGCAGCGATAGTACGAAGACTGCGGCCACCTTGCCGCCCGCGCGTAGCACCGCGCGCGTCTCCGTGACCTTGCCCTTCTTCCCTTGATCGTAATGCCACTTGATGGCGAAGAACATGCCTATGCCGAGCACGACAAGCTTGAACGTAACGAAGACTATAGGGGTCCATTCCGTCATCTGAATATTTCCAGGCTATTACTTGACGCCATCATCGTGAGGAGCACTGTTCTCAGAACGCCGCACGACATATCAATCAGGGTCGGCTTATTCTAGGTCAAGCAGACAGCGTCCAATATTGGACATAAAGCCCTAGGACATATTGTCCTTGCCGGCTTGGCGGACCTATTGCTGACCAGGCCTGTGCTCACCCCTCTGCCCGGCGTCCGAAACACGATCACGTTCGCGATATCGCTGTCCAAGGAAGAATTGCACAGCAAAAAGACTGCGGATGAACAACCGCCAAGCGCTTTTTCTTGAAGACCCCATTCCGCTTGCCTTGCTCAGCCTGGACTTCCCCATCATTCTCACCAACGAATCCATGGAACATTGTTCTATGAACTCGAGCATAAGAAACAGTATTACCCAACCCGGCGCGATGAAGAAGCCATCAACCCGAATGGATCACGGGTCCGTGCATAGAGGTCTAGCGAGGAGAAATAGCAAAGGCTTATAGAGCGTAAGCCTTTTGTATTTTTAATGGACTATTCGCCATCCAGTGCCTATTGCAACGACGTCAACCGAACACATGCGCAAACAGGCTAAGCAACGCCGGCACTAAAACGCGTTTGGCCAAAGCAATATACGAAAAAAACGCCAAATATATGAGCCATCGGCTCCGCCGACCTACCGTCGCATAACGAGCTATATAAGCAGGAGGTAAAAGGAAAACGAGTAAGACAGGTAGGCCAACTATGCATGTAGCAGCGAAAACTTGGGCAAGCTCAGGAGCAATCAAGGCTGCAATGGCAACGCAGAGCACACAAGCGCACAGGATTAGGAGCAGAAGACGATTCTTGCGCTCAAGCGGGATGTCAAGTGATGGCGGTTCAAGCTTCATTGCTGTGAGTCCTAACTATATTCAGACTATTGCTCTTCGCCGTTCTACATGAACGAATGATTTGTTCGAGCGCATCTCGATGATCCGGTGAACACGTTATTGTCGGGCCATAATCGAGTTCTCCCCTCGCGAACGGAATCCCTTGATTTTTTAACTCACGTTCCATTTCAGCTTTATCGGTAAAACTTACCCCACAGCCCGGATAACACTTTTTGACGAGTTCTGCCGAAATATTCCTCACCTTTTTCTCGTCGCTTGCCAAATAAAAAACAAGACGCTCCTTATCTTTTCGGTATTTGACGCCGCTCTCATCAAGTTTTTCAAGGAAATCCTGGCAGACGTGAGAGTCAGTGAATTAAGCCGACGACTGTTGAGATTCCCTGCAGGCCGCCAAACAAACCGCCACAGTTATGAAAGCGAAGGTTCTTTTCATTTTGCGCTCACAGCGCCCCTCAAAGGCTTGCGAGACTTTGACGAAGCACTATACGGTCTCGTCCATCCGCATTTTCTCTCTCAACAAATACCTTGAAAATAGCCTGCTCCGGATTTAACGGCCCGAATGAACTGGGAACAAACTCCCCGTTCGACGCTATATGCGTCTCTATGTGTACCACCCGCGCGCCCTTCATAAAGATCATCGTCATTTGGCCTTCAGAGGGCGAGCCAGAAATACCTGCATTGCTGCAATCAGTATCGGAAATTTTTATATACCGACAAATTTCATCGGTCGGCTCATATGGCCCAAACAAGTAAAATTTATCCCACTCAAAATCGGTCAAACTATCAAGAGCCAGCACGTTGACATAAGGGCGACGAGCCGCCTCTCCCACAGCACGTCCAACTTCTCCGGTCGCAAAATATCGATAAACGTCCCCGCATCCGTTAAGCAATCCCGTCAACAATACAGCCGCCAGTATCAAACGCGCGGTTACAGCCGATACACCACGAACTGTTTTCATTCAATCTCCGTACGATTTTATGTACCGATCGCAGCGGGAACGAACCGCTTTGGCACTAGCTTTCGCGGTTCCGAGATTTATCTTTTAAGGGGAAGCGACCCAAGAAGATTGCCCCTACCAACGACGACACCGCCGTAATCAAAAAGAAACCGCTCGACGCCACCACCCCATGCGTCGAATCGAGGTGCAGCAGATTCATGCAGTAGAAGAAGGTTACCTCGCGCGCGCCCAAGCCGCCGAAACTCAAGGGCAGCACCGCCGCCACCGACGACACCAGGAACACCGCGAGATAGGCTGGATAGTTCTCGAACGGTACCTGCAGGTAAAGCAGCAGGAAGGCCACGCACACCACCTGCAGTGACTGCACGACGAAGCCGTAGCCGAACACCGACAGCATCTTCTTGCCGATCATGTTCAGCAGCCAGCGGTGCATCAGTACGAAGGCGATGCAAATACCGATCGCGCCGGCCACCGCCAGCAGATCGACGTGCGGCACAGCCCACGGAAACACCAGAAACGGAATCAGCACGCACAGCAGCAACAACAGAATCAGCAAGCCGCTGACGCGATCGGCCAGCGTGATGCCGAGCAGCTTCTTGACCGGCGTGCCGTCGCGCCGATGCAGTACAAGGATCTTGTAGCCGTCGCCGCCAATGCCGCCGGGCAGGAACATGTTGAGGAACATGCCGGCGTAATACAGTTTGAGGTTCTGCTTCTCGGACAGATGCACGCCGATGTGGCGCTGATAGACGTTGAGGCGAAACGCGCTGGCGATCTTGGATGCGTTGAACAACAGCAGCGCAATGAAGATCCACGGCAGCCCTTCGGGCCGCACTAGCAGTTGCCTGACCTGCGAGAGGTCGATCTTGTGGAGGACGAAGGCGATCAGCGCGACGGAGACCGCCGCCTGGATCGCGAGCTTCAGCAGTTTTTTCGTGTGCTCAGACAACGATCTGCTTCTTGATGTTGTAGACCTTCTTGCCCTGCGACTCGTAGTAGGTACGCATGATCAGGTCGGCGATGAAGCCGGTGGTGATCAGCTGGATACCAGCCACGGTCATCAACAGGCCGAGGGTCAGCAGCGGACGGTCGCCGATGTTCTCGCCCATCAGCTTGCAGAAGGCCAGATAAACATTCGTCACCATGCCCGCGAGGAACAGGAACAGGCCGGTGCCGCCGAACAAATGCATCGGGCGCTGGCCGTACTTCTGGAAGAACAGCATCAGCATCAGGTCGCTGGCGACCTTGAACGTGCGGCCGATGCCGTACTTCGAGACGCCGGCGTGGCGCGGATGATGGCGCACGTCCATCTGCGTCATGCGCGCGCCATACATCGATGCCAACACCGGAATGTAGCGATGCAGTTCGCCGTACAGGCCGAGGTTCTTTGCGACATCGCTCTTGAACAGCTTCAGCGTGCAGCCGTAATCCTTGATGTAGACGCCAGTGCTGGCGCGAATCATCCAGTTCGCAATCTTGCTCGGGATCTTGCGCAGCAAAAAGCCGTCCTGACGCTTGGCGCGGATGCCGGCAACGACGTCCCAGTGTCCCGTTTGCAGGCACTCGATCATGCGGGGAATGTCTTCCGGGTCGTTCTGCAGGTCGCCGTCCAGCATGACGATCAGCTCGCCTTGCGCGGCGTCGATGCCGGCCGCCATCGCGGTGGTCTGGCCGTAGTTGCGGTTTAGGACGACCACACGCGTGCCGGGCTTCGCGTATTGCTCGATCTCGGCGACCGTGGCATCGCGCGAGCCGTCGTCGACGAAGATCACCTCGTGCTCGATGCCTTTCAGCGCGTCGGCGATACGCTCTGTCAACGGGGCGATGTTGCCCTCTTCATTCATGACCGGGATCACAACGGATAAAAACATCAGGGGTTCCTTATGACGACGTGTACAAAATCAAATGACATGAATTCCTCGCTGCCATAGCGGTAGCGAAGCTTGATGTTCCCTTGATCCGTCACCATGGACGGATAGGCTTCCTTGAACGCACGGAGCCAGTCTTCCGTTGCGTCCGGGCGTATCAGCAGGATCACCTCGCCGCTCAAGGGCGGATGTTCCGCGAGCACCTCATCGAACAGCATCGTACGCAATGCGGGGCGCTGGAAATGCAGATTGCCCGCCGCCAGCTTCGCATCGGTCACCAGCACATGGGCCTGTGGAAAGCGCTGCGCCAGCTCTGCCGACAGTTCCGGAAACGGAAAATGCGCACGCACGTTCTTGCCCAGCATCGGCCCAAACAGAACGCGCGCCGGCAGCGCGAGCAAAATCACAATCGCGAACACACCGGCGGCGCCCGCGATCTTGCGGCATGTCTCCTGCCGCGCGAGCGCCGGAAAGATGACAAACACGGCCATCGGCACCGAAAACATCAGCGGCAACATCCAGCGGCTCTTGATGTTCGAGACTTTGCCGGTCAGCAGCAACACGGTCAGGCCGATGAAAAACACCGCATACAGAATCAGGAAAAAGCGCGCATGCGGATTCGCGCGATCGATCTTCGCCTGACGCAGCTGCTTGCGCCACAGCCAGCCATCGATGATCCACAACGGCGTGACGAAAGAGATGATTGCCACCAGCAGATCGCCAAACCCTTCCGCCACATTTCCGAGATAGCTGGCTTTGTGGCCCTGGCTCATCTTGCTCAAGGTGCCGTTGGTCGCATCGGCCAGATGATGCGCCAGCCATAAGCCATGCGGGATAAAAACCAGTACTGCGACCAGCACTGCAATCGCGACCTTGCCGTTCCAGACGATGCGCCGGTGCTCCGGCACGAGCAGGCTGGTCAGCGCCAGTCCGCCGGCAAAGATCACGAAGTTGTACTTCGCCAGCATGCCAAGTCCGATCAGCAAGCCGAACAACGCATAGCGCTTAACGTTCGGCTTGTGCAGCAGCGCGAAATACGCGCAGAGGCTGAGCGACGCCATGCAGGTGAGAATCACCGAGTGCGTCAGATCGCGTTGCGATTCCCATCCGATCGCCGGCAAAAGGACCAGTGATGCGGTCGCGGCAATGGCGCCTGCCGTGCTCAACAAGCGGCGCGCGGTGAACAGCACACCAAGATAGGTCGAGAACAGCAGCAGGTTCTTCAGCAGGGACAGCGCGAACAAATTCAGGCCGAAGACCGAGAAGAACACCCACTGCACCCAAGCGTACAGCGGGGGTTGCGTATCGTAGCCGCCGCGTAGCTGCTGGAACACGAAGACCTGCTCCGCCTCGTCCAGGTCCAGCGAATCGGAAAGGCACAGGCGCACCACGATCTGCAGCAAAAAATACCCGGCAAGTATCAGGATGAAAATCCGCATCGCGCGTTCACACGCGCTCGCATCCTGCTGTCCATGTGCGGCCAAAGACGGCTGGCGATCCAGGCTTACCGCCTCGATGCGCCCGCCTTGCTGCGCTTGCGTCATGTCTTGGGCAAGGTCACGCCGTGCTGGCCCTGGTACTTGCCGCCGCGATCCTTGTACGACACTTCGCACACTTCATCGCTTTCGAAGAACAGCACCTGGGCGCAGCCTTCGCCGGCATAGATCTTCGCCGGCAGCGGCGTGGTGTTGGAAAACTCCAGCGTCACGTAGCCTTCCCATTCCGGCTCGAAAGGCGTGACATTGACGATGATGCCGCAGCGCGCGTAGGTGGATTTGCCGAGGCAGATCGTCAGCACGTTGCGCGGGATGCGGAAGTATTCGATGGTGCGTGCCAGCGCGAAGGAATTCGGCGGGATGATGCAGACATCGCTCTTGACGTCGACGAACGAGTTCTCGTCAAAGTTCTTCGGATCGACGATGGTCGAATTGATGTTGGTGAAGATCTTGAATTCGTCGGCGCAGCGAATGTCGTAGCCGTACGAAGACGTGCCGTAGGAAACGATCTTGTGCCCGTTGGACTGACGCACCTGACCGGGTTCGAACGGCTCGATCATGCCGTGCTGCTCTGCCATGCGGCGTATCCACTTGTCGGATTTAATCGTCATTTTTTTGGGAGGATCGTTGAACAAAAATTGCCGGCAATTTTACGCGAAATTGCCGGCTTATTAGCCGTTTGTCATGCAAATAGCTGCCGCGGCCGCAACAGCGGCCGCGAAGCAGGAAAGACGGGAAGGCGCGCCGCAACGCGCCGATCGGGAATCAGGCAGCGGCTGGCATTCCGCCGATGCGGCGGGTCTTGCGAGCCTTCCAGACAAGGAAGCCCAGGCCGCCAAGCAGCATCGCCCAGGTCGAAGGTTCCGGCGCAGGCGACAACAGGAAGGCCTGATAGTTGAGCGTGACGGTGTTGAAGGCGTTGCCGACGATCCAGCCGTGATCGTTGATGCCAACCGCCTCTTCCAGCACCCAACCGGCATTTTTGGCCGCTGCGCTGATGAAGTTGTTGAGATCGATCGCGGCGCCGTGCTCCCACAGGAAGGCATGGCCATTCGATATGCCGACGACTTGCGACAGGATGTTCAATGCATTCGCCTTCCCATCTCCCAGTATGGTTTGCGTACCGCCGTTCCACATCACCGCATTGTTGCCGGCCTGGCCGACGATGACGCCTGCGTTGTTGATGTCGTACGCGGCTCCCGCGCCCAGCGTCGTCATCGTGCCGCCGTTCCAGGTGACGGCATTGCTGTCGACTGCGCCGACGATCACGTTGCTGTCATTGATGGCGTTGGCAATGCTGAGATTCGCGCCGGCCGGATGCAGGTCGGTCGTCGTGGTGCCGTTCCACACCACGGCATGGCTGCCATAGAAAGGAAATGGATACAGCGGCGGGCCAGCCCAGTCACCGGTGTATGCCTCGCCCACTGCCAAGCCGTGATTGTTGATATCCAGTGCGACGGAATCGCTGACGCCGAGATTGCCCATCGCGGAATCGGGATAGGGCGACGCGTACGCACGCGAAATCTGGAAGCGGCCGAAGGAATCGCCATAGCTACCGGCAATCTGGCCCTTGTCATTGATCGCCGCACCCCAGCTCAACCAATCGCTCGGGCGCTGATCGACCGGCTTTCCTTTGGTCCAGACGGTACTGCGCGGAAAGGTATCGGGATCATTCGACGTGCCCACGACTTGCCCTGCGTTATTGATGCCCGCAGCGAGGCTTGAGGGCCCGCCGAGAGAAGGCAGCGTCGAATATTTGTATGCGGCATGTGCCTGCGCTGCGAACAGCAAGGCGGAGGAGACGAAGAGAATGGTGGAAGAAAATCTACGACGCATGACCGACTCCATGACGGGTGAAGAAGAGGACGAATTCACAGTAAATGAATCACCGATGCATCGGCAAGCGAAAAACAGTGCAGCAGCGGCTTTGTCTTCATAAGGAGACAGAATGTTTATCAGCGTCAATTTCGCTCTTAAAAAAGCGTTTCCGCGCGGAACAAAATCCTTGCTTCACACGTCTTCTATTACGCAAACGTCGACGACGCCTCGTCGATGCGATCTGCTTGCGGCAGCCTTCTGCGCTACACATACCATCGCGCATTTTTCTGCTAATGTCGTGACCTCATAAAAACAAAGGATGAAACATGGAACAGCAAACGGAACAACTGGACGAATTGGTCAACGGTCACGAGACGCTGCTGAGCAGTTATCTTGGCAGCTCGATGGCGGATCAAGCCGTCGTTGCGAGCATGCTGGCAGTCTTCGCCGCGTCGACCTCGTCGGAAGAAACCGCCAAGCGCCTGGAGACGATGAAATCTGCTGCCCTGGCCTTCCTGCAGGGACCGCTCTCCGATCCGGACATGCCGGAGGACATCAAGGAAACAGTGAAGGCGCGCATCGAGACGACCTTCAAATGCGCAACGCAATTCCGCATCAACTGAGACGGCGCATTAAACGATAACGGCCCGGATGCGGGCCGTTTCTTCGCTCACTGCGCGACCGCGTTCTACTGCACATCTTTACTGCATCTGCAGCGCTGCTTCCTCATCGCGCCGCTTTTGCACTTCGCGCACGATTTCCTCCAGCTTGTCGAAGCTCGCCGGCTTGGTCAGATGATGGTTGAAGCCGGCGCGCAAGGTGTTGGCGCGATCTGCTGCCTGCCCCCAGCCAGTGATCGCCACCAGCGTCACGTCGCCACCGCCTTCTGATGCACGAATTGCTTCCGCAATCTGCAGGCCGGTCAGCACCGGCATGCCGATATCGAGGAACGCTACGTGCGGGTGAAACCCGTGATACACCGCCAGCGCTGCCTGCCCTTCGTATGCGACGCGCACCTCGTGCCCTTCCAGTTCCATCAGCGAAGCGAGGATATCGGCAGCATCCTGATTGTCGTCCGCGATCAGGACACGCAGCGCGCCTTCATTGTGCTGTTGCGCAGCAAGCGGTGTGACGCCGGGCTTGGCCGTTTCATGTTGCACCGCGGGCAGATGCACCGTGAAGCGGCTGCCTGTGCCCAGACCGCCGCTGGCCGCTTCGATGGTGCCGCCATGCAGCTCGACCAATCCTTTGGTTACTGCCAGGCCAATGCCGAGGCCGCCCTCGA
>Ga0310811_10009441_pt1 | contig 12591 bp, 12 predicted proteins | sample YCmetagenome_FD_207642 | JGI IMG/M metagenome (GOLD analysis project Ga0310811, IMG submission 207642) | Soil microbial communities from experimental microcosm in Duke University, North Carolina, United States - YC | ecosystem: Engineered > Artificial ecosystem > Soil microcosm > Unclassified ... | reverse complement strand
GCGTTATTGGCCCACAACACCTTGCCATCGACCCTGGTCGCCGCCTGCAGCATATGGTGGTGGTTCGACCAGTAGATGCCGACATTGATGAAGGCGAGCAGGTAAGCAAACAGCAGCGGCAGCACCGGCTTGAGCGACGCAAGATCCGCACCGCGCGGGGTCGGCAACTCCAGCACCATGATGGTGATGATGATGGCGATGACGCCGTCAGTGAAGGCGGCCAACCGCTCAGGCTTCATCTGTTTCCCCCTGCTCCGTCACTTCTCCACGCCCTTGGCCTTACCCCAGGTCCGGGCCGCGGTGTAGCCGAGATAGCCGGTACCGAAGAGCATGTAGAGCTCCTCCGGCAGCCCGCGCAGGTAGCTGGTCATGCCGTTGCCGATGCCAAGCGCTAGCTTGGGGTCGACCGCGGCGATCAGGCCCATCGGGATCGCCCACAGGATCAGCGTGTACATCACATAGAGGAAGCTCGGCCGGGCACGGCTGGTCCAGGGATCGGGCGACTGCGCCTCGGCGACGATCGCCTGCATCTGGACGCCGATCGCCTGCATGTCCTGGTCGCCCTGCAGCTTGATCAGCTCGAGCTTGGCCCGGTCGCGCGCCTCGGGGTCGGGAATGATCTTGTCGAGCAGTTTGGAAATTGGCCCGACGATTGCTTCCAAAAGTGCCATCTTGATTCCTCTCTTGGTTGAAAAGGGGATCGCAAACTTCACCACCTTGCCGGTTTAACCGATACGGTTCGCCAGCCATCCATAGAGAAACGCCTCATTGGCCGGCCGCTTTTCAGCGAGGCGCAGGTAGCGCTCTCCCTGCAGCGCCTCGAGCGCCCGCAGCAGCACCGTCTCGCCGCCGGATTTGCCGCGCGATTCAAGGAAGGCGTCGAGCGCGGCGATGGTCGCCGGGCCGATGCGCCCGTCGGGAACCAGATCGGGATAATCCCTGCCGCCCCGGTTGAGCGCGGTCAGCACACGTTGCAAGAAGGTCGCGGCGACCGCCGGCCCCATGTTCGCACCGGTGTCGAACAGTTCACCCGCCAGCCGCGGGCACCGTTCCGCTACCTCGTCGAACCTCGGCCGCAGCCAGTAGAGGCGCTTGTAAATTGTCACCGCCTCTTCGCGCGGCAGTGCCGCCATCGGGCCGGCATAGCCATGGGCGCGGGCCACCGCCTCGGTAATCCCAAACCGCGTCGGCCCGCCCCTGTCGGCAGGGTGGTTCGCATAGTCACCTTCCCGTTCGATCAGCTCATCGACCAGATCTTCGACAGTCATACCTTTACCTCCGGCTCATCCGAGTCGTGAGGTAATTACCTATTTGGTTTGCTGTAGGGCAGTCTAATGAACCTATTTGTCCGCATTGCTTGCCGCTTCCCGGGTGCTAAGCTGCAGCCATGTTTCGCAAATTCATCCTAACTGCCGCGGCGCTTGCGCTAATTCCCATTCCGGCTTTGGCCAGGCTTTCGCCTGCGGAAACGAAGATGACCCAGGTCGTCGATGCCGAGCAGGCGCGGACGCTGGCGATGCTCGAAAAATGGGTCGGCCAGAATAGCGGCTCGCTCAATCTCGACGGCGTGGCGAAGGTCGGCGAAATGCTTCGCGCCGAGTTGGAGCCGCTCGGTTTCAAGGTGCAGTGGATCGACATGCGGCAGACCGGCCGCGCCGGGCACATCGTTGCGACCCACCGGGGCAACGGCCGAGGCAGGAAGCTGCTTTTGATCGGCCACCTCGACACGGTGTTCGAGCCCGATAGCCCGTTCCAGCGCTGGGTTCTCCGCGGCAACGAGGCGGAAGGCCCGGGCTCGGGCGACGACAAGGGCGGCATGACGGTGATGGTTGCCGCGCTCCGTGCCATGAAAGACGCCGGAACGCTGAAGAAGGCGGACATCAAGGTCGTCCTCACCGGTGACGAAGAGGATGCCGGCGACCCGATCTCCGTTGCCCGCGGACCGCTGATCGAAGCCGGCAAATGGGCAGACGCGGCACTCGATTTTGAAGCGCTGGCTCGCCGCAACGGCAAGGACATGGGATCGATCGCCCGGCGCAGCTCGGACAGCTGGACCCTGAAGGTCGAAGGGCACAGCGGTCATTCCAGCGGCATCTTGCGGCCTGAGGCGGGGGCGATTTACGAGCTGTCGCGGATTATCGAGGCCTTCCGGCGCGAACTCCCAGAGGACAAGCTCACCTACAATGTCGGACTGATTGGCGGCGGGGCCTCGGCCCAGCTGGACGAGGGTCGCATCCGCGTCGATGCCACGGGCAAAACCAACGTCATTGCGGCGACCGCCGTCGCCCGAGGCGACCTCCGGGCCATTTCGCAGGACCAGATCGACCGCACCAAGCAGAAGATGGCGGAAATCGTTGCCAAATCGCTCCCGGGGACCAAGGCCGAGATCACCTTCGATCCGGGGGGCTACCCGCCGATGGCCCCGACCGAGGGAAGCCGCGCGCTGCTGGCCAAGCTCAATGGCGTCAACCGCGACATGGGTCTCGCCGAAATGGGCGAGCTGGATCCGCTGGAGCGAGGGGCGGGGGATATCAGCTTCGTTGCCGCCGACGTCGACGGCCTGGTCGGCCTCGGGCCGGCGGGCGAAGGTTCGCACGCGCCGGGCGAGACGGTCGACATCGCCTCGATCTGGCGCCAGGCCAAGCGCGCCGCGATCCTGATGAGCCGGCTTGCCACGGAAAAGCGCTGATATTTCAGTCGCAGGAACCGCGAACCGGGCGAGGCCGATCTGCAACGGTTCCAGCAAAAAGGACAAGCAGAGTCGTCTGGCTGACGAATTGACATTTCTGTCACTTGTGTCTGCCCAATCGCCATGCATTACTGCCCCATCCAGCCGCGCGTCCCGACGCGGTTCCGGGGAGGATTTGCATGACAAAGAACCGTGTGCTCGTTGCGTCGCTGCTTGCTGCCAGCGCGTTGGGTTTCGCTGCGCCCGCAGAGGCGCAAAGGGTCGAGCGCATCGTCGCGTTCGGCGACAGCTATGCCGACGACGGAAACCTGTTCCAGATCCTCGGAATTGCACCGCCCGCTCCATATTCGACCGGACGCTTTTCAGGCGGCACCAACTATGTCGACACGCTAGGCACCTTGCTCAACGCACCGATCGACAATTTCGCGATCGGCGGCGCGCTGACCGACAACACCAACACCAATGGGCCCGGCATCCCCGGCTTCCAGTTCGAAGTCTCCAATTTCCTCGGCGTCGGTCCGCAGCACCCGGCCTTTCCAACTTCCGGCCCGACGTTTGACGAAAACGACCTGGTGACGGTGTCGGTCGGCGGCAATGACGCGCGCTTTTACCAGAAAAACGGCGGGTCCTTGGCAGGCGCGCCGGCGGCAGCGACCGCGTCGGCCGCATTCGCAACGTCGGGACTTGACGCCTTGGTCAACGCCGGCGCACGCACCATCAGCTTTCTGGCAGGTGACACGTCCCTGCTGCCGGAGATTGCAGGCGAGCTGAATCCGGCCCAGGCCGCGGCGATCCGCTCGGCTTATTCGACGACGTTCAACACAGCCATGAAAAGCAGCCTGGCGGGCTACGCCGCCGACGGCGTGATCGTTCATTATCTCGACGGCACGCTGCTGCTCAACGAGGTCTCCAGCAATTTGACCGCCTATGGCCTGACCGGGCTCGCCTGCCCGCCCCTGCCGAGCACCAGCTGCATCGCCGATCCCAGCCAGAAATATCTCTTCTACTATGACCAGCTGCACCTGACCTCAGCCGGCTTCGCCATCGTCGGGCGTTATATCGCCGCCCAGCTCGAGGCGCCGCTGGTCCTGCAGGGCGCTAGCGACCTCAGCCTCGACGTCGCCCACCAGTTCGCGCGGACCCTGACGGCGCGCATGGACCTGGGATCGCCGCGCGATGGCGATACGTTCAACGGCTTTAGGGTCTTCCTCGTCGGCGATGGCTACAGCCGCCACTTGAATGCCGGCCCGCGCAACGAGGCCTATCGCTCGAGCGGAGTCGGCCTGACCGCTGGCGCCGAATATGGCTTTGGCACCGGCGTCGCCGGCCTGGCGGTCAACTACAGCCGGCCCAAGATCAACTTCGGCAACGACAATGCCGAGAATGAGGCGAGAACGGTGCAGATTGGCGGCTATGCCGACTTCGCGATCGGCGGCGGCTTCGCCCAGGGCTATGCCGGCCACGGCTGGAACAAGCATGACATCGACCGCGCCGGAGTCATCGACGCCATGGAGGCCGATCCCAAGGGCAATCATTTCATCGCCGGAGCCAAGGGCGGCTACCTGTTTCCCCTGGGCAGCGTCCGCGTCGGCCCCGTGCTCGCGCTCGATTATGCCAAGGCCAAGGTTGACGGCTACACCGAGGACGGCGACCCGGTCCTCACCCTCAACGTCGATTCCCTAAGCTACAGCTCGCTTCGCGGCAGCTTCGGCGTGGAGCTGCGCGGCGATTTCGCCGGCGGCGGGGTGCAGCTGCGTCCCTACGCGTCGGCAGCGATCGAAAAGGACTTCACCGGCGACGAACGGACGATCCACTTCGCCCAGACCTCCGCGCCAACGATCGTCAATCATTTCGCGCTCGAGGACGGCTCAAAGAAGGCCTACGCGCGGATTGCCGGCGGGTTCAGCGCGGAAATCCTGACCAACGTGAACTTCGATGCGGGCGGCTCGGCGACGATCGGCAAGGACCAGGGCGAGGAAGCATCGGCCCAGATCGGCGTCAGGGTCGGTTTCTAGAAGCCCGTCTAACGGCCACTAGCCGGCAAGACATTCGGCAAATACCCGCCGCGGCTCGCCCGTGGCGGGCACGACCAGCGGCGCCAGCCCGGTCAGGGACACGTTGACGGTGCCGGGGCCTGAAAACGTCTCGGCCACGTCGCGCGCACTGTCGCCGGCCGATATCGCCGCGCGCCACTGGCCGCCGCGCCCATCGGGGCTGGTCACCGCGGCGATCGGCACGGAGGCGGCCTTCCCATTGCCGGTAAAGCTCAGCGTGGCATTGCCGCCGCCGGTCGGCGGCAGGTACCGGACGAACACCAGCCGCTTGTCGCCGCTGCACTGGATCGAGAAAGCCGGCGTTCCGGCCGGTCCAAACAGGGCGGTGCGATCTACCTGCCGATAGGCCCAGCGCAACCCTGCGGTCGCGGTCGGAAGGGCAGCCTGCTGCACGGCCTCGGCGGCGGCCGCATTGGCCGGCGCCGCGAGCCCGGTGGCGGAAGCATCGCCGACCAGCTCGTTGGGCGGATCGACGGCGTCGTCGTCCACGGGATCACGCTTGGCACAGGCCAGTAACGCAACGAACGCGAACATCGGAAACAGGGCAGTGAATCTCCACATGGCCGCTTCAACGCCGTTGGACCGTTTGGGTTCAGCAATTGACAGCCGCGGGCAAATCGCGGCTGATGCGGCGGCTGGCATGGCGAAAGGTCCAATCCGCCCGCGTGACGTTCCCTGGGCGGCGAAGAAGCCGGCATTTTGAGGGGGATGCAATATGGAAGATGTGCAAGCCGCCAAGGCGCCGGTCCATCTGTGGATCGTCGGCCTGCTGTCGCTGATCTGGAACGGGTTCGGCTGCTACGACTATCTCATGACGCGCATGCGCTATGAGGAATATTTCCGCAGCATGATGCCCAAGGTCGATCCTCAAGCCGCGCTGTCTTATATCGACAGCTTTCCAATCTATGCCCAGTTCGGCTGGGGGCTCGGCGTCTGGATGGGCCTGGCGGGTTCGGTCCTGCTGCTGATGCGCCATCGCTGGGCGGTTCCGGCATTTGGCCTGTCGCTGCTTGGTGCGGTGGTGGGCCTCGGTTACCAGATCTTCCTCGCGCCGCCGCCGCCCGATCCTTCGATGGTCGAAGGTGCCATGGCGGTAATGCCGTGGGTGATCATCGGCGTCGCCGCAGTGCTTTATTATTACGCTCATCGCCAGCAAAGAGCTGGAATGCTTCGCTAAAACTGCCGCAAGGGGCGCGCGGCCCGCGCCCCTTAATTGCTGCCAAGGCTGAGGCCGAGATCCTCAGCCGATGCAATGCTGGCCGTTCCGCCGAACATCTGCGGCATGGCCAGCGCATCGAACCCATAAATGTCCGGACGGAAGGTAACGCCGTTCGCGGTCGCCGCGACCGTCAGGTAGGTCATGTAGACCGGCACGGGACGCGGCAGGTCGACCTTGACCTCCAGTCCCGTCTGCGACTGCGGCACATAGCCGAACACCCAGCCGGCGAACCGCTTGTAATCCTGCAGCCGTACGCAGCCGTTGCTGAGGTGGCGCTCGTCTTGCGCGAACAGTTCGTCATGCGGCGTGTCGTGCAGGTAGATGCCGTAATCGTTCGGCATTTCGAACTTCATGTTGCGCATCGAATTCCACGGCCCCGGGAGCTGGCGGACATGGACCGTCGGTTTGACCTTGCCCGACGCGATGCCCTTCCAATTGACCGTCTTTGGATCGATGATGCGGGCGTTCGGGCCCCAGTCCGACAGGACCTCGTAATGGAAGTCCTTGAAGTAGCTGAGCCCCTGCTCGCCGACCTTCTTGGCGGTCAGGCTGCGGACCAGTTCGGGCGGGACGTTCCAATAGGGATCGACCCGCGCATTGCGCATCAGCACGGCCATGATCGGCGTCTTGGTCTTGGGCGCGCCGACGACAATGCGCATCTTGTCGGCCATCCGGTCTCGGTCGAAGAAATAGACTTCGGCCGCTCCGCTATCGACCACCACATAGCGGTCGAAAGCGCGCACCGCCGGCAAGCGGTAGGCGCGTTCCATGTTGATCGCGATCCGCCGCGCATAATAGAGCGACCCTCGGTTCAATGAGGCGATGGTCGCCTTGCCGGCAATGCCGTCCGGACTGCCGAGACCGTGCACCGCCTGATAGGCCGAGACGGCCTGGGCAAGCTGCTCGTCATAACCGCCGTCGGCGGGCAACCCGAGGCGGGTGCGAAGCAATTGCACGCGCTTGCCGGTCGAGCCGCGCTTCAAGCTTGCCCCTGCCGGGATCTTGGTTTGCGGCAGGCGGCCCCAGCTTGCCTGATATTGCTGCAGTCCGCGCGCCAGCTGGTCGAACATCGGATTGGGCGCGCCGCGCTTGGCCGCGCTCGGATTGAACAGCCGCTGCAGCCAGTTTTGCGGCTTCTGCTTGCGCCGCGCGACGGTCGACATCTGCGGATCGACATAAACGAAGTCGATGCCCTGCTTGATCGTGCGCGGCACGGCCACGGGTTCGTCGCCGCGCGGTCCTTGCGCGAGTGCGACCGGCGATGTCGCCAGCATTGCCGCCGTGCCCAGAATAAGGATTAGCTTCTTGTGCATAAATTTTGCGCCGCTTCCGCGGCGCTTCCCGGAGTGAATTTGCTTTCCTAACTCCTTGCACGGCGTTGGGTTGCGTGTCGCTGAACGGAGCGGTTCGACGATGGCGAGGAAATCTGGCAGCCTGAGGCCGTGGCAAGAACGCTGCTTTATTACTCGACCGCGCTCGCCGCCGCAGCGGCCGCGCTGCAATGGGTCGAATATCGCTACCTCGCGCACGCCTTCTCGTTCCAAATCTATCTCGCGCTGGTCGCGGTCGCGTTCCTCGCGCTCGGCGCCTGGGCGGCCCGCCGGCTGACGCCGCGGCCGGCGCCCGCGGCATTTGAAATCAACCGGGCCGCCATCCGATCGCTCGCTCTCACCAAGCGCGAATGCGAGATCCTTGAGCGGCTCGCCTCCGGCCAGTCGAACAAAGAATTGGCGCGGGCGCTCGATATTTCGCCCAACACGGTCAAGACCCACCTTGCCAGCCTCTACGCCAAGCTCGAGGTCCGTAACCGCATCGAGGCAATCGAGAAGGCCCGCAGCCTGGCGCTGATCGCCTGATCCGAACGGAGGATGTGTCCCAAATCACCCATCCGGGTGATAGGCGGCTCGATCACTTCCCTGTATCCCGGCGGCATTCGGATCGAACTGGGGGAGTCCGCACCATGACCCGTTACGCCATTATCTACGGCGCCATTGCCGGCGCCATCGCCGCCACTGTTCTCACCGTCGGCATTGCGTCCGACTTGTCGAACCACACCACCTCGCTTTGGTTCGGCTATCTGGTGATGCTGGTCGCGCTGTCGCTGATCTTTGTCGGCGTAAAGCGCTACCGCGACGTCGAGTGCGGCGGCGTGATCCGCTTCGGCCGCGCCCTGGCGCTCGGGCTTGGGATCGCTGCGGTGGCCGGGCTCATCTACGCGCTCGTCTGGGAAAGCTATCTGCAGATTTCCGGCTATGACTTCATGGCCGATTACACCAAGTCGGTGTTGAAGAGCATGCAAGCGGAAGGCGCCTCGCCGGCCGCGATCCAGGCGAAGGCTGTGGAAATGAATGCGATGGCGGAAAGCTACAAGAACCCGCTGTTCCGCATCCCGATGACGTTCATCGAGATTTTTCCGGTCGGGATCCTCGTTGCGCTCATTTCAGCCGGACTGCTCCGCAACCCGAAGGTGTTGCCGGCCCGCCGCTAGCTCTTGCCGCCCAACGGTTCGCGCGGAGCTACCATTTGCTCCGCCTATTCTTTCCCCATGCGCTTTGTTGGCGATCGCGCTCCCAATTCTTCAGCATGCAACCGGTCCATCCTCCGGGGCCAACCGGGCCACATGCGTTTATTCCGGTGTCGCCATGCTCAACCCAGCTCGATCGCTCGCGCATTACGCTGGGTTGATCGCCGTCAGGGTCGAACGGCCCATCATGGCCTGGAATTCGATAGCGTTCATCCGCTTTTCGGCGGCCGCATACGACGATTTCATTCGGATTAGTCTGCCGGCATTCCTGCTGCGCAATTTCGCTGCTCACCGCTGTGCCAAGGTCGACCTGGGCGGCCTGCGCTAGCACGAGCATTAGGAACATGCCGCGACGCTAGAGCTACTTCAACGCGCGATCCAAGCGAGATTCACCGTTTTGCACCCCATCGCCGTTGGGTCTTGCCAAATCCGCTACGCCGCGTTCCCGGCTTGCCCTGGGTGGCATTGCCGGCGGGCCGGGGCGCGACCCGATCGGGGTCGGGAATGCCCAGCTCGTCTTCTTCCAACCGGCGGATCTCGTCGCGCAGGCGAGCGGCCTCTTCGAACTCGAGGTCGGCGGCAGCTTTGCGCATCCGTTCCTCAAGGTCGCCGATATAGGCACGGAGGTTGTGCCCGACGAGGTGCGGCCGCTCCTCGTCGCCAGTGTCTACCAGCACACCATCGCGCAGCGTGACGTCGCTCATGATGTCGTTGATGTGGCTCTTGATCGACGCCGGCGTGATGCCGTGCGCTTCATTATATTCGACCTGCTTCTCGCGCCGCCGGCCGGTCTCGGCGAGCGCCCGCTCCATCGATCCGGTGACAGTGTCGGCGTAGAGGATCACCCGCCCGTCGATGTTGCGCGCGGCGCGGCCGATGGTCTGGATCAGCGAGGTTTCGGAACGGAGGAAGCCTTCCTTGTCGGCATCGAGGATCGCGACCAGCCCGCATTCGGGAATGTCGAGCCCTTCGCGCAGCAGGTTGATGCCGACCAGCACGTCATAGACTCCGAGCCGCAGATCGCGAATCAACTCGATGCGCTCCAGCGTCTCGACGTCGCTGTGCATGTAGCGGACCTTGAGGCCCGCCTCGTGCAGATATTCGGTCAAATCCTCGGCCATGCGCTTGGTCAGCGTCGTCACCAGGGTGCGATAGCCGAGCCTCGCCGTTTCCTTGGCCTCGTGGACAAGGTCATCGACCTGGTCCTCGACCGGCTTGATCTCGACCGGCGGGTCGATGAGACCGGTCGGTCGGATCACCTGCTCGCTGAATACGCCGCCGGTCTCGTTCATCTCCCACGGACCCGGCGTCGCCGAAACGAACACCGATTGGGGGCGCATCGCGTCCCACTCGTTGAAGCGCAGCGGCCGGTTGTCGATGCAGCTGGGCAGGCGGAAGCCATATTCGGCGAGGGTGATCTTCCGCCGATGGTCGCCTCGCGCCATCGCCCCGATCTGCGGCACCGTCTGGTGGCTCTCGTCGACGAACAGCAAAGCATTGTCGGGGAGATATTCGAACAGGGTCGGCGGCGGTTCCCCCGGCAGGCGGCCGGTCAGGAAGCGCGAGTAATTCTCGATCCCCGCGCATGAGCCGGTGGCGGCGATCATTTCCAGGTCGAAATTGGTCCGCTGCTCGAGCCGCTGCGCTTCCAGCAGGCGGCCTTCTGCCTGCAGCTCCTTGAGCCGCTCGGCGAGCTCGTGGCGGATCGCCTCCATCGCCTGCTTGAGCGTCGGGCCGGGAGTCACATAGTGCGAGTTGGCGAACACCCGGACGCTGTCGAGGCTGGCTGTCTTCTTACCGGTCAGCGGGTCGAACTCGGTGATTTCTTCGACCTCGTCGCCGAAGAAGGAAATGCGCCAGGCGCTATCCTCATAGTGCGACGGGAAAATCTCCAGGCTGTCGCCGCGAACCCGGAAATTGCCGCGGGCGAAGGCCTGGTCGTTACGCTTGTATTGCAGCGCGACCAGCTTCCTAATGATCTCGCGCTGGTCGACGCTCTCGCCCTTCTTCAGGTCGAAGATCATCGCCGAGTAGGTCTCGACCGAGCCGATGCCGTAGAGGCAGCTGACCGATGCGACGATAATCACGTCATCGCGTTCCAGCAGCGACCGCGTCGCCGAATGGCGCATGCGGTCGATCGCCTCGTTCACCGAGCTTTCCTTCTCGATGTAAGTGTCGGACCGCGGCACATAGGCCTCGGGCTGGTAATAGTCGTAGTAGCTGACGAAATATTCTACCGCATTGTCGGGGAAGAAATTCTTGAATTCGCCGTACAGCTGGGCGGCGAGAATCTTGTTCGGCGCCAGCACCAATGCAGGCCGCTGGGTCAGCTCGATCACCTGGGCCATGGTATAGGTCTTGCCGGAGCCGGTGACGCCGAGCAGCACCTGGCTGACCTCGCCATTGTCTTTGATACCCTCGACCAGCTCCTTGATCGCAGTCGGCTGGTCGCCTGCCGGCTGGTAGTCGGATTTCAGGACAAAGCGCTTGCCGCCTTCGGCCTTGTCCGGCCGGGCCGGCCGGTGCGGGACGAACGTGTCGCCGGTCTCCGGCTCGGCCAGCGATGTACGGATTTGAATCGGCATCGCGACCATATGGGGACGGCGGATGCCGGGGGCAATCGGCCTGTGCTCGCGTATGGCTGGCGGCATGGCGCCCGCGATTTGCGACGGACGCATCAAGGTCAGGGTTCGCCCGACTGGCTTCTAAGGTCCTGAACCAATTGGGATTCCTGCCCTAAAGAGCATTGTAGGAAATGCAGCCGGATGATCGCATTACCCCTGGCGGCTTCCGGTTCGCGGCGCCCGCGGCGGTCACGTCCCCCCGGTAGTTTACCATCGACGCCGGTGGCCCAGCGGGAACGAACGGCCCGCACCTCGGGGGCTCGCGAGAGCGGGATGCGGGCCGTTTTTGCCGCACGCCATCGCGACGGAGGTCGCTTGACATCGCCTAACGCGGCAACTGGTTCGCCGAACGCTACTCACTTCCTCTCGAACCGGCAGTTAGCCCGATTGTCGCCTTGGCAATGGCCAGTACCGATGGCGGATGAGCGATGACGTCCAACCAGCGCCCGAACGCAAAGCCATTACCGATGAAGAGGTGTTGAAGCTCCGCCGTTTTGTTTGGGCCGATGGTGCCATTTCGCCTGACGAGGCCGCTCAGCTCTTCGATCTCAACGATGCCGCCACACCGTCCAACAATTGGAGCGATTTCTTCGTCGAGGCGATGTGCGATTATCTGATTGGTCGAGGGGAGCCGCGCGGCTACGTCACGACCGCCGACGCCGACTGGCTGATGTATCACATCAACCGCGACGGACAGATCGACAGTCATGCCGAGCTCGAGCTAATCGTCAAGCTGTTCGAACGGGCGATTTGCGTGCCGGAATCGCTAAAGCGCTTCGCGCTGACCGCCATTCAACAGATTGTCCTCACCGGTTCCGGCCCAACCCGCCGCGGGAGCGACATTACGCCCGGTCGTATTGACGATTCCGAGGTTGCGCTGCTTCGAAGGCTCATCTTCGCGCCCGCGAGCGACGGGCCGGCGAAGGTCAGCAGAAGCGAAGCCGAGATGCTGTTCCGCCTTAAGGACGCAACACTTGGCGCGGACAACTCGCCTGAATGGCTGAGGCTGTTCGTTCAGGGGATCGCCAATTACCTGATGGCACACCAGGCTTGGGTTCCACTCGCCGGCGCCGCGCAAGCGCAACTGGAAGACCCGCGGGCTTCGAGAAGGACTCCATTTCGTGAGGTCCTCGAACGGCTGGAACGAAATCCCGGAAGCTTCAGCGAAGCCATTTTCGGGAAAAGCGAGCAAACCCGCATCGCCGAACATCAGAAGGCAGTGGCCCGCGACGCCGAAGTGACTGTCGAAGAGTCGGAATGGCTAAAGGCCTTGCTCGACGCGGACGGAGCTCGGGATCCGCTCGAGCAGGCGCTGCTTGATTTCCTGGCCGAAGACGGCGTGCAGTTGCGCTGAGGCGCGGCTAGCGCGCTCTTGGTCGCGAAGTCCGCTCCGGGTGGAAAGCGGAAATCGTCTCGGCTAGGAATGCGCCATGGGCCGGCCCGTAACTGTCGCGCGATCAGCGGCGTGGATTGCGATCGCA
>Ga0310811_10009440_pt1 | contig 12591 bp, 7 predicted proteins | sample YCmetagenome_FD_207642 | JGI IMG/M metagenome (GOLD analysis project Ga0310811, IMG submission 207642) | Soil microbial communities from experimental microcosm in Duke University, North Carolina, United States - YC | ecosystem: Engineered > Artificial ecosystem > Soil microcosm > Unclassified ... | reverse complement strand
TGCGGAGCGGGAGCGGCTGAGGGGGCTGGTGGAGCGGTTCAGGGCGGCGTCTCTGCCTTACGGGCGGGTAGACAGTGTAACGCCGATACAGGTGGTGATCATTCCCGGGAATGACGCGGTGAAGCGGGTTGCGGGGGTGTTGCAGGAGGCCGGGCTGGATGTGCGGCCGATACTGTCGCCGACTGTGCCTGCGGGGAGCGAGCGGCTGAGGATCGTGCTGCATGCGTTCAATACGGAGGAGGAGATCAATAAAATAAGCCGGCTCATCACTGAGACCGGCCTATCATCTACCTGAACCACCTGAACTAACATTGAACAAGATTGAACTAGGTTGAAAGAGTACGACTACAAGGGTATGTTGTATAACGATACAAAGGTGCGGAGATAGGGGGTTCCGGACAATACCATTTAGTGGTAAATTTTGGAGGGGAAAGATGGTAAATATCGGAGCGGGGGAGAGAATGGTAAATTTTAGTACATTTGGTCGAAACGACCGGTATGAGAATAGTTCCTTTTCTGATCTCTCTCTTTCTGACTACCGGACTTATCTTTTGTCTCAACCGCCAATGGGATCTGGGTGACAACAAGAAGACTCCTGTTCTGGGGAGCTTTCTGAGTCCCCAGCATGGGTTCTGGCAGAATGCGGAGCCCGTGGGGAGTGATTTTAACGGGACGGTGCATCTGCCGGGGCTGGAGGGCAAGGGGGAGGTCTATTTCGATGAATACCTGGTGCCGCATGTTTATGCCAAAAGCGAGGCGGATGCCTGTTATATACAGGGATATCTGCATGCCAAGTTTAGGCTTTGGCAGATGGAGTTCCAGACCTTTGCCGCGGCGGGAAGGCTGAGTGAGGTGCTGGGTGCGGGAAAGGACGAAGTCTATATCAAGTACGACCGGTCGATGCGGAGGCTTGGGATGGTGGAGGCGGCGAAGGCCGAGCTGGCGGAGATCGAGAAGGACAGCGTGTCCAAAAGAGATTGTGACGCGTATACGGCCGGGGTGAATGCCTGGATTGGTCAGCTGAAGGAAGGTGATCTGCCGCTGGAGTACAAGCTGCTCAACTATAAGCCCGAGCCCTGGAACAATCTCAAGATCGCGCTTTTTATAAAGGATATGGCCTATGAGCTGGCGGGTGGTGACAATGATTTCGAGATGACGAACGCCAAGAGCTATTTCAGCAGGGAGGATATGGCGAAGCTGTATCCGTCCATCCAGGACAGTCTGGATCCTATCATCCCGAAAGGGACGAAATTCCTCACCCCTTCTTTTTTACCGAAGGCTCCGGCGGGCGCCGACTCATTGTATTTCAACAATCCGGTGACGATCACGGACAGGGAGATGGGGTCGGAGAAGAGCAATGGCAGCAATAACTGGGCTGTCAGCGGGACGAAGACGATCAGCCATGCGCCGATACTTTGTAACGATCCGCACCTCAACACCACGATGCCATCGATCTGGTATCAGATGCAGATACATACGCCGGGATATAATGTGTACGGGGTGAGTTTTCCCGGGGCGCCTTTTGTCATCATCGGATTTAATGACGACTGTGCGTGGGGTATCACCAATGCGGGGAGGGATGTGCGGGACTATTACAGCATACGGTTCAAGGACGAGACGCGCAGGGAGTACTGGTTCAACAAGGAGTGGAAGACGGCGGAGATGCGGGTCGATACGATCCTGATAAGGGGACAGCAGCCCTTTTACGATACGGTGATGACGACGGTATTCGGGCCGGTGATGTTCGACGAGAGTTTTACGGGCTTTTCGGATGTCGCGAGCAGCCGAAGCTATGCGGTGCGATGGAAGGCGGCCGATCCGTCCAATGAGATGGCTACGTTCAGCCGATTCCAGTCGATCCGGAGCTATGACGACTACAAGCAGGCGCTTTTGACCTTCAAGTGTCCCGGTCAGAATTTTGTGTTTGCGGACAAGTCGGGTGTGGTGGCGATGAGGCAGGAAGGGGAGTTCCCGGCCAAGTGGAAGGGGCAGGGGTTGTATGTGATGCCGGGGGAGGACAGCAGTTATCTGTGGCAGCGGAGTATCCCGCGGGAGGAGAACCCGTATATGTTCGCCGACTCGGCTAACCGGGGTTTTGTCAGCAGCGCCAACCAGGAGCCGGTGGATTCCACGTATCCCTACTATCTGGGAAGCGATTTCCCTATCTACCGGGGGCTGATCATCAACAGGCTGCTGAACAATATGAATTCGATCACGCCGGCGGATATGATGAAGATGCAGACGAACACCTACGATGTCTTTGCTGAGATGGCGAGGCCGTTGCTGCTGAAGTATATCGACCGGGGGCAGCTGAATGACAAGGCGACGGGTTATCTGAATACGGTTCGGCAGTGGAATCTTTATAACAATCCGCTGGAGGAAGGGCCGGTCATTTTCAATTACTGGTGGAACCAGCTCTATAAAAACATTCTGGACGACGAATTTTCGAAGGCTTCGGTATCGATGACGCGTCCGCAGGAGAGTACGGTAGTGGAGGCGCTGATCAAAGATTCTGCCTGGTCCTTTGTGGACAATGTGAATACGCCGCAGAAAGAGGGGCTGACGCAGGAGGTGACGGATGCCTTTCTGAAGATCATCCCGCAACTGCGGCAGGACGAGCAGAACGACCGGATCACCTGGGCGAAGAACAAGGACACCTGGGTCAGGCATTTACTGCGGATCCCTCAGCTGAGCCGCGAGCATCTGCCGATCGGCGGGGGGGCGAGGTGTATCAATGCGGCAAAACAGTTTCACGGGCCGAGCTGGCGTATGATCGTGCATCTGACGAACAAGACGGAGGCTTATGGCGTCTACCCGGGAGGCCAGAGCGGCAATCCGGGCAGTCCGTACTACGATAATTTTGTCGACTATTGGGCGACGGGGCGGTATTATCCTCTTTGGGTGATGGGGCCGGAGGAGGTGAAGGACCAGCGGGTAAAATGGGTCATGCATTTTGAATAAATAAAAATATTATGGCGAAACTGATCGTCTCGATTCTTCTGACAGCCCTGCTGTCGTTTGTCTGCGGGCTTTTCCTTCCCTGGTGGGGTTTTGCGCTTGCCGCGTTTGTAGTGGCTTTGCTGATCCCGCAGCGGCCGCTGTTCGCGTTCTTTTCCGGATTTATTGCTTTGCTGCTGTTGTGGGGCGGTCTGGCGGTGGCTATTGATCTGCCGAATCAGAGTATTCTGTCGGCGAAGGTTGCGGCTATCCTTCCGCTGGGTGGTTCGACGTATCTGCTGATCTTTGTGACGGGGTTTGTTGGTGCGCTGGTTGGTGGGGGAGCGGCGATTACGGGATCTTTCTTGAGGCCTGTGCGGTCCGAATAAACTTTTTCCATGTCAAGGTTTGCTATCCTATTGGTGGTGGGTTGTTTTGTTTGGGTTGGAGGTTGGGCGACTCCGGTATCGGGGTTGGTGAAAGACGACAAGGGGAACCCGTTGCCGTATGCGTCGGTTTGGGTGAAGGGAGGCACGCGCGGTGTCACCGCGAATTCCGCGGGGCGTTATTCCATCGATCTTCGTCCGGGTAGCCATGTGCTGGTCTGTCAGTATGTGGGGTATGGGCGGCAGGAGGCGACTATTGTTGTGGGGGCTGAGGCGTTGACGGTGGATTTCGTGCTGAGTCCGCAGCAGCTGTCCATGGCCGAGGTGGTGGTGCGTCCTGGGGGTGAGGACCCGGCCTATGCGATCATCCGGCAGGCGATCCGTCGAAGGAAGGACTATGCGGATCCGCTGGATTCCTTTACCGTTGAGGCCTATATCAAGACGCTGATCAAACTGCGCAAGCTCCCCAAACGATTGCTCGGGCAGAAGATCGAGGAGAAGGACAAGCGGGAGATGGGGGTAGACTCGAACGGGAAGGGCATCATCTATTTATCGGAGAACCTGACGAAGGTGGCGTATAAGCGGCCTGATCGGCTGAAGCTGGAGGTGTTGTCGGGGCGGGAGAGCGGTTCCAACGGGTACGGTTTTTCGTTTCCCATCTTTATCAATTTCTATAAGAATAGTGTGACTGTTCTGTCGGACCGGCTGAATCCGAGGGGATTTGTTTCGCCGATCGCCGATGGGGCGCTGAACTATTACCGGTATAAGTATTTGGGTTCGTTCTTTGAGGACGGGAAGGAGGTGAACAGAATTCAGGTGGTGCCGAAGAGGAAGTATGAGCCGCTGTTCTCGGGGACGATCGAGATCACGGATGGGGACTGGAGGATACACGGGCTGGATCTGCTATTGGTGAAGCAGTCGCAGCTGGAGTTGATGGATACGCTGCAGATAAAGCAGATACACGCGCCGGTGGGTTCCGCGGGGGATGGGGGTGGGGGCTCCGGTCGGGAGAGCGGCGCCTGGCAGGTGAAGAACCAGGTGGTGTATTTTACGTTCAATCTTTTTGGGATCGACGCGGTGGGGAATTTTGTGGATGTATATAATAACTATGATGTGGCGCCGAGGTGGAGGAAGAAGTTCTTTGACCGGGTGCTGATGAAGTATGATACGGCGGTGAATAAGAAAACAAAAGCGTACTGGGATTCCATCCGTCCGGTGCCGCTGGAGCCGGAGGAGAAGGTCAACTATATTATCCGGGACAGTATTTATGAAGCTACGAAGGATTCGGTGAAAAAGGTCGAGAGCCGGTGGCGGTTTACGCATGGTCCGTGGTGGGAGATGGCGGGGTATAATACGGTGGAGGGTATCGATGTGAATCTTTGGGGGGCCTTCCGAAAGAGGGTGGGTGGTTCCGTGCTGAGGCTGGAGCCGCATGTCCGCTATGGGTTTCATAATACCCGGCTGAATGTGTGGGGGACGCTGAGCTGGAAGGACTGGTGGGTATCGGGTGGTAAGCGGATCAGCCAGTTCAATCCGGAGAATCCTATCCGGGAGACCTGGAACAGCATCTACACGCTGCTGTGGGGGAGGAACTATATGAAGATCTACCAAAACTATTTTGGGCAACTGGGATGGGCGAAGGTGCTGGATAACGGGCTGCGGCTAAGGGTGAGCGGGCTGTATGAGGACAGGCTGCCGCTGGACAATACGACCGGCTATACCTGGGCGAAGACTTCGAATACAAAGTTCACACCGAACTATCCGGTGGAGAAGCTGGGCTCAAATTTCCTCCGGCATCAGGCGGTGGTCACCAGTGTCGGTATAACCTGGCAGCCGGGGCAGCGGTATGTCGAATTTCCGGAGCGGAAGGTGGCTATCGGGTCGAAGTATCCGGTGTTCTCGCTGACTTATCAGAAAGGTTGGGACGGGGTATTGGGGAGTGACGTGAATTTCGACAAGTGGCGGTTCTCGGTGAGCGACGATATGAATTTCCGGCTGGCGGGAAGGCTTAGTTACCGGCTGGGAATGGGGGGCTTTTTGAATACTAATTCGGTACCGATACAGGACTATCAGCATTTCAACGGGAATCAGCTGTTCCTGGCGAGTGAATACCTGAACAGTTGGCAGCTCGCGCCCTATTATGCGAACAGTACGACGGCTTCTTTCTATGCGACGGGGCATGCCGAGCACCATTTCAACGGATTTCTGACCAATAAGATCCCGCCTTTCAGGCAGTTGAATATCTTTTTGGTGGGTGGGGCGAATGCGTTCTATGTGAATTCCACGAATAACTATGTGGAGGTATTCGGGGGGCTGGAGAATATCCTGAAGGTATTCAGGGTGGACGTGGTGAGCTCGTGGATGGGGGGACATTATTATCAGACGGGGGTGCGGGTCGGACTGGGGGGATTGCTGAGCTGGAAGCAGGTGAGTGGGGGAAGATGATGATTTTTTGTAATTTTGCGCGATTATGGCCGTCTTACACAACCGAGTTTCGAGGAAGGAATTGAAGGAGCGTTTACTGCAGGAGACCGAGCCCCGGACTACCATTTCATTTTACCGTTATTTAGCGATTGCGGATGTGGCCGTATTCCGGGACCAGCTGTATGTGGGTCTTTCGGCCCTGAATGTATTTGGGCGGGTCTATATAGCCGGCGAGGGGATCAATGCGCAGGTCAGCGTACCGGCTTCGAAGTTCGGGGCGCTGGCGGGTTATTTGCGGGGGATCCCCGGGATGGAGGAGCTTCGGTTGAATGTGGCTGTGGAGGATGACGGAAAGAGCTTCTTTGTCCTGAAGGTCAAGATCAGGGCCAAGATCGTGGCGGATGGTATCGATGATCCGTCTTTCGACATGGGCCGAAAGGGAAAGTATGTGGACGCGGAGGCTTTCAACCGGCTGACTGAGGACCCGGCGACCATTGTGGTGGATATGCGAAACCACTATGAGTATGAGGTAGGACATTTCGAAAATGCCCTGGAGGTGCCTTCGGATACCTTCCGGGAGCAGCTGCCGATGTCCGCCGATCTGCTGAAGGATAAGAAGGACGCCAATATCATCATGTATTGTACGGGGGGGATCCGGTGCGAGAAGGCGAGCGCCTATCTGCTGCACCAGGGTTTTTCGAATGTATTCCACCTGGAAGGGGGGATCATCAACTATGCTAATGTGGTCAGGGAGAAAGGGTTGGAGAATAAATTCCTCGGCAAGAACTTTGTTTTCGACGATCGTCTTGGGGAACGGATCGGGGGCGAGATCATCGCGCACTGTCATCAGTGCGGGAAGCCGGCGGATACCCATACCAACTGCCGGAATGAGGGGTGTCATCTTTTGTTCATCCAGTGTGAGGACTGTGCGGCTAAATATGAGGGTTGCTGTAGTCCGGCCTGCCAGGAGACGATCCATTTACCGGAGGAGGAGCAGCTGGTGTTGAGGAAGGGGGTGGAGAAGGGGACTCATATCTTCAATAAATCGAGGGCCCGGCTGAGGCCGCCGTTGGGCGAGTAGGGGTGCATTGTCCGAGGGGGAAAAGCCGCATGGTCGCGGGGGTAAGACCGCCCTGTCCTGGGGCGGCGGCACACATGGTAAATAGAAGACATGTGTAAGAATTTTTATTTCAGAAAAAATCCTGATATATTTGAATCCAACAAAAAGTGTATAACGTACGTTTAACATTTTTTAATTAGTAGCTAAAACGTTTCATCGTTTCGACCGTACCAGCTGAACCCCTTAAAAACTAAACCAGGCTCGGACCATGAATAAGGCTGTGAAAGGTGTTTTCCGTTTCCGTAGTTATATCTGGAATATCGGGTACAAGCCCTCATTGGGCAACTATGAGAAGCGTAAGCTGGGGATCTTCAATTCGATGAACTTTCTGGGTGTGCTGACGGGCATTATCGTTCCGGTCGCGGGCTTGTTGAGCCATCTTTCTTTCCCTCCCATTGCCTGGCTGGTCGCCTGTTCTCCCGCAATTATCAGTCTTCTTGTGTTCTGGATCAATACCTGGCAGCGGTATGAGCTGGCAAGGATCGTCTTTTTCATTCTGTATCCTGCGGTTACCGTGGCCATCTATGCCCTTCGGGTGGACGCGGGGGTGGAGATCTTTTTCCTGTTGTACGGGGTGTTGTCGGTGTTCTTCCTGAACAATATCGTCAATATCATCGTGTCTTTCCTCTTGTCGATGACCTGTTATTTCATGGTCTGTACGGTGTGGAAGGACTATGATTTCAGTCTGGAGAGGAACAATATCTATTTTTACGTTTTTAATCATCTGGTGGCGGTGTTCTTTATTTTTTACGGGCTGCTGCTGATCAAGAACGAGAATACGCGGTATCAGGAGCAGACGAGGGACAAGAACTGGCAGTTGCGCCGGAGCAATCTGAAGATCCTGCGGCAGAAGGCGGATATTTCGGGCAAGGCGGCGCTGCTGGAGGAGCAGACGCACCAGCTGACCGAGCTGAATTCGCTGAAGAACAAGCTATTTTCCGTGATCGCGCACGACCTGAAGGCGCCGTTGTATGCGCTGCGCAATCTTTTCCGGAATGTGCAGCTGTACGATCTGCCTGGGGATGAGATCAAACTGCTGATACCCGAGGTCGTGAGTGAGCTGACCTATACGACGGGGCTGATGGAGAACCTGCTTCAGTGGGCGAAGAGCCAGATGCAGGCGGAGTCGATCAAGCCGCAGCTGCTGGATATATCGCGTATCACGCAGGAGGTTCTCGCATTGCTGCGGCTGCAGGCGGAGGCCAAGCATATTTATATCCAGAGCAAGATCGAGCGTCCGGTATTCGTGTATGCCGACAAGGATATGATCAATCTGGTGCTGAGGAATCTGTTGTCGAATGCGATCAAGTTCACGCCCGAGGAGGGGTTGATCTTTGTGGAAGCGAGGGAGGAGCGTTCGCATATCGAGGTGCTGGTGCAGGACAATGGAATGGGGATCAGCCAGGAGGGGGTACAGAAACTGATGGGTGAAAGCTATTATTCGACCCGTGGTACTTTGGGGGAGGCCGGTACGGGGCTGGGGCTGATGCTTTGTAAGGAGTTCCTGTCCCGGAACGGGGGGAGGATGAGGATTGAGAGTGAGCCGGGGAAGGGGAGTACGTTTGCGTTCACGTTGCCCAAGGGGGGCAACCTGGGTTAGTCCAGGTTGCCGAGGGCGTATAATATTCGTTGATAGGTCTCTTCGTCGCTGAGCGGTTGGGGTTTGAATTTTTCGCCGATGACCTGCTCGTACAGTTCGATATAGCGTCCGCTGATGGTTTCGATCCAGCTGTCGGACATTTCCGGGACGGTCTGTCCTTCTTTTCCCATAAAATTGTTGGCGATCAGCCATTCCCGTACGAATTCTTTGCTGAGCTGCTGTTGTTTCTCTCCTTTGGCCTGCCGGTCTTCGAAGCCGTTGGCGTAGAAGTAGCGGGAGGAGTCGGGGGTGTGGATCTCGTCCATGAGATAGATGGTATCACCTATCTTTCCGAACTCATATTTGGTATCTACGAGTATCAGACCCCGTTGGGCGGCCAGTTCGCGTCCCTTTTCGAACAAGGCAAGGGTATATTTCTCCAGTTGTGCGTAGTCGTCGGCGTCCGCGAGGCCGCGGCGGATGATCTCTTCGCGGGATATGTCCTCGTCGTGTCCCACTTCCGCCTTGGTGGAGGGGGTGATGATGGGGGTGGGGAAGTAGTCGTTCTCCTTCATGCCTTCGGGGAGGGCTACGCCGCAGAGTTCGCGTTTCCCCGAATTATAGGTGCGCCAGGCGTGGCCGGTGAGGTTGCCTCTTACCACCATCTCTACCCGAAAAGGGATACATTTCCGGCCGATGGCGACGTTGGGGGCGGGTGTTTCGGCCAGCCAGTTGGGGCAGATGTCGCGGGTAGCCTTGAGCATATAGGCGGCGATCTGGTTCAGGACCTGGCCCTTGTAGGGGATCGGGCGCGGCAGGATGACGTCGAAGGCCGAGATACGGTCGGATGCGATCATCACGAGCCATTTGTCGGAGATGGTATATACGTCCCTTACCTTACCACGGTAGAAATTTGTTTGATGGGGAAACTGGAGAGTCTTCATTTCGCAAAATTAAATTATGAGGACAACATTACAATGTGTATTTTAGTAAAACCGGAGGTTCCATCTCCGGCCCGTAACACGCTTATCAACGAAAACTTGCGCAATGAGAAAAAATTCAATCGGGGCAGTAGCGCCGCTGCTGTCCGTCCTGTTCGTGCTTTTTTCTTTGTCCGCCTCCCCTCAATCCTCCGTAACAATTACCGGTAATGTCAGCAACTCGAACGGCAACGATCGGGTACCTGCCGTCAGTGTGACGATCAAGGGCTCGTCCGCCGGCACTTTTACCGATGACAGGGGCAATTTCAGGCTTACGACAACGCAGTCGCTGCCGCTGGTGCTGGTGTTCTCTTCGATAGGGTTCGAGTTGCAGGAAGTGTCTGTTTCCAGCGCTTCCCAGCCATTACATATTGCTTTAAAGCCTGCTTCCACGCTGGGTACGGAGGTCGTCGTCGCGGCCAGCCGTGTTCCGGAGCGGATCATGGAGTCGCCCGTGTCGGTGGAGCGGGTGGGGCAGGGTGCGATCCGGACCTCTCCTGCGCCTGACTATTATGATGTCATCCGCCAGCTGAAGGGCGTGGATGTGACGTCTTCCAGTCTTACGTTCACGTCCATTACCACCCGGGGGTTTAACGGCAGCGGGAATGCGCGGTTCAACCAGTATGTGGATGGGATGGACAACCAGGCGCCTGGTTTGAATTTCTCGGTGGGTTCGATCGTGGGGCTTTCGTCCCTGGATGTAGATAATATGGAGCTGCTGCCAGGCGCTTCGTCCGCGTTGTATGGTTCGGGCGGGATGAACGGGACGCTGCTGATCACGAGCAAGGACCCTTTCAAGTACCAGGGGGTGAGTGCGGAGGTCAAGGCCGGGGGGATGCACCTTGGGTCGAAGGACAAGGATCCGGTGGGCGGCTCGGCCTATTATAATGCGGCTATCCGCTGGGGACAGAAGGTGAGTGATCATTTCGCTTTTAAGATCGGGGTACAATATGTCAACGCCAAGGACTGGGCGGGGACGAATTACTCCAACTATACGGGTACGGGCACGGGTTCAAAGAATCACCCGATACCCGGAACGAGGCAGTCCGATCCCAACTACAATGGGGTGAATGTGTATGGTGATGAGACGTCGCTGGACCTGAACAGCGCCAATACGCCTTTTCTGAAGGGGGCGGCGCAGGCGATCATCGCGCAGAATCCGGCGGCTGCGCCGGGTGTGGCTCAGATACTGGCGGCGGACGGGCAGGGGTCTTTTCTTGTGTCGCGTACGGGTTTTAAAGAGATAGACGTGATCGATCCTGTCACCGAGATCCTGAAGTTGTCGGGGGGACTGTATTTTAAGTTCAAGCCCAATCTGGAGTTGAGTGTAACGGGAAATTACGGAACGGGGAACACGGTGTATACGGGCAGTGACCGGTATTCGCTGAAGGACCTGAAGATCGGGCAGTACAAGGTGGAGCTGCGGTCGGACCGCTGGTTCCTGCGGGCGTATACGACGCAGGAGAATTCGGGTCAGGCCTTCAATGCGACGGTGACTTCGCAGCTGGTGAACGAGGCGATCAAGCCGAGCTATAATCCGGCCAATCCGGCGGCGAGCTGGTATCCGCAGTATGCTGGGGCTTATCTGCTGGCGAGGCTGCAGGGGGCCAATGCTGCCACCGCGAATGCCGCTGCGCGCGGGGCTGCGGACAATGGGGCGCCGGCGCCGGGTACGTCCGCGTTCAAGACCATTTTCGACCAGGTGCGTTCGCTGCCGATCCCCAGAGGGGGGCTTTTTGTAGACCGGACCAATTTGTATCAGGCGGAGGGTCAGTATAATTTATCAGACTATGTGAAGGTGCTGGATGTCATTGTCGGCGGCAACTGGAGGCTTTATACGCTGAATTCGCAGGGGACCTTGTTTGCGGATAGCGCCGGTCGTATCAATACGAATGAGTATGGCGGGTATGTGCAGTTGTCGAAGAAATTGTTTGACGACAAGCTGAAGCTGACCGCTTCGGGAAGGTATGACAAGAATGAGAATTTCAAGGGGAAGTTTACGCCGCGTGTTTCGGCGGTGATAACGGTGGCGCCGGATAATTTTATCCGTGCATCGTATCAGAACGCGTACCGATTCCCAACGAATCAGAATCAGTGGATCAACCTGAATATCGGGAGTGGGATCCTGATCGGCGGTCTGCCGCAGCTGAGGCAGTACTATCATTTCGACACCAATCCGGTGATCAATGCGAATACGGGTCAGTTGCAGACCTTTGGCGAGTACAAGCCGGAAACGGTGAATGCCTACGAGCTGGGTTATAAGGGTCTTTACAACAAGAAGGTGTTGCTGGATGTATATGGTTACTATTCCCGGTACAACGACTTTATCGGGAGGGTGAGTGTGATCCAGTCGAAGTCGGGGAATCCTGCGACGATCAACCCGAACGACCCGAGCAGCTATCAGGGTTTTTCTGTGAGCACGAACAGTACGAATAAGGTGAGCACGTATGGATTTGGGGCGAGTCTGGAGTTCCTGCTGCCGAACAATTTCTCGCTGGATGTGAATGCTTCTTCGGACCATATCCACAATCCCGATTCGACTTTTACTACTTATTTCAATACGCCCAATTTCCGGTTCAATGTAGGACTGACGAACAGCGGATTTGGCGGCGGGAAGCGCTGGGGTTTCGGCGTGCAGTTCCGCTGGCAGAACTCGTATAACACGGAGAGTGATTTCCGGCAGGGGCCTGTGGATGCGTTCGGGACTTTAGACGCGCAGATCAGCTATAAGCTGCTGGATATTCATTCGATGCTCAAGCTGGGCGCGACAAATCTGACTAACCACTATTATATAAGCCAGTATGGTAATCCGGCTATTGGCGGTGTTTATTATATAAGCTATGCTTATAATGTTTTTTAGGTTTTTGTGAGTGAATTGAGCCGCCTGCGGAAGCAGGCGGCTTTTTTTTATACTGGTTTTCAGTGATGGAGGAATTCACGGGCAGACCAATACCGGGGGGACTTTGGGATGGGGACTATACTTCGCCGGTCCTTTCGATGGATGGGTCGACGATTGCGGTGCCTCCGACCTTTGACGATGGGATCGTGATCATGGACCTGAAGGGGAATGTGTCGCATAATCTGAGTTCATTCAATGGGAAGAAGTTTACGAACGCGGTGGTGTGGATGCCGGACAAGACGTTGTTGTGTGCGACGGCGGATGGG
>Ga0310811_10009439_pt1 | contig 12591 bp, 10 predicted proteins | sample YCmetagenome_FD_207642 | JGI IMG/M metagenome (GOLD analysis project Ga0310811, IMG submission 207642) | Soil microbial communities from experimental microcosm in Duke University, North Carolina, United States - YC | ecosystem: Engineered > Artificial ecosystem > Soil microcosm > Unclassified ... | reverse complement strand
CTCGGGCAGCTCGTAGAGCTTGTCGCCCTTCTGCCGGTAGCCGACCAGCTCGCCGTCCACCCACAGCCGGCCCGCGTTGATCTTCTCCAGGTGGTTCATGCAGCGCAGCAGCGTGGACTTGCCTGAACCGGACGGGCCGATCACGCACATCACCTCGCCCGGCCGGACCTCCAGGTCGATGCCCTTGAGCACCTCGGTCCGGCCGAAGCTCTTGTGCACGCCCTCGGCCTTGACCATGAGTTCGGCGCTCATCGGCTCACCCCCCGCGCGAATCGCCGCTCGATGAAGCCCTGGATCACCGTCAGGATCGAGGTCAGCAGCAGGTACCAGATCGCCGCCACGATCAGCAGCGGAATGGTCTGGAAGTTGCGGCTGTAGATCTGCTGCACGGCCGTCATCAGCTCGAAGTAGGCGATCACGATCACCAGCGAGGTCGTCTTCAACATGGAGATCGTCTCGTTGCCGGTTGGCGGGATGATCACCCGCATGGCCTGCGGCAGCACGATCCGCCGGAGGATCTTGGCCCGGCTCATGCCCAGCGCCTCGGCCGCCTCGGTCTGGCCGTGGTCCACCGACAGGATGCCGCCGCGCACGATCTCGGCCATGTAGGCCGCCTCGTTCAGACCCAGCCCGAGCAGGGCCGCGGTGAACGGGGCGATCAGCGAGTTGGTGTCCACGCTCAGGAACGTCGGCCCGAACGGGATGCCCAGGCCCAGCCGGGGATACAGCGCCGCGAGAAAGAACCAGAACAGCAGCTGGGTGATCACCGGCGTGCCGCGGAACAGCCAGATGTAGGCCGCCGCCGTCCACGACAGCAGCGGATTGGCCGACAGCCGCATCACCGCCAGCAGGATGCCGCCGACGATGCCGATGAGCATCGCCAGCAGCGTCAGGATCAGCGTGTTCTTCAGGCCGTTGAGCACGCTGGCCGTGGTCAGGTACTTGCCGACGATGTCCCAGTGGAAGTTCTCGTTGGTGACCAGGCTGTGCGCCAGCATCGCGGCCAGCACCAGGATGACCGCACCGGCCAGCCACCGACCGGGGTGGCGGACCGGCACGGCCTTGATCGGGTTCGACACTGCCGTTGCCTCAGCCGGACGTCTGCGGGTTCAGCTCGGACTTGGTCACCGCACCGGCGCCGACGCCCCACTTGTCGAGGATCTTCTTGTACGTGCCGTCGTCGATCAGCGCCTGCACCGCGCCCTGCACCGCCTTGGCCAGGTCGCCCTTGTTCTTGGCCACGCCGATGCCGTACGGGGCGTTGGCATAGGACTTGCCGACCTTGTCCAGCTGACCGGTCTGCTTGATCGCGTAGTCCACCACCGGCGAGTCGGCCAGCATGGCCTCGGCCCGCTTGGAGGTCAGCGCCAGCGTCACGTCGGTCTGGGCCTGGAACTCGGAGATGGTGATGGCCAGCTTGCCGCCCTGGGTGCAGGTGGCCGAGCGGGCCGCCAGGTCGTCGGCCTGGGTGGTGCCCTTCTGCGCCGACACCGTGTGCCCGCACAGGGTGTCCAGGGTCAGTCCGGCCGGGTTGCCCTTGAGCACGGCCATCGAGGTGCCGGCGGTGAAGTAGCTGACCATGTCCACGGTCTGCAGCCGCTCGGTGTTGATGCTGAAGGAGGACATCGCCAGCTCGAACTTGCCGGCCGACAGGCCGGCCAGGATGCCGTCGAAGCTGGCCGCCTGGAAGTCGGCGGTCAGGCCCAGCTCCTTGGCGATCGCGTCGCCCAGGTCGATGTCCATGCCGACGGTCTTGTTGTTGTCGTCCACGAACTCGCTGGGCGCGTACGTGGTGTCGGTGCCGATGGTCAGCTTGCCGTCCTTGGCCACGTCGGCCGGCACCATCGCGGCCAGCGTCGCGTTCTTGCCCGGACCGGCGGCCGTGGTCGACGTGCCGGCACTGCCGGTGTCGCCGCTGCCGTTGCCGCCCGCGCCGCACCCGGCGGCGAGCAGCAGGACGATAGGCAGGGCCAACACGGCACTTGCGGATCTGGACAACGCGGCCTCCGCTCACTGTCGGTTTTGCCGCATCCTGTCACCCGAACGCGTCAGTTCATAGGGCCCCAATGGTTACGTTTTGTCACGGCTGTGTCCGCCAAGTGGTGGAAAAGTTACCTTGCGTGATGGTTCGGTGTCGCGAGAAGGCGCGCGACCAGCGCCGTCCAGCCGGTCTGATGGGTCGCGCCCAGGCCTTCCCCGGTGTCGCCGTCGAAGTACTCGCTGAACGTGATGTGTGGCCGCCACAGGGGCGAATGCGTCGCCTCGACCCGTTTGCCGTCGCACGGACGGGTGCCGTCGGCCGAGGGCAGGAAGATGCTCACCAGCCGGCGGGCCAGCTCGTCGGCGGCCTGCCCGGCGGTGACCGCCTGGCCGGAGCCGGTCGGCAGGTCCACGTGGAACTGGCCGTCGTGGAAGTCGTCCACCTGGCGCAGCGCCTCCACCAGCAGCGCGTTGGTCGGGAACCAGATCGGCCCGCGCCAGTTGGAGTTGCCGCCGAACATCGGCGTCATCGACTCGCCCGGCTCGTACCCGATCATGTGTGCCTGGCCGGCGAACTCCACGTCCAGCCCGTCCCGGTGGGCCGCCGACAGCGAGCGGATGCCGTGCGGGGACAGGAACTCCTGCTCGTCGAACATGCGGCTCAGCACCCGGCTCAGCTTCTTGGCGTCGAGCAGGGCCAGGTTGGCCCGGCGCTCGTCGCCGACCTGCTGCCAGGTGATGAACTGGGCGAACTCGGGCTGCTTGCGCAGCAGGTAGTCCAGCCGGCTGGTGAAGCCGTGCAGCTCGGCGAACACCCACGGCTCCAGCACCGCCTGGGCCAGCACCGGCATCAGCCCGACCATGGACCGCACCCGGACCGGCTCCGACTCGATGGTGCCGTCGTCGCGGCGCCGCGACACCAGGTCGTAGCAGAAGCCGTCCTCCTCGTCCCACAGGCCGCGGGTGGTCGAGCCGAAGTTGTTGAAGGCCCTGGCGATGTAGAGGAAGTGCTCGACGAACTTGGTCGCCACGTCCTCGTAGGACTCGTCCTCGCGGGCCAGCTCCAGCGCGATCTGCAACAGGTGCAGGCTGAACGCGGCCATCCAGGAGGTGGCGTCGGACTGCTCCAGCCGCCAGTCGCCCAGCATCGGCGTCGACCGGTTGACCGGGCCGATGTTGTCCATGCCGAGGAAGCCGCCCTCGAACAGGTCGCTGCCGTCGGCGTCCTTGCGGTTGACCCACCAGGAGAAGTTCAGCAGCAGCTTGTGGAACACCTTGGACAGGAACGTGCGGTCCGGCACCGCCTCGGCCCGGTACACCTGCAACGCCGCCCAGGCGTGCACCGGCGGGTTGGCGTCGCCGAAGTCCCACTCGTAGGCCGGCAGCTGGCCGTTGGGGTGCATCATCCACTCGCGACACAGCAGGAGCAGCTGCTCCTTGGCGAAGGCCGGGTCGACCAGCGCGAACGGCACCGCCTGGAAGGCCAGGTCCCAGGCCGCGAACCAGGGGTACTCCCACTCGTCCGGCATGGAGATCACGTCGGCCACGTCGAAGTGCCGCCAGTGCACGTTGCGGCCGCCGACGCCGCGGCGCAGGTCCGGGGCCGGCGGCTGGGCCGGGTCGCCGGCCAGCCAGTCCCGCACCTTGAACCGGTAGTGCTGCTTGGTCCACAGCAGACCGGCCAGCGAGCGCCGCAGCACCTGCTTGCGGTCGTCGTCCAGCTCCGGCGCGATGCTCCCGTGGAATTCGTCGGCCTCGCGCCTGCGGTCCTGCACCGCGGTGTGGAAGGTCGCGCCGAACGGGTCGACGTGGCCGTTGCCGGCCACCAGTCGCAGTCGGATGATCACCGTCTCGCCCGGGGCCACCGCGTCGAAGCGGTACCAGGCCGCCGCCTTCGTGCCCGGGCGGGACGCGCTGCCGTCCTGAATCACCTGGCAGGTGCCCGTCGCGCCGCGGACCACGTGGGCGTCGATGCCGCACTTCGTGTACCGGGTCTCGTTGGCCGCGCTGCCGAACAGCTCCACCTCGTTGGTCTCGTTGTCCGTGACCAGCAGCGTCGGCGCGCCGTCCAGGTGCAGCGTGTACCGGCCCAGCGACGAGTGCTCCGCCACCACGGCGCACCGGCCGTGCACCCTGGTCGCCTCCAGCGCCGGCCTCCTGGCGTCCCGCCCCCAGGCCCAGGTGTTGCGGAACCACAACTGCGGCAACAGATGCAGCGGCGCCGTGTCCGGTCCGTGGTTCGTCGCCGCGATCTCCACACAGATGTCGTGCGGGCCCGCCTTGGCGTACGACGTCACCACGTCGAAGAACCGGTCCTCCGCCAGCACCCCCGTGTCCGCCAGCTCCGGCTCCCGCCCCTGCCGGCCCGCCGCCTTCGCCATCTCACGCAGCTGTTGGTACGGGTATTCCGCCTGCGGGTAGCGGTAGAGCACGCTCATCCAGGAGTGCGTCGGCGTGCCGTCCTGGATCCACCAGTGCTCCTTGACGTCCTCGCCGTGGTTGCCCTCCTCGTTGGCCAGGCCGAACCACCGCTCCTTGAGGATCGGGTCCTTGCCGTTCCACAGCGCCAGCGCCAGATTGAGGAAGCCGTGCCGGTCGCAGATGCCCGAGATCCCGTCCTCGCCCCACCGGTAGGCCCGCGACCGGGCGTGATCGAACGGAAAGAACGACCAGGCGTCCCCGCTCGCCGAGTAGTCCTCGCGAACCGTGCCCCACTGCCGGCCGGACAGATAGGGACCCCAGTGCCGCCAAGGGCTGTCCATCTCGCCCGACTCGGCCAGCCGCGCCCACTCGTTCTGCTCGCTCACCCCTCCAGTGTGGAGTACGCCGACTGGCCTCCGGCGTGATGTCCTCGCCCCCTTGCCCCAGGTCACGCCGATATGTCGCACCAGCGCCCGAATATCCCCTTCCACATGCGGAATCAGGCGCTCCGTGCTTCGTCAAGTCGACCTGTCAGGGCCAGCGCCGCTCGATCCTGTCCGCGTACACGACGTAGAGCGCGACCGCCTGGATCATGAGATTGCCGCTGGAAAGGCAGAACATCGTGCCGCCGCCGTCGGCGAGCGCGCCGAGTTCGGCCGACCGGTAGCGGATACGCTTGTCCTGGGTGAGCAGCGACCAGCCCAGATCACGCAGGCGCAGGCCAGTGATGCGGCCGAGGCAGCGGTCCAGGAAGAACTCAGGCTGCGAGTCGGCAGATCGCTTCGACTGCATCGCGGGTGAGGCCGTACTCCTCGGCGACTACTTCGAGCGGTTCACCGGCACGCCAGAGCGAGACCACGGTGTCCACGGAGACCTTGGTGCTGGCCAGCACGGGAGCGCCCCAGCCGAACCGGGGATCGATGATCACCGGCGCGATGTCGGGGTACTGCCGCAGGCGCAGCGTGGCCGGGAAATCGTCGGCGACGTCCCACGAGATGTAGCGCAGATAACCGTCGATGATCTCGCGTGCCGGCATCTGGCCGTCGTGAGCGCGTGCGAGTTCGTCATTCGCGTACTGCGCGAATATGTCGACGCCATCCGTGGCGATCCGTTTGGTCGCCAATCCGTACGGAGTCGCGAACTCGTGACGAACCGACGCAGCCGCCTTGCGGATGGTCTCCTTGGTCAGTCCGAGATCCCGAAGTGACCGGAGCACGTACGCCTCGATGACGGCGACCGAGGGATGCCGGCGGCGTGGCCGCCGTTCGGAGTTGAAGCCGAACGGCGGCCGGGACGGCTCAGTGCCGGGCGTGGGCGTCGAGCACCTTGGCGATGGCCGCGGTGACCTTCTTGGCGTAGTCGATGTGCAGGGACTCGTCGGGCACGTGGGCGTTGCTGCCGGGGCCGAGCGCGCCGGTGGCGACGAACTGGGCCTCGGGGTAGATGCCGTTGAGCAGACCCATGAACGGGATGGAGCCGCCGACGCCGAGGGTGCGCCACGGGCCGCCGAAGACCTCCTGGCCGGCGGTGTCGAGGGCGGCGCGCAGCCACGGGGCGAGCTCGGGGGCGTTCCAGCCGTCGGCGTGCTCGAGGCGGGTGAGCTCGACGTGGGCGCCGTAGGGCACGTCGGTGGTGAGGACCTTGGTGACGGCGTCCATGGCGGCGGCGGAGTCGGCGGTGGGCGGCAGCCGGAAGCTGAGCACGAGGGTGGTGAACGGCCGCAGCACGTTGCCGGCGTCGGCGGGCAGAGGCAGCCCGTCGGCGCCGATGATGGACAGCGTGGGGCCCCAGGTGTTGTTGAGGACCTGCTCGACCTCGTCGTCGGTGACGGGGGCGACGCCGTCGGCGAAGGGGATGCCGGCGCTGGCGAAGCCGGGGGCGGTGGCGACGCTCTCACGGATCTCGCCCAGCCGACCGGCCGGCACGTCCACGTGCATCTCGGCGATCTTGATACGGCCGGTGGCGGAGTCCTCGATACGGTCGAGCAGCTGCCGCATGACCCGGAACGAGCTGGGCACGATGCCGCTGACCATGCCGGAGTGCTGACCGAACTCCAGCACCTTGACGGTGGCGGTCACCTGCACCATGCCGCGCAGCGCGGTGGTCAGCCACATCCGCTCGTAGTCGGCGGCCCCGGAGTCGAGGCACACCACGAGGGTGATCCGGCCGAGCCGGTCGGTCAGGTGCCGGACGTACGCCTCCAGGTCGGGGCTGCCGGACTCCTCACAGGCCTCGAGCATGATCACGCAGCGGCCGTGCGCGCCGCCGTTGGCCCGCAGTGCCTCGACGGCGGCAATCGCGGCATAGCCGGCATAGCCGTCGTCGGCCGCACCCCGACCGAACAGCCGACCGTCCCGGATCACGGGCGTCCACGCGTCCAGGCCGTCGGCCCAGCCGCCGACCGGCGGCTGCTTGTCCAGGTGGCCGTAGAGCAGCGCGGTGCCGGCGTCCTCGTGACCGGGCATGGCAGGAATGTCGACCAGCAGCAGCGGGGTGCGCTCGGGCAGCTGGACGATCTCGAGCTCGACGCCGGGCAGATCGCGGTCGGCGATCCAGTCCCTGACGTGCGCGACACCCGCGGCGAGGTGGCCGTTGGCGGCCCAGGCCGGGTCGAAAGCCGGCGAAACGGCGGGAATCGCGACGAACTCGGACAGGCTGGGCAGGACGGCGTCGTCCCACAGCCCGCTGACGGTGTTGAACAGTGCTGTTGGCTCCACCCGGCCGATCCTAGGAGGCGGAGCGGCCGATCGGCTCGGAGTGGCGGCGGCCGGTGCTCGGCCCGTGCGGCATGACCCGCACCTCGTAGGTCTCGCACTCGTGGCAGCCCGAGCAGACGCACTTGCGCCGCTCCAGCGTGGCCGAGTCGGTCTGCGTCACCGCGATGGTGGTGTAGCTGTGCTCGCCGACCTGGCAGCCGCACTCGGTGACGGCGGAGATCAGCGTGGTCGGGAAGTCGCGCTTCTGGAACGGGTACTCGTTCCCGTCGATGAGGCGCGTGAGGTTGGTGATGATCGGCATTGGCGGGCCCTTCGGCAGGTCTGGCTGCGCGGGTTGCACCCCTCGCACTCGCCGGCTGCCTCCCCAGGTCCCGACGAATCCCCCAAGATCACTATAGCGAGCCCGCCCGACACGGTGTGCGACGAGTACTGGGCCGGTGTCGCCGGGTACTGCGGCAGCTGGGCCGGTTAGCCTGGGCGCGTCCAGTGTTTCCGCAGTTCACAGTGGTGTAGGTGGTCACGCTTGGTTGACGTTGGTGTGGTGACGCTCACCGGTTCGAGTGAGCGCGTGTCAGGATGGAAGGCAGTTCCGTCAGTGTCGACGGATCACCGTCTCACCCCACCGGGTCGGCGGTGGCCGGCGACGAAGCCGGATCCGGACCGCCACAAGCGGCCGGTCGGCGTCGTAGACGAGGAGAAGGCGCAATGTCGTCCCCAGAACGATGGTCGCAACCGCAGCCGTCGGGAGCCCCAGCCGCCACCGCGGCCAGCCCTACGGCGGAGCAGGTGATCGCCGGGTTGCGGGCCACCAGCGAAGGCGGCCCGGAGCTGGTCCAGCTGCTCACCCCCGAGGGTGAGCGCGTCGAGCACCCGGACTTCCACATCGACATCACGCCCGACGAGCTGCGCGACCTGTACCGGGACATGGTCCTGGTCCGCCGCGCCGACCGTGAGGCGAACGCCCTGCAGCGCCAGGGCCAGCTGGGCCTGTGGGTGCCGCTGCTCGGCCAGGAGGCCGCCCAGATCGGCGCCGGCCGGGCGCTGCGGCCCACCGACATGGCCTTCCCCAGCTACCGCGAGCACGGCGTGGCCTGGTGCCGCGGCGTGCACCCGAACGAGATCGTGGGCATGTTCCGCGGCGTCGACCACGGCGCCTGGGACTCGGTGGCCAAGCGCTTCCACCCGTACACGATCGTCATCGGCAACCAGTGCCTGAACGCGGCCGGCTACGCCATGGGCCAGCGGTTCGACGGCAAGGTCGGCGACGACAACGGGGAGGCCACCATGGTCTTCTTCGGTGACGGCGCGACCAGCCAGGGCGACGTGCACGAGGCGTTCGTGTGGGCCTCGGTCTACGACGCGCCGCTGGTGTTCTTCTGCCAGAACAACCAGTGGGCCATCTCCGAGCCGACCGAGCGGCAGAGCCGGCTCCCGCTCTACCAGCGGGCCCGCGGCTACGGCTTCCCCGGCATCCGGGTGGACGGCAACGACGTGCTGGCCTCGCTGGCCGTCACCCGCTGGGCGCTGGACGAGTGCCGGCACGGCAACGGCCCGGTGCTGATCGAGGCCTTCACGTACCGGATGGACTCGCACACCACCTCGGACGACGCCACCCGCTACCGGCTGTCCACCGAGCTGGAGGAGTGGAAGCTGAAGGACCCGATCGAGCGGGTCAAGGTGCACCTGAGCCGCAACGGCTTCGCCGACCACGACTTCTTCGACGGCGTGCAGGCCGAGGCCGACGAGCTGGCCGCGGTGCTGCGCGAGCACTGCGTCAACTTGCCGGAGCCCCCGCCGGGACGGATGTTCGACAACGTCTACGCCGAGCCCAGCGCCACCCTTGAGGCGCAGCGGGACGAGTACGAGACCTACCTCGCCGGGTTCGCCGGAGGTGAGCACTGATGGCCGCGCCGACCATGGACCGCTCGACCGACACGCCGTCGGCCAAGCCGCAGACCATCACCATGATCAAGGGCCTCAACCAGGCCCTGCGCACCGAGATGGAGCGCGACCCCAAGGTCATCGTGATGGGCGAGGACGTGGGCAAGCTCGGCGGCGTCTTCCGCGTCACCGACGGCCTGCAGAAGGACTTCGGCGAGCAGCGCGTGCTGGACACGCCGCTGTCCGAGTCCGGCATCATCGGCACCGCGATCGGCCTGGCCATCCGTGGCTACCGGCCGATCTGCGAGATCCAGTTCGACGGGTTCATCTTCCCCGGCTTCGACCAGATCGTCAGCCAGCTGGCCAAGCTGCACTACCGGACCCAGGGCCGGATCAAGCTGCCGATCGTGGTGCGGGTGCCCTTCGGTGGCGGCATCGGCGCGGTGGAGCACCACTCCGAGTCGCCGGAGTCGTACTTCGCGCACACCGCGGGCCTGAAGGTGGTGGCCTGCTCCAACCCGGTCGACGCGTACTGGATGCTGCGCCAGGCCATCGAGTGCGACGACCCGGTGCTGTTCTTCGAGCCCAAGCGCCGCTACCACGAGAAGGCCGAGCTCGACCTGGCCGTCGCCCCGCAGCCGCTGTTCAGCTCGCGGGTGCTGCGCAAGGGGTCCACCGCGACCATCGCGACGTACGGGCCGATGGTCCGCACCAGCATGGACGCGGCGACCGCCGGCGCCGAGGACGGCCTCGACCTCGAGGTCATCGACCTGCGCTCGCTGTCCCCGCTCGACCTCGGCCCGGTCTACGAGTCGGTGCGGCGCACCGGCCGGCTGATCGTGGTCAGCGAGGCGCCCAGCGAGTCGTCCATCGCCGGCGAGATCGCCGCCAAGGTCCAGCAGGAGTGCTTCTACTCGCTGGAGGCGCCCGTGCTCCGGGTGACCGGCTTCGACACCCCGTACCCGCCGGCCAAGTTGGAGGAGAACTTCCTGCCCGACCTGGACCGGGTGCTGGCCGCCGTCGACCGCTCGCTCGCCTGGTAAGGGGGATCTCGCAGCCATGCCGCAGTTCAAGCACTTCCCCCTGCCCGACGTCGGCGAGGGGCTGGTCGAGGCGGAGATCCTCACCTGGCACGTCAAGCCGGGCGACACGGTCACCGTCAACCAGATCATCGTGGAGATCGAGACGGCCAAGGCCGCGGTCGAGCTGCCGTGCCCGTTCGCGGGCGTGGTGACCGAGCTGCTGGCCGAGCCGGGCAAGACGGTCGACGTCGGCACGCCGATCATCGTCATCGACGTCGACCCGACCGGGGAGGCCGCGCCGGTCAACGGCTCGGTCGAGCCGGAGCGGGTGCCCAACCTGGTCGGCTACGGCGTCAAGGCGGTCACCGCCAAGCGCCGGGCCCGGGTCGGCGCCCCGGCGGCCGTGCCCGCGTCGGCCGCCGTCTCGGCGGCGGTGGCCCCGGTGACGGTCGTGCCGACGCCGCCGGTCATCGCGCCCGAGCCGGTCGCCGCCGGCGGTTACGTGCCGCTGGCCAAGCCGCCGGTCCGCAAGCTGGCCAAGGACCTCGGCATCGATCTCGCCGCCCTGGCCGGGAGCGGTCCCGGTGGCGTGATCACCCGTGAGGACGTGGAGCAGGCGGTCGCCCCGGCGGCTGCCCCGGCCGCCGTCGCCTCGCGGGGCGAGCGCCGGGTGCCGATCAAGGGCGTGCGCAAGGCGACCGCGCAGGCCATGGTCGACAGCGCCTTCAAGGCCCCGCATGTCACCGAGTTCCTGACCATCGACGTGACGCCGATGATGGAGCTGCGGGCCAAGCTCAAGGACAGCGCCGAGTTCCGTGGCGTCAAGCTCACCCCGCTCGTGTTCGCGGCCAAGGCCATGTGCCTGGCCGTGCGTCGCACGCCGGACGTGAACGCGACCTGGGACGAGGCCGCCAACGAGATCGTCTACAAGGACTACGTGCACCTCGGCGTCGCGGCCGCCACGCCGCGAGGCCTGGTCGTGCCCAAGGTCCGTGACGCCGATCAGCTGTCGTTGCGTGGCCTGGCCGAGGCGTTGGAGCAGCTCACCGTGACCGCCCGGGACGGCAAGACCACGCCCGCGGACATGATGAACGGCACCATCACCATCACCAACGTCGGTGTGTTCGGCGTGGACACCGGCACGCCGATCATCAACCCCGGCGAGTCGGCGATCCTGGCCTTCGGCGCCATCCGCGACCTGCCGTGGGTGGTCGACGGCCAGGTCGTGCCGCGCAAGGTGTGCCAGCTGGCGCTGAGCTTCGACCACCGGGTGGTCGACGGCCAGCAGGGCTCGCAGTACCTGGCCGACGTGGGCGCGCTGCTGGCCGACCCGGCCGTGGCGATCACCTACTGAGCACCGTTCACAGGTCTGAACCACTGCGGACCCGTTCCGCGTAAGCGCTCTCACGAGGGTGCTTACGCGGAACGGGAGCCGGTTCATGATCAGTAGGAGGATGTTCCTCGGCGGCGCGGCGGCGGTGGCCGCCGCCGTGCCCGTCGGAATCGCGGTGACGTCGTGGACCGGCGATGCCAAGGCCGCCGCGCCGGCCGGGCTGACGCTGTCCGCCGTGAACAGGACCGGCGTGCATGCCGACAGCGACCTGACCATGTACATCGTCGGCACCGATCCCGCCGGCCACCAGGCGTTCGTCCGGGCCGACGGCAGCCTGCAGGCCGTGACGGCCGCGCTCAACGGGGCCGACGGCTTCGCCGACCTCAGCATCCCGTTCGGTGCCACGATCACGTTGCCCAAGATGTCCGGCCGGATCTACTTCGCCGCCGGCGCCAAGCTGCCGTTCAAGGTGGTCAACGGCTCGGCGCTGCAGTTCCCGGCCGGTTGGGTGTCGAGCGACCCCAGCTTCGGCGTGCTGCACGACTGGATCGAGTTCACGTTCAACGACGCCGGCATGTTCTGCAACACCACCATGGTGGACATGTTCAGCCTGCCGTTGGCGATCCAGCTGACCGGCAAGGCCGCCCAGACCACCGGCACGCTCGGCCCGGGCGGTCGGGCGGCGATCCTCAAGACGCTGAGCGCCGATCCCGTGTTCGGGAAGTTGGTGGTGGACAACGGACAGCGGGTGATCGCGCCCGGGCACGGCATCGAGGCCGGCCTGTTCCCGGCCGACTTCTTCGACGCCTTCATCGACCAGGTCTGGACGAAGTACGCGGCCACCGACCTCGTGGTCAAGACCGACACGAACACCTTCACCGGCCGCGTCTCCGGCGACGTGCTGCGGTTCGACAAGGGCGTCGCCCCGATCAAACGGCCGTCCACCAAGGATGTGCTGTTCTGCGACGGCGCACTGGCCGCCCCCAACGACGGCGTCACCGGCCCGGTCGCCGCCATCGTCGCCGCCGGGCTGAATCGCGGCACCCTGCTGGCCAACGCCAACCAGCCCGCGACCGATCCGAAGTCGTTCTACGCCAACGCGAAACCCCACCTGTACGCCAAGGTCATGCACGACAACAGCGTCGACGGGCACGCATACGGCTTCGCCTTCGACGACGTGGCCGACTTCGCCGCCTTCATCCAGGACCCGGCGCCCACGGCCATGACGGTGACGCTC
>Ga0310811_10009438_pt1 | contig 12591 bp, 10 predicted proteins | sample YCmetagenome_FD_207642 | JGI IMG/M metagenome (GOLD analysis project Ga0310811, IMG submission 207642) | Soil microbial communities from experimental microcosm in Duke University, North Carolina, United States - YC | ecosystem: Engineered > Artificial ecosystem > Soil microcosm > Unclassified ... | reverse complement strand
TCGCCCGTCTTGAAGCGAAACCCGGCAAGGAGAAGGACGTCGCCGACTTCCTGCGCCAGGGCCTCGCGCTCGCCAACGAGGAATCGACCACTCTGATGTGGTTCGCGCTGCGCCTCGGTCCGACCACGTTTGCCATCTTCGATACGTTCGCAGACGAGGCAGGACGCCAGCGGCACCTGGGCGGCCCGATCGCTCAGGCCCTGATGGCGCAGGCGCCGACCCTGCTTGCGGCGCCGCCGCAGATCGAGCCGCTGGAGGTGCTGGGCGCCAAACTGCCTGCGTAGGCAGAATCCGGGAAACGAAAACCTCTAACGCTGGACAAGTCGGAAGGCCGGACCGAATTCCCGCAGCATGTCGACGACCGCAGCTGAACGCTGACCGCCGTCAGCTGCGGTCTCAACACCCTTGCACGGCTCTCCGCAGCGCCTCCTCGATCTCAGGAAGGACGGCGGCGTCCTCGATCGTGGCGGGCACGCTGTACGCCTCCCCGTCGGCAATCCGCCGCATCGTACCGCGCAGGATTTTGCCCGAGCGGGTCTTGGGCAGCCGCTTGACGACGACTGCGATCTTGAAACACGCGACGGGTCCGATGCGATCGCGAATCAGCTGCACGCCTTCCGCCGCGATGTCGTCGTGGCGGGTGTCGGGAACGCCTGCCTTGAGCACGACGAAACCGACCGGCACCTGTCCCTTGATGGCGTCGCAAATGCCGACGACCGCGCACTCCGCGACGTCGGGATGCGCCGCCAGCACCTCCTCCATTGCGCCGGTCGCGAGGCGGTGTCCGGCCACGTTGATCACGTCGTCGGTCCGTGTCATCACGTAGACGTAGCCGTCCTCGTCGATGAAGCCGGCGTCGGCGGTTTTGTAGTAGCCGGGAAAATCCGAGAGGTACGTCTGCTCGTACCTCGCATCGGCGTTCCACAACGTCGGCAGCGAGCCGGGCGGCAGCGGCAGCCTGCAGACGAGCGAGCCCATCTCACCGCGCTTCACCGGAGTGCCCTGCCCATCGAGCACCTGGACGTCCCAGCCGGCAACCGGCTTCGCTGCCGATCCGGGTTTCACCGGCAGCAGCTCGATTCCCACACAGTTGGCGCACACCGGCCATCCCGTTTCGGTCTGCCACCAGTGGTCGATCACCGGTACCTGCAGTTTCTCCTGCGCCCACGCGAGCGTGTCGGGATCCGTGCGTTCACCCGCGAGGAACAGCGTGCGCAGCGCCGACAGGTCGTAGTTCCTGATCAGCGCTCCTGCGGGATCCTCGCGCTTGATGGCGCGAAACGCCGTCGGCGCCGTGAAGAACGACGCGACGCGGTGCTGCGACGCCACCCGCCAGAACACACCGGCGTCCGGCGTACCTACTGGTTTGCCCTCGAACAGCACCGTCGTGCAGCCGTGCGTGAGCGGCGCGTAGACGATGTAGGAGTGCCCGACCACCCATCCGATGTCGGACGCGGCCCAGAACACTTCGCCCGGCTGAACGCCGTAGACGTTCTTCATCGTCCAGTCGAGCGCGACGAGATGCCCGCCGTTGTCGCGCACGATGCCCTTGGGCTGGCCGGTCGTCCCGGACGTGTACAGGATGTAGAGCGGATCGGTTGCCGCAACGGGGACGCAGTCGTGCGGCTGTGCGCCGGCGACGGCGTCGAGCCAGTCGATATCGCGGCCGGCGATCATTTCGGCGGCGGACATCGGACGCTGATAGACGACCGAGTGCGATGGCTTGTGCTGCGCCATCGCAATCGCCGCATCGAGGAGCGGCTTGTACGGCACCACGCGTTTCGCTTCGACGGCGCAGGATGCGGTGACGACCACTCTCGGTCGCGCATCGTCGATGCGCGTCGCGAGCTCGCGCGAAGCGAATCCGCCGAAGACGACCGAGTGAATGGCTCCCAGCCGCGCCGTCGCCAGCATGGCGACGATCGCCTCGGGAATCATCGGCATGTAGATGATGACGCGGTCGCCCTTCGAGACACCCAGTCGCGCGAGAGCACCGGCGAATACGGACACCGCGTCCAGCAGCTCGCGAAACGTGAGCACCGCAATCGTGCCCGTCACCGGACTGTCGTAGATGAGCGCCGGCTGTGCCGACCGGCCGCGCGCGACGTGGCGGTCGACGGCGTTGTAGCACGTATTGACCTTGGCGCCGGGAAACCACCGGTAGAACGGCGGCCGCGATCGATCGCACACGGAATCCCACTTCGCGTACCAGTCGATCGTCTCGGCAGCCTCAGCCCAGAAGCCGTCGGGATCTTTCAGTGAGCGCTCGTGAATGACGTCGGAGAGGTGTGCCATGCTGCCCCCGGTTCATTCAAGGAACCGCCGCAGGCCGGTGCCTGCGACGACGCAGTATACGACGCCGTGCCGCCTTGATTCCCTCTCACCGTGCGGCTGCATGGGAAGACACGCCTCTGCAACGCGTCTGCCGTGGAACTGAAGAACTGAAAGAGGATGATTACGGTCGAATTACGAGGCGTCCCCGGTCTGGGTGAATGCATCGTGCTGTGCGCAGACGCTCGACCACAGGTTCGTGTCGTTCTGTCTGAAGCACGAGGCGTGATACCCGCACACGGTGAAGAACGGAAGGTCGTGCGTAACTGCGCTCCAGATGTTTTCGAGCGCGACCGCGGCGTCGTGATTCCCCGCCACGATCAGACGTTCCGCCATGTTGCCGAAAAGCGTCAACCGTCGCGACCCGTCCGTCACACCGCGTCGGTAGCCTTCGAGTTCAGCCGCGATGTCTGCGAGCACGGTCGCGTCGGGAAGGCCGTCCCGCATGAACCTGCTCAATGCATCGGCCGTGTCGACCGCCCGGTAGCGTACGAGCCCTTGAACGTCCCACCCGCGATCGCGAAGCCGCATGCTCAATCCCTCGCGAATCTCGGGTGTGCCGATCACGCACGCCGCATCACCGCGTTGAAGCGCGCCGTCGAAGAGCGCGGCAAGGCCGTCGAGGAACGACGGATCGCCATAGAGCTGCATCGCGTGCCCGGCCCCTGACCCGCTATTGAGGCGCAACAGCGACGTCAGTGACGGTGCGAACACGCGACCATCGCGTACGTGTTCGAGCGCGCTGCGGAGATGGCGGGACGCATGCGACTTGTTGACGTATCCCCGTCCGCCAGAGCGGAACGCCGCGTCGATCATTTCCTCTTCGTCGAACATGCTGAGGAACACGACAGGTATTTCCGAACCTGCCTCCGTCAACGCCAGCATCGTCTGCAGACCACCCAGGCGAGGCATGTTGATGTCAAGAACGATGAGGTCTGGAGCGACGGCGCGTACTGCGTCAAGCGCTTCGGAGCCGTCGGTCACCGCAGCGGCGACCTCGAAGTCCTCGGAAAGCATCGTCGAAAGGCGTGCGAGGACCTGCGGGTGATCGTCGACGAGAAGCACTCTGGGCTTCGGACCGACTGATGTGTGACCGCGTCGCAGTCGCGGGCTCATCGTGGGACAAAGGATACCGCAGCGAGTCGCAATCGAAAGGCAGATCTTCGACGAAAAAACTACCAGTGGCAGCTGTGATCAGTTCCGGTGGGCGCCCGCATTGCCGGGACGGATCGTCGCGTATACTCCCACGCCGAGATTCGCACGTCTGCCGTAGAACGGCCTCAAGGTCTCGGGAACGATCCCGGCTGAGACGGCGACACCGGCACCCGGGCGCAGGCGTTTCCAGCTTCCGATGTACCGGGTGTAGCCGGCTTGCAGCTTCGCGACGACGAAAATGCCGGTGGAAGCGACCGCCAGGTCGTCCGCCGATTTCTGCGAGAGTTCGACACGGCCAAACCAGGCGTCGCGATCGTGAAGCGTGACGCTGGTTTCGGCGAGCAGGGCATTCGTGGCGTTGGTAAGCGGCTCCTTATTGCGGCCCCAACCGAGCGTCGAGGCCCAGATGCCGCCGGTTTTGAGCGTCTTGTGATACGTCGCCGACGCGGTGAACCGATCGACGTCGATCCGTGGTTCGCCGGTCTGGCCGGCTTCTGCTTCGCTGAGATGGCCGGCGGACACCTGCAGCGCCCAACGCGACGTCGGAAGAAACCAGACCCGTCCCGACCACGAATCGAGCCGTCCGAAATCGAAGTCGGTGCGATGGTCGTCCGGCTCCCGCCCGTTGAAGACCGACGCCTCGGTTTTCCAGCGATTGCCGTAGATCCCACCGGTGATCACGCCGAACGTGACGTGCGTGGAATCGAACCAGTGGTGCGTGATCGGCGCCAATGGGCTGGCCATCGCCGAAATGCGGTGTGGAAACGCCGTCGGGCCGAGCGCCGGTTCGCCGACCGGTCCTCCGTAGACCTGCCAACGGATCCCGCCGGCGAGCGGCCGATCGTAAGCGGCCGCAAGCTCCATGAACAGATCGTGTGGATGCTGCCGGTCGTGGATCGTCTCGCCTTTGCACTGCTCGCCGGTTGAGAGAAGGTCAGGATATCCGCAGTCCCCTATCGTCAGCGGTTCGAGGCTGATCATGCCCCGCAGCGTGAGGCGGCCGTTTCCAAGCCGTCGAGCCGCCATGCCCATGGCCCAGTTGATGCTGCCTGCCTGGTCGGCGCCGCGGGCGCCGCTCTCGTTGAGGTACTGCAGAAAGGCGACACCGTGTGCCATAAGGGTCCACGGGCCCGCCTGGCCGTGGACGGCGTACATCGGGCTTTCATCCGGAAGCCAGGACGTGCCGGAGCCGTCTCGGCCCGGCAGCAGAGCGGTGCGATTGTCGTCCATCGCCATGTGCTGCATGTCGTGCGGCTCTGGCGGCTGAGCCCGGACTTGGGCACTGGTGAGAATACCCACCCAGAACGACACCAGGAGCGCCACGACGTCCCTGCCGAATGTGCATAGGAGAGGCGTTCGGTGCTGACCACAATCACCGCCATGGACACGAACGCCTTGCTTCAAGGAACAGTCGCGACGCTGACCGCGGTGGCGTGGAAGGTGGCGGGAGCCGTACTGCTCTGGCTGATCGGACGGTGGCTGATCAGTCTCGGGGTCCGCATGCTCCATCGCGCGCTCGCCGCGCAGAACTTCGACCCGACGCTGAGCCGTTACATGCAGACCGGCGTGTCGGCGCTGCTGAACATCGCGCTGATCGTCGCCATTCTCGGCTTCTTCGGCGTCGAGACGACCACGTTCGCCGCGATTCTGGCGGCCGGCGGCGTCGCAATCGGCGTGGCCTGGGGCGGTCTGCTCGCCAACTTTGCGGCAGGCGCGTTTCTCGTGTTTCTGCGGCCGTTCAAAGTCGGCGACTTCGTCTCCGCCGCGGGTGTCGTCGGAACCGTCGATACCATCGGCCTGTTCGGCACGACCATCAACACTCCCGACAATGTGCAGACGATTGTCGGGAACAACAAGATCTTCTCCGAGACGATCCAGAACTTCTCCGTCAACCCGTATCGGCGCGTTGATCTCACCGCGATCATCAGCAACGCCGTGGATCACCGCGACGCGATCCGGCTCTTGAAGGAACGCGTCGGGCGGATTCCCAATGTCCTCCCATCGCCGGCGCCCGACGTCGAGATCCTGCAGTTCACGCCGGCCGGTCCGCAGTTGTGCGTGCGCCCCTACTGCCGCAACCAGGACTACTGGCAGGTCTACTTCGATACGAACCGTACGATCCGCGAGGCATTCGGCGAGGCTGGTTTCCCGGCACCCGTACCAAGTTACGCGATCAGCGGGATGGTGCGGTGATTCATTCGACGCGGACATAGGGCTGCGGTCCGATCACTGCCGCCGCTTGCGCCGGCGCTCCACGTCCGGACGCGCTGCGAGGCTCTCGAGCAGGTGCGCGCGCTGTCCCACAGGAGTACCGGCGAGGCGTTCGTCCCACTCGGCCAGCAACGACCGCAATTCCCGCTGCAGGGCGCGTAAATCGGCGAGTTGATGGCCCAGCGCCTCGACGCGTGCGGCGACCAGAGCCCGGACGTTGTGGCACGGCGCGCCGCCGTTGTCCCGCACGTTCAAAATGCGGCGCACATCCCCGAGCGAGAACCCAACGACGAGCGCCCGCCGAATCAGCAGCACGCGGTCGACGGCAGTCGCTGAATACTTCCGGTAGCCCGCGGGCGTTCGATGGATGCCCGTCAGCAGTCCCAGCCGTTCGTAATGGCGAAGCGTGGACGTGCTGACTCCGGTCGCGCGCGCGACCTCGAGCGGTCCCATCGTGCTCACCGTTTCTGCGGCACAGTCGGATCGCCGGTTTTGTGCTCGGCGATCTGATAACGAAGGAACGCGTGCACGGCCGCCAGCGCCTCCGGGTCAGTCGTGGTAATCGACACACGCCCTCCTGTGGGTGTATCAGCGTACTCGTAACGGATTGCATCCCGCCTGGCGGCCATCACTTTCGTTCCAGGCACATTGGTGGAATCATGCACCAGCATAGGCGCATCGAAGTTGCCCTCTCCGAACAACATCGCAATATGCGGCAGGTGCAAGCGGATCGCGTCCCGGTCTGCGGCGTCGGCGCCGTCCTTGACGCCGACTTCGATGGCTCCGCCGTCGTCGTATAACCGGAAATGGTGGGCCGTTTTCTCCTGGTCGAAACCCATGACCATCGCGCCGCGATGGGACATACCCGGATCCTGGACTACTGTCATCGAGAGCGCCGCGAGAATCGTGACTGCGAACATCGACACCTCCAGCCCCCAAGGTACGGCTTGCAACGATGATAAGGTCAAGCGGCCTGTTCACTCGAGACGACGCCCCGAAAGGCGACACGGATGACACGACTGCTCTGGATTTGTCTGGCGGGTGCCGCCGGCACCGCCGCCCGCTACCTCGTCGCCATCTGGGCGGCCGAGCGGCTCGGAACCGTCTTCCCATACGGCACGCTCATCGTCAACATCACCGGCTGCTTTGTCATCGCCGCGCTCATGCAGGCGTCGCTGGTCCTCGGATGGCCTGCCACGCTGCGAGTCGCGGTCACGATCGGTTTCGTCGGCGGCTTCACGACGTATTCCAGCTTCAATTACGAAACGATGCGGCTCCTCGAAGAGGGGGCGCCGGCAACGGCATTCGCGAACGTCGCGTTGACGCTCGTGGGAGGCGCGCTCGCCGGCTGGTTCGGACTTCTGGTCACGCGCATCGCGCTCGAGCGCTGAGGAGGATCGATATGCGAGTACTTGACGGCGATCAGTGCCTCGTACGGATCTTCCTGGGCGAGTCGGACACGTGGCACCACAAGCCGCTGCCGCGCGCGCTCCTGGAACGGCTGCGCGCCGAGGGGTTCGCCGGAGCGACGATCGTGCACGGCGTTGCCGGATTCGGAGCCAGCAGCGTCATTCACACCGCGAGCCTGCTGGAGCTTTCGACCGACCTTCCCGTGCTCATCGAAGTCGTCGACGATCAGGCGCACGTGGACCGGCTGCTGCCGATCCTCGACGAGATGGTGACCGGTGGCGCGCTCGTGACGGTCGAGCGTGTGCGGGTTGTCCGGTACGCGGCCGGGCCGAAGCGCGACTCGCGCCCGCGGACGACGAGCTGACGCGCGGCGGCGCCGCGGTGCGCGCTTACTCGAACGCCCGCCCCACCGCGACGTACGTGCGCCAGCGTCCGTCGAATCCAAACGATCCCGCAAGGACGACCGGGCCGAGGAGCGTGTCCATCACGAGACCGATTCCGCCGTTCGATCGCCATGTGGCGTCGCGCCAGCGCTGAAACGCATCGCCGTTCTCGAGCCATGCGCCGACGAAGATCGGACCGCCCAGAAAATCCGGAAGCCTTCCGAACTGGCGGAGCGCGCCGCCGGTGGCCACGTAGTAATGCGGCCCCCGCAGCTCGCCTTCACTGTAGGCACCGAGCCGGAACGGCGTGCCGAGCAGAAACTGATCGAACGGCAGCGGCGTGGTGCTGAACGACGTGCCGAGGCCGCCGTACGCGAAGAGTCGATTGCGTGGACCGGCGCTCCAGAAACGGTTCACCACGCCGGACAGCTGCGTTGGCGTGGTATCGAACGGCAGTGAGGCCGGCTGCCCGCCGACCTCGAGGTCGGCTCCGTCAAAGACGTGCGACAACTGGACCCGTGAGTGGGTACCCCGCGACGGGACGACCGGGCTGTCCTGCGTATCAAGCCTCCAGAGGAGATTGAGGCCCGTTTCCTTCCCGTGGAGCTCCGGAAAGCCTGGATTGCCGACGTCGATCGACGCCGACCTGTGCGCGATGTAGAAATCCAGGCGCACATCGCTCGCGGCGCCGACGTTCACCCCGAACGCGGCGCCGGCGCGCTGGATCTTCTGGCTGTATCTCGCGATCACGGCGTCGCGACTCGTGATATCGAACGTGGCGCGGCCGGTCTTCGCATACGGCGCCACGAACAGCGGCGTCGATCCAAACGGGCGGTACAGCTCCATCCCGATCTGCGGGTCGGACCCCAGCGTGCCGTCGATCCGCAGCTCGGAGCCCGAGCCGACCACGTCGAATGCCAGGTACCGTGCGTTCATCGCGACCCGGAAGTCGCTCGACGTCGTGTTCTCGACGTTGAGACCCAGCATCAGGAACGGCGGCGCGTACGGCTTCGGCCGCGCGAACACCCGCAACCCGACGCCGCGTGCCGGATCGCGCACGAGCCGCCACGCCACGGTCTGATAGCGGTCGAGCCCGCCGATGATCGCGATGTCCTGCTCGATGGCGGCGACATCGACCGGGACGTTCACGTGGCGCGCGAGGAGCACGGTCAACCGTTTCGTGTCGTTGCCCGCGAAACCATCGAGCTGCACGAACGTCGGGACCGGCAGCTGTGTACGCCGACGCGCCTGCCGGCCGCTGCGCCACGCTTCGTACTCCGTCTCGCTGACCGCGAAAGGCAGCAACTCGGCTTTCATCGCCTCGGCCGCGCGATATCCTTCTTCGATCAGTTCGCCGGCGCGCCGCCAGTCGAGCGACCCGTATTCCTTCAAAGGCACGTTGATGAGGACATCCGCGGACGCGACCGCCCGGCGGCTGGTGGCGCGCATCATCGCGTCGATCGTTTCGCTCGTCACGCCGAACATCGTCGAGTTGACGCCCTGCCGATCGCTCAGGTCGCCGACGTTGATCGCGATCACGCGATCCGCGCCGGCGGCCCGCGCCACGTCGGCCGGCACGTTGTTCATCGCGCCGCCGTCGACGAGCAGCTGGCCGTTGACGTCGACCGGGGGGAATGCGAGCGGCAGCGACATCGTGGCCCGCATCGCGTCGGCGAGCGAACCGTTCCGCATGATCACCGGTTTGGCGGAAAGGAGATCGACCGACACCGTCCGGAATGGCGTCGGGAGATCGTTGAAATCCTGGATGTCGAAGTACGGCGCGGTGATGCGGGCGAGCAGCAGCTCGACGGATTCGCCGCTGTTCAGGGCGGTCGGGGGCACGACGCCACCCTTGACGCCGAATTCCAGCCGGGACGGGTACGCGCGGGCGTCGGCCTTGCGACGGACGTTCTTGTGCTCGAAGGACGAGGCATTGAACAGCTCGTCCCAGTCAATCGACGTGATGAACGCCTGCAGTTCCTGCGCGTCCATGCCGGTGGCGAAGGCGCCGCCGACGAGACCGCCCATGCTGGTGCCGGCCGCAACGTCGATGGGAATACGATGCTCTTCGAGCCAGCGGATCACGCCGACGTGCGCGATGCCGCGCGCGCTGCCGCCGCCGAACGCGACGCCGATGGCAGGCCGTTGGAGGTGTGCAATCGGTGCCGATGTCGTGGGCGGCTGGGGCGCCGCCGGCGACACGGTTGCACGCTGCAGCGGGGCCGCACAGGCGGCGAGCACGGCCAGCAGCGGAACGACCCGCAGCATCACCGAAGCGGGCGGCGCGCACGTCCGACATGCCGGAGATTCCACGCGGCTCCGGCCTCCCCTGTCACTGTGGCGACCCACTTTGCTGGCGCTTTCCTCGATACCATCAACACCTCCGCAACCACCGTGCCGACCGTCGGACTCTCAGCGGGAATCCCGTCACTTGCCGCGTTCGAGAAAAACCGTTTTGATTTATGATGCGCAATCCGGCGCATGGCCGTGCCGACAGGAGTGGCGGGTGAATCATCGCGTGCTGGTCATCGAGGACCACGATCTATGGCGCCAGCGAGTCTGCGCCGAACTCGGACGCACTGAACGATACGACGTCGTCGGCGAACTGACCGATGGTGCGGAGGCCGTGCGCGAGGCAAGCAGGCTCAAACCCGATGTCGTCATCCTCGACATCAGCCTGCAGAACGTCAACGGCATCGAAGCGGCGCGTCGCATCTTCACCGCCAATCCGGACGCCCGCATCCTGTTTCTGACGGCGCAGCGATCGCGCGAAATCGCCGAAGCGGCGCTCGCGACGGGCGCGCGGGGATACCTCCTCAAGACGGAAGCCGGCGGAAAGCTGGAGCTCGCGGTCGAGACCGTGATCAACGGCGGCTGGTTCATCAGTCCCGGGCTGCCGGACGAAGTCGTCCACACGACGCGTCGGAAGCGGCACTTTCCCTGGCGGCACGATGCGGTCTTCCACTCCAGCGAACCGGCGCTCATCGACGATTACGTCCGCTTTGCCGAAGACTCGCTCGAATCGGGCAAGGTCGTCATCATGGCCGCGACACCCGATCGCCTCGGACGAGTGCAGGCAGGACTGGAATCGCACGGCGTCGCGGTTGGGCGGGCCGTCGACGAAGGTCGGTACGTTCAGATAGATGCGACGGACGCGTCCGAGCCGGGTTTCGATAAGGACGAAGAGCTCCGACGGTCGGCCGCGTTCTTTTGCGGCATGCCGGAAACCGCGGGCGCCGACCGGCGCGTCGCCGCGTGCGGGGCGGTCGCACCACCTGTCTGGCGCGCCGGCCAGACCGGAACCAGGGTCGAGCTCGAGCGATTCTGGAACGAGCGCGTCAGGACATTCGGCGCGGACCTCTTCTGCGGGTACCTGCTCGGCGAGTCACGCGTTCCGGGCGACGACTACGACGCGTTCCGTCAGATCTGCGGCTGCCACCAGGACGTCCACGTGCGTTAGGTCAGGCGGTCGACGGGCACCTGAGCGCGGATCGTCGTGCCCTGGTGCGGGACGGACCGCACTTCGAGCGAGCCGCCAGCGAGCGTGATCCGTTCCTCCATGGTCACGAGGCCGATCCCTCGCGTCGCTCTGGCGGCCTCGACGTCGAAGCCGATCCCTTCGTCGCGAATCAGCAACTCCAGAGTTCCGTTCGAGCCGCGGAGGCGTACGTCGAACGTCCTCCGCCCGCTGTGCTTTTCAGCATTGCGCAAGGCCTCCTGCAGCACGCGATAAAGGCTCAGCGACGCGGTTTCGGAAACGTCCGAAGGGACGTCGCGCGCTTCAAAGACAACCGACACCTTGTGCTGGTTCGAGAACTCATCGCAGAACAGCGTGAAGGCCTGCGCGAGTCCCAGGTACTGCAGCTTGGACGAGTGGAGGTTGTGTGACAGGTTCTGGATGTCGACGGCGATGCCTGCAGCGGCGGAGCACAAACGCTCCGCGGCGGGATGCACCGAAGAACCATCTGACAGGTCGGCGACGAGCAGCGCCAGGCGCTGGCCGATGTCGTCGTGCAGCTCCCGCGCGATTCGCGCCCGCTCCTGCTCCTGTGCATCGATCAGTTTCCGGCTCACCGCCTGCAGCGCCTCTCGCGCGCGCTGCTGCTCGGTGATGTCACGCGCGATATTCGAAATCCCGGACAGATTCCCCGATGCGTCCCACAGCGGCGACGCCGTCAGCGAGACGCGAATCCGCGATCCGTCCTTCGCCATACGGACGGTTTCGCGGTGCACGGTGCGACCGCCGGCCATCAGCCGCGGGAGGACCTCGTTCTCTTTCTCCTGTCCGGGCGGCTGCAGAACGGCGGCGCGCCCGCCGATCGCATCGGCCGCCGTCAATCCAAAGATCCGCTGCGCCGCCGCATTCCAGCTCAGGATCACTCCATCCAGATCCTCGGACCAGATCGCATCGTCGGACGACTCCACGATCGCGGCGAGCTGCAGCCGCGGCCCGAGCCGTTCCCGCTCCGCAATCACCGCCGCCAGGCTCAGGCCTGAAACCGAGAGGACGGTAAACAGGACGTCGAGCATCATGGCGTTCACGAAGGTGGTGTTGCCCGCAAACGGCCCGCGGCCGAGCGCTGTCAGCACGGTAGCGATGCTCGCAATCCAGATGACGGTGAGCGCCGCGCCGCCGATACCGAAGTTGATGGCGCCCCACATCACGAACGGCAGGATCGCGAACGCGAGAACGTGCATATGGACCGGAGTCTGCACGTCTCCGAACACGACGAAACACGCAGCGGTCAGGAGCGCCAGCAGTGAGAGCAGTTCGAGCCGCCGGGTGTGAACCGCCGTGTGGATGAGCGCCGGCATCGTGAACACGAGCGGCGTCACGAGCAGAACGCCGGTCGCGTCCCCTAACCAGTAGATCAGCCAGGCAGACGGCAGACCGGAGTAGGCCTGAACGCCGGTGGCGTACAGCGATCCCACTCCGATGATCGAACTGACGAGCGCGCTGCCAAACGCGCCGAGCACGATAAGGCCGAGTGCATCGCGGAGCCGCGAGAGCGAAGGATGAAAGTTCGGAATGCGCCGCAGCAGGTACGTCCCGGTCATCGCCGCCAGCGTCGCGCCGGCGGCCTGCCCGATCGCCGTCGGC
>Ga0310811_10009436_pt1 | contig 12592 bp, 11 predicted proteins | sample YCmetagenome_FD_207642 | JGI IMG/M metagenome (GOLD analysis project Ga0310811, IMG submission 207642) | Soil microbial communities from experimental microcosm in Duke University, North Carolina, United States - YC | ecosystem: Engineered > Artificial ecosystem > Soil microcosm > Unclassified ... | reverse complement strand
GTGTCATGATCCGCTCGATCCACGCAGACGGCGTCGAAAGCCGCACCAAGGTAAAGTGGACAACCTGCTGCCGCAAGATGGCCAGCTGTTCTAGCGGTACGGCCGTGGCTCGATTCGTGAAGCCATCTGGCCGAGCTTATTGATTGACCGCATCCTTGAAGGCCTTGCCAGCGGAGAATTTCACCGTTTTTGCTGCGGGGATCTGGATTTCTGCGCCCGTCGCCGGATTCCGGCCCACCCGCGCGGCGCGGGCACCCGTCGAAAATGACCCAAAGCCGATCAGCTGGACAGTGTCGCCCTTCGTGACCGCCGTGGTAATCGCGCCGACCAACGCATCGATCACCTCGCCCGTTGACGCCTTGCTTTCGCCCGTCGCAGCGGCGACCGCATCCACCAGTTCCTGCTTGTTCATGATTGGTTCCTTGTTGTGGTTGTGAAGCCGCCACCCTACCTGATCGCCGCGCGTTCGCGCAACGGCAACGAGTGCCCCAGTCCCGACCGGGACCGGACCCGGATCGAGGCGCGGCCTTGCGACAACCGGTTCGACACTACCTGTTTGGCTGCGTAGCCAAAACAGGGTATCCGTATTACGTGGTTGACGCTCAGGCTACCTACTGCGTCGCCGCAGATGTTCCATGGCATGACCGGCGCGTCGTATCGAGCGATGGGAGAAAGCTCGGGCGAATACAAGCGTGCCGGATGGCGCGGCCAACCGATTGATCGTCGTCGACAATCACAACGAATGTCTTGACGGTACTCACGTGAAGCCTGCGGTTTCCCGACCTCCTCCTCTACGTCCGCTGGTGCAGAGCATGCGATGCGGATGTCGTTACGTCGATCGCAGGCTTGATCGAAGAAGGGGTTTAAGCTGCGCAGTCTTCGTCCATTGCCGGCATCGTTTGCCGGATACGGTGCACAGTTCGAAGACTCACGAGCCCAAGTAGGGCGCTCACATCCGAATCCGATCGCCCTTGCAGCAGCTTGCGTCGCGCGTACGTGTTGCGCAGCAGGCGTGGCCCCATCTCACGCGCTTTGAAGTCGACCGCCTCGAGCGCGGCCTTCACGATATGTGTCAACGTCCAGTCGCTGATCGGTTTGTTCTCGGTCGACGGGAACAGCACCGCGTCATGCTGTAGTGATCCGACGTGCACCTTCCACCGATCGAGGGCAGGGACAGCAAACTCCGCAATCGTCACCTTCCGCTCCGCACGGGTGCCTCGTTTGGGCACCAGTACATGTGGCCTTCGCGAACCTCGGCGTCAAGCGCGAATCGAAGCTCCGACGCGGTGATCCCTGTACCAAGCAAGAGCGCGACGATCGCACGATCACGCAGCGTACGCGGCTCGGCAGATGCCTCAGTGTCCTGCAGATGGGCCTGCAGGAGCGCGTCGGTATCCTCGTCGAGATAGATGAGGTCAGGGTCGTCCTGCGGCCAGAGTTGGTGCTTGGCTTTCCGTTCGGCCGGATTTGTTTTGCGCAGGCGCAGGTCTACCAGATAACGGCACAGGCGATCGACTAGCTTCACGTATCGATGGGCAGTGGTTGCGCCAGGCGTGGAAACGCTCTTGATTGACTCCAGAAAACTGTCCAGATGTGCTTCGTCGAACGTAAGCACGCTCGTACGGTGCTCCACGAGGTACCGCTCAAACCGCTCGAACATCGCGCAGTGTTGAGTTACCGAACGGTCAGCGAACAGGCGGCGTGTGGCGCCTACGGCATGACGGTGCTGCCAGTCATGGTAGGCCTCGGTCGGATTCGTTTTCCAGAGTGCATGTGGGTCCATTGTTCTCTCGTATACTGACATGGCCATCAGTGCCTCAATGCCCGAGTCTTCGACTCGGGGCACGTGCCTACAAGAAGGGGGCGGTGGCCAGCGCCCCAAGCAAATGTAGCCCCGACGGCTTACCGCTCGTTGGGCAGGTCGAGCAGCCCGTCGATCTCCGGCTGTCGCTGCTGCCGGCGAGCGGGCAGGGGCGCCGCCTCGGCTGCCATGTCGTCCTCATGCGGCAACCGGAAGAAGGTTCGCGCCAGTTCGGGATTCCGACACGAGAGCCACTCCTCGTACTGCGCCGGCGGCACGATGATGACGCTGCGCTTTTCGTCGCCCGGCTTATGAAAACGTCGCATGAGCGGGTGATGGTCGGCGTTGGCGGTCAACATCGTGAATGACCGCTCCGTGCCCCCGGGCTCGTTCCAAGCGCGCCAGAGGCCTGCGATCGCGAACGGCTTACCGTCAGCCATGCCAATCCGCCAGCGTACCGCTTTGCCGGATTCGTAGCTCGGTTCGTAGAAAGCGGAGCAGGGGATGAGACACAGTTGCCCGGCTTTCCAAGCACCGCTAAAGCTGCGCTTCGTCGCGACGGACTCCGACCGGCAGTTCATGGTGTCAAAGACTTTGACGCCTTGCGGGATATGCTTGCGCGGGACCATGCCAAATGTCGCAATCTGGGCCGCCCGCCAGCTGGTCGCACACTCAGTATGATCGGCGCGGCGTAGTCCTTGTAGACCTCCTCGCGCCACTCGCCCAGCGGCGGGGTGGCATCAAACAGTGCGCGAAAGTCGATGTCTTTTCCGGCCTTGTAGCTTGTGCACATGAACGCCTCGTTGTTTCGAAACCCAAAGCGAATGCGCGATCATCGCACATGACTAGGCCGGCCGACACCACCACGCCTGCGCGACCGCAAGCGAACCGGTAATGCTTAGACTCGCTAACACAAGTCGTCGACGAAGCGAGAGCAGATGATGGCGGCGGCGAGCTTGAGTAGCGCGACATGAATGTCGAGCCGACGCTCGAAGCGAATGCGCAGCTTGCCGAAACCGGCAAACCAAGCGTGCGTGCGCTCGACAACCCATCGATGACGCCCCAAGCGCTCCTTGCTCTCGATACCTTTGCGAGCGATGCGAGCGGTTATGCCCCGTCGTCGCAAGTCGTCTCGGCATCGGCGGCAGTCGTAACCCTTGTCAGCGTGCAGTTTGTCTGGCCGCTTACGCGGCCTTCCATCCAGACCGGGCACAGCGGGAATCGCATCCAGTGTCGGCTCGAAGGCCATCGAATCATGGCGATTGGAGAGAGATAGTCGTCACCGTCCCGCATCTGCTTGCACGCACCAGTTTTTCGAGGTCGCTGCGCTCGGCAAACACGGACATCTTCTGGGCCAGTTCGGCGAGCATAGGCGACCAAAAGTGACGACATTTGCTACTGAAACAGCTCGCGCCTTTTTCTACATGGCGTGTGGCTTGGCTACGTGGTGCGGAGTCGTGGACTTTATCGGGGAACGCATTCAGTCTCCCTGCGGCAAAACATCCGCGCTTAGTGTGGCAGACTAATACTTTCGCCTAGTCAACGCGGATAAGCATTTTTTCGCGTGACAACGGCAAGCGGGTCGAGGGCGATGGGGAGGCCGGCAGTTGAACCAGTCTTTTTGGTTGGGCACGCCTGGGGATAGGACCTCCCAGTTCCTTTGGGAGGACGGCGAGCGCATTTTCTACCGGATGCGTCTCGCTAAGGCCGACGGGAATCAGACCTCGGTGCTGGCGATGCGGCCCGTCGGAGAGCATCCGACACCCGCGAGCCTCGATCGTCTTGCGCACGAATACGGCTTAAAGGACGAACTGGAAAGCGCATGGGCGGCGCGACCGCTGGAACTACTGCGTGAAGGGGGTAGGACCCTGCTGCTGCTTGAGGACTCGGGCGGCGAGCCACTCATCAAGCTGCGTGGGGCGCCCATGAAAATAGGGCACTTCCTTGATCTCGCGATCCGTGTTGTCGCCGCGCTCGGCAAGGCGCACCAGCGTGGCTTGGTCCACAAGGACCTCAAGCCGGCCAATATTCTGGTGAACGCGAACGGAGAGGTGAGGCTGACGGGGTTCGGTATCGCATCGCGCCTGCCTCGCGAGCGGCAGGCGCCCGAGCCTCCGGAGACCATCGCCGGCACCCTCGCCTACATGGCCCCCGAACAAACGGGACGCATGAACCGATCGATCGACGCTCGAAGCGACCTCTATGCGCTGGGCGTCACGTTCTACCAGATGCTTACGGGCTCGCTGCCGTTCGTGGCGGCCGATCCGATGGAGTGGGTGCACTGCCATATCGCGCGAAAGCCGGTGCCCCCCAACGAACGGGTGGCGAATGTCCCGGCCCCGGTTTCGGCCATGATCATGAAGCTGCTGGCCAAGACGGCCGAGGAACGCTACCAGACCGCGGGCGGTGTCGAGCGCGATCTGCGAAGCTGCCTGGCCGAGTGGGAAGCCCGAGGTGATATCGAGGACTTTCCACTCGCCCAACAAGACACGCCCGATCGGCTGCTGATTCCGGAGAGGCTCTACGGGCGCGCGCGCGAAGTCGGGACTTTGCTGGCCTGCTTCGATCGCATCGTCGAAAGCGGTGAGCCGGAGCTGGTGCTTGTCTCCGGCTATTCCGGCATTGGCAAGTCCTCGGTCGTCAAGGAACTGCACAAGGTGCTGGTACCCCTGCGTGGACTCTTCGCCGCGGGCAAGTTCGACCAGTACAAGCGTGACATCCCGTATTTGACGATCGCTCAAGCTTTTCGGAGTCTCGTGCGACCCCTTCTCGGCAAGAGCGACACCGAGCTGAGTGGCTGGCGCAACGCATTTAGTGCGCTAGGCGCGAACGCACGGCTCATCGTCGAGATCGTCCCCGAGCTGAAGCTCATCATTGGTGAACAGCCACCGATCGCAGAGCTTTCGCCACAGGACGCGCAACGGCGTCTTCAGCTGGTGTTCCAGCGCTTTATCGGCGTCTTCGCTCAGGCAGACCATCCACTGGCGCTTTTCCTCGATGACCTGCAATGGATCGACGCGGCAACGCTCGATCTGCTCGAAGACCTGTTGACCGGGTCCGATCTGCAGAACGTCATGCTGATCGGTGCCTATCGCGATAATGAAGTCACTTCTGCCCATCCACTGATGCGCAAGCTTGGGGCCATCAAAGCTGCCGGCGGAAAGGTCACGCAGATCGCACTGGCACCGCTCGCCGAAGAGCATCTTGGGCAGTTGATCGGGGACGCGCTTCGCTGCGAGCCGACGCGCGCCGCGCCGCTCGCGCAACTGGTTCACGAGGAAACCGGCGGCAATCCGTTTTATGCCATTCAGTTCTTGGCGTCGCTGGCCGACGAGGGAATGCTCTTTTTCGAGCACGATGTCGCCCGCTGGTGCTGGAATCTCGACCACATTCAAGCCGAGAAATATACCAATAACGTTATCGACCTCATGGTCGCGAAGTTAAATCGGCTGCCGGTCGACGCGCAGAAGGCGATGCAACAACTGGCTTGCCTTGGCAACTTCGCCGAAACGACGACTCTTTCGATCGTCCTCGGGATGTCGGAAGAGCAGGTCCACGCGGCGCTATGGCCAGCCGTCCGGCAGGAATGGGTCGAGCGCCTCGCGGGCAGCTACCGATTCGTCCACGATCGCGTTCAGGAAGTCGCTTATTCGCTGATTGACGCAGAGCTGCGGGGCCAGGTGCACCTTCGAGTCGGCAGACTGCTGGCCGAACGGACGTCTCCCGAAAAGCTCGAGGAGGCGATCTTCGAAATTGTTAATCAGCTCAATCGCGCTGTCCCCTTGATGGCCTCACGAGGCGAGCGGGAGCGGCTCGCCGAGTTCAATCTGATCGCCGGCAGGCGCGCCAAGGCTTCTACGGCCTACGGCTCAGCGCTCAAGTATTTCGCCGCGGGCACAGCGCTGCTGGGCGACGATGCCTGGAAGCGCCGACGGAAGCTGGTCTTCGCGTTGGAGCTAAACCGCGCCGAATGCGAGTTCCTGACCGGACAGTTGGCTTCAGCCGAGGCGCGCTTGGCTGCGCTACCAACCCACGCCGCATCCCTCGTCGAACTCGCCGCCGTTGCCCGCCTACGCATATCGCTCTACATGACCGTGGGTGAAAACGGACACGCCATTGCGGTGGGGATCGAGTACCTCCGGCGCGGAGGTATCCACTGTTCGCCGCACCCGACTGAAAACGAGGTGCGCAAGGAGATGGAGGACATCTGGCGCCGGCTCGGCAAACGCTCGGTCGAGGAGCTCATCGAACTGCCACCGATGAGCGAGCCGGCCGCCTGCGCCAGTATGGACGTCCTCGCCGAGGTTCTACCACCCGCCTCATGGACTGATAACAATCTCTATTGTCTCATTGTCTGCAGGATGGCGAATCTGAGCCTGCAGTATGGCAACAGCGACGCATCATGCCTCGCCTTTGTCTATCTCGGCATGATCCTCGGACCGCACTTCGGCGACTACCGCGCCGGCTTTCGATTCGGCCAATTAGCCATCGACCTCGTGGAGAAGCGCCGGCTGGACCGTTTCAAGGCCCGTGTCTACATGTGCTTCGGCTACCTTGTGAATCCGTGGGTGCGGCACCTGAACACGTGCCGCACCTTGTTGCGGCGTGCGTTCTGCATGGCTCAGGAAGGTGGTGACCTGACCTTTGCGGGTTATAGCTACATCAACACGGTCACCTTCATGCTCGCAGGCGGCGATTCGCTTGACGAGGTGCAGCGGGAAGCCGAGGCGGGGCTTGATTTCGTGCGCAAGGCGCAGTTCGGTGTCGTCGTCGACCTCGTTTCCTCGCAGCTCGGACTGATCCGGACGCTGCGCGGCCAGACACCTGTGTTCGGCTGCTTTAATGACGACCAATTCGATGAGGAGCGTTTCGAGCAGCATCTGCAGGGCGCCCCGGATCGGGCAGTAGCGGCCTGCAGGTACTGGATCCGCAAGTTGCAGGCACACTACTTCGCCCAAGAGCACGCGTCCGCGGTTGCGGCAGCGGCGAAGGCGGAGCAGGGGCTCTGGACGTCGCTGTCGTTCTTCGAAATGGCCGAATACCACTTTTATAGCGCGCTTGCGCACGCGACCCGATGCGACATGGCCTCCGATGGCGAGCGGGGCGCGCACCTGGACGCCTTGGCCGCGCACCATCGCCAGCTCCAGGCGTGGGCCGAACACTGCCCGGCGAACTTTGCCGACCGCGCCGCGCTGGTCCACGCGGAACTCGCCCGCTTGGAGGGCAGCGAGCCCGACGCCGAGCGGCTCTACGAGCAGGCCATCCGCGCAGCTTGCGACAACGGCTTCGTGCAGAACGAGGCAATCGCTTATGAACTGGTGGCGCGCTTCTATGCCGCGCGCAACTTGAAAACGTTCGCCGAGACATATCTACGCAAGGCGCGCCAGGGCTACCTGCGCTGGGGTGCCGATGGCAAGGTGCGGCAACTCGAACAGACCTATCCAAATCTGCGGGAGGAAGAGCCCGGCCCGACGAGCACCATCGCCACGCCCGTCGAACGTCTCGATCTGGCCACCGTCATCAGGGTATTGCAGACGGTTTCGGGCGAGATCGTCTTGGATAAACTGATCCACGCCCTGTTGTCTACAGCGCTCGCGCAGGCGGGAGCCGAGCGGGCCCTGTTATTTTTTGTCGCGCATGGGGGAGCGCCTCGGCTCAGGGCAGAAGCCACGATTGAGCGCGATACCGTGCACACACAGTTGCGCGACGAGCCAGTGACCACGGCGATGCTGCCGGAATCGATGCTCCGCTACGTCATGCGAACGCGGGAGAACGTCATTCTTGATGACGCGGTAACACATGAAGCGTTTGGCGTTGATCCCTACGTCCGGCAACATCAGGTCCGCTCGGCCCTCTGCCTGCCGCTCAACAACCAAGGCGAACTCGTCGGCATGCTATACCTCGAGAACAATCTGACGTCGCGCGTCTTCATGCCGACCCATACGGCGGTTCTGGAAATACTAGCCTCGCAGGCCGCCATCACCCTCGAGAACGCTCGCTTGTACCACGACCTCGAGGAACGCGAAGCCGAGATCCGCCGTCTTGTCGACGCCAATATTGTCGGCATATTCATCTACAACTTGTCAGGTCAGATCCTCGAGGCCAACGATGCATTTCTCCGAATCGTGGGATATGACCGCGAGGACCTCGTGTCGGGGCGAATGCGCTGGACGGATCTCACGCCGCCCGAGTGGCTCGACCGCGACATGCAACAACGAATCCCAGAACTCAGGATGACGGGGACGTTACAGCCCTTCGAGAAGGAGTTTTCCAGGAAGGATGGCAGCCGCGCTCCGGTGCTGATCGGCGCAGCGATGTTCGAAGGACGTGCGAACCAAGCTGTCGCGTTCGTGCTCGATCTGAGCGAGCGCAAACGGGCCGAAGCGGACTTACGCGAGGTGCAGATGGAGCTGGCGCACGCGAACCGCGCCGCGACGATGGGGCAGCTCACCGCCTCGATTGCCCATGAGGTCAAGCAGCCGATCGGCGCGACAGCGGCCAACGCTGCGGCGGCCCTACGCTGGCTCGGCGCGCGGCCGCCCAATGTGGATGAGGCCAAAGAGGCGCTCGAGCGCATCGTCAATGACGTGATGCGAGCCGGCGACATCATTGGGCGGATCCGCGATCTCATCAAGAAAGCGCCCCCGCGTCAGGACATCGTCGACATCAACGAGGCAGTTTGTGAAGTGATTGAGCTCACGCGAGGTGAAGCGGCGAGGTGCGGCGTCGCCGTGCAGGCAATACTCGATGAGCGTTTGCCTCCTGTTCGAGGAGACCGCGTCCAGCTGCAACAGGTGATGCTCAACCTGATCGTCAACGCCATCGAAGCGATGAGCGCAACGAGCGAGGGACCGCGCGTGTTGCTAGTGAGCACGGCCGCAGCCTCCGGTAAGGGCGTATCGATCGCCGTGTCGGACACCGGTCCGGGCCTGCCCGCCGATGGGATCAACCATGTCTTCGATCCGTTTTATACAACCAAGACGGGTGGCTTAGGCATGGGCTTGTCGATCTGCCGCTCGATCATCGACGCGTACGGGGGACAACTGTCGGTAAAGCCGAACGTGCCTCGCGGCGCCGTGTTTCAATTCACCTTGCCGCGCTTGCGCGGACAACCCATTGGGAAGCGGCACTGATCCGGAAGCTTCGCCAACCCGGTAAAACTGGGACCATTTATGGACCGGAAGTACCCATGTGGGGTATCTCGGTAATGGCATCAATTGCTTGCATCGAAAGCGATGGCGCGCGAGCCGCCGCGCTGCGGCCGCCATAATCGCCAAACGTATCAGCTTGCGCTCAATCGTGAGGCGCACTAAATATTGGCAAGAAGGCCTAGCTTGAGACTATTTCACTTGAGTACCCGGGAGCGATCTCCAAATTCTCGACGCCATAGAGTGTCTCTCGGTTCCTAAGCCAAAGTTGGAATTCGTTTCCTTCCAAATGGTGGTCGTGGGGTAATCCCCCCGCTTTTAACGCGAGTCGAAAGTAGAGGCTATGCCGCGGCTATCAGCCGCTGTTTCGGCGTTATGCCACCAAGGCCCATGTTGGGGCGCTCGTGATTGTATTGCCACATCCATTCCGTGGCGAACTGCTGGATGTGCGCCAGGTCCTCCCAGTAGTACTGCGATAGCCATTCATAGCGTACCGTGCGGTTGAAGCGCTCCACGTAGGCGTTCTGCTGCGGCTTGCCCGGCTGGATGTAGTTCAACGCGATACCGTGCTGCCCGGCCCATTGCGTGATCGCGTCACTCAGGTACTCGGGGCCGTTGTCGCACCGTATCGCCGCCGGTTTTCCCCGCCATCCCATGATCTGTTCCAAGGCTCGTATGACACGGGCAGAGGGTAGCGAGAAGTCGATCTCGATGCCCAATGCTTCCCGGTTGAAGTCGTCTATGACGTTGAGCAGCCGGATGCTGCGACCGTCCTTCAACTGATCGTGCATGAAATCCATCGACCACACAGCGTTCACCGACATCGGTACAACCAACGGCTCCGGAGCCTGCCGCACAAGCCGCTTACGCGGCTTGATGCGCAGATTCAGCTCGAGCTCGCGATAGATGCGGTAGATCCTCTTATGGTTCCACTCGAAGCCCTTCACGTTGCGCAGGTACAGGAAACACAGCCCGAATCCCCAGTTACGGTGGTTGTCGGTCAGCCTCAGCAACCAGTCAGCGATCTGTTCGTTCTCTGCATTCCGCTTTCGCTCATAGCGGTAGCACGTCTGGCTTACGCCAAATGCCTCGCACGCAAGCCGGATCGACACCCCCCGGCGTGCTACTGCGTCCCTGGCCATCTCGCGGCGAGAAGATGGCCTCAGTCTTTTTTTGCGAGCGCCTCTGCGACGATCTCCGCCTTGATCTTCTCTTCGACGTACATCTTGCGCAGTCGTGCGTTCTCCGCCTCCAGCTCCTTCATCCGCGCCATCAGCGACACGTCCATGCCCCCGTACTTGCCGCGCCAGTTGTAGAAGGTCGCCGTGCTGATACCCAGCTCCCGACAAATCTCCGGCACCGCCAGCCCAGACTCCGCCCGCTTGAGCGCTTCCATGATCTGGCTATCCGTGAACTTCGACTTCTTCATTGCGTAGAACTCCCTTTGCTGGAAATTCTACTTTCGACTCGCGTTAAAAGCGGGGGGATTACCGCCCGTGCGTTCAGGACTGCCGGAGAGAGGCAAATATACCACCTGCCGTCGAGCTTGATTGTTTCCGATCCGACTCACGTTCGACGCTGATACGCGCGCCCACCGATGGCGAGTAATTCGCCCTTCCGTTCGCAGCTATCAATGCCTGATGCACGGTGACACTCGTCCGTCTCGTCTTGTGACAGCTTCTCGTCGGCCTTTAATCGTGCCAAGCAGCGCGATTGTGTTGCCTTCGCAGCCGCTAGATGGTCGTGGACGAACTTCGGAAAGCGGCCATGAACCGTCCTGCACAGTCACATGGCGAACGTCTGCTGATGAGAGAGGAGTCGCCATCTGGTCCAGCGCTGGCGACGTGCGGTGCCCAGGCGCCGCCGAGCGCACGGGTTGAGCCAGCCAGGGCGGCTGCGGCAAGCACCAGCGACTACGTCTTCAAGGACCACGGAGACTCTTAAATGCCATCACATCACGAGGGCGAGGCGGCGGCGAACAGCGTTTCAGCCACGAGCCACCCTAACCGTTGCGCTTGCTGCTTCGCTCGGCTGTGCGAGTGCTAACGCGGCACAAACAAACGCCAATAAGGCGCCGGTCGCCGAAGCTGCCTCCCAAGCTGCCCAGACGCCACATCGCCTGACGCGTCGCGACGTCTATGACCAGCTGGTCAAGGCTGAGAAGGGCTCGCTTGCACGCCTGAACGCAACGGTCTATTTTGGTGGTTAATCGCGGATTCTCAGGCCGATGCAAATCTATGGGCAAGGAAAAATCTAAGTCGGCGGTTAATCGTGGATTGCTAGGTATGTGGTGGTGCGCCAAGGCTAGCTGGTGTAGCTGCGGGAAGACTGGCGTGTAATCTGAGTTGAAATAAATGGAAAAGCCGCGAATCAGGCCGGGGTTTACCAAGACAACGGGTCAGCTATCGGTTCGACTGACCTGCCTATCGGGTGCGAACTATGTAACACTGCGCCAAGCGGCAATTCTCGATGTCAGGATGATTCCCAGACAGTCCAGTTGAGACGGTTGTGCATCGATCTTGATTGAGGGTTAGGCGACGAACAACGGGCTGAGGTCAAACCCTAGCATCTCCGCCGCAATATCAATCCAGGCACGACTGCTCCGGCTCAAATATGCGTCCCGGTGGCGAACCAGCGCCAGTTCATACGACATTACCGGATTGGCGATCGTCACAACGGCAAGTCGGACGGAGCGGGTCTTCCGGCATACCGTTTCCGGCAATAAGGCAACCCCCATGCCCGACGTAACCATCGAGACGACCAGATCCAGGTGACTGCTACGGCCGGCGATAGTCGGAACGAAGCCTTGCATACGACAAAGCCTGTCGATCAGATCGTTCACTTTAAAGTCGTCAGTAAATGCGACGAAGGAGTCACCGGCCAGATCTTTCAGGGCGATCCTTTTGCGCGCGGCCAGCGGATGCTCACGGGAACACAGCAATGCGAGCCGGCCGCGCACAAACGTCTGGGTCAGAAACCCCTCATCCTCCATCGGCAACATAGCGGCTGCGATCTCGATGCGCCCATCGGTCAACGCGCTCTCCAATTGATTGGTCCCATATTCAGCAATATGAAGCTGCACGCCTGGATAGCGGCGACGGAACTCCGTAATCACGTTACCGAAGAAGGTTGAGCCGGTTGCCGCAGGCAGGCCAATACGCAACGTTCCAGTAACCATTGAGCGTAGATCCCTCAACTCACTCGTCAGGTTCTCTGCCTGCCGCATAGAGTACTTCCCCTTCTGGCGTCAGCCGTACACCGCGCGGCTCACGAATCAGGAGGTTCATTTCCAACTCTTCTTCCAGTTGCTGGATCGCGCGGCTGATCGCCGGCTGCGTGACGTGCAGCGTATCGCCGGCTCGGCGGAAACCGTTCTGGCGAACTACCTCGACAAAGTACCGCAGCACCTTCATGTCCATAAACTTTTTGTGATAAAGAATCGGCATCAACTGGATGATAACAAAGCATTTCCATTATCGATGACGGCGCCCGATACTCAGTAGTACCTTTCGGAGTGAGTATTCCATGCGGGAAATTTCTACTATTGGGGAGCACCTGGTCAGCCGCCTCGACGAGATCGGCATCGAGCATATGTTCGGCGTACCGGGTGACTACAACCTTGCGTTTCTCGATTACGTCATTG
>Ga0310811_10009435_pt1 | contig 12592 bp, 5 predicted proteins | sample YCmetagenome_FD_207642 | JGI IMG/M metagenome (GOLD analysis project Ga0310811, IMG submission 207642) | Soil microbial communities from experimental microcosm in Duke University, North Carolina, United States - YC | ecosystem: Engineered > Artificial ecosystem > Soil microcosm > Unclassified ... | reverse complement strand
ACGAGCCACTTCTTCGGCGACCGTTTCCGCGTAAAAGGTGACCTCACCTACGAGAGCACCGAGGCGAACTCCAAGCGGACCCAGGTACCGGTGCCCTATAGCGTCACCCCCGGCGTGATCGTGTATGTCGGCTCCGGCACCAACGACATCCAGATGGTGTACAGCACCACCAACTACCTCGCCACCAACCTCTACGGCGAGTATGAGAATACCTTTGCCAAGAAGCACTACTTCAAGGCCCTGGCCGGTTATAACTACGAGCAATCCGTGTATAACGGCCTGACCACCGACCGCAACGGCCTGGTGTATTCCAACGCCACCGACATCAGCCTCGCCCTCGGCCAGAACATCTCCACCTCAGGCGGTTATGAAAAGTGGGCTATCGTGGGCGGTTTCGGTCGCTTGAACTACGCTTTCTCCGATAAATACCTGCTGGAGCTGGACGGCCGCTACGACGGTTCCTCCAAGTTCCCCGCCAGCCAACGTTTTGCTTTCTTCCCTTCGGCGTCAGCCGGTTGGCGGTTGTCCAAGGAAAACTTCTGGCACGTATCCACCAAGGCGATCTCCGACCTGAAGATCAGGGGTTCTTACGGTTCGCTGGGGAACGGGAGCATCAGCTCTTACGTCTTCCAGCAGAACTTCGGGATCTCCCAGTCCGGCCGCGTCATCAATGGCGTCCGCAACCAGGAGACCAGCCAGCCGAACGTGCTGCCCAATGGGCTGACGTGGGAGACGTCGGTCACCAAAGACCTGGGTCTCGACCTGTCCGCCCTGGACAACCGGCTCACGTTTACGGCCGACGGGTATATCCGCAATACCAACAACATGTTCACCGTGGGTAAGACGCTCCCGGCGGTGTTCGGGACGTCCGTGCCCAAGGGGAACTATGCCGACCTGAAGACCACGGGTTGGGAAGCCTCCATCGGCTGGAAGGACCAGTTCACGGTGGCCCGCAAGCCCTTCCATTACAACCTTGGCTTCTGGATGTCGGACTACACGGCAGAGATCACCCAATACAACAACGCCACCAAGTCGCTCACCGACTACTATGCCGGTATGCATATGGGCGAGATCTGGGGCTATACCAACGATGGGTATATCCAGAACCAGGCGGACATCACCTGGGCGCAGGGCGCGCAAAAGATGTTCCACGCCTCCACTACCGGACAGTGGTTGCCCGGCGACATCAAGTTCAAGGACATCGGCGGCGGCACGAACGGTAAACCCGACGGCGTGATAAACAACGGCAACAACACCGCCACCAATCCCGGCGACATGCGGATTATCGGTAACTCGCTGCCCCGCTACACCTACGGGTTCACCCTGGGCGCCGACTGGAGCAACTTCTTCTTCAGCGCCTTCTTCCAGGGTGTAGGCAAACGGAACTGGTACCCCGGCTCGGAAGCCGACGTTTTCTGGGGACAATACAACCGCCCCTACAACTACCTGATGGAATACCAGCTGGGTAGGATTTGGTCCCCCACCAATCCCAACGCCTACTTTCCCCGCTATCGCGGCTACGTAGCCCAGAACGGACAGGGTGAATTGGCCTTTGCGCAGACCAAGTACCTCCAGAAAGTCAATTATCTCCGGTTGAAAAACCTGCAGGTAGGGTACAATCTGCCGCAGCACCTGATCCGCAAGATCGGTTTCTCGGGCGCCCGCGCCTATTTCTCCGGCGAAAACCTCTGGAGCTGGTCCCCGATCTACAAGCTGACCCGGAACATCGATCCGGAAAGCATCGGCGGTTCCGACATGATCCTGACCAACGGCACCAACGGGAACGGCAACAACTATCCCATGTTGAAAAGCGTATCGGTAGGTCTTTCCGTATCCCTGTAAAAAGTGTATCACTTTAAAAAGAAGACGATGAAAAAATACATATTAATCGCCTCCGTTATCTTCCTGGCCGGTTGTACCAAACAGCTTAACCAGACGCCCCAGTCGACGGCCAGCGTAAGCGCCATTTTCGGAACGACGGGTGGTTTGCAGCTGTACGCCACTTCCTTTTACGACAATCTCCCCGGCATCAGCGACGTTTATAAGACGGACGCGGGTATGTCGGACCTGGGCACCCAAAGCTCGCCGCCTTCCTTCCTGCTGGCCGGCGCGTATACGTCCCGTCAAAGCTCCGGCTGGTCCTTTACGGCGCTGCGGAACATCAACTACTTTATCGCCAACAATACCAACCCGGCCATCCCCGTGGCCACCCGCAACAACTACAACGGGCTGGCGCGTTTCTTCCGGGCATATTTCTACTACAACATGGTCGTCCGTTTTGGCGACGTGCCCTGGGTCAGTACACCGCTCAGCGTGACCGACTCCACGCTGTACGCGGCCCGCACGCCCCGGGCGGTCGTGATGGATTCGATCCTGGCCGACCTGGACTACGCCATCGCCAACATCTCGATGACCACCGATCCCACCGCCAGCCAGATCACCCGTTGGGTGGCCTATGGGCTGAAGTCCCGGGTATGTCTCTTCGAAGGCACCTTCCGGAAATACCGCGGCGGCCAGACGTCCGATTACCAACCCTGGCTCCAGGAAGCCGCCACGGCCGCCAAGGCCGTGATCGACAGCGGTCGCTTCGCCCTGAACCAATCGGGCGGCGTCACCCAATCGTACCGCCAGCTGTTCATCAGCGCCGCGCCCATCGCGAGCGAGGTCATGCTGTCCAACGTGGCCAGCTCCTCCCTGGCCGTTTTCAACGACGCCAACTGGTATTTCACCAGCGCCACCTACGGGGTACGTTTCAGCTACACCCGGCGGTTCATCAACACCTACCTGAATCTCGACGGGACGCCCTTTACGTCGACGCCCGGGTATGACACCGTGACGTTCGTCAACGAAGTAAAAAACCGCGACACCCGTCTCCAGCAAACGATCCGCACGCCGGGGTACAACCGCATCAACAGCGGGAACCCGGTCGCGGCGCCCCCCGTTTTTTCCTATACCTATACCGGTTACCAGCCGATCAAGTGGTGTCTGGACGACGTGTATTATGACAACGGCGCCAACAACACCAATTCGATTTCGCTGATGCGGTACGCGGAAATCCTCCTGAATTATGCCGAGGCCGAGGCGGAGCTGGGGCAGATGACCGCCTCCATATGGTCCTCGACGATCGGCGCGTTGCGCGCCCGGGCCGGGATCACCGGCGGGCTGACGACCGTACCGACGACGGCCGATCCTTATATGGAAGCCTATTTCCAGAATACGGTAACGGACCCGGTTATCCTGGAAGTACGCCGCGAGCGCGGCACCGAGCTCAACCTCGAAGGTCTCCGCTACAACGACCTGATCCGCTGGCAGCAGGGGCTCCTGCTCACCCTCCCCTGGAACGGCTTCTACGTGCCGTCGCTGAACACGCTGATGGATTTGAATGCCGACGGCGTCCCCGACGTTTGCTTCTACCAGGGTAGCGCGCCGTCAACGGTCGCCGGAGTGACCTACGTGAACGTCTCGTCCACGCTGAACGGCGGCCCCAACCCGCAGATACTGTCGCAAGGCGATCACGGGGAGCTGCACTGGCTGGATAACGTGAGCCGTACCTTCGACACGACGTATATGTACCTGTACCCGATACCGTATTCGGAGCTGCAGCTGAATCCTAACTTGCAGCAGAATCCCAAATGGCAGTAGTTTCCCGGCAGCGCCTCCGGCGCGGCCTCAACACCTGATATGAAAAAAGTTCTCTTTTTTGCTGCCCTGGCCCTGATAGGCCGGGGCAGCTTTGCGCAGCACGTGATCCTGGTGACCATCGACGGTTTCCGGCCGGACTATTATCTCGACACTACCTGGCACGCGTATACGCTGCAGGAGCTGGCCCGCAACGGCGTCCACGCCGAAGGCGTAAACAGCGTATTCCCGTCCATCACCTATCCGTCGCATACCACCGTCGTCACGGGCGTCCAGCCTTCGACGCACGGGGTTTACTATAACGACGTATTCGATCCCTCCGCGAGGGGCAGGATATACTGGAACGACAGCTCGATCCACGCGCCCACGCTGTGGGGCGCGGTCACGAAGGCAGGGATGCGCGCCGACGCGCTGCTCTGGCCGGTCTCCGCGGAAGCGCCGGTGCGCTATGACCTGCCGGACGTGGGCTCGATGGGAGAAGCGGTCCGTGAGAAGTACGCCAGGCCGGCCGGTTTCGTGGACACGCTCCGGAAGTTTGTCTTCGACGGCGCCGCCCGGATCGAGTATGGCCACGACCAGAACGTGGCAAAGATCGCGGCGTACGTGATCGCGCACGACAAACCGAACTACCTGACCGTCCACCTGTTCTCGGTGGATCATTTTTCCCACGAGCAGGGCCGCCACGGGGATCACGTCGCGGCTGCCATCCGGGATGCCGACAGCGCGGTGGCCATCATTTCCGATGCGATAAAAGCCGCGGGGATCGGGGATTCCACCGTCCTGATCGTGACCGGCGACCACGGCTTCCTGGACGTGACGCATCACGTCAACCCGAACGTATGGCTCGCCGATGCCGGTCTTTTTCCGAAGGCACGGTTTAACAGCGCCGGCGGGTCGGCGTGGCTTTATCTCCAGGATACGGCCGACAAGGCAAAGGTGCTGCAGGCGTTGCCCGATTCGGCGCGCGCATATTTCCGGATCATCGACCGCCCGCAGATGGACGCCATCGGCGCCAACCCGGAATGCGCGCTGGCGCTCAGCGGGTTGAACGGGGCGTCCTTCGGGAACCAGGACAAAGGCCCGGCCATTACGCCCGGCAAGGGCGGAGCCCACGGTTATTTCCCGGACTTCCACGAGATACAGACCGGGTTCATCATCGCCGGCCCGGGCATTGCCAGGGGCGGTACGATCCATGCCATGAACCTGCGCGACATCGCCCCCACCGTGGCGCGTATCCTGGGGATCGATTTCCCGTCGGCACAGGGGCACATCCCGAACGGCGTCTTCGCGCAATAGCGCCGGCGGCTTCAGTCCAGTCGGACCGAAACGGTCTGCTGGTTGCGGATCACGCTTAATGTCACGGGCCTGCGCACGGTTTTGTAGAGCGACCGCAGGGCGTCGGCGTCCTTCACCGGATGCCCGTTCAATGCGCGGATAACATCGTTGTCATGCAAGCCCGTATTGCCTGCGTGCAACACCACGACTCCCTGCTCATCGGGCAATCCATAGGCGGACCGGTCACCCGGTCCGTCTACGCTTTTTATGGTGGCGTCCAGCCAGACCGCCGGCGCCACGGCTGACACCGATGGGCCGCTCGCCAACGCGGGTATGACCGGCTTCGCTGCCACCCGCCGTAGCGCGGGGTCTGTGACCCCAAAGTCATCCATGGAGAAATTGACAAAACCGATCACCACGGCGGGGGAGGTGCTCCGAACACGGTAGTCGCCGGTGGCGGCGCCGCCGAACTTGGGGTCACCCGCCAGGCTGTGGGCGTCCGTGCCTCGTTTTTGAGCCGCGCCCAGCGCAGCAGTGTCGGGAAAAAGGTTGCTATCCACGCGAAGGCCCCACTGTGCTATCTGGATAGGGAAATAGGGCTTCATCACGATGTTGCGCTCAAAGATGTCCCCGCTGCGAATAAACCAGACGTGCGGATGAAAGGAATTGTTGACCAGGATGTTGTTATACACCTCCCGATGAAAACCTTCCCGGAGCTTTAGTCCTCCATGCAGGCAAACGTTGTCGTAGATACGATAGTTGGATGACCCGTCGTCCAGGTCGATGTCCCATCCGTGGTCGCAGCGGAAGCGGTTATGCCGTATCGTATTTGGCTGGACGGCGTCGAGAAGGTAAAGCCCGGGATGTACCGCCATAAGGCTGTCCATATAGCGTCGGTCGGGGGACCAGAAACGGTCCCGCCCCCAGGAATTGAAGGCGCCATGATCGCCTGTTTCCAGCACGGTGTTAAAAACGTCGTTGTATTCGATGACGTGTCCTCCCCAACAGCCGTCCCCGATATTGATACCCGACCGGGGGGTATGATAGATTGTGTTGTGGCGGACCGTGATGCCGGCCGCGAGGTCGATCTCGACGCCGGATACCTGTTTTTCGGTTTCGCCTATATAACGGATCAGGTTATCCTCCGCCAGGCATTGAGCCGGGTAGTTTTCCGTACGTGGGCCGGGAGTGGTGTCGAGGGCGGGATAATACACATAGTCTTCGTACCGGTTTGCGGCCGACCGGGCGGCGGCGGTATCGCCGACGAAACAGATCCCGCTGGCGCCGATGTGCCCGATGCTGCAGGACCGGATGGTGTCCGAGCGGTCATAGTCATCAACAAAGATGGCGTTTCCGCCCAGGTAGGTAAATGTGCAGTCTTCGATCCGGCATCTCTCGGTACCTTCCAGGACGAGGGCGCCCCCGCGATATATGGCCCAGTCGCTGCGGACAAGCCTTTCGCGGGTCAGCATGAATGTCCGGTTTGTTTCCGTGAAATGGATACCCGTAATTTTCACGTCACGCACCGGCTCGCCCGCATTCCCTTTCAGGACTACGAGCTCATTTGTAACCGACCGCTCAAAACGGGCAATAACGGGATCCACTCCCGGCGGCGGGTACAAATATAGACGACCGCTGGCGCCGTCATAGTACCATTCCCCCGGCGCATCCAGTTCCTCGAAGATGTTTTCTACATACCGGTAACGCGGGTGCATGGGCGCGGGACGTGCCATTTGCCAGCCGCCTTTCAGCACCAGGCCGCCGGTGTCGTCCTTACCTTCGATGCGGTAGTGAAGACTTCCCCATTCATAGCCCTGGATGGCGTGCACGTAGCCGCCCTCGGGATCTTTCCAACGATTCGCCCGTGTCAGCGCGTCCGCGGCCGTGCCGTTCATGACGGCCTGCGTCGTGTCCAGGTTGGGATAACGGGCCATGGGCAAAGGACGGCCATTGCAATACAGCTGGTCGACGGAAAGGTTTTTGCCGATATCGGTACACAGGATCGGTCCCTTCCAGACGGTCCATTGTGGGGAAATCCTTTCCGCTCCGCAGAGCGAGACGTCTTCCTGTGGGAAAGCCTCGATGGTTAGCGCGTGGTGGTTGAGCATGGCCGGTGTGAGGATGATGGGCTCGTCGATGGCATACCGGCCAGCCCTTAACCGGATAACGACCTTACCGCCCGGGGCGGAGGCGACCCGATCGAGGGCCGCCTCCAGCGTCTTTGTGGTTGAAACGACAAAAACGGATTGGGCGTTGACATGGGCTGCGATAAAAATCAGGGCTAGAAAACGATACATAGGACCTTAATATACGGGGTTTTGCGGGATGTTGTTGGCGGTGAGCTCGGTATAGGGAATCAGCCAGGTGAGGTTGTAGGGGCCGATCGGGTTGACCAGGCCGCTGCCCCGGATGGTTTGAATATTACCGAACGTGTTGGTGCGTTTCATGTCGAACCATGTACTGCCTTCCTGGCTGAGCTCGTGTTTTCTTTCGAGCCAGACCGAATCCCTGAACTGTTCCTGGGTCAGACCGGCGAGGTCGGGGATACCCGCCCGCTCGCGGATGGCATTGATGTAGGCGTAGGCGCCCGCCGGGCCGTTTAGCTCGTTCTCGGCTTCCGCGGCGATCAGGTACATTTCCCCGAGCCGCAGATAAGGTAGGGAATAGCTGACGATCAGGCCGGACGCGCTGGGACCGATGCCCTGGTCGATAGCTGAGTTAAGGACGAACTTTTGGAAAAAGGGGCTCAAGGTATTGCCTGAAGGGTCTTTGTATTGCTGTTGTATGCCCCAGGTAAGACGTGCGTCCCCCGGGTAGAAGGTTTTGATATACCATGATGCAGGCACCAGCAACGCGTTGTATTGGTTGGCGGTACAGCTCAGGGTATGGAGGGGGTTGCCGCCGAGGTTGGGCACATACAACCGCTCCCAGATGGACTCCGTGGTATAGCTGACGTTGTGGAAGATCGCCGGATAACTGGAAACCAGCTTGAAACCGCCGGAGTTGATGACGGCCAGCGCCTCGTCCCGGGCCTGTTGGTAGTCGGACGTTTTGGTCAGGGGATTGCCGGCGAGGGTGAGGTACACCTTGGCCAGCAAAGCCGAGGCCGCCCATTTATAGGCCCTTCCCTGTTGGGGAGCCGTTGCCGGAAGGTTGTTCTCTGCGTAGGACAGGTCATCCAGGATGAACGCATAGACGGAATCCTGCGTGGCCCTTGGGGCCTGAACCTCACTGTAGGATTGCACGGTCGTGGTTCGAAGCGGAACGTCCCCGTACAACTGCACCAGGTAAAAGTAAGCAAACCCCCGGAGGAACCTGGCCTCCGCGGTCAGCCGGTTTTTTGCCGTATCGGGTATGGCGCCGCCGGGTAGGTTTTGGAGGATAAAATTGGCATCTTTGATCAGGCCGTAAGCGCTGTTCCAGGCGTCCAGGGTGCAGTAGTACACCGGGCTAGGGGCGTTTTGATACATGGGGAGCGCCTGCTCGTAGGAAGGCGAAGGCTGGCCGTATATATCCGTGCACATTTCGAGCATCATATACGTATCCCCGGAATACAAGCCGCCCAGGTCGGAATAGATACCGAGCACCGCGGATTCATAGCTTTGTTCGTTGGTAAAATACGTAGAGGGACTGATAAACGTCTGCGGCTTTTCCTGGAGTGTTTTTTTGCATCCTGCAAGGAACAGCGCGCCTATGATAAGATACTTTTTCATAACGGCATTGTTTAGAAGTTAACTTTTATACCCCCGCTCACGGACTTCATCGAAGGATACGTGCCCCGGTCCCATCCGTTGATGGTTGCGGAGCTCCAGGCGGCCTCGGGGTCATACCCGCTGTATTTGGTAATCGTAATAAAATTTTCCGCGCTCACGTAAACCCTGATCGTGCTTGCCTTGATCGATCGTAAGATTTTCGGGGCCAGGGTATAACCCAGCGTGATGTCCCTGAGCCGGATATACGATCCGTTTTCGACCCACAGACTGTTGGCATAGTCGCGGGTGTACTGCATGCTTCCCAGCGAGGGCTTGTCGCCGCTGTTGCTGGAGCCCGGGCCCGTCCACCGGTGGTCGTAGGCGGACTGCGTCGGCGCCCAAAGACCGTTTAACGTGAGGTTGTATTTTCTGAACTCGTTGACGATGTCGTTGCCGTAGGACCCGACGATGAGCAGCGAAAGGTCGAAGTTCTTGAACGTAAAGGTATTGTTGAACCCGAAGGTAAACTTTGGCTCCAGGTGGGTGAGCGTCACCCTGTCTGAGTCGGCATTAACCAGGCTGCCCGGGTAGAAGTTTTTAAATTTATAGTCGCCGGCGCGTTTTTGCGGTTCGCCGTTGGCGATGGCCTCCTGGTTGGTCTGGTAGACACCGGTGACCTGGTAGCCGTAAAGCTGCTCCATGGACTGACCCACGATCAGCGGGAACCAGTTGCCGCCGGTGCCGTATTCCTCATAGGTGATGGGCTTACCGGTAGCGTCGTTGCCCAGGTTGAGCACCTTGGTAGCGTTATGGGAGATGGTCAGGGTCGAGCTCCAGCTGAGCACGCCCTTAATGTTCCGCGTCGTCAATTGAAATTCAAACCCGCGGTTTTGGACGGAACCGACATTTTCCAGCACCTGGCCAAAACCGGTGGAGCCGGGCAGGTTAACCGGGAGCAGCAGGTTGGTGGTTTTCTTGTTATAGTAATCCGCGGTTAACTGTACGCGGTCCGCCCACAACCCGATATCCGCCCCCAGGTCGAATTCCGCGGTAGACTCCCATTTGAGGTTCGGGTTGGCCAGGCCGCCAAGCACATAGCCGGTGGTCTGCACGTTGTTGAATACCACGTTCACATTGTTGAGGCTGGCCAGGGTTTGATACGGGCTGATGGCCTGGTTACCCGAAACGCCGTAGCTGGTACGGATCTTCAGGTTGGAAACCTGCCGGACCTCCTTCAGGAAAGGCTCTTCGGAAAGCCGCCAGGCGAGGGCGCCGGAGGGGAAGAAGGCGAACTTGTTGTTCTCACCGAATACGGAAGAACCGTCGTACCGGCCGGTCACGGTGGCGAAATATTTTTCCCGGTAGTTGTAATTGACACGGCCGATATAAGAAACCAGCTTGCTGTTGGATAGCGAGGTGGAAGGCTGCGCCTTGGTGGTGGCTGCCTGGAGGTTGTTGTCCTGGTAAATCGTGCTGATGAAGTTGGAGGCGGTGCCGCTGGACAGGGATTTATAGAGGCTCGACTGATAGGTAACACCGCCGACCGCGTCGATGGTGTGCTTTCCAAAGCCTTTTGTATAGGCAAGCGTGTTTTCGTTGACGAACGTCAGGCTGTTTGAATAGCTGACGGAGGCGACACCTCCCGGTTGCCCGAGCGTGTTGATCGGGGGTATATAGTAGTCGGAGCGGTCCCAGGTGTTGTCCACCCCTACGCTTGCCCTCAGCTTTAACCCGTTGACGATCTCATATGTGAGGGCGGTGTTGCCGATCAGCCGGAGACTGTTGTCGGGGTTCCAGATGGTGTTTTCCATGCCCACCGGGTTGGTCTGCCCCCAGGTGACGCCGGTGAAGACGGTGTAGTTCCCCAGCGCATCATAGACGCCCTGGGTGGGGGGCATGACCATCGCCTGGAAGGGGATGCCGCCATAATCCGCGCTGCCGTTGTTGAGCTGGGTATATTTGCTGTGCTGCAGTGATAGGCTCGTTTGCATGTTCACCCGGTCCCATATCTTTTGATCCAGGTTGCCCCGAAATGAATACCGTGTAAAATTTGAATTCCGTACGATCCCATCCTGGTCATAGTATCCAAATGAGGTATAATACCGGGTATTGTCGTTTCCTCCCGAGACTGCCAGGTCGTGGTTTTGCATCCGCGCAGGGCGATAGGCTTCACTTTGCCAGTCAGTGCCGGTACCCTTGAGCGAGTCGATTTCGGAGGGCGTCCACGGAAGCGGCAAGGGCGTCGTATTCAACCCGGAGGCATTGTCATTGGTGACGACCTCGTTTTGCAGCTCCGCATACTCGGACGCATTGACCAGTTTGATTTTTTTGCGGAGCGTTTGTACGCCATAATAACCGCTATACGAAACCACGGGCTTCCCCGCGCGGCCCTTTTTGGTCGTGACCATGATGACGCCATTGGCGCCCCTGGATCCGTATATGGCAATGGAGGACGCATCCTTGAGCACTTGTATGCTGGCTATGTCGTCTGGATTTAATTGGGCGGATACATTGTCTATCGGCATGCCATCCACGACATAGAGCGGGGCGTTGCTGGCACCGATGGAGTTCGTCCCCCTGATCTTGATGATCACGGACTCGCCCGGTTGTCCCGAGGCTTCGTTGACCTGTACGCCCGCGGCCTGTCCCTGGAGGGTCAGCGCGACATTGGACGCGCCTTTGACCTGGGTGATCTTATCGGCGGTCACGGAGGAGACCGAACCCGTCAGGTCGGTCTTTTTTACCGAACCGTAGCCGATGATGACAGCATCGGCAAGATCGGCAACGTCTTGTTCCAGTATCAGGCGGAGTGCTTCTTTTGTGGATTTTATCCGGAATTGTTTTGTCTTGTAGCCTACAAAGGAAACCTCGATGACGTCATTTTCACCGGCGTCGATCGAAAATGCCCCTTCGGCATTCGTCGCCATACCTTTGCCGGTGTTCAGGTTTTTTACCGAGGCGCCGGACAGGGGTTTTCCCGTCGGGTCCGTTACGCGACCCGTGACTTTTTCGGGTAGCACCGTAGCGGCCGGGGCCGTTGGGGCCGATTCGGGTTTCTGCCGGATAAAGATGGTTTTTCCCACGATCGCATAACCCAACCCCTGGCCTTTCAGGCAGCTGTCGAGCGCGCTTTCGAGGGGAACGCCCTTTAATACGATGTCCACCTTCGAGGTACGCTGAAGCCATTCATCCCGGTAGAAGAATTGGTAGCCCGTTTGTTTCCGGATGTCCTTGAAGATTTTTTGAAGGGGCGCATTTGTCGCTGAAAGCGTCACTTGTTGTGCGGAACTTCGGGCGCTTACCTGGAGGGAGAAGACGATGAGCGAAACAACAGTCAGTTTCATAACCCTAAGCATTGTGGGAAGCTGTCGCCTTGGGCAACAGGAGGCCTGGTAAGGAGTTTTTTCCATACTTTAGCAGTGTTTTTGGTTAATTAATTAAAGGAGTTGGCCTAAAAACGCGCCAGGAGTGTGTCACCACTTCTGGCTTTTTTTTATTGTTTTGTTTTTTCGTGAACGATTATCGTTTTCCCTTCGATCGTAAAGTGGACGTCGTCGCTTTCGAGCATCCTGAGCACCTGCGATAGCGGGATATCCCTTTGGATCGCGCCACTAAAATGCCAACCCGGTATTTCCCCCGAGAAGCTGGTCTGGACGTCATACCAACGGCCCAATTCCCGCATGACGGTGGCAAGATCGGCGCTGCTGAACTGGAACCAGCCCGTTCTCCAGGCAAGCGCGACGTCCATATCGGCTTCCTTTATCTTTATGTCGGCCGATGCATCTGCCAGGATCGCCACCTGCCCCGGCTGAAGGATCACATCGGGCCGCTGACCTCCGACCTGGATCTTACCGGAGACCAGGGTCGCCGCGGCATCCCGATCGTCCGGGTACGCCCGGACGTCGAATTCGGTCCCGAGGACCCTTACGTGGAGGTCGGTGGTTTGAACCGTAAAAGGTTTGTTTTTGTCGGGGACGATGGAAAAA